>Ga0315543_1001336_pt1 | contig 27018 bp, 22 predicted proteins | sample SalMarSW160210MG_2_FD_203098 | JGI IMG/M metagenome (GOLD analysis project Ga0315543, IMG submission 203098) | Salt marsh sediment microbial communities from the Plum Island Ecosystem LTER, Massachusetts, United States - Salt Marsh Sediment SW1601-210 ... | reverse complement strand
TTCCGGGATGAAGATTTCAGAGCCGACCGGCAACCTGAATTTACGCAGATCGATTGTGAAATGTCCTTTGTCGAAAAGGAAGATGTTCTGGAAACTTTTGAGGGATTGGCAAAGCATCTGTTCAGTACAATACTGGGGATTAATATAGAAGAGACCTTCCCCAGAATACCCTATGATGAAGCCTTGCGTGATTACGGGACCGATAAGCCGGATATCCGTTTTGGAATGAAACTGTCAGAACTCACTCCTCTCGCCAGGGGAAAGGGGTTTACCATCTTTGATGATGCCGGTTACATCGGTGGAATTTGTGCCGAGGGTTGCTCGGAATTCTCAAGGAAACAGATTGATCAGCTGACGGAATTTGTAAAGAGACCTCAGATCGGGGCCAAAGGATTGATCTATGTCAAATACAATGTAGATGGCAGCATTAAATCCTCTGTAGATAAATTTTTCTGCGAAGAGGACCTGAAGGAATGGAGTGATTGCATGCAGGCTAAAAAGGGTGACCTGTTGCTGATCATGGCAGGTGAAAAAACAGATACTTTGAATGCCCTTGGTGAGTTACGGCTTGAAATGGGTAAACAGTTGGGATTACGCCAGGAGGGTGTATATGCACCCCTGTGGATTGTGAACTTCCCGCTGCTTCAGTGGGATGAGGAGAGCAACCGATTTTACGCCATGCACCATCCCTTTACTTCGGCACTGGAAGAGGACCGGCATTTGTTCGAAACCGACCCCGGAAGCGTGCGGGCAAATGCTTACGACCTGGTGATTAACGGAGTGGAAATCGGTGGCGGATCTATACGAATCCATGATAAAGAACGACAAAAGGAGATGTTTGAACAGCTTGGTTTTACACACGAAGAGGCGGAAGAACAATTTGGATTCCTGATGAACGCGTTTAAGTTTGGAGCACCTCCTCACGGAGGAATCGCCTTTGGATTTGACCGTTGGGTTGCCCTGTTTGGAGGATCTGAAACGATACGCGACTTCATTGCCTTTCCAAAAAATAATGCCGGGAAAGATATTATGATCGACTCTCCCTCACCCATCAGTGATGAGCAATTAAAAGAATTGGGTCTTCAATTGCGTACATGAGGTGTAGAGTAAAGTATATCATGCCCATTGTGACTGATGGTTAGCCTGGAATGTATTGTGTGTTGGTATGTTTTTTGTACAATTCGTTTTTAATTACCATGAATAATTCCATGATTAATGCTACTTTTATGGTAAGAATAACTTAACTTTTTTAATACTAAATCATTTCTCTATGAAAACTCTGAGGATCATCTTTTTTGCCGTTTTTTTTGTTGGATTCCTTATTCCACATGCTTCGGCACAGAAACAAGTAGTGAAGAAAGATTTTCGATTCACCGTTAAAACGAATCCATTGGCAGCTCTGGGAGGCCCGTTCTGGGTTACCATTATCCCAATAACCGGTGAATACAAAATCAACTTTGAAGTGGCGACAACGAAAAAGCAATCTTTTCAGCTGGGAGCTTCTTACCTCGGACCAAGTGTGCTGATAAACCTTGAAGAAATTTCAAGCAGTAGTGAAGAAGAGGTTGGTGGTGTTAAAATCAATGGTTTCAGGTTACAGGGCACCTATAAATTTTTTGTAACAAGGAATACTACATCACCGGAAGGATTTTATGTGGGGCCTTATATCTCATATGCCTCGATGAAAATGGAAAATAAAGACTTTACGGAGGATAATGTTTCAGGAAAAAAAATAACCTATGATGCTGTTCTGGGTTACCAATTGATTACCGAGGGAGGTTTTACGATGGATGTTTTTACAGGATTTGGGTTGAGAACCCTGAAATGGGATTATGAGGATGAAGATGTGACAACATTTGAAGTTTTCAAATCCAAAAATGCCGGGCATGTAGCGTTGGGTTTTAGCTTTGGATTTGCATTTTAAATCATTGTAAGTGGGGAAAAGGGCTGTCTCTTTACTGCTTTTCAGGCTGCGTTTTTTTATAGTTCATACTCTATTCAACCGGCTCTCCAATGAGGGTTGCAGCCGTATATGCGTTGATCTTTACCTTCACAAGATATCCAATGTTATTGTTTCCTCTGGGGAATACAACCACCTTGTTTTGAGATGTTCTGCCAAATAGATCCTGGTCCGACCGTTTTGATTTTCCCTCAACCAGCACCTCAACAATCCGGTTGAGATCCTTGCTCTTACTCTCGACCGACAGGCTGTTCTGGAGTGTAATGATATCGTTCAGCCTGCTGCCTTTTACAGCTTCAGGAACATCATCCTCAAGATCCGAGGCAGCTATTGTTCCGGGACGTTCCGAGTATTTGAACATGTAGGCAAAATCGAGGCCTGCCCACTGCATAAGCGATAAGGTATCCTGGTGGTCTTCTTCCGTTTCGGTACAGAAACCGGCGATGATATCGGTTGTTACCGAACATTCGGGAAGAATAGTACGTATTGCAGAAATCCGGTCCATATACCATTCACGGCTATAACCCCGGTTCATCAACTTGAGGATGCGTGTGCTCCCCGATTGTACCGGCAGGTGGATGTGTTTGCAGATGTTCGGATAAGATGCCATGGTGTGTAAAACAGCATCAGACATATCTTTCGGATGTGATGTTGAAAACCGGATCCGCAGGGTCGGAACCGATGCAGCAACAGCATCGAGCAACCGGGCAAAATCAATGCTGCATTTTGCTCCCCTGGTGCGCCACCTGTAGGAGTCTACATTCTGGCCAATCAGCGTTACTTCTTTGAACCCAAGGAGTGATAACCGCTGGACATCAGCCAGGATCATTTCCGGATCTTTACTACGTTCAATACCCCGTGTGAAAGGAACGACACAGTAGGAGCACCGGTTATTACACCCCCTCATGATGGTGACAAATGCAGAAACCTTATTGGTGTCCTGATAAACAGGCGGAATATCGCCATACATCTCTTCGCGTGACAGCATGACATTCACTGCTTTCTGTCCGGTCAACGCCGTGGAGATCAGATTGGGAAGATCCCGGTATGCATCGGGGCCAATGACCAGATCAACACCCGTTTCATCCTCCAACAATTTCTCCTTAAGCCGTTCAGCCATGCAACCAATGATTCCAACCAGCAGGTCAGGCTTCGTCTCTTTTGTTTTTCTCAGGGCAGCCAATCTCCGCCATATACGTTGTTCAGCATTTTCCCTGACGGAACAGGTATTGATCAAGATAATATCTGCCTGCCCGATCAGGCTGGTTACTGCATAACCATTCTCCTGCATGATGGAGACCACAATCTCGCTGTCGGCAACATTCATCTGACAACCGTATGTCTCCAGGTATAGTTGAGGAAGATGTGGATTATTGCATGGCTGTGCAAACTGACCTTTCGAGATGTCTACCATTACATCCTGATTTATAGAGCTGAACTCAGCTGACAAATGTACATCCAAAATAAGGATTCCCAAAAACAGGCAGGTCAGTTCATTGTAATCTTCTATCCAGGAAGGTGAAAAGTTTTAAAAATTGAATCCAATTTATAATTTTGCCCTTGGAATAAAAACTGTTCATAGTATGTCAGGACATAGTAAATGGTCGACCATAAAACGGAAAAAGGGAGCTGCCGATACGAAAAGATCCAAAATCTTTTCACGAATTGTGAAAGAGATCCAGGTATCCGTTAGGGAAGGTGGTCCGGACGCTGATGCCAATCCCAGGCTGCGTCTGGCAATCCAGAATGCCAAAGGGGTAAACATGCCAAAAGACAACATCCAGAGAGCTATTAACAAAGCAGGTAGTGACGGTGCTGGTTTAGAGCCGGTTACATTTGAAGGATATGGTCCTGGAGGCGTTGCCATTTATATCGAATGCCTTACCGATAACCATAAGCGAACCGTGGGTAGTATCCGGTCTATTTTTAATAAGAAAGGTGGCAATCTGGGGACAAATGGATCCCTGAGTTACCTGTTTGACCGGAAAGGTGTTTTTACCGTGCCGAAAGGAGATCTTGACCCCGAGGAGTTTCAGCTGGAAATCATCGATGCCGGAGTTGAAGAATTTGACACCGAAGAGGATGTTTTCGTGATTACAACAACACTCGAAGATTTCGGTAGTGTCCAGAAAAAACTGGATGAAATGGGAATAGAACCGGAGAATGCTGAGTTACAAAGAATACCTAACGATACCAAAACACTTGATCTGGAAACTTCATTGAAAGTCCTAAGGATGGTAGAAGATTTTGAAGAGGACGATGATGTACAGAATGTTTACCATAACATGGAAGTTACGGATGAAATTGTTCAGGCACTCCAGGATTGATAAACCTGGGGATCCGTACCATATGGTATACAAACAATACCTTTTCGTACTGGTTCTATTTTTCCACTATCTTTTATCCAGCATTTGTTAACCTCCTGCCTGATGTGGGGAAATATTCTTATATTTGATATTATTCCAATTCTTCTAAAAACACATTGTGATGAAAAATATTCTTGTTCCCGTTGATTTTTCAAAAGATGCTATGAATGCATTTATGCATTCCATTCTGTTTGCAAACAAGCTAAAAGCAAACCTGCGCATGATCCATGTCAGGAAAAGCAAAGATTATGACGAACCTTTTGTCCTTGATGGAATGGACTCGGGATATAGAAAGACCGTTGAGGAATTTTGCCAGGGTATTGTATCAAAGTACCTTCAAATATACAATGCCGGTGGAAAACTTGATTTTATAATTGAAAAGGGCAAGATCTATAAAATCATTGTTGATCAGGCAAAAAAAGATAACACCGATATCATCATTATGGGGACACACGGGATCTCCGGTTTTGAAGAATTATGGCTGGGAAGTAATGCTTACCGTGTGGTTTCAAAAGCGCCCTGCCCGGTATTGACCATCCGCAATGGATTTAAAAAGAAAACCATTAAAAAGATCGTTTTGCCAATTGATGCCCACCGTGAAACAAGGCAGAAAATTCCCATTACGGTGGAACTGGCAAAAGAGTTTGATGCAGAGGTTCATGTAGTGGATGTAAGGTCAACCAACCGGAAGGATATTAAGAAAAGACTGAATCATTATGCAGACCAGGCTATGCACTATGTGGAGGAGCATGGTGTAAAAGGAGTAAGAAGTTCGAAATACGGATCCAATATAGCAGATATCACCATTACTTATGCGGTTCATTTGAATGCCGAAATAATAGCCATTGTCAGCAACCAGAGAGGAACACCTGCCAATATGCATTTGAGTACCACAGCCCAGCAAATGGTGAACCATTCTCCAATACCGATTCTAAGTATTTATCCGGATTTTTGATGTTGACAACAATCAAGTATCGGCTTCTGTTGGGATTATTCTTCATTCCCGTTATAAATGTATGGGGGCAGGAGTGGTCTGACAGGACGGTTCATATGGATTCAAACCAGTTTCAGGAAGCCCAATTGCAAATATTCCAGGACCCGAGGCTTGAAACCCTTCTCCAACGGCACATTGACTATAACCGGAAGAAGGGAGGTATGAATGGGTACCGTATCCAGATATTTTTTGGATCAGGCAGAACCGCACGAGCTGATGCCAATGAAACCAAAGCAAAATTTTTATCCCACTTCCCCGATGCCAAGGCTCATATACTCTATCAAAGCCCTTTTTATAAAGTCAGGGTGGGAGATTTCAGGACCAAAAATGAAGCCCTTAAATTCTATCGAAGAATCCAGCGTAAATTTCCAAACGCATACATCATCCCCGATACAATAGAATTCCCGGAATTGGAGGATTGACCAGTCAATAATGTCCTGAGTATCTATCAATCACTTGTTTGGCTTTTCCACGAAAAAGATTAAGTTAACCCGCATTATTTATGAATAATCCGGGTTAAAAGTTCTGCCACAGGTCCGCCTACCGCCTGCCTGCTGCAGGCAGGGAGGGGCAGGCATCCTCCCATAAGGATCTGCCATAGCCACAAAGCTCCGAAAGTCCATAGTTCCAAAGGAATCCCTATGGGAGACTCACCCGAAGGTGGCTATGTCAACTTACGGAGCTTAGGGATAAGTTATTAGTTAATGGGTTAACCTAATAACCTATCATTTAACCCTTTCCAAATCCTGTTAATAAGTTCTTAATATTAACTCAATCCGTCAATTGCTGACGGATTGAAATAATGGATAAATTAACCTTCTCAATCACATAATATACTTCCTGATGGGTGGATTTTTTGGTACAATTTCAAAAAAATCGTGTATTAATGAATTGTTTTATGGCACCGATTATCATTCACATCTTGGTACTCGCAGAGGTGGAATAGCGGCTTTCGGTAAAGAGGGATTTACCCGAAGGATTCATAACATAGAAAACTCCTATTTCAGGACCAAGTTTGAAAATGATCTCTCTGATTTTAAAGGAGAAAGTGGAATTGGTGTAATCAGTGATACCGAATCCCAACCCGTTCTGGTCAATTCTCATCTTGGTAAGTTTGCCATTGTTACGGTTGGGAAGGTGGTTAATCTGGATGACCTGGAGAAGATGGCATTGAAAAAGAAATGGCATTTTTCAGAGACGGGTTTTAATGGGGCGAATCCATCCGAAATGGCCGCCATGCTGATCAATGAAGGGAGCACCATGGAAGAGGGAATAAAGATCGTACAGGAAAAAATTCGGGGTTCCCTTTCTCTATTGATACTATGTGAAGATGGGATCTTTGCAGCCCGTGATAAATTGGGAAGAACCCCGATAGTCATCGGTAAAAACAGTTCCTCCTATGCCGTTGCGTCTGAGTCAAGTTGCTTTCCTACACTTGGCTATCGGGTAGAGAAATACCTTGGACCGGGAGAGATCCTGTTTTTAACCGCTGAGGGATATGAACAACTGGTGCCACCACGGGAGAAAATGCAGGTATGTGCTTTTTTATGGGTCTACTACGGATACCCTGCTTCCAGTTATGAGGGAATAAATGTAGAACAGACACGATACAATTGCGGTGCAGCTCTTGCAGCCAATGATGATGTTGTGGCAGATTATGTATCAGGAATTCCCGATTCAGGAATAGGTCATGCCATCGGGTATGCTAAAGAAAAAGGAATACCCTATATGCGGCCATACGTAAAATATACTCCTACCTGGCCCCGAAGTTTTATGCCAAGCAATCAGTCAGACAGGGACCTGGTCGCTAAAATGAAACTGATACCTGTTCAACCCTTGATTAAAGATAAACGAGTTGTCTTTTGTGATGATTCCATCGTACGGGGAACGCAATTGAAAGATAATGCTCGGATATTTTATGAATACGGAGTGAAGGAGATCCACATGAGAATTGCCGGACCCCCGCTCTGTTATGCCTGTGATTTCCTCAATTTCTCTACATCGCGGTCCACGTTGGAATTGGCCGCCAGAAAAGCCATCAATCAGTTGGAGGGGAAAGATGATAAATACCTTGATGAATATGCCACTTCAGGAACAGAGAAAAACAGGGAGATGGTGGAATGCATCCGGAAACGATTACGACTTACCAGCTTAAAATATCAGCACCTGGATGATCTGATTGATGCAATCGGTTTACCCAAAGAGAAAATTTGTACCCATTGCTATGATGGTTCCAGTTATTTTTAAAAAATCTCTTTTTTATTGATTACTTTTGTCTTCTTGTTGATTATCATCAATCCGTCCAATGAGTGAAATGATCAAACATGAGTGTGGCATTGGATTACTCCGGTTACGCAAACCCCTGGCATACTATCAAGAGAAATATGGTACATGGATGTATGGTTTGCAGAAGCTTTACCTGTTAATGGAAAAGCAACATAACAGGGGACAGGATGGAGCAGGAATTGCCAACCTGAAACTGGACCTCACACCGGGACATAAGTACCTTTTTAAGCAACGTTCGAACAGCCCCAATCCCCTTAAGCGGGTGTTCGACAAAATCTACAGGGGATTTGAAGAGCATCAGATCTACCATCCCGAATTAATGAACGATACCCGGTGGGTAAAGGAAAACCTTCCCTTTGCCGGGGAACTCTTTATTGGCCATCTGCGTTATGGTACGTATGGCAATTATGACATTTCGTTTGTCCATCCCGTAACCAGAGAAAATAACTGGAAATCCCGTAGCCTTGTTCTTGCCGGAAACTTCAATCTGACCAACGTGGATGAATTGTTTGATATTCTCGTTGACCTGGGACAAACGCCAAAAAATTATTCCGATACGGTTACTATTCTTGAGAATGTGGGGCACTACCTCGATGAAGAAAACCAGGAACTTTTCAGGAATTACAAGGATAAGGGATTACAGAACATAGAGATCTCCCCGTTGATAGAGGAAAACCTCGATGTGGCTAAAGTCCTTTTCCGGGCAAGCAAGAAATGGGATGGTGGGTATGTTATCGCTGGCATGATCGGTCATGGCGATGGATTTGTTTTCAGGGATCCGTGGGGAATACGCCCCGGATTTTATTATTATGACGATGAAGTCGCTGTTGTAGCTTCTGAAAGACCGGTCATACAAACGGTCATGAATGTACCGGCTAATTCAATTCACGAGATCCCTCCCGGTTTTGCCTTTATCGTAAGAAAATCCGGCGAGATCAAAATGGAGACCGTAAGAGAACCACAAGAAAGAAAATCCTGTTCGTTTGAAAGAATTTACTTCTCCAGGGGAAGTGACAGGGATATCTATGCTGAACGGAAAAAACTGGGTGAATTGCTAACACCAGCCATACTGGATGCAATTGATTATGATGTTGAAAATACTGTTTTTTCGTTTATTCCAAATACTGCTGAGACGGCATTTCTGGGAATGACAGCAGGTGTTGAAAATTACCTTAATCAGATAAAAACGGAGAAGATTCTTGCCCTGGGAAACAAATTGACCAAGGAGGAACTGAATAAACTGATGGGATTGAAACCACGGGTAGAAAAAGTAGCGGTTAAGGATGTTAAACTGAGGACCTTCATTGCCGAAGATAAAGGCAGGGACGATCTTGTAGGTCATGTCTATGATATAACCTGGGATAGTGTGAGGGAAGGATCGGATAACCTGGTGATAATCGACGATTCCATTGTTAGAGGTACTACATTGAAATACAGCATTATCCGGATACTTGACCGGTTGAATCCCAAACGGATAATCGTGGTCTCTTCCTCTCCCCAGATCAGGTACCCCGACTGCTATGGGATCGATATGGCAAAGCTTGGCGATTTTATTGCATTCAGAGCAGCCATTGAATTATTGAAAGAAACCGGACAGGAATCAGTCATCAATGAGGTGTATCAGAAAGCGAAAGAACAGGAAAATTTGCCCAAGGAGGATGCCACAAATTGTGTCAGGGATATTTATGCTCCCTTTTCAGCAGATGAAATTTCTGAAAAGATTGCCAGTATGTTGAAAACCCCTGAAATCAAAGCTGAGGTTAAAATAGTATATCAATCCATTGAAAATCTGCATACCGCTATTCCGGATCATCCGGGTGACTGGTATTTTACCGGAAATTACCCCACACCGGGAGGCAATAAAGTGGTCATTACCTCCTTTCTAAACTTCATGGAAGGCAGGGATCAACGGGCTTATTGATAAAGTGGAGTCAAATCCCACTATTCCGATGGGAGCTTGTAATCTTTTCTGTAGGAGGAAAGATGCCTGTTTACTTTCGAAATGTACATGTCTTTCAGAGTAATCATAATCCCGGTTTCCTGAACATTCCCAAAATTCTTGCTGATTACCGTGCCAAATGTTTTCATCGTGGGGGATAGATTCATATACGCATTGATCAGCGGGGGTATGTTTTCCCCTTTGGCTCGAACTTCCTGGGAGAGAATCTTGTAATCTTCCAGGTAGGTCTTCCCGCAAAAGAGTGTTTTTAAATGCTCCAGGTCCCAATCCAGTTCAAGGGGTTCAATGGGAACAACCAGCTGTTCTTCATCCCTGAAATGCTTCATGAGAAAATAGAGAATATAATCCCTGCCCTCCTTGTTAAACTGAGGATACATGGTGACCTTACCAAAAAAATAATGGATTTCGGGATTATCAATCATCAGTGCACCCAATCCGTCCCAGAGATTGTCCAGGGCAAACAAACCCTTCCTCGATCCACTGGTCGATTGATAGGCCGGTTGCACAAAAGATCGTCCTAACTCCCCCAGGTGTGGTAAGTAATCCCGGATGAATTGATCGGAAAAATGAAACAGCTCCGAGGTTACTAACCGTTTGATGCCATCACAATCCCCCTTCGTTTTATTGCATAAGTAAAACCGGTATCCCCCCAGGATCTCTTTCTCCTCCGGATCCCAAACAATCAATTGCTGATAGGGATCATCGGATGTGTCAAATTCATCGATATCAAGCGCTTTCCCGGTTCCACCTCCCGCTGCCCTGAAGGTTAACTCCCTTAACCTCCCAATCTCTCTCATTAACAAAGGGGAATTATGGTGCGTGAAAACATACACTTTTTTGTTCCCGTTGTTCGTTTTCCGGACGAATCGTTCCGGGGTTAATTCCTTTTCAAGATCCACCCTGGATATAGCAGATATTATTCGTTCCATAAAAAACTGGTTTAAATCACTAAATTTAATAAAATAATTAATGACACTTCATCTCAGAAAATCATAACGAAATTACATTGCACCCCCCAATTCATAAACATGATCTTTTAACCAGTTGGCCCACTCCTGATGGGTTGCGGATCTATCAAAGGTTGTATATGGAATGGGCTTCCCGAAATTCATCCTGATCTCTTTATCTTTCTGCATGAACATTTCATCAAAAAGATAAAACATTTCAATGTTTATTTTTATCCTTAAAAACTTTCTGATGTTTGCAAGGGTATAAAAGAAATTTGAATTTTCCCCGTAAAAATGCACCGGGATAATATCCCGTTCATGCTGTATCGCTTTGATGATAACATGTTTTTTCCATTCCACATCCATGATTTTTCCGGAGGTCTTCCGCGAACATAAACCGGCTGGGAAATAGAGTATCTGAGAGTCCGACCGGTAGGCCTCCTCCATCTGCTGTACTGCTTCCCTCGATTGTCCCCCAAACTTATTGATGGGAAGGAAAATGGTCCGGAGGTTAGGGATGTTGAACAGAAGATCATTGACCGGAAAAAGCAAATCGGGAAATATCTTTCCAACCTCCTTAATAAATACCATACCATCCAATCCACCCAGAGGATGATTTGCTACAAAAATAAACCGGCCCTCTTTGGGTAGATTCTCCAAACCCTCAACCGTATGGGTTATCTGCATGATGTCAAGCGCCCCGTTTATAAACTCCAACCCCTCAAGGTCCTTCTTTTCCGTGAGGATAAAGTTAAGATCATCCTGATGGATCACTCGCTTAATGTATCGAAGTAGGAATCCAGGCAGTACCCGATACAATCCTGGCTTACTCTGACGGATTATTTGATCGATATATATCCTGTTATCGTTGGTGGTTGATTCTGTATCGTTCACACGTTAAATTTTGACATGAAACTTGCAAGATTGAATGCAATACAAAATTATTAAAAATTCACGTGCCGTACTATAGATGAACGTTTTCGGATATAAAGTTTTCAACAAAGTGGTAAAAAATGGGTAAAAGTGGTAGAAAGTGGTAAAAATTTCTATATTTTTACATTTTAAGGTGATTTTGTTATGACAACTTACATTGGTGAATATTCGTGCAAAGTGGATGCAAAGGGGCGAATCATGCTGCCTGCAGCATTTAAAAAGCAGATGCCCTCAACGGCCAATGACAAATTTGTTGTAAAGAAAGACATTTTTGAGCAATGTCTTGTCATGTACCCAATGGATGAATGGGAGAGGCAGAACAAACTGATAAGAAGCAAGTTAAATCCTTATAATAAAGAGCATAACCGGTTCCTTCGAAATTTTTACCGTGGTACGGCAGAATTGATCCTTGACAGCAATAACCGGATGTTGATTCCCAAAAGGTTACTTGAGCTGGTGGGCATAAGGAAAGAGGTCATTCTGGCAGGGCAGGATGGTAAAATAGAGATCTGGGCTAAAGATATATACGATAGAGCAGCGGAAGGTGAGGATGAATTTGCATCCCTTGCTGAAAAGATCATGGGTGGTAACTTGAACGAACAGAATGAATAATGACATATCATACACCGGTTCTTTTAAACGAGAGTGTGGATGGATTGGAAATTAATCCGGAGGGAATCTATGTAGATGCGACATTTGGTGGAGGAGGGCATTCAAGGGAAATCATTCAGCGACTAAAAACCGGTCGTTTAATTGCGTTTGATCAGGATGAAGATGCTGAAAGAAATGTAATTAAAGACGAACGGTTTTTGTTTATCAATCAGAATTTTAGGTATTTAAGAAATAACCTGAAATACCATGGCATCCAATCCATTGATGGTTTAATAGCCGACCTGGGGGTATCTTCTCACCATCTGGACGTGCCGGAAAGAGGATTTTCATTTTCCCACAGGGGAGGGTTGGATATGCGCATGAACAGGAAAGCTTCTCTGACAGCCGGGAAAGTGCTGAACGGCTATAGTGAAGAGGATCTTCAGGCCATCTTTTCCTCTTATGGAGAGATCAGGAATAGTAAAAAGCTGGCACACCGGGTTATTCAGGCGAGGAGGGAGAGGACGCTTGAGGAGGTACAACAATTTGTCGAATTGATCGGACCTTGTATACCAGCGAAGCATGAAAGTAAATACCTGGCCAAGGTTTTTCAGGCACTCCGTATTGAGGTTAACCGGGAATTGGATTGCCTGAATGAATTATTGGTGCAATGTGTAGATCTGATTAAAAAAGAGGGTCGCCTTGTCATGATCACCTATCACTCACTTGAGGACAGAATGGTCAAGAATTTTATCAGATCGGGTAATGTAGATGGTTTATTAGATAAGGATTTTTACGGAAATATAGAGGTGCCTTTTGCTCCGGTAAACAAGAAAGTCATTATTCCGGGAGCGACCGAAATACGCAGGAATAGCAGGGCACGAAGTGCAAAACTGAGAATTGCCAGAAAGGTTATATGAGAAAAGGAAGAAACATAGAGTTTATTGAAGATCAACATGCACAGAAAGAGACAAGAAAAAGCTCTTTCCGGAATTTTATCGATGGTACGGTACTAACCAGGGAGACGGTCATCAAACAACTGCCCTATATCATTTTTGTTGTGTTTCTGGCAATCCTCTACATCGGGAACAGGTATCATGCCGAGAAAGTAGTCAGAGAGACCGTTTCTCTTCAAAATGAGGTAAAGGAACTGCGGGCGGAAGCCATTACAACATCTGCCGAGCTGATGTCCAAAAGCCGGCAATCTGCAGTGGCAAAAATGGTAGAAGAGAATGATTTGGGTTTGGAAGAGCTCCTTGATCCACCCGAGAAGATTGTATTGAATAAAAAGTAGATCGGTTCACATGTCGTTAAAAAGGGATATCGTCTGGAGAGTCGCCATCATCTACATCGGGGTTCTGTTATTCTCGATCGCCATTGTTGGAAAGATCACCTATTTGCAATTTGTAAAGGGGAATGAGTTAGCTGCAAAAGCCGAAACATTAACACTGAAGGAGTTCATTATTCAACCGAATCGCGGTGATATTTATGCTTCGGATAATCGACTGCTTGCAAGTTCCATTCCTTACTATGAAATCAGGATGGATCTGAACAGTAATGCCATGTCAGCAGAACTGTTTAACCGCGACATTGATTCTCTGGCCTACTGTTTATCCCGGCTTTTTAAAGATAAATCCAGTTATGCCTATAAACAGGAGTTGATGACCGCACGAAGGAATGGGGAACGATACCACCTGATCCAGCGGGGAGTGAATTACACAAAATTAAAAGAATTAAAAACGTTCCCCATATTCCGTGAAGGACGATATAAAGGTGGATTAATTTATGTGCAGGACAACCAACGGATATTGCCTCATTCAAACCTGGCTTCCCGCACCATTGGCTACCTGACGAAAGGGAGTTCGGGTAACGTGGTTGGCATAGAAGGAGCCTATGACCATGAACTTAGTGGAAGAGTTGGTGTAAGACTGATGCAAAAATTATCCGGAAATGTCTGGATGCCGGTTACGGATAAAAATGAAGTAGAACCCAAGGACGGGAATGATATCATTACCACCATCGATATAAACCTGCAGGATGTAGCTGAAAATGCCTTGCTCAGTCAATTGATCAAACATGATGCCCATCACGGATCGGTGATCCTGATGGAAGTGAAAACAGGCGAAGTAAAGGCAATCGTGAATCTTGAAAAAGGGAGGAACGGAAAATACAGGGAAAATTACAATTACGCCATCGGAGAAAGCACTGAACCCGGTTCGACATTTAAACTTGCTTCTCTTCTGGTTGCTCTGGAAGATGGAGTGGTTCAACTGGAAGATACCATTGATGCAGGAAATGGCGTGGTTCGTTTCTATGATAAAGATATCCACGATACGAAACGGGGTGGTTATGGCAAAATTACCGTAAAAGAAGCATTTGAGGTTTCCTCTAATGTCGGAGTCTCCAAATTGATCTATGAAAATTATCACAACCGCCCTACTGATTTTGTCGACCGGCTGTATGCCATGAGGCTGAATGAGAAACTGGGAGTGGAGATTAAAGGGGAAGGCCTGCCACAGATCAAATATCCGGGAGATCCCTATTGGTCGGGTATATCATTGCCGATGATGTCTCATGGATATGAAGTGAGAATGACACCGCTGCAGATCCTTGCATTTTATAATGCCATTGCTAACAATGGCAAAATGGTAAAACCAAGGTTTGTAAAGGAGATCCGGTACCATGGAAATGTCATAAAGCGATTCGAGACTGAGGTTCTCAATCCCTCCATCTGTTCGAAAGAAACCGTTAAAAAAGCAATCAAAATGCTTGAAGGGGTCGTGGAAAATGGCACGGCGAAAAACCTGAATAATTCCAACTACCCGATTGCAGGCAAGACAGGAACTGCACAAATTGCAAACGAAAGATATGGATATACCGTCGATTCCAAGGTCTCTTACCAGGCATCTTTCGTGGGTTTCTTCCCCTCTGATAATCCGATGTACTCCTGTATGGTCGTTGTGAATTCTCCTTCGAACGCAGTCTACTATGGAAACCTGGTTGCCGGGCCTGTCTTTAAAGGAATTGCCGATAAAGTCTATGCAACAAAAATCTATTTACAGAGAGATCAGATATCCGGTAATCAGGATGAATTTGATTATCCCTATTCAAAGCACGGATCGAAAAAAGACCTGACACTGGTTTTATCATCACTGGGCATTCAGGTTGAAGGAGGGGATGAAGAATCTGAGTGGGTTGCTACCCATAAACACGATACTCATGTTGAAATTCAGAATATAGAGATAAACAGGAACCTCATACCCAATGTTGTGGAGATGGGGTTGCAGGATGCCATTTATCTTCTGGAAGAACTTGGATTAAAAGTGGTGGTGAATGGACGGGGGAAAGTGATAAAACAATCGCTTGTTCCCGGAACAGTGATCCATCCGGGGCAGGTAATTCAATTGGACATGAGTTTTAGTTAATCCATAACCAATCGATGAAGCATTTATCAGATATTTTGGAAGGAGTTGCAGTTGAGCAGTTCATGGGGAATCAGGATCTCATGATCTCCTCGGTGGAATTTGATTCCAGAGAAGTGGAAGATGGGTGTTGTTTCATAGCCGTCAGGGGCACACGGGTAAACGGTCATCGCTTTATCCAGGATGCCATCCGAAACGGAGCAAATGCAATCGTATGCGAGGAACTGCCAGAACCAATCAGCGAAGGGATCACATACATCCGGGTAACCAGTTCAAGCCGTACCCTGGGCGAAATGGCATGCAACTTTTTCGAAAAACCTGCTGAAAAATTGAAACTGATTGGGATTACCGGAACAAACGGAAAAACCACAACGGCTAACCTGGTCTATCAATCATTGAGAAAACAGGATAAAAACGCCGGATTGATCTCTACCATTGGAAATTTTATCGGTGATCAGGAATTTGAGACTACCCATACTACTCCCGACGCGATAATGCTCAATTCACTGCTACACCGTATGGTTGAAGAGAAGTGTGAATATGCTGTCATGGAAGTCAGTTCTCATGCAATAAGTCAAAACCGTATCGCCGGGTTAACGTTCTATGTTGCGGTGTTTACCAACCTGACCCACGACCATCTCGATTATCATGGCAATTTTGACGAATACCTTGCTGCCAAGAAAAAACTCTTTGATGGATTGGAGAGAAAATCCATCGCCCTCTATAACCTGGATGATAAGCATGGGAAAATTGTGGTTCAAAATTGTCCTGCCGGATTAAAATCATTCGGGTTACATACACTCGCTGACTTTAAAGGGAAGGTCATCGAAAGTCATTTCAATGGCATGCAGATGCGAATTGATCAGACAGAAGTCTGGACACGATTTACCGGGGAATTCAATGCATACAACCTGCTGGCCTGTTACGCTACCTGCAGAATCCTGGGTTTTGAGAACTCCAAATCCCTGCAAATCCTGAGCGACCTGTTGCCTGTTCCCGGACGTTTCGAAATCATTACATCCGATAACGGTGTTATTGCCGTGGTGGATTATGCACATACTCCCGATGCGCTGGAAAACATCCTGGGAACAATCAATAAAATAAGAAAAAAACACCAGCAGGTTATTACCGTAGTCGGAGCAGGTGGGGACAGGGATAAAACAAAACGGCCGGTTATGGGCAGCGTTGCTGCCACTGCAAGCGATAAACTAATCCTTACTTCTGATAATCCCCGAAATGAAAATCCGAATGATATTATTCAGGATATGCTTGAGGGAATTCAAAAAAATCAGAGAAAGAAAGTGGTGAGTATTCAGGATAGAAAGGAAGCCATTCGGATGGCTTCCCTTCTTGCCAGGAGAGAAGACATCATTTTAATCGCCGGTAAAGGTCATGAAACCTATCAGGAGATAAAAGGCATAAAATATCAGTTCGATGACAGGGAAGTGATCCGGGAGTTATTTGAAACAACGGATTGATAAAACTACAATGAATTCATGAAAAAGCAACAATAAAGGATCTGATCCATGTTCTATTATCTGTTCGAATACCTTGAAACACTTGATTTTCCCGGAGCAGGGATGTTCCAGTATATATCCTTTCGTTCTGCTTTGGCCGTCATATTTTCACTGATTATTTCACTCCTGTTTGGGAAGAAAATTATTCATGCCTTGCAGAAAAAACAGGTTGGTGAGGTAGTTCGGGATCTTGATCTGGAGGGACAGTATCAAAAGACAGGAACCCCCTCAATGGGAGGAATTATTATCCTGACTTCAATTCTGATTCCAACATTGCTGTTTGGGGACCTTGGAAATATATATGTGATCCTGATGCTTATCACTACAGTATGGCTCGGATTTGTCGGCTTTGTGGATGATTACATTAAGATATTTAAAAAGAATAAAGCAGGATTGACCGGTAAATTTAAGATCCTTGGCCAAGTATTACTTGGATTAATTGTTGGCTTAACCCTTTACCTGAGCGATGATGTTTTTATCAGGGAACGAATCCCCATTGAACAAACGGAGACCTCAACACAGGTTCTGCAATCCGTAGAAGAAGAACCGGGAACCAGGAAATACATTAACAGGGATGTGAAATCTACCAAAACGACAATCCCCTTTTTTAAAAACAACGAGTTCGATTATGCCTACATCGTGGCATTCCTTGGAGAGAAAAGCCAAAAATGGGCATGGGTGGTTTTTGTTATCGTAACTATTTTCATCGTAACGGCAGTGTCCAACGGGGCAAATCTGACGGATGGACTGGATGGCCTGGCAACGGGAACATCAGCGATCATCGGTACTACCCTTGGAATCCTTGCCTACGTGTCAGGTAATGTGATCATTGCCGATTATCTGAATATCATGTATATCCCCAATACCGGTGAACTGGTGATTTTTGCCAGTGCCTTCATCGGGGCAACAATCGGCTTCTTATGGTATAATTCATACCCGGCACAGGTTTTTATGGGCGATACCGGAAGCCTGGCAATAGGAGGCATCATCGCTGTATTTGCTATTATTATCCGGAAAGAATTACTGATCCCTATCCTGTGTGGGATATTCTTAACCGAAAGCCTCTCCGTGTTGATCCAGGTTAGCCATTTCAAACGGACAAAGAAAAAATATGGTCAGGGTAGACGGATTTTCCAGATGGCACCCATCCATCACCACTATCAGAAAAAAGGATTCCCGGAACCGAAAATTGTTATCCGGTTTTGGATCATTGGGATCTTATTGGCAGTGATTACAATCGTGACACTGAAGATCAGGTAAGGTGGAAAAAATTAATCGAGATGCAGGATGAAAAAGAAAATTGCAATTCTGGGCGGGGGAGAAAGTGGTGTCGGAGCTGCAGTACTGGCAAAAAAACAGGGGTTTGAACCCTTTGTATCGGATAACGGCACCATTAAGGAAAAATATAAAACGGTTCTTTCAAAATATGGAATTAAATGGGAGGAGAGAAAACATTCCGGTGAATTAATCGGCGATTCAGTTGAAGTGATCAAAAGCCCGGGAATTCCGGATGACGCTGAGATTGTTGCATTCCTTAATAAGAGAAAAATACCGGTCATCTCAGAGATCGAGTTCGCGGGAAGGTATACCACAGCCAGAAAAATTTGCGTCACCGGAAGCAATGGCAAGACAACCACAACATCATGGATCTACCATATGTTGTGTAAGGCAGGAATGAACGCTGCACTGGCAGGAAATGTGGGTAGAAGTTTTGCCCTGCAGGTTGCCGAAGGGAGTTATGATTACTATGTTATTGAACTGAGCAGTTTTCAACTCGATGGAATGTTTGACTTCAGGGCGGATATTGGAATCCTGATGAATATTTCTGCAGATCATCTTGACCGGTATGGATATGATATGCAGCGTTATATTGACTCTAAATTCAGGATCACGCAGAATCAGACTCCCGATGACTACTTCATCTACTGTTATGATGATGAAATAACAAGGACCAATATTCACCGCACTATGGGGAAGGCGAAAAGAGTATCCTTCTCCCTTGAAACGGTCCGGGATCAAACGGCATATTTGAAAAAAGAAACGATTAATTATCATTTCCAAAAAGAACATATAACCATGTCAATTCACGATTTAGCTCTTGAAGGAAAGCACAATGCTTTAAATTCTATGGCTGCTGGGATCGCCGGTCAGATATTAAATATCAGGAAAGAGATAATCAGGGAAAGCCTGAGCGATTTTCAGGGAGTCGAACACCGGTTGGAACATGTACTGGCAGTGCATGGAATTCGATTCATCAATGACTCGAAAGCAACCAATGTCAACTCAACATGGTATGCACTGGAAAGCATGCCTGAAAATGTTATCTGGATCGTGGGGGGAATCGATAAAGGAAACGACTATAGTGTTTTGAAAGGACTGGTAAAGAAAAAAATTAAAGCAATCATATGCCTCGGAAAGGATAACAGCAAAATCTACAGGGCGTTTGCGGAATCTACCGAAACAATCCTGGAAACAACCTCCATGACCGATGCAGTGCGTACTGCATATTACCTGGGGAAAAAAGGAGATACGGTTTTGTTGTCCCCCGCATGTGCCAGCTTTGACCTGTTTGAAAACTATGAAGACCGGGGCAGACAATTCAAGGATGCTGTAAGGTATTTGTAAAACATCATGAGAGAACGAATTGGAAAATTCCTGAGGGGAGATAAAGTGATCTGGGCAGTCATTATTGTGCTGTCCTTATATTCTATTCTTGCCGTATATTCTTCTACCGGAACCCTTGCATATACGCAGATGGGTGGGAATACTACTTATTATCTGCTGCGCCATGGAGTGATCCTGTCGATTGGCATTATCATTATCTTTGTTACTCATCTTATCCCTTATAAATACTATTCCAGGCTATCCCAGCTCTTTCTTTTTTTAGCCATTCCTTTGCTGCTACTTACATTACTGCTTGGAACCAGCCTGAATCAGGCAGCCCGCTGGCTGACCCTGCCGGGTCTCGGGTTTACCATTCAAACATCAGATTTTGCCAAACTTGCCCTGATCATGTATGTCGCCAGGGTGCTGTCGTTGAAACAACATGAGATCAAGAGTTATAAAAATGCGTTTATCCCAATAGTGATCCCTGTGATCATCATCTGTATGCTTATTCTTCCGGCCAACCTTTCCACAGCAATCATCCTTTTTGCTACATCATTGATCCTGATGTTCATTGGAAGGATCAGCATGAAACACCTACTGGCATTTGGCGGAATAGGAATTCTTGTGGTGGCTGTTTTCATTAGCAGTGCAATCCTGTTGGATAGAAAAGGAAGAATTGGTACATGGCAGCACAGGATAGAAAATTTTGTTGTGGGAGAAGAGGAAGAGAATTACCAGGTTGAACAGGCTAAAATTGCAATTGCCACCGGAGGATTGTTTGGGAAAAAACCGGGAAAAAGCATTCAGCGAAATTTTCTGCCACACCCCTATTCAGATTTTATATATGCCATTATCATAGAGGAGTACGGACTGTTTCTGGGAGCTTTGCCTTTGTTACTGGCGTACCTTTTTTTGCTGTTCAGGGCCGGAGTGATTGTGAGAAAGAGTATCCGAACCTTCCCGGCATTTCTAGCCATCGGACTGGCGATCAGTATTGTTTTTCAGGCAATGATCAACATGGCAGTTGCAGTAAATCTGTTACCGGTCACCGGACAAACCCTGCCGTTTGTTAGTATGGGCGGTTCATCGTTATTGTTTACGAGTATTTCTTTCGGGATTATACTCAGCGTTAGCCGGGGAGCTGAAAAAATAGAACAGGAAGAAGAAAATGAAGCAACATAGGAAAATAATTATCAGTGGAGGTGGAACAGGAGGTCATATCTATCCTGCCATTGCCATTGCTCAGGCTCTGAAGAAAAAAGATCCGGGAATGAATATCCTTTTTGTTGGTGCTTCAGGAAAAATGGAGATGGAGAAGATCCCGGCTGCTGGTTTTGAGATTATCGGACTTCCGGTTACCGGACTGAAAAGAGCATTTACGCTGAAAAACGTGGGGGTGATGATTAACCTGGTGATCAGTATGATTAAAGCAAGAAACATTATTCGGGTTCATAAACCCGATGTGGCTGTTGGGGTGGGGGGATATGCCAGCGGTCCAATCCTGACCATTGCTGCACGAAAAAAAATCCCAACGTTGATACAGGAACAAAATTCATACGCTGGAATAACCAATAAAATCCTGGCAAAAAAAACCGATAAAATATGTGTCGCTTATGAAGGAATGGAAAAGTTCTTCCCTCCAGATAAAATCATATTGACCGGTAATCCTGTCCGCGAAGAGTTGGAAAATATTGAAACGAAGCGGGAAGAAGGATTGAAATATTTTAATCTTGATCCCGGCCTGCCGGTTATTCTAATCCTGGGAGGAAGCCTGGGAGCAAGAACAATTAACGAAAGTGTGTGGAAACATTTGGACCTGATTGCCGGCAGTAAAACTCAATGTTTATGGCAGACTGGGAAATTATACTATGCCCAGGCGCTGGAAAAAACAGCTGCTCTGGTAGCAGAAAATCTGAAAGTGTACGAGTTTATCCAGGTTATGGACCTGGCTTATGCAGTAGCGGACCTTGTAGTATCAAGAGCCGGCGCCGGTACAATCTCAGAATTATGTCTTGTGGCAAAACCGGCAATATTGATCCCTTCACCCAATGTGGCTGAAGACCATCAAACAAAGAATGCAGAAGCCCTCGTGGAGAAGGAAGCGGCAATCCTTGTGAAAGATCAGGATGCCGAACAGGTATTAATCCGAAAAGCCCTGGATCTGGTTGAAAATAAAAACCTGCTCACAGATCTTGCCCGTAATATCGGGATGAGGGCAATAAAAAATTCAGCAGCGAAAATTGCAGGTGAGATCATAACATTAATGAAATAGTGACCGGTGGATTTAAAAAAGATACATAGGGTATATTTTATTGGCATCGGAGGAATTGGAATGAGTGCCCTGGCCAGATATTTCCTGATGGGGGGATATGATATTGCCGGTTATGACCGAACGTCAACACCACTAACCGGTGAATTATCAAAAGAGGGGTGTCTCATCCATTATCAAGACGACCTGACATTGATTCCGGATGAATTTAAAAAGCCTGAATCACGGAATACAACATTGATCGTTGTTACCCCTGCCATACCACCTGACCATACCGAACTGACCTACTTTAAAAAACAATCGTTTACCATACTGAAACGATCCGAACTGCTTGGATTGATCACCCGGTATGCAAAAGGTATTGCCATTGCCGGAACACACGGAAAAACTACGGTTTCAACAATGATTGCTCATATTTTAAAGCAATCGGAACTGGATTGTACTGCTTTCCTTGGCGGAATATCAAAAAATTATAACAGTAACCTGATCACCGGGAAAGGTGATCTTGTTGTAATGGAAGCGGATGAATATGACCGTTCATTCCTGAAGCTTTATCCGTGGATCGCTGTCATCACATCCGTGGATGCAGATCATCTGGATATTTATGGAAATTATCAAAACCTGGAAGAGGCATTCCTCAAATTCGTAAATCAGGTGAGTGAAGAAGGTAGTATCCTGTTAAAAAAAGGAGTGAAGATCAGCAGGAAAATACCGGAAAGGATCACCACCTATAGTTATTCGCTTGAAAAAGAAGCCGACTTCTATGCAGCAAATATCAGGAGAAAAGGTCATTACTATCTGTTTGATGCAGTAACCCCAAATTCCAGGATTGAAAATATCCACCTGGGCTACGCTGGACTGATGAATGTTGAAAATGCAATGGCGGCAATTGGGGTAGCATCACTCTTGAAAGTGCCGGTTGAAACAATCAAAAAAGCACTGCTTCATTTCTCCGGAGTGAAACGAAGATTCGATATCCAACTGTGCCATGAAGATCTGGTTTTTATTGATGATTATGCCCACCATCCGGAAGAAATAAAACGATGTATCATGGCGGTTCGTGAACTGTTTCCGGGAAGAATGATAACCGGGATTTTTCAACCGCACCTTTTCAGCAGAACGAGAGATTTTGCCGCTGAATTTGCCCGCAGCCTGGAACTTCTGGATCGATTGATCCTCCTGGAAATATATCCGGCAAGGGAAAGCCCCATGGAAGGGGTTAACGCTAAGCTGATTCTGGATCAAACGAACATGGTAAATAAATTGCTCTGCTCAAAAGCAGAGTTGATCCGGATCATTGAAAAGGAAAATGTTGATGTAGTGGTTACTATGGGTGCTGGAGATATCGATAAACTGGTTGATCCAATACGGGAAATTTTAATGAAACGGGGAAAAGGGAAATAGATTATTGCGATGAAAAAACTGAAAAACATATTGATCGCTTTCGGTATACTGTGTTACCTCATCGTGGTACTGGGATTAACGGGTGAAAATTCAAAAAGCAGGATCTGTAATAAAATTGATATCAACATCACCGATTCAATGGAAAATGGATTCATCACTTCAGAGGAGGTATTGGAACTGGTTCTTCAAAACAATGACAAATTGTTAGGATACCCGATCGGTCTGATCAATTCGGAAAAAATGGAGACAACATTGAAACAGCATTCATCGATAAAAAGTGCCGAGGTCTTTGTCTGTGCCGACGGATCACTCAATATTGATATTGAACAACGCAAAGCAATATTACGGATCATTGATAATAACAAGGAAAGTTACTATCTCTCTGCCGATGGTGCAATAATTCCCTGGTCCAAGAGATTTACCATGCGGGTACTGGTGGCTAACGGCTATATCACCGATAACTTCAATCATAACAGGGTGAACTATGTAACCCAGGCAGGGGAAGAAAACAGGACCAAAGGACTGTATGATATAGCAAAATACATCGATAGCAACCCATTCTGGAAAGCACAAATTGAGCAAATTTATGTAAGCAGATCAGGAGAGCTTGAGTTGATACCACGAGTCGGACCCCATGTTATACAATTCGGTGGTCCGGATGATGTGGAAAAGAAATTCCAAAAACTGCTTGCCTTTTACCAGCAGGGACTTAGCAGAAACAGCTGGAATAGATATGAAATCATAAACTTGAAATACGAGGGGCAAATCGTTTGCACCCTGCGGTAAGAAAAATTCAAAAAATTGAAGTAATAAGATAAAACCAGATCATTATGAATGCCAATGAACAATTCGTAGCTGCAATCGATATTGGAACAACAAAGATTGTATCCATTGTCGGACAAAAAAAGGAAAATGGTAAACTGGAAGTCCTTGGGTTGAGCAGGGCTCCTTCAAAAGGCGTCAAACGCGGAGTGGTCCTAAACATTGAAGAGACTGTTAATGCCATAAAGAGTACGGTTGAGGATGTTCAGTTACGCTCGGGTATCATGTTTTCAAATGTGTATGTTGGCATCGCCGGTCAGCATATAAAAAGTGTGAGAAACCGGGGCTATATCAACAGGGATAGTCGTGATGAGGAGATCACAAAGGAAGATATTATCAAATTGATAGAAGATATGTATAAAATCCCAATCGATGTTGGAGAAGAGATTATTCATGTGTTGCCCCAGAATTTTATCGTCGATAATGAAATCGGTGTAAAGAATCCTATAGGCATGTCGGGCCGTCGGCTGGAAGCCAATTTCCATATTGTGATTGGTCAGGTTGCATCAGCAAAAAATATTGAAAAATGCGTGAACCGGGTTGGTCTGGAAATCAATGAACTGATCCTTGAACCACTGGCATCTTCAGAAGCGGTATTGACTGAAGATGAAAAGGAGGCCGGGGTCGCACTGGTTGATATCGGTGGGGGAACAACCGATGTGGCAGTCTATTACGATAGCATTGTCAGACATACTGCCGTCATCCCGTTTGGAGGAAACGTGGTAACCAAAGATATTAAAGAGGGTTGTGCTATACTGAACCGCCAGGCCGAATCCCTGAAGATACAATTTGGCTCAGCCCTCGGCGATATCGCCCCGGAAGATAAAGTGGTTACTATCCCCGGAATCAGTGGTAGGGATCCGAAAGAGATATCGTTTAAGAGCCTGGCCTATATCATCCAATCCAGAATGGAGGAGATCATCGATGCAGTTGCCTTTGAAATTGAAAATTCGGGATACTATGAGAAATTGTCCGGTGGCATTGTCCTGACCGGTGGAGGTGCATTGTTACGCCACTTGCCTCAGCTGGTAAAATTCAAAACCGGAATGGATGTAAGAATTGGATTCCCTAATGAACACCTGACCGGTGAAGTGTCCGACGATATCAATCACCCCATGTACTCCACAAGCATTGGACTGGTCTTGAAGGGGTATGAATACCTGAGGAATAAATATGGACTGGAAGGAGAGCATGGGTCGGGTGAACAGAAAGGGAAAAAGGAGAGGGGAGAACCCCTGGAAGGAGGGAAACTGTTTGAAAGATGGAAAAAGACCCTCACCGAAATATTTGCAGAAAACGATGCTAAAATGTAGTGAAACTCATTTCCCCGGATTCTGCAATATGAACGAACAACATAATGCCGATTCTGAATATGAAACCGTAAAACAGTATAACCATGGCAGAAGATTTAATGAATTTTGATCTACCGGTTGAACGATCCTCGATAATTAAGGTCATCGGAATAGGGGGTGGAGGAAGTAATGCAGTAAATCATATGTTTCAGCAGGGAATAAAAGATGTAAATTTTGTGGTCTGTAATACCGATGCCCAGGCCCTGAATAATAGCCCTGTACCGGTGAAAATACAGATTGGAGAAGCGATAACGGAAGGCAGAGGTGCCGGCAATAAACCCGAAATTGGCAGACAGGCTGCTATGGAAAACCTGGATGACATTATGGAAGCCATTTCCAGTAATACCAAAATGGTCTTCTTAACGGCAGGCATGGGAGGAGGTACCGGCACCGGAGCTGCCCCCGTGATTGCTGAAGCTACCAAAGAAGCAGGTATCCTTACAGTGGCCATTGTTACCATCCCTTTTCGGTTTGAAGGACAACAGAGAATTAACCAGGCCATTGATGGGATTAATGAGCTGAAAGAACGTGTCGATTCACTCCTGGTGATCAACAATGAAAAACTCAGGGAGATCCACGGAGACCTGAAACTCTCCGAAGCATTTTCAAGAGCAGACAATATATTGACGATCGCGGCAAAAGGTATTGCTGAAATCATCACGGTCCATGGATACGTTAATGTGGATTTTGCAGACGTTGAGACCGTAATGTATAACTCTGGCGTCGCAATTATGGGATCCGGAACCGCCGAAGGTGAAAACCGTGCAGTATGTGCTATTGAAGAAGCACTGAATTCCCCATTGCTTAACTCCAACGATATTACGGGAGCGAAAAGCATCCTGTTGAATATAACATCCGGTGAAAATGAAATCAGCATGGATGAAGTGGGGGAAATTACAGATTATGTAAATGGGGTAGCCGCAGCTGAGGCATTGATCATCTGGGGAACAAGCCTCGATAATACCCTCGGAAGGACAATCTGTGTGACCATCATCGCAACAGGTTTTGAACCACATAGCATTCCCGAACTTTATGCCCGCCGTAAAACAAAGGATTTTGTATCACTTAAGGAGAATAGTAAAACCAATGTAAGGGATGATTATGTTTTTGATAGCGATATGGATAAAATAACTAATAGAGGAAGAGATGAATCGCAGAGTACTATTGATTTTGATCTGACCTATACGGATGAAGATACCGAATTAAAGAAAGAGAATCGGAAAAGTAGCAGAAGTACCGCTGAAGAGATGGAGGAACAATCCAGCAGAAGAATACAGCAGTTAAAAAGTTCACACAACCTGTTAAAAGAGAAAGGACTGAAATTCAAGGAAGTAGAAGACAATATCGATGAGCTTGAGGATGAACCGGCTTATGTGAGGAAAAATATCAGGATCCGGGACACTGAACATTCATCGAAATCGAAAGTCTCAAAATATTCCTTGAGTGATGAAGAAGAGGACAAAGAGACCAGATTAAGATCTGATAATGCCTATCTTCACGATAACGTGGATTAAAAAGTGTATCCTGCAGGTACAAAATAGTACCTGTAACTATGCGTGCGTTCGATATAAAATTTCCATGTTAAACA
>Ga0315543_1001335_pt1 | contig 27022 bp, 31 predicted proteins | sample SalMarSW160210MG_2_FD_203098 | JGI IMG/M metagenome (GOLD analysis project Ga0315543, IMG submission 203098) | Salt marsh sediment microbial communities from the Plum Island Ecosystem LTER, Massachusetts, United States - Salt Marsh Sediment SW1601-210 ... | reverse complement strand
GGTGAACTTCAAATCGATGCACCGAGAAGGATTTGATTCAACAGCATTCGTTGGCTGAAAATCAAAAAAATGGATGCAGTTAGAATAGAATAGCAAAAAAATTCTAATTATGCAAAAGGTCTAATATATAACAAACTAAAATATCTAGTAATCAAATCTGCATTTTTACTTTGCTCCAACTTTATCTTTTCTTTACTATACAAATATATTACATATATTTGTATAGTATGAGGAAAAAGAAATACCGTTTATCCGCATGTCGAGAATCCACAGTTCTTGCAAATCCTGCATCCCTCCTCGTAAACCATGGGATTGCCACAATCAGGGCACACACCCACAGGACCAACCGGGGCGCGAACAATTCCCATATCCTCCTTTGATTCATCTTCAAAATTGTCCAGCTTTGGAGTTTCCGGCGGCTTTCTCCCTCTGATGTGATCCTCGAGGGCTTTTGCAACTGCATCAGGACATGAGAGTATGGGACCCCCTCTTGTAAGTAGCGGCGACGGACATCTTATGGCCTTCAATTGCTTCACTATTACATCTGTCTTTATCCCCGAACGAAGGCAGAGAGAAATGAGTCTGCCTATTGCCTCAAGCTGGGCATCTGCACATCCTCCTGCTTTTCCGAGACGGGCAAATACCTCGAAAAGGCCTTCCTCGTCCTCGTTCATCGTTACATAGAGATTGCCACAGCCCGTACTGACTTTTCTTGTCACGCCCCGGACAACCATGGGACGGGGCTTTGGCTTGGTATTATCCACCACTTTCTTTTCCTCCGTGGTGAGCACCTGGTCCTCCCTGCTTCCATACCTGTACACCGTTACGCCTTTGCAACCCAGCTTATGTGCAAGAAGATAGACCGCCCTTACATCTTCCTTCGTGGCCTCCTCCCTGAAATTCACGGTTTTGGATGTCGCATTGTCCGTATATTCCTGGAAGGCTGCCTGCATCCTGATATGCCACTCCGGGGTTATGTCAAGAGCCGTAAAGAATATTCTCTGCACGTCTTCGGGCACTTCCTTAAGCCCCTGAACAGAACCTTTATTATCGGCAATCTTCTTCATCAATTCATCGCTGTAAAATCCTTTATCCCTTGCAATTTTTTCAAAGTATGGATTTATCTCAACAAGGCGGTCGTCCTTGTCCAGGATGTTTCTTATGAATGTGATGGCAAAAAGCGGCTCTATGCCTGAAGAACAGCCTGCCATTATTGAAATGCTTCCCGTGGGGGCAATGGTGGTCACCGTGGCATTCCTCATCGCCTCATATTCTCCGTCCCACATGCTTCCCTTGAAATTCGGGAAAGAACCCCGCTGTTTTCCAAGCTCTACGGATGCCTTTCTTCCCTCTTCCCGTATAAATGACATCACCTTACCGGCCAGCTCCAGTGCTTCCTCGCTGTTGTACGGTGCCTTCATCTGGATAAGCATATCTGCAAATCCCATGACGCCAAGCCCTATTTTTCTGTTGCCCAACGTCATCTCCCTTATCTTATCGAGCGGATAGTTATTCGTATCAACTACGTTATCCAGAAAATGGACAGATTTTCTTGTCACATCCTTCAGCCTGTCGAAATCGATTTCGCCGTCTTTAACCATGTGTGCCAGATTTATCGAACCAAGATTGCATGATTCGTATGGCAAGAGGGGCTGCTCGCCGCACGGGTTCGTGGATTCTATCTCGCCGACATTGGGAGTTGGATTGGATTCATTTATTCTATCCAGAAATACTATCCCCGGCTCACCGTTTTTCCATGCCATTTCCACTATTTTGTTGAATACCGCCTCTGCATCAAGTTCCCCTATCGGCTTCTTTGTCCTGGGGCTTATCAGGGAATATTTTTCCTTCTTTTCAACCGCATCCATGAAGAAGCCGGTAGCAGCCACGGATATATTGAAATTTGTCATTTCCTTCTGGTCTTCCTTGGCCGTTATAAATTCCATTATATCTGGATGGTCAACTCGCAGAATGCCCATGTTTGCCCCCCGCCGCCGCCCCCCCTGTTTTATTACATCGGTAGAGGCATTGAATACCTTCATGAACGAGATTGGACCGGATGCAACACCGCCAGTGGAATGAACCAGGTCACCTTTAGGCCTTATCCGGGAAAAGGAAAATCCCGTCCCGCCACCCGACTGGTGGATAAGGGCTGTGTTTTTTATTGATTCGAAAATCCCTTCCATCGAATCCATCACGGGAAGGACGAAGCAGGCAGAAAGTTGCTGTATCGCCGTCCCCGCATTCATCAGTGTCGGCGAGTTCGGGAGAAAATCAAGCTGGGACATTATCTCGTAAAATTCTTCCTCTGTCTTTTTTACATTCCACCCGTACTTCCCATCTGCCCCTGCGATATTTTTTGCAACCCTGCGAAACATTTCCTCCGGGGTTTCTATAACTTTCCCTTCCCCATCCTTTAACAAGTACCTTTTTTCAAGAACTTTTATTGCATTTTCCGTCAGCATCTCAGCCTATAATAGGTTATGCCTTTTAATGATTATGCTGGTCCTATGCCAGACGTTCCGGACAAACATCTCTCCTGGAGCAATTGGTACATTTGCCCTCTCTTTCGTGGTTTCTATGGGCTCCACCTTTTTCAAGGTCTTCAAGCAATTTCTTTCTCAATTTTATCACAGCATCCTTCAGATTCACATCATAATCTATAAAATATTTTTTTTCGTCGTATTCCAATATACCATAATTGACTTTTCCAAATGTCACTTCCACAAGCATGCAGTAAGCTATCAGCTGAATGATGTGAGAGAAGAGAGGACCCTTTGGTGTCCTTCCCGTCTTTTTTTCAACAGGAATGTATTCTCCGTCCTTTTCAAGAATGTAATCTGGTCTTCCCCTAATACCATATCTGTCCGATTCCAATAAAGGGCTTTCATTTCTTATGCCTATATAAGCAATATTGCCACCCACGGATACATACTTCATCTTTTTCACAAGCAATTCCTCCGACATGTGCAGGGAACGATAAAAGAGAACATTTGCGAACATTATCCATAACAGTGCCAATATCTCGAGAAATTTACTCAACTTCTCATTTGATGGAAAAGATGATATTATCACGATTATGGCAATCACGATTGCACCCATGGAGGACAGAAGTATGATTTTCTCGTACTTTTGTTTGAGAATAGATATGGAAATTCTCTCGGACTTATATAAGAAAAATGCAGAATTCAATAACCACAGAAGTGAGAATGCAACAAATATATAGTTATTTTCCTCCCCTGTGATGCCCTGGGAAAAAATCAATCCAACCACTGCGATCAGGGACGCTGCAGCGGACAACATCACCACATATCTATCATAATGCCTTCCCTTCACTTCCTTTACCCTTATATCCTCGAGCGCCTCACCTACCCTCTCGTGTGACCGCACACCATCCGCAGAATCAATTTTTTTATACTGCTTACTCAACCACCATGACAAAGGGCAATATGCATATTTCTCGAGGTCGCCTGCGGAAATAATTTTATCCATCCTTATAGGGTATAACAAGTAAGGGTATAAAATTTTCTTAAATTTTCTTTATCAAAAATATTTTTCAGTCCGTTTTTTTTACAGCGGAAGAGAGTACCATGTACCGCCTATCATGATGGAAAATATGATATCGCCTATAAAGTTTATATCACCCGAGAACTGAAAATTTGGGGGCCATATTACCCAGTCTGCCCTGAAATCATCTGCATTGAGAAAGCTTGCCCCCACAAGCAAACCTACACTGTTATCAATGGTAAAATTGAAAGAGAATGTATTCAGCCAGTTTCCATTCGTATCAAGAGTCACATATCCCTCCTGGTCGATATTCCATGAAATGAAGAAATAATTTGTTTTTAACTGCGAAATCATTTCCATTCTCATTGAACCTGTTATCAAGTAGAAATCGATTATCGGTCCCTCGTGTTCTGCATCCAATTTGATATATCCCCCCTGGTCAATCCCCCACGAGAAATTTGTACTGTTTGTAATATTTGAAATTGAAAAATAAACATTTGGATTATTAATATCATCACATATTATAAGCTCTGTTAATGATGAGCTCATACTGATATCTATATGTCCTCCATAAATTTTACTTGTCCATTCAACTAAAAGGTGCTTCGGGAGATACTGAACACGCACGCAGCCCATCAATCCAATTCTCCCCGCCTTCATGGTAAGCGTAACGTTAAACTCATTGCTGCTCTCGTAATCTAGCATTCCCTGCTCCCCAGACGCACCGAATATACCGTAAAGGATTGAAAATGACATCTCCATCGGCACTTTGTCAATTGTAAGAGCGATATCCATACCCTCACCATCTATCTCCCCGGCATATGTTATGGTTAAAGTCGTATCCTTATCCGCCGTGCGTGAAAGAGTCATGTTTATTTTCTGGAGATTTAGGTCTGGGGTGAATGTTACTGCAGATGAAATGGCGGGCTGACAGCCTATAACCACATTATGGTCGAAAGTTGTGCCCCCGAAACACCCACTATAACCTGCCACAATGTTCATATCATTTTCATCTCCGTTGAATATCGGAGTGCTCTGCAGTACAAAGTCAGGATTTTTATCATACATTAGATAGGGATAAACGGTGAATGTTACCCTTTCGGTTTTTGGGAGTTCCTTTCCCTCAGGCGATGCATATCCAAGGCGAAATTCGTGGTTGCCATAATCATAGTCTTCCAGTGAAAGGTGAAAATCCAGGTAAATTTCGAAATCCTTATCATTTAACTCTTCACCCAGTCGTTCCACCTCGACCACTACGGAAAACGCCAGTACCCATCCGAAATTTTCGTACGATAAAGAAGGCAGTATGTAAAATCTCACTTTTATATCCCTTCCATTCTCCCCGGTGTTGCTGTCGTCATCAACATCTATCGGCAAAAGCAACCCGTACAAAACAGAGGTGTCTTTTTCCACCTCCCCACATTTCGTATAAATGCTTGCTTCAACCATTTTAGGCAGTATCTTTATTCCCCGGCTCCACGAGTGCCTGACAGGGATGGCACATTGACTTTTCTCTTTGTTCTTAAAATCAGAATTTACGCCGTCGTTTATTTCGCCGAGATTGCCACTTACTTCTTCTTTTGGCATATCACCGCAAATACAACTGGTTTCCTCCACATCATCACGCTGCCCATCCACAGGATTTTTATAAGAAGCAGCCACACCAAACACTGATGCGATTAAAAGAAACAGTATTATAAAAGCCACATATTTTCTCATAACAAATTATAAATTTCCTTATATTTATATTTTAGCTATGTCCCATTTCTTTCATGATTTTCCCCACCACCTTTTCCGGCGGGATATTGGTTGTATCTATTACCATATCATATATTGAGATACCATCTATGTCGACGCCGTAAAAATTTTTGTATCTCTTTTTCTCGCTTTTCTCTCTTTCTCTCATTTGCTTCTTCACTTCCTCAAATTTGCCGCCCTCCCTGTTTATCACACGTTTCACCCGCTCATCTTCCTCACATTCCAGCCATATCTTGAAGGATGGTATGCCATTTCTGTGTGAAATCCAGCCGGCCAGCCTCCCTTCAAGTATGACGTTGCCTGTCATGAGAATCACCTCCTGCTTTTTGTCCAACGCCTCATCTATTTCGGGATGATCCTCGCAATATTCACCAAACTCGGCAAGTGTCATACCACGTTCATCTGCCATCTCCCTGAACATGCCTCCCGCATAAACATATGGCAAGCCAAATTCCTCCTTCAAATTTTTTGCGGCAGTTGTTGTCCCGCTTCCGGGCAGACCACCAATAGTTATATTATCCATTTGTCTTCGCCCGCCATTCTGACCAAGAAAGCATTTTAAAAATATACTGGACAATCTGCGTAAGCGGTATGGAAAGCAACATGTACAGAAGAATCCAGTTCGGAAACAAGGCGTACTTGTCAAAAAGGCATACATGGGCTGACCATGGAACATCAAAATAGTAGTGTGTTGTGCCCATCAAAAAATCCCATATCCATGTAAATACTGGAATGAAGATGAGAAGTGTCACGGGCATTATTTTCATCTGCCTTGAAGATGCTGCCGTCTGCTTCTGCATAATTTTGGGCTGTAGTTTCTCCAGTTTTTTTATCATATACTTATTATTTGAAAGTCTTGCCTTGCGGTATTCTTTCTGAAACTTCGACATGATTTCCTGGTTCTTTGCCATCTCTATCCAGTCGGTAGTGAAATGACGAACAAGAGTTGAGATGATAATCACTATGGAACCGGCAAGGAAAATTGTCAGAACGGGAAATTTATAGCCGAATCCAAACAGTGGAAAGAAAACAGTACCGACAGCGTTGCCCATGGATGCACGCAAATTCGGGTCAAACATAACAAACATAGAAAACATTAACACCATAAAGAATAATAACGAGGATTGCTGTTTCTTTGCTGCCATATTATCCCAATACCTTTATTATCTCATTCGATGTTTCTCCAAGCATACCATCATTGTTTTTTACTATTTTAACTGTTGCGCCTGTCAGTATTGCATGGTCCATGGCTACAATATACTGGCGCTTGCAGCCATCTGCACTGCGAATGCCTTTGTCCCTTGCCCTTCTCCTCTCGATTTTCTTTTTTTCCAACGCTCTTTCCATAACTGTGGTTTTTCCAGTTCCAAGTACTCCAGTAAGGATTACCGCCATTATTCTACCCCTAGGAACTTTCGCAACACCGGATGCATTTCCATTGCCTGCTCCTTGGCTATCTGTTCATACAGACGTATGACTATACCTACGGTAAGAAGCACGCCGGTACCGCTTGTACCGCCCACCGTCCCGACAAGATTTGAAAACAATGCCAGCAGTGCCACAAGAGCGGAACTCAATACTGTAAGTGCAGGTATATACCGGTAAAGCACCTTCTTAAGAATACGCGGGTCTCTCCTGAAACCGGGTATCTGCATGCCGCTGCTTTCTATCTGCCGCGCCACCGCCTCGGGCCCCATGTTGGTAGTTTCTATCCAGAATTTACCGAAGAATATGGCACCCACCACGAAAATTAAGCCGTATATAGCAATTTTCAGCAGCATCTGCCACGGTGAATGTCCTGCAAGATAGCCGGCATACCTTGGGTCTATCATCGGAAATAACCACGTATGGAGACCCCTCGGACTATTCAAATACCATGCTATACCTGCTACGGGCTCCGTTGAACCCGGCAAATACTTTCCAAGCCACCATGCGTGACCAAATAGAGGAATGCTGCGGGCTTTACCCCAGAAGATAAGAGCAAACATGTTTACATTGGCAAGCAAGGCAGCCATCAGGATGACAGGTATATTAGATGCATACATCAATCGGAGAGGATACCTTCCCCTTGCCCCTCTTACCTTTGCATGGGTCAAAGGCAACTCCACTTTGGATGACTCCGCATACACAACGCCAAGGAATATTATTATCGTTCCCAGAACGGCAATTATCGGATTCGGCGGGGAAATAAATATCGTCTCGAATCCGCCTCCAACCAAATCCCCAAGAGACATATTGGAAACAAGGTAAAGTGTTTTTGGCAATGCCCCCGAAGGCGGATTGGCCACGCTCAACACACCGCCCGCCTGAGGGAACCAGTTGAAAGTACCGGTAATGATTCCGTTTGAAACACCTGCGGCAATGAAAAGGGAAACACCGGAACCTATACCCCATTTGGATATCAACTCATCCATCCAGAATACAATAAACCCACCCATGAAAAGTTGGGCGATTAGGACTGTTCTTGCTCCTGTTCCGCCAATAGCACTTACAAAAGAGTCACTCGGGGAGAGATAACCAAAGACCTGGGGTATCGCCTCAATCAGAATCATGAGTACGACCATAATTTTCTGCACTCCCTGGTACAGTGCCTTGTCCTCTGTTTTCTGAAGGTCAAGCTTTATGATTTTTGCACCAACAAAAAGCTGCATGATGATGGATCCGGTGACTATCGGTCCTATCCCGAGATGCATGATGGAGCCGCTTGCCCCCGCGATTATGCCACGATAGCCGGCAAATATATCCAGTTGGGTGGAGCTGACGCCGTAAAGCAAAATCTGCGTCAGTATGTAGTACAGGATAAGGCAAGCTCCCGTCCAGAGTAGTTTCTGGCGGAAATGAATATGCCCCTTAGGTTTCCTGACTGCTGGCCAATGCTCAACGATTGGCTTCAGAACATATAGTTTACTCTTTTCGCTGGATTCATCACCTTTTGCCATTATGAACACCTCAATCTGCTATGACTTCCCCGCCGGCCGCCTTTACTTTTTCTACCGCCTTTTCGGTAGCATATGGTACAATAACTTTCACGGGTTTACTTATATTCCCTGATCCGAGAAGTTTATCATACCCCATTTCCGTAAGATTTATCTCCTTATCTTCGAACCTTATCAAATCACCAACATTCAGCACTTTATTCCCGTGCGAGACACCGTGAAATGTAAACCCGTGTTTACCCCAGTTACCTTTGAGATGCTTGTGCTTTGAGCCACCCAGGCCGCTGCCGCCTTTTTCTCCCTTGCCCCTCCCCTTCTTCCTGCTTCCCCTGCCATGGGTGGTTAATCCCCGATATTTCTTCGTTTTGTCTTTCATATCATCCTCTCTATGAGTGCATTTATATCTTTTCCCCTATAACCGAGCGTGCCCCCCATACCATAAGGTTTTTTTATACCCTTATAACCTTTGATCGGTGGGTGCAATCTTATCGTTGGAACTGTAAAATCCTTCAATTTTGACTTGCCATTCGTAATTTTCTCGACGGCATCCTGGAGAGCCTTGCCCTTGAGTTCGGACCTTTCCTCAAGCATTTTTTGAAGGGTTTCCTTGCTTATTTCTCCCCAGGTAACATAGTCTTTGACTTTCTGCAACATCCCCTTGTAATTTTTATCTTCACTCACCACGGTGCAGTTATTGATGTAGGGAATATTGAGCATCTTAAGCGTATCCCTCACCGCCTGACGGGCATTTATCTCTCCCCTCACCCTAACAACAGCATACATTATCCCTCAACTCCTCCTACTGCTCCAGAAACAATATGAAGTTTCTCGCGTGTTTCATCACTAATCTTCATCATTGCAATATTCTTAATCGCCTCAAACACGGCACTTGCATAATTCAGAACCGTATTCGTCTGCCCGCTTGCGGAACCCCATGCATCTTTTATGCCTGCAAGACGGAATATAACCTTTGCGGTATCCCCGACTGCAAGCCCGACACCGCGGGGGGCCGGCTTGAAGGTAACATATACAGAACCACATTTTCCCTCAACCTTCATCGGGAGAGAATGAGGCGTACCGCACCTGCACACCCATGAACCGCATCCCCTACTTACTTCAATTAAATTCAATTTGCCGTTTTCCACCGCCTTCCTTATGGATATTCCGACTTCCTTGCCCTTTGACACGCCCAGCCCGACGAAACCGTCTTCGTTCCCAACGGCAACAACAACCCTGAATTTTACCCTTCTCCCCGAGTCGGTCATTCTCTGGACCATATTCACGTCCAGCACCTCATCAGACATATCCGGCAAGAGAGTGTCCACTATCTCAACTTCCTTGAGTGGCAGACCAGATTTCAATGCCTGACTCATCGAAGTTATTTCTCCATCCTTCACCATTTTGCCCAACCTTGTTTTTGGAATCCATTCATCACTCATATTCGGCCTCTATCTTTTCTTTAATTTCTTTGATTTTATCAGGTATTTCTTCGGATATATGTTGACCATGCAATCTATCTTCACCGGGCATTACATTCTCTCCATGCGGAATTTCAACTCCTGCATCCAGCACACCCTTCAACGCCCCGTACACATTTGCACCCTTTACGGATTCATGATGACCTATGTCCAGCACACCTTCCTTCATACCTTCTCTGATGGCTCTTTTTCCGGCGAGCAAACCTGTAAGGTATGATGCGGGCATATTACCCGTACCGCCTTCCCACCCATATTTTTTCAAATCATTGCCAACTGCAGATGATAAGATTTTGTCCCCCCCACGGTCGTACAAAACAAACTGTACCCTCGTATTTTTATTTGACCTTCTTACGACTACCCTTGGCTTTCCTGACTTCAGCAACCTCAGCCTGTACCTGTAGTCCGTCTTTCCCTCTCCTCTTCGCCTGAATGGCACCCTGTACCTTTCTCCTTTTGTGGTCATGGTATTTACTCCTTTATGACTCCTTCCATTATAAGATGAGTTTTCAGGTGGTTCTTGCTCCTGAATTCACCTCCCTTTGCCCTCATGTAATACTTCCTGTAAACAGACGGTGTTATCATATTATCACTTCTCAACTGCTTCAGATATGTTCTTATGGGTCTTATCATGAGTATCCACCTCCTTTTTTTCGGGCGGCGGGCATAAGCGGTACCTTTCCGGGAGCCGTGCCCCCCCCGCCTCCCCTTGAGTCTCTGCTCGTGCAGCTTCCTCGCCCTGCCCCTCGACACACCTTTCTTCTTCCTTGCACCCACAATTCCCTGCTTCACGAGGTTTCTCATATCCTTCCTGGTAACGGCTTTTCCAACTTCCTCTATTTCATCAGGATTGATCCACACACGGTTTTCACCGCACTTTAGCACCTCGGATGCCATCCTGCGCTGATTGCTCAGATTCATCTAAATCCCCCTGTTCAACACACGTACTTCCATCTCATCCGCCCTCTTTATTATCTCTTCTCTCTTTCTCTTTCCTACCTGGGCAGATATTCGTACTGCTTCCTTTTCGCGATTAATTCCTTCCATATCGTTAATATTATGAACCATAATTTCCTCAAAGCCAGATGGATGCAATCCTTTTACTTTTTTCGGTGTACCATATCCTATTTTGGCTCGGGAAGTTCTGTACCTCAAACCCTTCCTGAGTTTCGAATGCCTTCCCCTTGGCTTCGCCCACTTTTTTGAAAGTCTCTTATACTGATGATACTGCTGGCGAATAAATACCGGCTTTTTTTTCAAGGAAAGGAGTTTTTTCACATCGTCATCCAGCACGGGTTTTTTCTTCGGGATGTATTCCCCTTTTTCGACTATCTTTACTTCTTCTTCCTCCATTCTATACACCCCTCGATTTTGAAATTATATATATACCATCCTGGAAAACCCTTATATCCCTATTTTTCACCCGAACTGCACGCTCTATATTTGCAGCGGTCTGGCCGACTTCCTCCCGGTTGATTCCTTCAAGCGTAATATCTTCCTTGCCAATGTTTACCTTCACATCCCCCAGAACTTTCGCTTTCCTGGGGTACTGCTCACCCAGAAAGTTGTCTATTATTACCTCACCGTCCTTTACCGATACCTTTATAGGAAAGTGGGCGTAAACCACCCTCATCTTGTATACAAATCCTTCGTTAACGCCTTTTATCATGTTCCTTATATGGGCTGCAAATGTGCCCACAAGTGCTTTTTCCTCCCTTTTCGGTAATTCGCACCTGACGGTCATCTTGGAATCCTCCTTTTTAATGCTGATGGAAGGATGCCCTAACTCCCTTTCCAGCTTCCCTTTCGGCCCCTCGACCTTTATCACATTATCTGAAATGCTTACCTGAACGTCCTCTGGTATTTCGACTTCGTCAATAGCAAATGGTATTTTCATTCAATCACCTAATATACATATGCCAGCAGTTTTCCCCCGATTCCTTCCTTCTTTGCATCGTAATGCGAGAGTATACCCTTCGTGGTAGAGAGAAGAAGCACGCCGAAATTCTCTGCCGGCAGAAATCGGTACTCCCACTTTTCAAACTCGTCATGTTTTACCGAGTATCTCGGCTTTATCACACTACAATCATTTATACCTCCCGCGAGTGTTATTCTGAATACCCCAGACTTTCCATCATCCACCCACTCAAAGGAACTGATGTAACCGCTATCCTGCATCACCTTAAGGGCCCTTCCAATCAATTTACTTGCGGGCTTTACCATACACTCCCCCTTACCTGCCCTTTCTGCATTTTTTATCGCTGACATAGCGTTTGCCAAAGTGTCATTTAACATTTTACCGTGTCCCCCACAATAGATGATATTTCTTAAATCTTTCGGGTTGATATTCGGATTGATATCCAGCCGATAATAGGGATGTGAGTTAAATAGTTTTTGAGAGAGAAATACATAGAAGAAAGAAGAAAAGAAAAAGAGGGAAAAAGGAGGAAAAGGAGTTAGACGTTGAATATCCAGACCTTTTGCTCGCCACAAAGGTTGTTTTTATCATGGTCCGTATTCGCCTCCCGGCAGGAACCATACCGTTATGACTTCCCTAGAGTCGGCGGCACTCAATCCAGCGTTGTTGTAGGCAATGACCTCTATTGCATGAAGTTCTATTCCGAAGGGTGGGGCCCAGAAATACATGTAGGGTGGGCGGTACTTCCAGTGAGTTGTTCCGCCGTCGATGGAGAAACCCACCTTTTCGATGCCCACTTCGCTCTCTGCAGTAGCTCTAAGGATTATAGGTCCTAGCAATACAGCTACGTGTATTTCAGGGTGGTAATCGGGCGGGAAGGGCATGAACGGCATACCAAACAAATAAACATATCTATCCATCGGATGGAGGAGAGCGAGACTGATGTTCCCATAAACTTCTTCGACTGAAATTTCTTTACTAGCAGTTGCTATATTGTCTGCTTTATCTATTACCGTTAAAGTAACTGTATATGTCCCTGTTGAGGTATAGGTATGTTGTTCAAATATACCGTATCCCATTGTGCCATCTCCAAAATCCCAAGTGTAATTATCAGGGGAACATATTAGTGGCCCCGCTATGTCATAACACCCATATCCATTTACAGTTAGTATGCCATCGGTCCAATTTACGTCGAAGGTGGCATACGGTTGCACGTCATCAGCAACACCAATAGCCAAGCGTGAGAAATTCCAAGAATTGTGATAGTGTGGAATAGCTTCAGCAAATTCTCCTGATTCGAAATAGCCATCGGCGATAGAGAGTTCATTTTCAGCACTTGCAATATAATCATCGTATTTTGAATCAACTGTATATGGTCCGAATACTCCTGCTAACTCACTCATGTTTTCCGCAGAACTCTGAAGCAGTTTAAGCCCGAGGGTCTTTATACCCTCTTTCCATTTCTCCACATTATCCCTGTCTCTCATGTCTGAGCCCCATTCAAAGTCCCATTTGTCGATTTCATCCACGGCCTCTAAAAGTTCTTTTACTATTCTCCACTGTAATTTCTTACCATGATAGGGCAATAATGAAGATTCCTCCTCAGAAACGTTTTCGTCAGTGGAAATGCAGGGTGTTTTTAAACTGTCCTTTATAACATCTCTATATAGTTTTTGGAATTCTTTGCTAAACTGCCGCTCTTTTAAATGTAGTGTCATTAGTTTCTTATATACTTCAAAATGCTTTTCTGGGCTTGCATCCTTTCCACATCCTTTTTCCTCATTAATTTCTTTTCTTGTTATCTGGACATACGCATAGAATCTACCATTATAAGATATATTCTTGGTATATGTCTTTCCGTCAACAGGGACATCTTCGACTGTAAATTTTTTTTCTGCTGTAGCATAAGGCTTAGTGCTAACTCCAAATAATTTTTCAACAAGTTTTTTAACATCTGCAGTATATGCTGAAAACCCGCCTCCAAGTTTAGTAACTTTTCCAATCCCTTCAATTACCTTTGTAATTATGTCGACGGCCGCTCCCCCGCCGTCTGATTCATAGACCTCGATGCTAATTTCTAGGGGGTCAACAGGAGAACATTCAACATTATAGAATAGCGGAGCTTTTAATTCATGCCTATATTGTGGAAATTCTGTGCAACCGCAGCCATCATCGGCATCGTTGTCCCATTCTTTTTCAGTAGCATAAGTCATAGCATGGGCAGTACCTTGTATACGTGCACTTGCTGTAAATATCATTTCTGTGCTCCAGTCATATATCCACATCTCAGGATCATCCCTATCTTCAAGTGTGGTAATATTTTTTAGATAAACATAGGTCGATACCCAAGGGAGTTCATCACACGAACAACTATTGCCCGAAAAACCCATGTTGTTATGAGCAACACCGGTCATGCCTCCAAACAAAAGCAAAGCTACGATGATAAACGTAAATGTTTTCTTCATCTTTCCTCCTTTTTGACCCTGCAAGATAGGGTTCCTTTTAAATTCCGCCTTGCCCGTTCAGTGCTAGCTAATAGCACACACATTTCAATGCTCAACCACTTCATCTTTTTATTCATTTTTGCCTCCTAAATTTTTTATCCCAAAATTATTAATAAAAAGATATTATGTGAAATAGGGGCAAAGCCCCTATAACCCCATTCCGCCTTCGTTCCTCGGCAAGCCCTTCGGGCATGCCGCATCTCACTCGGCGGTGAACCCAAGCAGCCGCCGCTGAGTATCGTCCGTAACAGTAACTCCATGATGATGTTGTTGTCCCCTCAGATAGGTACTCGATTCCTTCAAGTTTATTTTTCCTGTTGACTCATGATGCCCATATCCACTCCAGAAACTTCCGTGTGGATACCGTTTCCGAAACCCCGGATGTTGCTCAAATATTCTCTTGGCACTACGAGATTTCAGCATTATTTCCGCATTTTGAACTGAATATCGTTTGGGAATATTCGCTTGGAAATGTATGTGATTTCCCGCAAAACCAAAATCTCCAAATTCGAAACCAAACCGTTCCAGTTCCTGGAAAGCATCCTTGCACGTATTAATATGCGATTGCTTCCTAAAACAGTTGAACCGGTATTTTGTCACAAACATCATGGTCACCCAGTTATTCCGGGTGTCACCCACATTCTTTTTATAGCTACCGCTATTTATATCGTTCATTCTTTTAGACTCCTGTCGTGCCGTTGAGGGGCAGACCTTATGGTCTGCCGCGCACGACAGAAATACAATAGTTGATGGGTTAAGAAACGGCCTCTCATCTGCGGGTCTTACGCTTCGCTACAGACCACGCAGTATTCCCGGCCTAATTTCACAATTACAAAATTTTTGATTGTTAAAGGTGTATGAAACTTTACTGGTAAACACGGTTCAAACCTCTTCCTCATCTTTCTTAAACTAACTATCCTGCCTTTTGCATTTTAATTTTTCCGCCAAAACCTGCAAAATAGTGCGCTATCTTTTAGCAGTGCATTCTCGTCTCAAAGCGACGCTTTTATAGGAGAAAAAACTGATTTACTACGATACAGACCATGCAGTATTCCCGGCCTAAATGAATAAGGATAAACAGTTTAGAGCTCAACTATACTTCTTTTTCAATAATTTTTGCCAGTTCATCCGGTCTGACACACCCGGCATCTATAATATTGAACTCATATCTTCCGTACTTTTCAATAAATTCATCCTTCAGTCCGCTTCTGACTACAATGAAAATGTTACTATCGCTTTCAAAAGCATATTCTGCAGCATTTATCAGGCCTCCCCCGCCCATCTCCAGCGGGCCTATTTCATCTATAATGACAAGTTTGCAATTTCCGACCGCCCTGCATATTGCGTTCTCTCCATGTTTTATTCCCTCCCCGCTTATTTTATATTTTCCCACCACTATTCCTTCAAAATCATCTTCCATCCTTGCCAGTTCTTTTGCTTTGTTCGTCATGATGTCGATGGCATTCATTCCTATTTTCTTTCCATCTTTTACTACTGGTAGGGAAATAACTCCCCCGCATGAAAAACCTGAATTTTTAGACATCTCATGCACTGATGTACTTTTCCCAGAATTTTTTTCGCCCGTAAATAGGAAATTGCTCATGAGAGTACAAGTATACCTAACCAGCAAAGCACCGATATTATAGATGCTATTGGATAGTACACCTCTTTTTTTACATCGGCTATCCTGTTTACCAAATCACCCGGCACCGAGAGAACTGCTACGAGCGTCAATCCCCCCGCGAGCCCTGCAATTGTTGAACTTGAAAGAATTTTTGGTGCTACATTCAACAAATCAGACAGATACAGCGGAGCAGATGCCGATACGGGTGTCAGGATATGTGTTATAAAATATCCTCCGGCATATATTACATAGCCCGAGATGATGCCCATGCTGACTTTCATTTCAAGCCCTTTTATTCTGTTAATATCTACCCTTGGACTACGCCATATTATCTCGAAGACAATGCCCTCACAAGCTATTGCTATCGCGGAGCAGAGCATGCATCCTCCGACAGGATGCAAATATTTTAGCAAGCCAGCAACCAACCCTATGCCAAGCTGCATCCCGGCTATTCCATAAATTCTTCTGCTTGCAGCCATCAGCCCGAAGCCAATAAAACCCGTCATTAATGCCCCTGCCATAATTCCTGCATTATGCAGGTAATCGCCGAGGACACATTCCATCAGCCCCCAGATGGAGCCGAAGAGCACAATTCCAACCAATAATCTTATTCCCTTCATTTTAAATCACCTTTATTTCAGCAACATCTTTCACCCAGAATTGTTTTGGCAAATCAGAGAATATGGTTTCTTTTTCCCCAATACTGAATATGCCTTTTTTTATATGGTTCCATTCCACAATTTTGGAATAGCCGTCTGCCCCTATTATCTCATATTTATACTCACCCGGATTTTTTATCCCGGAAAGGTTTATCATCTCGGACAGTGAAATTCCGGTGTACGTTTCTCCAGCAGATGTTTCTATTTCCTTTTCACTACATGATTCTGTGAATTCACTCACGATAAATTCATTCCCGTTTATTTTTATATAATTTCCATCTGCCTTTTCCTGAAGTGATTGAACATGTAAGGTGGATAAAATACCAACTACGATAAGCAGAATGGCGACTACGGGTGCCACTCTTTCAACCTTCATTTTAGTCCTCTTTTTTTAGTAGTGTAGAAAGTACGTATCCTGCTGAGCCGAGAGCAACCAAGATGACAGTTATAGAATAGACTCCTATATCTGTCCATGCACCATATTTTGCATTCCATGCAATATAAAATATTATGCCTGCCAGTATTATAAGTACCGAAACAATCATCCCTACACCTATTTTATCACTCATGCTATCTCTCCTTGTTGAATGGGAGCACTGGGATTTGAACCCAGATCGGCGGGTCTCTTCTATGGGTCATCGCTCCAGTTAATCGTCACGGATCAGATGACCCTCTTTTATTCATTCCCATAACTGGAGCCCGCAATGATCCCTGGCTACACCATGCTCCCAGTACGGCAATAGTGTAATACCTTCCATTATTTAAACTTTAAATTTGTATGCCTGCCATCTGTCCATCTATTGAAAAATAGCATATTCTTTATACCCTCCTGCACATTATGGTGTGGATGGGATTCAACAAAAAGACATACACCATACCGGATGGAACAAAATTTGATGGTAGAATGATAAGAGTGGATGGCGACGTCGTCGTCGGAAATTCCTGCCTGACCGATTTTAACATAGAGTCGGAAAGATTCTTTGCCGGGGAAAGAGCAAGAATAAATGGCAATATATCAACAAAAAGCGATGTGAGAATAGACCTTTTCTCATCAATAGACGGAGATGTCTCATGTGGGGGGGATGCATACATCGCTGATGGAACAAAAATAAACGGAAAATTATCTCTGAAAGGAGACCTGGATGTCGGGGATAGTGTGGAAATAAAGGATGGATTTGAGGCGAAGGGATGGATAAACATAAGGAGCCCGATACCCATGGTAATCTATGTACTTCTATATATTCTGGAGCTTATGAAGAGAGGTCACAGCGAAGAGGTGAACCGCATTTTGCAGGAATTGGAAAACAATGATGATATTATCTCTATTTCCGAAAAATATATGTTTCTGCCCAACAGTTCGTCCATCGGGAATGATGCAATGATAAACGGAGGGATGCATGTTGGAAAGGATTGCGTGGTAACAGGAAATCATAAAGTAAAGGGAAATATATCTGTGGATAGCGGGAGTATAGTATACGGCTCGTTAAAAGCCTCTGGGAATATAACACTTAAAAATAATGTGAGGGTGGAGGGAAACATGGAAGGCGTATTGATTAAGATAGGATTGTGCAATGTGGCGGGAGATATTGACGGAAAGAAGGTGGAAATTTTTAAGAATGCAAATGTGGCAGGAACCGTAAAAGCTGCAGAAGGAATAGAATTCTTTGATGGTAAAAGAAAAAAGATGAAAAATAAAGTTGAGAGATTCAAGGAAAGAGTGGATATTGTAGATGAAGTGGCAGAACTTCTGTAGCCGCATTAGTACTCCAACCCCTTTCTCCCCCCAATGCCCTTATCAAATGGGTGCTTTATCTTTTTCATCTCTGTCACCAAGTCTGCAAGCTCTACAAATGAAGGAGGGGCATCTCTTCCGGTCAATATTATATTTGTCTCACCCCTCTTTTCAATCAAATTTATTACATCGCCGGCATCAATTATCCCCATCGAAACTGCAACATTTACCTCGTCAAGGATTAACAGAAATGGTTGCTCTTCCAGAATCTTTTCCGTGAATGCAATGGCTTCCTTTGCCAATTCATGGTCTATAGCTTCAGGTTCAAAAACAAATTGTTCCCGCCCGAACTGGTGTATTTCCAGCATGGATTCTTTCTTCTCGCCGTACTCTCCTTTCTTCAAAAACTGGATTATCACGGCCCTTTTTCCATGGCCCATGGCCCGTAAGGCACTGCCTATGGCTGCAGTGGTTTTTCCTTTGCCCTCACCGGTGTACACATAAACAAGACCTTTCATTTTTTCATGAGGTATTCCTGCTACAACTCAGCCCAAGTAAATTACCCTGATATGCTCCAAGCATTACTGGAACCGGGGATCACCCTCTACGATGATAGTAATTGAAGTGGGTACTTTTGATAAATCTCCTTTTTTCGTTGAAATTATTGTATTCACACCGTTCTCAAATGCAATATCTACCAACCGCTGTGTCGTTATCCCGTCGAATATGACTGTATGGGGTTTATTTTTAGATAGAGAGTCAACAAGGGAATCAACTTTTATTCTGTCAATCTCTTTTTTCTCTTTGTCCAAAAGGATGGCAGTATGTTTCCCTTTTACTTCGGAAAGCAGTTTCCCGTGATTTTTCTGCTTGTCATTGAGTTTGCTTAGGAATTTGCTGGGTCTACCCTCTTTTTTCTTGCCCACTTTAGTATTGTTGTTTTCCCTCTCAATTCCGTGCATCTCCATATATTGATCTTTTGGTATCTTGTTTTTCAGGGATTTCATTATAATTTTATATGGTAGTTCTTCCACCTCTCTGGTTTTCGGTGCCATTGCAACAAAGTCTATATCTGCAACCTGCAGTAATTCTTTCAATATCAACTCGCCGCCCCTGTCTCCGTCAACAAAGGCAGTGGCAATTTTTTCGGTGCATAAATCAACTATATTTACAGGAATACTTGTTCCCTCAACAGATATGGCATTTTTTATTCCGTGTTTCAACAGGTTGACTACATCATTTCTTCCTTCAACGACAATGATTGCATCACTTTTACCCACATTCGGCCCTGCAGGCAGGTGTTCCTTGCCGTAGTACTCTATTTCTTCGACCTGCACTGACTGGCGTATTATCTCTGCTATATCCTCTATTTCTTCCCTGCCCTCTTTTATCATTCCCGTGAGAATACCCTTTGCCCTGTCCACGACATGTTTCCTCTTGGAAATCCTTACATCCTCGACTTTGTCTATATTGATTTCCGCCTTGCACGGACCTATCCGGTCAACCGATTCTATACCTGCTGCAATTATTGCCGTTTCCACTTTTTCAAGTGCGGACGTAAGGGAAAGAGTGCCCTCACTTTTGCCATTCTTCTGGTGCATGTCAACCTCGATGCGACCTACTCTCGCTGACTTCTGCAGGTCACGAAGGTCGAGACTATCACCTATAAGCCCTTCGGTCTGACCGAATATGGCGCCTATGACATCCGACTTCTCTACTGCCCCGTCTACTTTTATTTTTGCTTTAATCAAATATTTTGCTGATGATGGATCTATTGACATTTTTATCACTCCTTAAAATAGCACATCATGAAAATTCTGCGAATGCTTGAATGATCCCGAAGGTTATTAAGTGAATTGGTGAACATAATGGTGCGCTAATTTCATTTCTACTATGCAGGGATATTATTAAAACCTTACGGACATATTTTAAATTTGCATTTTATTACCGGGACATGAAGGAGCGCATATTTATCGGTGCCGCATGGCCGTACGCAAACGGTCCACTCCATCTGGGCACGCTGGCCGGCTGCCTGCTGCCTGCCGACATATTCGGGCGGTTCAACCGGATGGCAGGAAATGAAGTGCTTATGGTCTCGGGAAGCGACGAGCACGGGACGCCAATCATGCTGACTGCCGAGAAGGAAGGCACCACTCCCAATGAAATTGCCGACCGTTACAATGCCCAACATGTGAAGAACATCAGGGAATTGGGTATTATCTTCGAGAATTTTTCACGCACAAGTAATGACTTTCACAAGCAGGTCGTGCAGGATTTTTTCCTCAGACTTTACGAGAATGGGCATATTTACCGCAAGAGCATGCTTTCTCCTTACTGCGGAAACTGCAAACGTTTCTTGCCCGATAGGTATGTGGAAGGCACATGCCCCTACTGCGGCGGGGAGGCAAGGGGGGACCAGTGCGATAAATGCGGAAAGACGCTCGAATCGTCGGAATTGATAGAGCCAAAATGCAAGATATGCGGCGGCACACCCGTTATGAAAGAAACCAAACACCTTTTCTTCAAACTGTCCGAATTCGGGGAAAAATTGACGGAATGGCTTGATGACAAGCAATACTGGAGGGACAACGTCATAAAATTCACGAGAAACTGGATAAAAGGCGGACTAAAGGACAGGGCGATAACAAGAGACCTTGAATGGGGAGTGAAGGTGCCGCTGGAAGATTTCGAGGATAAAAGACTTTATGTATGGTTCGAGGCGGTAATCGGCTATCTGTCCGCTTCGATTGAATGGGCAGTCGGGAATGACAGCCCCGATGGGTGGAAAAAATGGTGGGAAGGTGGCTCGAAGCACTACTATTTCCTCGCCAAGGATAATATTCCGTTTCATACGATGATATGGCCCGCGATGCTCATGGGACATGGCGGATTGAATCTGCCCTACGATGTGCCCGCCAACGAATATCTGACCTTCTCGGGGAAACAATTTTCAAAATCAAGGGGCATAGGGGTGCAGATTCCGGATGTGATTGAAAAATTTGATGTGGACACGATAAGATACTATCTCTCGATAAACATGCCCGAGAGACATGACACCGACTGGAACTGGGAGGACTTCGTCGCAAAGAACAACAACGAACTTGTCGGTACATACGGGAATTTTATCCACCGGGTTTTGACATTCACGCAAAAAAATTTCGGTGAAATACCCGAAGCTGGAGTATTGGGAAAGGATGACAGACGGATACTGGATGAGATAGAAAAGACGGCTGATGATACGGCAGAGGCAATAAAATTATGCCACTTCAAGGACGGGATAAAAAGAATAATAAAGCTGGCACAGACAGGGAACCAGTATATGAACGATAATGCTCCATGGAAACTGCTGGAAGAGGATAAAAAAAGGTGTGCCACCGTACTCCATATATGCCTCAGAATTGTAAAGGCTCTGGCAGTATTCTCCGTTCCGTACATGCCGAAATCGGCAAACAAAATATGGCACATGCTTGGATACAAAGGCATAATAGATGACCGGGAATGGAAAGAAGGGCTGAGAGAGTTGGAAAAATCCGGGTTGGAGAAGCCGATGCCATTGTTCAAGAAGCTGGAACTAAACGAGATAGTTGCGGAGGAACCGTTCTCAAAACTGGACTTGAGGATTGCAAGGATAGATAAAGTCAGCGACCATCCGTCCGCCGATAAATTGTACGTGTTCGACATAGACGTGGGGGAACTTGGAAAGAGAAGAATCGTGGCAGGCATAAAACCATGGTACGACAAAGAAAAACTTCAGGATAAAAAACTCGTGATAGTGATGAATCTGAAGCTTGCCGTGATACGGGGCGTACGCTCCCAGGGAATGCTGCTTGCTGCGGATGACGGAGAACCATCACTGCTTGTTCCGAACGACGAACCCGGGGAAAAGGTGGTCATAAATGGAATCGAGCCGTCGCCGGCAAAAGTGGTGGAATTCAAGGAATTCGAGAAAATAGGTATGAAGGTAAATGAAAAGGGGCTTGTGGAATACAAAGGAAAAATTTTGATGGACGGGAAGGGAGCGGTAAAACCCGATAGGACTGTGGTGGAAGGTTCGGGCATACATTGATTGTCTTGACAAGACAAAATTGTCCTCTCATGACAACAATTTATATATAGTGTAATACATTATCTATGCACGATACGCATGGTAAAATATAGCACCATATCTGTTCCGAAGGAATTGCACAGCGAACTGCACAATATGGTAACTGAAAAGCCAGAACTGGGTTACTCAAGCATTGCGGAGTTCTGCAAGGAGGCAGTCCGCGTGCATCTCACCAATATAAGGATGGAGAGAAGGGAAGCATTTGTACAGCGGATAGATTTGGACGGATTGCTGGGTGAAATAGAGCTGGCATCACGTACAAAAGGCGGAGAATATCGTAAAATATTCGAGAAATCGAGAAATTGTACTTTCACGATAACACCGAAGGGCAAAATAATTAACTGCAATGATGAAATTGTGGACCATCTCGGGTATGCCAGTAAAGACGAACTTCTGGGCAGGGATATATCCTCAATCTTTGCAGACGGCCGGGAAATGAATGAAATGATGAACTATGTACTCAGCCATAATTCCGTAAAAAGCTATGATATCAAGTTGCTAAGAAAGGATGAAAAGCCCCTTGATTTTTTGCTGAGCCTCGGAGCCATAAAAGAAAATGGGAAGGTTAACAAGTACGTGGGTACCGGGGAGGATATCACCGTGAGAAAAATGGTGGAGGCAAGGCTGAAAAGGGAGAGGGACATGTTATCAAAAGTCATAGACGAGATATACGATGGAATTATCATACACCAAGATGGAAAGATAAAGTTTGCAGGAGGAAGGTGCGAGGCACTCGGCTATTCCCCGAAAGAGATAGAGGGGATGAATGTTTCGGATTTAATTGCCCCTGAAGACAGGGAGAGGGTCGTGGAGATAACCGAAAAGAGAGTTGAGGGAAAAGATATCTCGCCCATACAGAGATACAAAATCATTTCCAAGGATGGGAAAATAAGGGAAATAGAAGCATCGACCCGCATTATAGAATACGAAGGCAGACCTGCATCCCTATCTGTCGTACGATATCCCTTGTAAAGCCATGTTAAGATTAAATATTCATCTAACATTATTCATCAATGTTTGACCTGCATCTTCATACATGTTATTCCAAGGATGGCCATGAGAAACCCGAAACAATGGCAAAAATTTTGAAAGGAAAAAGATTTCGGGGCATGGCAATAACCGACCACAATACGGTGGAAGGTGCAATTAAAAAATATAATTTTAAGGAATTCATTGTTATACCCGGCACAGAGATATCCACAGACAGGGGGCATATACTCGGCATAGGCATATGCGAGAAAATAAAGAACAAGAGAGCGGAAGATGTCATTGACGAAATACATGATAAAGGAGGGGTTGCAATTCTTGCCCACCCCTACCGCATATTCTCGGGGGCAATAAAAAATTTTGAGGGACTGAAGTTCGACGGTATAGAAACCTTCAATGCAAGGAGTTTTCCAAGTCAGAATGAAAGGGCTGCAAAACTGGGTGCTAAAAAAGGTGGGGCAGAGACAGGCGGTAGCGATGCACACTATTCGTGGGAGGCGGGGAGAGGATATACCCTAATGGATGCAGAAAGCATCGATGATGCCATCGAGAGGATACTGAAGGGGAAGACAAGAAGCGGCGGGCAGCCATCAATAGCAATGCCTCTTAAATCATCGCTTGTGGCATTATCTGCATATGTTCACCGGGGCTTCAAAAAAGTCTGAATGCTAGTAATTGCCTTGAAGGAAAAGAGATGTCTTCCAACATCAAGATTTCCAATAGTATCGAAGAGTATCGAATAGAACTATCAAAATCAGAATACCAAAAATATCTCAACTGGATATTTCACGGATATTTCAGAAAATTTGGGATTTTTTCCTGTAGAGCTCCCATCTCTCCTTCAATTCCTTCCTTATTTCCCTTATACCCTCATCCGTAATATTCTTGAATCTTCCCTGCATTTTGAGCCAGCCTTCTATCGGCTTCGGCTTCCTTGTGCCTTCGATTATACCCTTTGACGGACCGCTGAATGTCAGTTTTCCATTTTCAAACTCGTACATGAGCCACGAGCCCGTTTCCACGGCAAGGCGGGCCATCTCGACTGTCTTACTCATGTCAAATCTCCAGCCGGGAGGACACGGACATATTATCTCCAGATATTTCGACCCCTTTATTCTCTTAGCCTTCTCCGCCTTGCGGTACAAATCCATAGGATATGCAATAGAGGCGGTCGCCACGTATGGTATGTCATGCACTATCGCTATCTCCGCAAGGTTCTTCTGTCTCTCCTTCTTCCCGGTCCATGTCGTGGTTGTCCATGCCCCGTAAGGCGTGGCACCGCTACGCTGCACCCCGGTATTAGAGTACATCTGGTTATTGTAGCATACATATATGAAATTGGTTTCCCTCTCCATGGCACCGCTCAGTGCCTGAATACCGATGTCATAACTCCCGCCGTCGCCGGCCCATGCCAGCACTGTCACATCGTCCTTTCCAATAGCATGAAGCGCCGCCTCTATGCCGGATGCAGATGCTGCTGCCGCTTCAAACGCAATATTCAGGGTAGGCACAGAAAAAGAGGTCTTGGGGTACAGCGACTGGATTACGGCACTGCATGACGCCGGCACCGTCATTATTGTATTCTTGCCGAGTGCCTTTAGTACTGTCCTCAAAGCAATAGTGGCAGGGCATCCGGGGCAGGCCGCATTTCCCTGCAGAATATATTCCTCCTCCGGTAAATCCTTTATGGCTGCCATTATCTCACCTCCACGGAATACCATCCGTTCTTGTTTTCTTTAGCCAGTTCATACATCCTCATTATATCCTTATACGTGACATCCCTGCCGCCAAGCCCTGCGATGAACTCGTTTATATCCCTGCCGACGACTGACTTTACCTCAGTAGCCATCGCCCCCTCCATCCCGGGAGATATGTCCCTGTCTATGACAATCAATTTTGCTTTATCCGCAATTTTTTGCAATTCCTCCCTCGGAAATGGGCGGAAGACCCTCAGTCTCGCAAGTCCAACCTTCTCCCCCTTTTCCCTCAGTTCATTGACCGATGCATGCGCCTCAGCCCCAATGGCACCAGTGGCGACGATGACCGTATCTGCATCATCACAGCGATATGTTTCTATCAGGTCGCCGTGGTTTCTGCCGAACTTCTCGTTCCACTCATCATCAATGTCCCTGATTACCTTCTTTGCCTTCTGCTGAGATATGTGCATATCATGCCTCATTTCCATGTAATATTCTGGCCCTATGATGTTCCCGTGGGTTATCGGCTTTTCGACATCAAGATTCCACTCGGGAGAATAATCGGGAAGGAAGTCATCTATCTCCTTCTGGGGCGGAATGTCCGCCGGCATAGAGGTATGCGAGAGAATGAAGCCGTCATAATTTATCATTATAGGCAGCTGGACATCCTTGTGCTCTGCAACCCTGTACGCCTGAATGACCGTATCAAATACCTCCTGATTGCTCGAGCAGTAAAACTGCAGCCATCCAGTATCGCGCTGAGATATGGAATCATTGCAGTCGCTCCATATGCTCCATCCGGGCCCGATAGCCCTGTTTATATTCACCATGACTATTGGCAGTCTTGCAAGAGCAGCCCAGTGCAACATCTCATGCATCAGCAAAAGCCCGTGAGATGAAGTGGCAGTAAATGTTCTCACTCCCGTTGCCTCCGCAGATATGCATGAAGTCATTGCGGAATGTTCCGATTCAACCCGTATATACTCCGATTTCATCTCGCCGGATTCGACGTACTGTGCCAGCCTTTCCACGATGGTTGTCTGGGGGGTAATAGGATAAGCAGACACCACCTTCGGACGTGCCATCTTCGCCGCCAGTGCAGCAATATTGTTTGCCGTATCTATAACTTTCATTTTTTCTCCCTCCTCATCTCTATGGCTTTCACGGGACATTCATTGGCACATACCCCGCAGCCCTTGCAGAAATCATAGTCTATTGACGGAAATTCGTTACGCTCTATTGAGCCTTCGGGACAGAAAATCCAGCACCTCCAGCACTTTATACATTTATCCTCATTAAGAATGGGACGGAATACTCGCCAGCTTCCCGTCTTGCCCATTGCGGCCTCTGTCGGATACGATATTGTAGTTTTCATTTTATCCTCAACCCCGTATACGCTTCTTCTGCCGCAGCAGCATTTCTTTTACCGGCATCGCCCTTCCACCTCTCAGTTATGGTTTCCTTGACAGACTCGATTGACAGATTGTTCATCAGCTTCGGAAGCGCCCCAATGATGGGGGTGTTCACAATCGGGATGCCGCCTATCATTATATCTTTCTCTATTGCTATGCCCGTCGCATCGACGGTGGCAATCCTGAAGGGCATATCCACCTCATCGGGGGAACGCGGTGTATTCATCACTATCGTACCGTCCTTTTTAAGCCCGCTTGCAACATCCACAGTATCCATTACTCCCGTATCGAGAACGACAACTATATCGGGGGAATATATCTGGCTTCTCAGGTAAATCTCGCTATTAGATATGCGGGCAAACGCCTTTACAGGTGCCCCCCTCCGCTCCGCCCCGAACAGTGGAAACGCCTGCACCCCGTCATTTCCTGATTTGAGAGCCGCAGACGCAAGGAGATTGGCAGCCGTGACCGCCCCCTGCCCGCCACGCCCATAAAATACAATTTCGGTTAATGGCATGGAAATGCAATGCAGAAAGTCAATTAATACTTTTCTCAGTAAATCTTTTACATATCAGACTTAAAAGTGAAATAGGGGCAAATCCCCTATAACCCCATTCCGCCTTCGTTCCTCGGCAAGCCCTTCGGGCATGCCGCATCTCACTCGGCGGTGAACCCAAGCAGCCGCCGCTGAGTATCGTCCGTAACAGT
>Ga0315543_1001334_pt1 | contig 27024 bp, 24 predicted proteins | sample SalMarSW160210MG_2_FD_203098 | JGI IMG/M metagenome (GOLD analysis project Ga0315543, IMG submission 203098) | Salt marsh sediment microbial communities from the Plum Island Ecosystem LTER, Massachusetts, United States - Salt Marsh Sediment SW1601-210 ... | reverse complement strand
TCAACTTCTTCGAGAATCCGGAATACCTGCGCCTCCGAATACCTTCTTGTTTTCACGATTACCTCCTGTATTTATTCTACAGGAGTCTCGCATTAAAGGTGGACCTATTTTCGGGGGGCAGGCCAAGACCAGAAGTATCTTGAGAGGTTCAGGCGACAGGAGCAACAAAGATTACTACAATATGTCGCAAACTGACACCTCTTACCGACTTATATAGTGGAAGCACTATCTAGGCTAGAGTATCTCAGCTAGGTGGCAGCTTACTACTAGGTGAAGCCGATAGCCTTGCCCACTATCGGATAGCCAATAGGGGGTGTTCAAATAGAACAACTGAATATTGAGGGCAAGCGTTCAGGTGAGGGCTTTGTTTCACACAAGGCGATACTGGTAAACGCCTTATCAAGGGCACTAGCCGAAAGGGTAGTGCTGATTGACTTTACCATAGGGCGTAAAGGTTTTCTCAACTACCTGAAGTCTCTCGGCGGGTCAAATATCGTCAAGATAGTCCCGTCTAACGGAAGTGCTAGCGGGTCGCAGACTAACGGGCAAAAGAGGCTTAAGGTGGTCTGCGGAGCCAATACCAGTTACCTTGACGATATGGCTTGGGTGGGTGAGAAAACACCCTTGACCTTATGCGATGTCAGGGTAAGCCCTTCCAATTCGGTCAAGCCTAACCTCGGAGCACTGGAGCTATCGGAAGTCCTGTCAAGGGTATTGCCCTTTACCGCTAAAGAGGATAACAGACCTGTATTACAGTGTGTCCTCTTCAAGGTGGCAGAGGGTAAGCTCACGATGGTGAGTGCCGATGGTTTCAGGTTAGCTGTGGTGAAGCTGGACTATGATGGTGATGAGGGGCAAGTCCTGATAAATCGTGATGAGCTAAAGGGTGTTACCAGTGCCCTGAAAAGGGCAAGGCGGGTGAGGGTGAGCTTTGAGAAGAGCGGGGATAGCCTTGACGGTATGAGCCTAACTCTTGATACCGAGCTAATCCGCTACAAGTGGCGGGGTGCTGATGGCAACTTTCCCGAATACGAGAAGCTCATACCCGCCGACTTCAACACCTTGACCAGCTTTGACACTAACGAGGCGTTGAAAGCGGTAAGCTCACTCAAGGTGCTATCGGATAGCAAGGCATACCCGATAGACCTCACCATCGGCAACGGCAGGGTGATAATGTCCAATCCTGATGATAGAGGACAAGCCGAAATACCCGCCGATACTCAAGGTGAAGGTAAGGTCAGGATAGACGGAAGCTATCTTGCCGATGCCTTGAGAGCCTGTGGCGGTATGGTAGAGCTGAAGCTCACCGATGGCAAGTCGCCGATGCTCTTTGCCTCTCCCGACTATGAGCTGGTGGTAATGCCTATGCTCACCAGTGAAAGCCAGAAGCCAGAGGATAAGGCAGAGGCAACCGAGCCAGAGCAAGCCGAAGCCGAACCCGCCGAAGTTACCGAGCCAGAAGCCGAGACAACCGAGGCAGAGCAAGCCGAAGTTGAGGAAGCCGAGAAAGCCGAAGCGGTAGCCGAAGCCGAGCAAATCACCAAGAATAAGAAGCCGAAGCGGAAGCAAAGCAAGGCAAAAGAACCAGTCGCCGTAGCCTGATAGTCTGAAATTGAACGCTTGAACTCAGAAAACAGCCAACGCAGAGAAGCGGGGGATGACCCCGCTTTTTTGCTTATTTCAGGGGTATTCCTATCCCCGATTGCGAGGGTGGGAATGCCCCTTTTTTGTTGGCTTTCAAGGGCAGGGAGTGCCGACGCCCGATGGCATAGGTAGACCTGGGACAGACGTAAGACCTCGATGGCAGGGACAGACCGGCGGTTGCGTGCTCAATGGAAGTCTAATAGGGCAGGTGCACAGCACGAATAACAACCAAAGACAGTAGGCGCTCCACAATAAATCTGAAAGGGGGAAGCCAGTATGGCGGACAAGGACACTATCTTTGTCCTTACCAGGGAAGATGTCATCGAGTGTGCCAGGGAAATGGGGATACCCGAGGAAACGATAACCGATGACATTCTTGCGCAGGTGAAGAAGGGTGTGGAATGGGGACTGGAATGCTGGTCTGGGGTTATGAAAGAAGCCATCAATATGGCACTCAAGAGCTAGACCAGTTTACCCCGGCTCATTTCTCAAGGGATTACTATGCCTAAAAACTGAAGGAAAGGAGGTTTAAATATGCCAGTCAAGTGGAGTGCTCTCAGAGTCAGTGAGGCGATGGATATGGTCGAAGAGTTTGTTGCCCAGGCCGTTGAACCGCTGGAGCAAGCCAGGATTGTCACTCAAGAAGCCAGGAATATCTCGAACCTGCCTCAATATGTTGACCAGTACCTCGTCCGCATTATCGGCGAGATTGACCGGGTAATCGGCGGCAGCCAATGGGAGCCGGAGGGACGGCTCAAGGCAGGGATAAAATCCGTTCGTGAGTCCCTGCCCGACAGAGCGGTCGAGGAAGAGAAGAAGAAGCTGGAAAGTGGCAGTCAGCTAAGCCTGGTGGCTTAGAAGAGATGCCAATAACTGAGGGGGTTATTATGCCTAAAATTTGAAAGGAAGGGAGGTGAGAATATGACAGGACAGCTTGGCTTATTCGAAGGCGTGAAGATGGAGGCACCTGAACCGACTACTACGGTAACACTGGGGAAACGGACTGTCCAGATACCGCTCCGAAAGAGACGGCGGGAAGCCATCAAGCGCCTGATGGAGATACTGGAAGAGTTGGAAGGTAAGGATATCCATATCGGTTCTTATGATGCCGGTGGCAGACACTTCTGGCTGGATAATCTCAAACTACCCAGGCTTCAGCTGGAGTGGCATCCTATCAGGCTGAAAAGTGACCAGAATTACATACCTAGCGTCATCGTGCTCTGGGGAAGCAGGTCAGCCAGTGTCCGGATATTTACCGATTACCTAGTAGCTATTCGTGAACAGGAGTACCACGGATACTGGCATTACCTGCTGGACTTCCGTAATGGCTTCTGGGAAAGCCCGATAGACAACTTCAGGTCGCACTATGCCTGCCTACACTTAACAAGATTCAAGGACTAAACAAAGGAGGATAAATACAATTGAATAAGACAGTGGACAATGGCATCTCCGATATTGTGGGATGTCTTACCGACCCCATTATTGTGTTCCCGGGTGGTTGGGGAGACACACTTCCCGAGTGGCTTAAGACGGCGATTACCCTGGAAAGGATGATGGGGGATATGAAAGCGCTGAAAGGGGAAGAGCCGACAGGTACCAATGCTGAAGCCTGCGCCTATCTGATGACACTTTCCCTGACCCAACCGATGGATAGTGACTGGACCCAAATCTATCTCTATATAGCTGGCCAGACCTACAAGCGATGGGAGAAGAGTGAAATGCCGGCCGATATCGCCGTAGAATCAGTCAGCGACTACCAGATGGGAGAGTTAAATAGGCTTAAATCGTGGCTCTATCGGCAAAGGGTTAAAGCGAGGCAAGAGAGGGACAGAGCCGATCAGAGGCAAGAAAAGGAGGAGGCTAAGGAGAAGCGAGAACAGGAGCAACCAGCCTTGTTTCGATTCTAGAATAGTGAATTGTTGGAGGAAAAAGGGGACTGGAAATCCAGTCCCCTTTTTTTATCTCTTAATTGGTGCTCTCTGAAATACGTATATCAAGATGTGATTGACATTTATTATGTTCCGGGCTTATACTCTAACCAACCCGATGGAGGGATAGACTTTATGCCTTATGAACGTAGCCGGAAAATCGAAGAGCGATTTCAAGAAACCCTAAGTCTGATCAAAAGGAAGAACCTAAACGCTGAAAAGCTAGCTCTAGAATTAAGAGTATCTCGACCTACGTTGCAACGCATTATCACTGAACTCAGACAACGAGGCTATTCAATACAGTCTGTGCATGACGAAAATGGGTGGAGATATGAGATGACGAATAAACGCCGGACAAGCTCGAGAGTTTTTAGCAAGGAAGAGGAGGTACGGAATGAAAGATAACATCAACAAATTAACTAACCTTCTGCGGGAGCTCTTCCAGCTTGACCAGACCGATCTGGATTTTGGTATCTACCGCATTATGAACGCCCGCCGAGATGAGATTAACCGCTTTCTAGGGCAGGATCTCTTGCCACAGGTTCGCGAGGCTTTTAGCGAATATAAATCCGCCGACAAGGCATTGCTCAAGCAGGAGCTGGACAAGGCAATCGACCAGGCGAAGGCTTTGGGGTATGACCCTGATACTGCCCCGAAGGTTAAGGAACTCCGTGAGAAGTACGAGGCTTCATCTGTAGATGTTGCCGGGCTGGAAAATGAGGTTTATGACCATCTATATAGTTTCTTCAAGCGCTACTACGACGAGGGTGATTTCATTTCCTTAAGGCGCTACAAGGAAGGCGTCTATGCCATTCCCTACGAGGGCGAAGAAGTAAAACTCTATTGGGCAAACAATGATCAATACTATATCAAGACTACTGAAAATTTCCGGGATTACGCGTTCAAAACAACGGGTGGTAGCTGTGTCCACTTTAAAATTGTTGAGGCTGATACGGAGAAGGATAATATCAAATCAACTAACGGCAAGGACCGGCGCTTTTTCCTTGTTGAAGAAAAACCGGTAGCAGAGGATGACGGCGAATTGATTATTCGCTTTGAATACCAGCCAGATGAGCAAAAGCGCAAACAGGACCAGCTTAATATTGAAACAATACGCCGCGTCATGGAAATCATGAAAACAGAGAAGCTTGAATCCTGGGAGTCAAAGCTCACTACCAACTGGAAAAGAGCAGATGGCACGGTAACTGATAAGACTATCCTCGAAAAGCATCTTTCAGACTACACCCGACGAAATACCTTTGACTATTTCATCCACAAGAACTTGGGTGAATTCCTGCGGCGTGAACTGGATTTCTATATCAAAAGCGAAGTCATGCGCCTCGATGATGTGGAAAGCGAGTCTGCCCCGCGTATCGAGCAATATCTTTCTAAGATAAAGGTCATCCGCAAGATAGCGCACAAGATTATCGACTTCCTAGCGCAGATTGAAGACTTCCAAAAGAAGCTGTGGCTGAAGAAAAAATTTGTGGTGGAGACGAATTACTGCATCACGCTTGACCGCATATCGGAGGAACTGTATCCAGAGATCGCCTCCAATGAAGCCCAGCGGGAGGAGTGGGTACGCCTCTTCGCCATTGATGAAATCAAGGGAGACATGGTTACTCCAGCTTACTCGGCACCATTGACCATCGATTTCCTGAAAGCAAATCCTTTCTTGGTGTTGGATACTGGGCTCTTTGATGCCAGTTTCAAGGTAAGGTTACTTGAAACTATGGATTATATTGATGAACGGTGTGATGGATTGCTGATTAACTCCGAGAATTTCCAAGCTCTTAAACTTCTCACTGAAAAATACACTGGAAATATCAAATGCACGTATATTGACCCTCCATTTAATACTGATGCAACTCCCATACTTTATAAAAATGAATACCAAGATTCTTCATGGCTCTCACTAATGCGTGATAGGTTAATGCTGGGGCAGGCTTTAACGATCAGTGGAGAATCATTCATTAGTATAGCGATTGATGATAAAGAATTGGCCTATTTAAGCAACCTACTTACTAGCATGTTCCCCATGTTGGAAATTCATAGAGCAATAGTAGTTCACTATCCAGGCTCGGGGACGGGTCGCTCAAACGTCACCCGGACTCATGAATATAACCTTTTTCTGATTCCAAAGGGTAAAGATATTCTGAAGGGTGCACGCAAAGGAGATGGTCTAAGAGAACGTGGCTTTCGCCGAAGTGGTACAGGAGAGAATAATTACAGGGTAGGCAGGCCTAACAGTTTCTTCGCCGTCCTGGTAGACACCAATGCATGTGAGATTCGCGGCTTTGAGCCCCCTCCACAAAGAGACGATAACAACTATCCACGAGAGGACACAAAAGAAGGATACAAACGTATTTACCCTATAGGTGAAGACGGCTCAGAACGTTGTTGGAGTCTCAGCTATGTTACTGCTCCATCTGCCCTAAAAAATGGACTGCTAAAGTGCACCGAAGGCATGATTATTAAGCGTCTAATCTACGATAACAATAGGCGAGGTTTGCTCAAGAGTGTATGGAAAGACAGTAAATATAACGCCGTATCTTACGGAACTAACCTCCTGACCGATATGTTTGGGACATCAGGCCTTTTTTCCTATCCGAAGTCTCTTTATACCGTAGCTACCGCTGTCGACGCTGGAACATATGAAGACGATGACTGTATAGTTCTTGACTACTTCGCTGGCTCCGGCACTACCGGTCATGCTGTTATCAACTTGAACCGGGAAGACGGCGGGGCAAGGAAGTATATACTGGTGGAAATGGGCCAATATTTTGACACTGTCATGAAGGTACGTCTCCAAAAAGTCATTCATTCAAAAGATTGGAAGGATGGGAAGCCTGTTTCTCGCAACACCGGCATCAGCCACATGTTTAAGTACCTGCATCTGGAATCATACGAGGATGCCCTAACTAATATCTGTCTCACCCGCACGAACGCCCAGCAAGAGCTGCTGGAAAGCTCTGTCGCTTTCAACGAATCCTACATGCTTAAGTACATGCTGGATGCGGAGTCCAAAGGCAGTCCTTCGCTTCTTAACATCGACCAGTTTGAAGACCCCTTCAGTTATCAACTGCTTGTAGGTACGGGTAGTGTAGGAGAAACCAAGCCGGTGAATGCAGACTTGGTGGAGACGTTTAACTGGCTGCTGGGCCTTAGCGTGCAGCGAACGAAGTTCATCCAGGGATACCTTATCGTGGAGGGAATGAATTCCAAAGGGGACAAGGTACTCATCATCTGGCGGAAAATCCGCGATCTGGGTGAAACAGATCCCACGAAGATTGCTAAAGATCGAAAGAAGGCTAACGATGACCTTGACTCTTTCTTCCAGAAGCAACATTACAACAAAGCCGAAAGCCACTTAAATGTTATCTATGTCAACGGTGATAACAACCTACTGAACGTGCCGGTTATTCCCGACGGTGGTGAGCCGCCATATCGGGTAAGACTTATCGAAGAGGAGTTCAAACGGTTAATGTTCGACGTGAAGGATGTTTAAGGAGCGGACATGGCAATAAAAGCAGCAAGCGGCCGCTCCAGCGCGGCTAGGAATAGAGTAAAGTTGGAGCATCGGCTGGTGCTCGTCAACTGGATGCTTAGTCTCTTCGGGGTAGCCACTTTTCAAGACCTGGCAAAACATATACACGAGCCGGAATACGAAGGCTTCACCGAAGAGGGCATCTCAAAATTTCATCAATGTCTACGGCTAGTAATTAATAGCCCAGAACTGCCACATGATATTCTCCTCGCCTATGATGAAAACATAGTGCGGTATTGGAAGAAAATAACAGAGAAACGAAACGCAGATGGGAAGAATCTATTCCCAAAGTACTTCCAATACCTTTGCCTCCTTGTCACGGAGATATATCTGGACCGTTATTTCCGGGCTCCCGATATCCTTCTGGAGGACCTAAACGCCTACGCCGAACAGTTCAATGCCGCTCAGACTTCCCAACAAAAAGGGCAGGGACAGCTCTTGGCGACAGGGCTACCCGAAGATATACGTATCAAACCTTATACGACAGAAGATCTTCGCAAACTTGCTTTCTGGAGTGCCACTGGGTCGGGGAAAACGCTTATAATGCATATCAACATTCTCCAGTACCGGCATTACCTAGAACTCCACAGGCGAGGAAAAGAGCTAAATCGTACCATTCTGCTGACCCCGAATGATGGATTGAGCCGGCAGCACCGAGATGAGTTTCTTCTTTCTGGCATGGACGCCGACCTTTTTGATAAGGATGCCGGCGGGTTATTCAGGGGGCAGAGTATCCAGATTCTTGATGTGCACAAGCTTCGTGAGACCACAGGTGAAAAAACTGTAGCTATTGATGCGTTCGAAGGAAACAATCTTGTGTTGGTTGATGAAGGTCATCGCGGCACGAGCGGTGCCGAGGTGGGGCATTGGCTCGAAATGCGCAACAGACTATGCGAGAAGGGGTTTTCTTTCGAGTATTCTGCCACTTTCGGTCAGGCTATGAAAGCTAGCGGCAATAAGCAGCTTGCTCACGAGTATGCAAAATGTATCCTATTCGATTATTCATATAGGTTTTTCTACAGCGACGGGTATGGGAAAGATTACCGGATACTCAATCTCGAGGATGATTCGAACGAAGAATATCGGCAACGGTATCTTACTGCCTGTCTGCTCACCTTCTATCAACAACAAAAAGTCTATCATGATAAAAAGTCCGATTTCCGTCCGTTTCTCATCGAGAATCCTTTATGGATATTTGTTGGTAGTAGCGTCACAAAGGCCCCAAGCAAAAAGGATATTTCAGATGTTGTAAATATATTGCTATTTCTAGCACGCTTCGTAAAGAATCGAGTAGAGAGCATCGACTATTTGGACATGCTCCTGTCTGGAAAATCAGGGCTGCATGCCAAAGGCCAGGAACTTTTTGCAGGAGTGTTCAAATACCTTGGGCAGCTTGGATTTTCCGCCGATGATGTTTTTACTGACATATTGAAGATGCTGTTCAACGCTGAGGTACCAGCAGCACTACATGTTAGGCAAATCAAGGCTAATGGTGAAGCTGAGGGTGAGCTATCTCTACATATTGGCGCAGATAACGAACCTTTTGGGCTGATAAATGTTGGCGACCCTTCTGGCCTACGCCAATTATGCGAGAAACATCCAGAGGATATAGCGGTATCAGATAGTGAGTTCGCCGAGTCTCTTTTTCGCAGTCTTGACCAGGCTGATTCACGCATAAATATTCTTATAGGTGCCAAAAAATTTTCCGAAGGTTGGTCAAGCTGGCGAGTCAGTACGATGGGTCTCATGAATGTGGGCAAGAACGAAGGATCGCAAATAATCCAGCTTTTTGGTCGCGGCGTTCGGCTTAAAGGTTTTAATTACTGCTTAAAACGCAGTCGGAGAATTCCCAGCGTTGAGGTCCCTGGCGATTTGGAGTATGTAGAGACCCTTAATGTATTCGGAATACGTGCCGATTACATGCGGCAATTTAGGGAATATCTCGAAGATGAAGGCTTACCCTCAAATGAGAATCGCATCGAATTCATCATGCCTGTCATCAAGAATCTTGGGGGCAAAGCATTAAAGACCATTAGAGTTAAAACAGGAATAGACTTCAAGAAGCACGGGCCAAAGCCTTTGCTTGGATTACCGGACAAACATTTGAAAACTCATAAGGTGATAGTGGACTGGTATCCGAAAATTCAGGCAATGGCCAAACTGACCGGAGAAGCACTTGCAGATAAGGCCGTTGTAAACGAATCCCAATTCACAGAAAACCATCTCTCGTTTATTGACCTAGAGGACATCTATTTCAATCTGCAGCAATTCAAGAATGATCGCGGCTGGTATAACCTGAACTTGTCAAAAGAACAATTTGCAGACCTTCTGACAGATTCTAGTTGGTATGTCCTTAAAGTCCCGAAGGAAATGCTGGAAATCCGCTCTTTCGACCAGGTGCGTCATTGGCAAGAAATAGCGGGCGCACTATTGAAGCGATACTGTGACCGTTTCTACAAAACACGTAAAGCTGAATTCGAGAACGACCATCTGGAGTATCTATCCCTTACGGAGGAAGATGGTAATTTTATTGAGAATTACCGGTTCCTCATTGACCAGTCCCGGAAGGATATTGTTGCTGAGCTGGAAGAGATAAAGGGACTTATCGAAGAGCATAAACTGGATAAAGTAGAGTTTCAAGGACTTACAGCTATCGGATTTCAAGGTCACCTTTACCAGCCTCTTATATATGTGAATAGTGAACTAATCGATGTCAAACCTGTGCCGCTCAATGAGGGAGAGCGGGATTTCGTATTGGATTTAAAAGATTTCTGTGTAAATGATCGGGGCTTTTTCAAGGACAAAGAACTCTATCTTCTCCGAAACATGAGTCGGGGTCACGGGATTGGTTTCTTCGAGGCAGGCAATTTTTATCCTGATTTTATCCTATGGCTTCTGATTAACGGACGGCAATACATTAACTTTGTTGACCCCAAGGGACTTCTAAATGTGAGAGGCCCAGATGATATGAAGATGGATTTTTACAGGACAATCAAGTCCATTGAAGCTGAGCTACGGAGTCAAGATTCGAAAGTTACCATGAACTCATTTATTATTTCCAATACCCTCCGATCGGAATTATCTCACTGGGGTTTGACTGATGCACAATTTGAAGAACATCATGTCCTTTTCCAGAAGGATGACAAAGAAACCTATATAGCAAAGATGCTATCGATGATAAATGCTTGAAGCACTAGCAGAGCAGCCGGACTATATTTGTATAGGATGATGTAGGTATTCTTTTAAGGGCGTTGGTTATGAAAGACATAGGGAATTCGACGACATCATAATTATTGCGGGAGTAATTTGTGAGAATTCTTCTAGATACAAACATCATAATCCATAGAGAAGCTGCTACCGTTGTTGATGAGGACATCGGGATATTGTTCAAGTGGCTGGACAATCTACATCACGTAAAGTGTATTCATCCAGCAACTATTGAGGAAATAGAGAAGCATGAGGACCCGAGGGTTCTTAAATCGTTCAAAGTGAAGTTAGCAAGCTACAACGTACTCAAAACGACTGCTCCCATATTAGACGAAGTTCACCGGATTATGGCGCCTCTCGATAAAAATCAGAATGATATTAACGATACGCTTCTCATCAATGAACTATATTGCGGAAGAGTTGATTCACTTATCACAGAGGATAAGCGACTTCTCAACAAAGCATCTTTGTTAGGTATTTCAGATCGGGTTTTTACCATTGATGCTTTTCTGGAAAAAGTTACCGCCGAAAATCCTGAAATGGCGGATTACAAGGTGCTTTCAGTCAAGAAGTCCCTGTTTGGCAATCTCGACTTGTCAGATGAGTTCTTCACATCTTTCAAAGAAGATTATCCCGGTTATGAGAAGTGGTTCAATAAGAAGGCTGATGAAACGGTCTATGTCTGTCTCACTGAGGGCAAGCCGATCGCTTTTCTGTATCTGAAGATCGAAGGCAGAAACGAAGATTACTCTGATATAGACCCACCTCTTCCTCCAAAGAAGCGATTAAAAATCGGCAGTTTCAAAGTCACACTAAATGGCTTTCGCTTGGGAGAAAGGTTTCTGAAGATAGTGTTTGACAATGCTCTCCGCTTAAAGGTCGATGAGATCTATGTAACGATTTTTAATAAGCGAATTGAGCAACAGCGTCTCACAAATCTGCTTGAAGAATATGGTTTTCACCATCATGGCATGAAGAGGGGACTAGGAGGGAATGAACTCGTTTATACTCGATCGTGTGAAAAAGCCGCTGACCGCTCGCATCCAAAGATGACCTATCCTTTCTTCTCCACAGACGGACGCATTTTCCTGGTACCAATCCGCCCGGAGTACCATACAGAACTCTTTCCCGATTCGATTCTGCGAACAGAGTCACCAATGGATTTTGTGGAAAATGAACCATACAGAAATGCTATAAGTAAAGTCTATGTTTCACGATCAATAGAGAGAGCTATCAGTTCGGGAGATGTGCTCATCTTCTATCGTACAGGAGGTTATTACAGGAGCGTCGTGACGACAGTCGGCGTAGCCGAGAACATTATTGATGGCATAGGGACTGAAGCGGATTTTATTCGTCTTTGTAGAAAAAGAAGTGTTTTTACTGACGAGCAGCTATCAAGTCAATGGAATCTCTATTCGACGATTCGTCCATTTATTGTCAATTTCTTGTACGTTTATTCCTTCCCAAAGCGTATCAATCTTCAAAGGTTAATAGAGATTGGTGTCATTCCCAGCGTCAATGATGCACCGAGAGGTTTCACCCGAATTAGTGTTAACAATCTGAGAGATATCTTAAGGGAGTGTCAAGTTGATGAGAGTATTGTTGTCGATTAAGCCAGAATTTGCTCTAAAGATATTCGATGGGTCAAAGCGGTATGAATACCGTCGTGCGATCTTTAAACGTGAAGAAGTGAGGACTGTGGTTGTTTATGCGTCTAATCCGATTAAACAGGTAATTGGGGAATTTGATATAGGCGATATTATTCACGGCGAGCCGTCCGTACTTTGGGCACAGACAGGCGATGTATCAGGGATAACAAAAAAGCGATTCTTAGAGTACTTCGGAAACAAGGCGAAGGGTTATGCGATAGAAGTTAAGGAAGCACGTAAGTATGATATGCCGGTACCAATCAGCGGTGTCGCGTCTTGGGTTCCACAATCGTTTATGTACTTATGATAATTTAGTGAAGCACAGACTCTTTCGAAATGCTCGGCTAGTGACTCTGACTAAGGCCTTCCATTATCCATCTTTTTAGCGAGTTCCGCGCGGCTGATATGAAGCTTGTGTGCTTGTTCATCTATTTGGCTCACGATATTCGCAGGCATGCGCACACGAATTTCTTGGATTACAGGCTCCTCCATCTCAAGGTCGGCAATGCTTTCGGAATGACGATCTCGGTAGCGTAGCCATGGGTTCCGTTGCTCCCATATTTGGCGTATTTGATCCTCCGTTAGACCACTCTGTAATTTGCCTTCTCTCGCTAATATCCTGAGAGCAATGTAAACGAGAGTGCTCAATCTTTGCCGGATTAGTTCCGGGGGGTCGTCATTTTCAGGAGTCTTGTCTACGATGAATTCGACTTCGCGAGGGTCAAGTGGTTCAACTTTAGCCTTTTTCGCTCTGTGCGGCGCTGGCTCTTGCGGGCTGGCTTTTGTATCTTCTAACTCTTCTTGCATCTTTCCCTCCTCAACAGTTGCTGCCTAGTGATTTTGACACAAAGGAAATGGTTAAAAAAGGTTTGGATGGTAGTAAATTGGAAAATCGAAATGACATCACAAATTGTGATGACAAGAGGATCGTGAAGAAAGTAAAATGAGGTTGAGAGCTGCTGTTACCAAGTCCTCACTGGAGGTCCACAGGGGCGCCTGATGTCAGTTTTTAAATATAATCCTGACTACAATAAAAATACTGAAGAGATAGAACTATTTTTTGAAAAGCTCACTGATCGTAAAGCAATACCTGGCCAATGGAAGACATTATGGATATCAATTAATCAAATAGCGGCTCGGGGTTATTTGTTAGAGAAAAAGTGGATAGGCCGAAAAAAACAGGATGGGAAAATCCCTTTAGGAATGATGAGACGGGATATAAATCGCCTAGCTTTTGATGTTGGAGTCAATATTTCTCCCTTCAGGAATGTCATTGAGTATGGCATCGAATCATCACAAAGATTATTGGACGAACTTCCTTCTAGACTACCCTATCTTAAAGATACCAGGTATGTAGATTATATATCTGAACTAACCAATCTTTTATATTCCCTTGAAGACTTCACTAAACGCACAGATGTTAGGAAAATACTACGAGAATATGGAGAACACCGAGATTTAATTACTACTTGCCAGTTTTGCTCGAATGAAATGGTCGATAACTATAGATATCTTTCACAAGATTTTCAGAATAGGCTGTTAGATAGGGAGGAGATAATTAGATATCTGGACATATATCAAAAGCTTTGCGCTTTATTTGACCGGGATATGTGCCTAACCTATTGTTTATTGGAGCTCAGAGACGAGGGTGATAGAAATTCATATACTGAACTAAGAAGAAATCAACGAGAGCCGACTGACAAAATTAACCACGTTGGAAAAGTCTCTCCTTTACTAGTCGAACCTTATGATCGGATATTACGAAACGCTGAAGCTCATAATGACGTTGAGACAGATAAGCTAAGTCAACGTGCAAACATACCCAAAGGTGATAATATAAAACCATATGCGTATCTAACTATAATCCGAAAGGCCAGAGAGATGAGCGCCCTTGTTTCGGCTTTTAGATTAATAGCCGTTATCCTAGGCCATGTCGATTGGCAACTCATTAAATCTATTCTTCACTACGAAGAGAATTCGTAATTCGAGACTGATTCTTACAGTTTTTTGAGTTGATCTTCTCATAAGCTGTGTAATTCTCCACCCCCATATAAGACCACGAGTGACCTTACCCAGTCAGCTCAAACAAGCAATCGCCGATTTTGTCGAATGCTACAATCGAAACCACTACCACAAGACCTTGGATAATGTGACGTCAGCTGTTTACCAACTTGACGCATTTAAGCATTCTTAAGGTTGACTTTCTTTCTTTACGATAATTATACTTAGACTGGTTAGAACTCTTTTAGGAGGCCACTTATGCCGTGGAAACCTGGTAATCACCATTGGATACCACAAAGAGGAAAGCGGGCAAAGGAACACCCTGAATTATACAAAAAAACCTATAAGAATTTCACCACTCACTTGTCCGGTGAAGAGCACCAACACGTCCAGCGTGACGAAAAGGAAGTTGGTCCTATCGGGAGTGTTGCACGCTATGACCTACGCCACTGGAATGAGGAACTTGAAGACCAATTTCCTGAAGAAGATTCTGATGATTATCCTGATGATGAGGATTAATGAATCGCTGACGTCAAGATTGATATCTTAGGCGTACCGCTATGTCATCTCGAAAATTTGGCGAAGATACAAATGATTATCTCCGACGTCAAAAGAAAGGGTGGCTAGACCTAGAAATTGAAAGCCTTGTTTATGCTTTAAATGACACCGGTGTAGTCGATACAATTTATTCTTGCCAAGGTCACTTTTCTTTGGGTCCTGGTTCATTCTGCCACCACAACCAAAAAGCCCAAATTCATTTCCACGTGATTCACCTAGCGAAGGCTTCCTCCCTCTGTGAAGATATTCTTTCTACCGTGTTGTTCGATGACCTCGATGTTACAGTACAGCAATATGTCGTTAAAGGAGAAGATGACTTTGAAATCCAATGGAGCCTTGAATACCGACCAATCGGATATTGGCGTATAAATCCTCAGGACCAAGGTGTGTACGTGGCAATCAGCGAGCAATGGAATGAAGCGAGAGCTCGAAGTTTATTGCGAGAAGCATTTGATAAAACCATTGAGGTATGTGGAAAATACCAAAAGAGTAACAAAGGGAAACGTCTCTCCGGCAAAATCAGATAAAAAATTCCACCCTATTTAAATCACGTTTACAGTTCTATAGGCATGGAATGACAAATATCCCCATGTTTATTATCTTGCAAGAATTCTTATTTAGAATTGCGCGAAGAAATACAAAATCTCGGTTGACACACAAAAGTCTTCGTAAAAAAGGAAATTACTCTTCATAAGATGAGCGGGAAGGTCTTCTCAAAAGTTTTACCTTTTATCCACGATGGTGGGCCTGAGGGGATTCGAACCATCAGAGTATCATAATATACTAAACGACAAGCAGAGAGTTGTGTCTATTGTCAACTTGCGCCTACCTTACCGGACTTGCATTGCTTATCAATATATCTACGGCAAGCAGAGGTCAGATAATCTCAGCAAATTAAATTTGAATTGCCTCACCTACATTTGGAAGAAAAACGGTAGTTCCACTGGCCAGAAAATTCTCAATATAGAAATTGGGGTATTCGCTATGCACAGGGATAAGAATCTCAGGCTTGACCGCGCGGGCTACATTAATCAGATCCGTGCCACAGGCATGGCCAGAGGCATGTAGTCCCCTTTCTTCATCAGGTATTTGCCACTCACCATCTCTCTCTACAGGTAAGCCAAATGGAGTAAGCTCGAAGACTTTGAGCCAGTTGTGGAGACGGCGGAAGTCAATCTCCTGCTCTTCATCGTGAGGCTCGCTGGAACTGAACAAGTACAGGCTGCCCGGGTTCGGTCGAATGCTCGGCAGCTCATTCAAGTCGAAAAAACTGAAGCAAAGAATGAACTGGTCTTGGGATGTTCTTACATCGCTTGCCAAGACTATCTTGTTGTTGTACTCTTGGAAGAGGTTGCGCATCCACAAGTTTGGACTCTTGCTGGCAATGGTATCTTGATAAATTACGATGTTTCCGTTATGTGCAATGTCTGGTACGGTCTGCTCGAGAAGTCGCATAGTCTTCAAAAGATAGGCATCTTTGGGTAATATTGCTAGCTTCCTACCTGTGTCTCTCGCGATTTGGAGAAAGGTAAGAAGACGATCCACGTCTCTTGCCGGGAAATCAGCAATGACAAGCCCATGGCTGTCGGCGATAGCTCTGAGCGCGTTCTCATGTACCTCGTGCTCAGCTACGTTACTTACGCGCCGCACGTTAGTGCCTTCAAGTATAAGGGCCCGCGGCTTAAGGGCAGCCGCCTCGTCCATGAATCTCCTTGTAGACTCAGCCCGTTTGCCGTGAAGCCGCAGGTCACCACTGTAGACAATCCACCCTGAGCTAGTTTCGATGCCCCAAGCACAAGCGCCGGGTATCGAATGATCCACGGGAAAGCACCGTAGGTTCAAGACACAACCAGTATGGCCTAGCAGTGCACAGGATGCTAGTTCCCTCTGCCTTGGTGTTTTTTCCCAGAATCCGGAGCTCCAGAACTGGACTGCATTAGCACTCAAGTCACTGGGGGCAACGTCAGCTATGCAGAACTGACGTTGCTGCTTTGGTACGTTGCTAGAAAGGAAAGCCTCTTGCTTCCATCCGGTAGGACAGTCAAAAGAGACTGGATTAAAGTAACAAACCTGCTGATCAAAGTCTGACTTCCCGGAATCCTGGATTGCCTTTGCGACAAATGCTGTCGCTGCCGTTGAGTAAACAGGTATGCTATCTTTGAGAAATGATATGTGACCTGAATGGTCAAGATGGGCATGGGATAGGAGTATTCCATCAACATGCTCTAGCTTACGGTACGAAGGATTGCTACGAAATGCGGACCAAAGATTGGCGGTCTCCAAGTCCTCTCTATAGATACCCTCGAGTGGTGGCAGTAATCCCATGGCAAGCGGGTCAAGGAGTCCCGCACCGCTCCTAGGTTTCAGATATTCCTCATAGAAGAGCTTGTGCCTCTTGTACGGGAAGCCAAAATCTAAGAGAAATCTCTGGCTGCCATCCTCTAAAAGGATTTTATTCCCGCCGATTTCATTTATTCCTCCATAGAATGTCAGTTGTGTCAATACGTTCTCCGATTACGTTTCTCAATGCCAAAGGCAGGACCGGACGGTCTGTGACTACTCAAGTATGATTACCTTGCCATAGGTATCATAGGCATCACTACAAGTGAAGAGCAGAATCTGGTTTTCTGTTGCTAATTCCTGCAGCAACTGCATCATCTTATTCAGTCTCTTGGAATGGAAATTCACAAATGGGTCGTCCATCAGAAGGGGCGGCTGCTTTCCTTCTGTAATCAACTTTACCAAAGCAAGCCTCGCGCAGATGTAGAACTGATCTTGTGTAGCACGACTGAGTTTAAGAACATCTACTAGCTCACTTTTCTCTGGAGAAAAAGCCCAAATGGATAAATCGTTCTCATCTATCTTGACCTGAGTATACCTTCCGTCGGTAACCATGCTCATGTACCTACTGAGATCATTTTCCAACAGATTGGCTGCCCTAGAAAGTGTTTGTGTATGAGCTTCTCCCAAGACTTGGTATGTTGCTTCCAGAACAGCCTGTTTTTTCTCCCAAAACTCTTTTTCATGCTGAAGTCTCGTGAGTTCCTCATCCGTGCTGGCTAGCTGATCTGTATCTACATCTATATATTGGAAGAACTCATCGAGACCCCTCTTCGTTACTTCCAGAGAATTAAGTTGACCCTCTTTTTCTTTAACTTCGTTCTCCAGCTTCTGCAATTCAAGAGGAGGTATTCTGAAAGGACTAAGCTGCTCAAGTTCCCTCTTGTCCGCATTGACCTGCATATCCAGATCTTGACTCTCACTCTCGAATCTAGACCATTCCTGATCACCGACCAGCCCTGTTAATTTATCACTTACTTCTTTGCGCTTACCCACGATTCCCTCATATTCTGCCAATCGCCCCTTATATTCTGTATAATCACTGCAGGCAAAAGCATTAAGCAAGTCCTTCATTGTCAAATTATGGTCTCGAATGTCTTTCTCAAGTGGCAGTTTTTTCCTGCTTATTAATCCTAGCTGCCTTTGCCAAGTCATCCTAGAGATAAGCCAATACACCGCGCAAGCAATTCCTACGGTGGCTACAATGCCAAAATACTTGCTGACTAGCAGTCCTACTAAACCACCGGTCAAAAGCACCACTCCTAACACAAGCGACCACAAAGCGGGCTGCTGCTTCCGGACGGCTTTAGTATCCTCTTCCAAGCCGACTTGTTGTGTATTCAGGTTTTGAAGCTCCTCTTGAATAGCGCTAACTCGCTCTTTCTTTTTTTCTGCTTCAGCGAAAGATGAAAAGCGTTTCAGCTGCTCGCCTAGATTTCCCAACTCTGACTTAAGTTCTTTTGCTCTCTGATAATTACCGTATTGAACCTTGTCCCTGTCTATCTCCTTTTGAAGCTCCAATATTCTGGAATTCTTGTTAACAAGCTCCTGCTTTGCGGGAAGGTCTTGGCTGATTTTTTCGACCTCCCCTCTTATTCTGTTAAGTTCTTTCCTATTTTGTGTTACCTTGTTCAATTTCTCCTGTTGGGCTGAATTGTCGCGTTGAAGGGTAGTTATTTGTTCTCCGAGTTGTTGCAAGTGCCAATACGGTCCCCTAGCCTCTCTGCGATGCGTCTTATTGTAAAGCCTCGAGAGAATACTGGGGACATCGACAGCGTCAGTTCCACTGATTGTTGCCTGCAGTCTCTGGGTTATTGTTCCGAGTGCCATGCGGCGCTCTGTAGACGTCGCATAGGGTGGGATTATTCGGATTAACTCGTCCTGTCCTATGCAAGCTGTGCTTTCGAAGAACACCTCGGAAGGGCAACCAATCATACCAGCTATCTTGCTCATAACTTCATTTTTACTCGTAACGTTATCCCCCGACGGATCGATGCGGACAAGTTCGCACCATCCATCTCGCAAGCGTTTGGTTACCCTGTAGGTTTCTGAACCTGACTGAAAATCTAAAGCAATTTCCCATGGGTCATCGGTACCCCAACTTGTTAGAGCATACACATCTTCTCGTTTAGTGGTTGCGTCCTGAAACAATGCTTTTGTTATTGCAATGCGCAAGGAGGATTTGCCCGCTTCATTATCTCCACCCTTAATCACGTTCAGTCCGGGTGCAAAATCTATTGGTTTGGTTTGTTTGAGACCTCTTAGCCTTTTTGTCATTATGCTGCGAAGTATCATTCGATCACCTGCGTGCGTCCTTGTAGCAAAGCGTAGCCGACTTTGAGGGCCTCACCATAGACCTCTTTGTTGTGTTCGCTGGTAGCTGATGCCATCTTTTGTTCCATCATTCGCACAAACTTACCGGCCACTGTCTCCTCAGGGATAGAATCAGCTGAAACTTCCTCCAGCTTCGGGTGTGATTTGTCTTCCACGCGAAGGTAGTAGAAATGCCCTGACAATTGTTCTCCTATCTCTTTAGCGTTTATGTCGTAGTCCATGCCGCAGAGCCCTGATAGAGTCACTCCTAGAATTAGGTTTGGATCAGCTTTAGCTTCGATTATGTTGACAATATTATCCATAGACCCCGCGGAACCGATATCCAAGATTATTTCCTCAATCTTCTTGGTTCCTACTTGGATTGGCTCGACGGTGACATCTCCTTTTTCGCGTAAGGTAACTAGTAGGACCTTTCCAGTACCTTTTTGGTCCATGGATATCGGTTCAGGTGAACCACTGTAGAACGCCTTGGTATCCCCCTGACTAAAGTCTTGAAGAGAATGCCAATGACCCAAAGCGATATAATCAAATCCAGACTTGGCTATCTCACTTCTACTCAGTATCATGCTATCCTTTTCAATGAACCCTTCGGCTTTGATTGAGCAGTGAGCCATGGCAACATGGAAACCTGATCCACTGATCATTGTGAGACCTTGGATGGCACTTTCACCAATTACTTTACCGCCAAACGGCTTTCCATACACCGTCAAATCAAGTGCCGCGTAAACTTTCCCTTGATTGTCAGGCGTAAGGATGGTGACATTCGACGGAAAGCGTAGCAATCTGTATATGGAATCATCACCATATGCATCGTGAGTTCCAGGGAGTATGCACACCGGGACATCTTTTCCCTGCAATTTCTCGAATGCAGCCAATACCCTCCTTATAGTGATTCCATAAATATGGTTGTTGTCAAAAAGGTCGCCCGCAATAAGAAAAATAGACACCTTTTCGTCAATAGCAAGGTCTACTATTCGCTCAAAGGTCTTAAGAAGCTGGCTTCGGTGTTCCCTGCTCTTTTCACCCAAGAAAGCAAATTCTCTGCCTAGGTGAACATCTGCTGTATGTAGTATTTTGATCATTACTCAACCTAATCGCATTTACCTAAATAGCCGTGATATGTTATTCGTCTATGGCATCAGTGTATAGCAAAGCCATATATGGGTCAATCAGACTCGATGTCCCATGGCCCGTTCCGTAGGAACAAAAAGTTCGGTGTAAAGATCAGTAGCACTTCTGTCGGTTAGACTTGCGATGAATCGTGATATATTCAAAATCAGGTCTGAAGCACTGGTTGGACGCGCCCATACCGGCAGAAGAGAAGGCTCTGTTTCTAGAGCGTTAAAAAGGTTTGTGATTATATGAGTTGCTCGGTAGTTTTGTCGAGCAACTACGGGGCTTCGATAAACACGATCCATCATGAAGTTGAGCAGCTTCTCAATGTCAATAGCAACTCTTGGCGAGAAATCAATTAGTGGTTGATTAAGGCTACGGGCCTCATTGAGATCACGCACATTTTCTGTTCTCATTGTGGCTTCCTTCCAGATATCCCTAATAACTCGGTCAATGAGATGGCGACGGGTTCTTCGGACAATCAGTGTCTTCCTATCGATTCCTGTGGATGCTTGACCGGATCCCTCCGTTTGAGATTCCTTACTGGCCATCTCCCAGTATTCGTTCCATATTCCGATTTTCTGTGATTCTAGTTCTTCTGAATCCAGTATGCGGGCTGCCAGTGCATCTTCAACATCGTGGGCTGCGTAAGCTACAACATCAGCTACGTTCACCACCTGAGTCTCCAAGGATGGTTGTCGATAGCTGCTAAACTCATCCTTTTCAGACGGTTCGTCAAACTTCGTCTTATGACGTGCGATGCCCTCTCGAGTAGCCCAGGTTAAGTTAAGACCAGGATGCGAAAAATACTGTGACTCCCTTTCCTGAACAACATCTAACGAATTAGCATTGGCGTTCCATCCGCCTCCACGCTCCTCAAGTATTACCGATAGAGCATTCTCTCCCGCATGTCCGAAAGGAGGATGTCCTAGGTCATGGGCAAGTGCAATCGCTTCGACTAACGTCTCTTTCAAACCCAACATGCGGGCTATTGTACGCCCAATCTGGCTGACCTCAAGCGTATGAGTCAGTCGTGTACGGAAAAAATCTCCTTCATGGACAACGAAGACTTGAGTTTTATGCTGCAGCTTACGTAAGGAATCGCTGTGGAGAATTCGGTCACGGTCACGGTCGAAACTGGAACGGGGGTCACCGGATGGTTCAGGAAATACCCGAACCGACCATGGTGGAGTATCGGGCGTAGAAAGCCGGTTTAGATCCGGAATCTGATCACATGATTTAGACTCCGCTTGCTCATTCATTGAACTATTTCCTTCTCGGTCGTTTGGTGCAATTTCCTTTGTAATCTAAGAGACCGATCCCCGACCCTTGAGCAGGCGCTTGGCGTCTTCGTGCTCATTCTTTGATAGGCAAACATATTTTTTTCTTGTTTGGCCTCCACCTAGTTGCTCGATTGCCTTTGGAATTTCATAAGCCTTGCTCTTTACTTCGATTCTGACATTCTTGCCTCGAATGTCAGGACTACGCTTAGGGTCGTATTGTGTTCCCAGTTTTCGAGCTAACCTTTTTGCAGCTTGTTCGTGTTCCTCTGCCATTGTACTTTCCTCAACTTCTTATTTTAGATTCTAAAATTAGTCTATCAAAATCTAGAGGGAATGTCAAGATATAGGACATGTAGCGTATTATTATATTTGACATTTTCAAATCGGGGCATTATACTATCTTTAACAAGGTTGCGGATGGAGGTGTTATCAATCTATGAGAAAGAAACAAAGTGAGCGCTCTCCGGAAGTTGGGCAAAGGATCAAGAAGCTGAGGGAGGAGCGTGGCTGGAGTTATTCTCAACTTGCAGAGGCTGCTGAGATATCTAGGAGCTATCTATACTTAATAGAAACAGGGGACAGTAGTCCTTCGGGGGAAAAACTCAGAAGTATCGCAAATGCGCTGGGTGTTACTGTCAGTGATCTCCTAGAGGGACTACCAGGAAAGCCGGAAATACCTGATACGTTGAAGAGTTTTGCTGAAAAGGAAAAACTCTCGCGAGAAGATGTTGATATGCTGGCGCGATTGCAATATCGCGGAAAGCAACCGACAACTATTGAACAGTGGAGAATCTTATACAGCGTAATCAAAGCAACGCTTGAGAACGGGAGTTAGATTATTGGCTGGAAGTCTGTACGATCCTGCCACTAGTTACTTGGCTTCAGCCGCTGGTAATAGTTCAGCGGAGAAGTTCGTAACTCAATATGCCGATTTTCTTCTAGGAGAAATATCATGTCAAGGACTTCCGGTCAAATTAGAAGCCATTGTGAAACAATACAATATCGATGTCTATAAGGTTTCGCTCACTGGTCAGCGTGGACTATCAACCCCTGACCTGGGAATCTTCCTTGAGCAGGATGACCGGGATACAGTTCAACGCTATTCACTAGCTCATGAAATAATGGAATTCCTGTTTCATAGAATTGATCAGTCACACCCAAAATTAAATCTAGAATTACTCGCCGACTTGCGAAAACGGAAGGAAGCGCTCTGTGAACTCGGAGCAGCTAATCTCCTTATGCCTATGAAGTTCTTCAAGGTTGTTGTGCAAAGAATGGGTTTCAACATAGAGACAGGAAAACACCTTGCGTCAGCTTGTCAGGTCTCCTTGACTGCGGCACTTAGGAGAATGCTCGATACACGAATCAGAAAGGCTTTGCTGATTTATTTCACACTCAGTAATAGCTCTGGTGAATTCATTCCATCTGCCGTTAAGCAATCGAATATGTTTGGCCCACTCGAATTCATGGATCCTCCAAAGAAACTGAGAGTATCGAGGACTTTTGTGTCAAGCTATGGCGAGGCTGGCTTCATTCCACACGAAAAATCAATTGAGAGTCATACAAGCATATTCAAATGCTATGAAAGTGGGAGCCCTACTTCAGGGTTTGATGAATTGAACTTGGTAAATGTGAAGGGTAATTTTTTCGTTGAGTCCATACCGGTTTCTTTCGCTGGGAAAAGGCATGTCCTGTCACTTATATTTCTGAAGTAATGCCGAGTTGAATTTCAGAACAATCGGGAGGGACAGATGACGACTCATAGAGAGCTAAACTTAGAGACATTTATTAACGCTGTGAACCGTACGGACTCTTCACTTCTCGATAGATACTTAATCAAACGATTTGAACCAGGTAAGCTGCCTTCCTGTCCTTCCTCTTTACGGCACAATTTTATCGAATATGTGTTTCAGATTGTTAGTGAAGAAGATCGAGAAATCATAAACGAGGACTTCAAAAGATTCAATGATATCTGTGAGCGTATGACCAAGCATATGTTCTCGACGAGCCAGTTGTTTGATGTAAAGGACATACCGGATGAAACTGCTCAGGCACGAGCTATTAGGCTGTTTCTTGACTATCCAGATGCTTTTGAGTATGCTTGGGCACTCTACTGCATCTTTGGTACTCTCGGTAAGATTAGCTGGCACAATTTACGTTGCCCAGAATTCAGTTTCGATGAAGAAAAGCGTCTCGCGCTAGAGAAAGAACTTGCGGACTATTTTGCTGAATCAGCTATGGGAGAGGAATGCGAGATCACAAAGTTCGATGACGTCGAACGACTTGTCTTATTCATTGACCGTGGGTCATATTTTCGTACAATATCATACTGGCAAAACAAGAAAAGAATCACGAGTACGATACGCCCGGTTTATGAAGATGCTTTGATTTACGAAAAGGCTTCGGGTCAGCTGGGAATAAAACCGCTTTCTCGTGACAAAGAGCAGTATATCAAGTCGTTCACCAAGGTTATTGGATATCCTGCCTTGGCAAACAGTCCAGACAGGGATAATGTCTTTAACTTACAACCCATGTTGGACGGAGGATTTGACTGGAATGGCAATGAGTATATTACTTCTATCGTGCCTCTTGAGGCGAGACTCAAGTTCAAGAATTTCACTGAGCCGGTAATCAACATAAGGTCGAAGAACCTACGAAAAACCCTAGAAGATTTCGGCAATCCCGCTGTTACGTCAGCTGTGCTCGCTCACATAAAACTTCGCTTTACACTCGCAATCGAGGGTAAGGAGGATAAAGTCACTTTTGTCATTACTCCGCCTTACGCTACTGACTTGATCAAGAAAGCACATTCTAAAATTATCACCGAGTACCTTAAAGAAAATGGGGTGCAGAGTTGATCAGTTGGATACTTCGAGAGATGGAGAAAGAACCGAGCGTCGTGTTCTATCAAAAGGAACTCGAGGGTAGAGATGCTACTGCCTTCGTCAAGTTAAGATTAGAGAAGCTACTGGTCATTGTCCCGCTAGATGAGCAAAACGAAACCTACGAATTGGGACAGATAGAGCCGCTAACCTTGGTGAAGATACAAGGTAAGCTGTATGGCATTAACGAACAGGACCCGGAAGCGGACTCCATTCTTCTTTCAATGTCCGATGTGATGAGATACAGGTTTTCGGTCGAACGGTTCGTGCAGCATCTTGCCGAGGCTAACGGTTTCGCAGGTTCTCCAGAGCAGCTTCATAGAAGGTTGTATTATGCAGGTGAGCGTAAGATTGACGGTAGCAAGGTAGCTTTTATTCTAGCTTTCATCGACCAGGATAAGAGCGCAGAAAACCTGCTTCTGGGACTACCCGGGTGGCTCCCTCCGGGATTTCAACAATTCTATGTGGTCACTCCCTCATATTGTATAAAATCAATTTCCTTGAGTGACAAACTGTTACGAAGTCAGATCTATGTAGAGACACTCCAAGATTTTGATACCCTTAAAGTGGATTTATCCATGCTGACCGAGCAAATGCCCATATTAAATCCACAGCAGGAGAAAGACTATGAGCTGTATCAATACAAATGTCGCGAAGCCATTGACGTCACCGGTAGGACCACACCCGTGGGAAACAACATAGTCAGCCTCGGTAATATACTGATTGAACTAGGTGACGTTCCTTTCTTGCTATTTCTCCGCTTGGTTTTAGAGATCAAGCGAGATAAATGGGGAATTGTATCAACTATAGTTCTCATGGACGAAGGATATCTAGGAGACAATGAACATCAGGCCACCCTCCGGCTGAGGGAACGTTTTAAGCCGGCATTATTATCTTTAAATCCGCGTATAAAACCGAATGAATTCATTGAGCGTCTCAGACCTAAGACTCTACGATTATCGACCCATCCCGACCTTATTAAGTGCAGCGTAGAGAACTTTTCGGAGCATGATGATTCAAGGGTAAAGGATTTAGTACAGCAGATATCTCAAGTGGGAGCAAACCCGTCTAGTCCCAGTTAGAACAACATTATCGAAGAGAAATCTATGATTGTAGGTTATGTTGGAATCTTGTTGACTGACAGTCAAATATGGTAAAATCGGTCAAGGATTCAGTGAGGCAAGTAATAAAACCGACAACCTGACTGGTACTTAAGAAGGTCGGTTTCCTCGCTGATTTTAGCTTCAAAAGCGGTTTAAAAGAGGGATAAACCGTGGCAAGTCCTTCCAAGCAGGTTGTCGCGAGTTCGAGTCTCGTCTCCCGCTCCATTAACTTCGAAGCTTGCCGCAAAGCTTAATAGGGGGAAGACTGAAATGGATGATGAACTGGAAGCCCTTGTTGTAAGTGAAAAGAAACTGGATAGAAAGCTGTTAGCTGATATTCTGTCACCATATGTCAGGCTTGATAAGGATACCAGCAATATTAGCTCTCTGGAGGCATGGCTTGGCCTCGGAGCCGATTTAAAGATTCTGGTATACCTGCTAGCGAGGAAAGCCATGATACTCCTTCGGTTTAATCTGGAGGCGGAGAGGGCAACTGCCAGCGAAGTAGCGCGTGACACGAATATCAAACTGGAAGCAGTTAATCCGCTGCTGAGAAAGATGTATGCCGAAGGCATTGTGGAACGGTCTAAAGGACGTAGATATTTTGTGCCTGATGATGCTATTGACAGGGTCAGGGAGAAAATCAAGCAGTAAAATACTTTAGCGGGCGGCAATTGCCGCCCGCTGTTATCGTCATCCTTGATTATTCTCGCGCTAAAAAGTAGTTCCTTTACTGTCTCTCCTCAACCAGGATTTCAACCACCGCCGGGTCGGCCAGGGTACTGGTATCCCCCAGGTTCTCAATGTCGCCGGAGGCAATCTTGGTCAGGATTCGCCTCATAATCTTACCGCTCCTGGTCTTGGGCAAAGCATCGGCAAACTGGATTTTATCCGGAGAGGCTATGGGCCCAATCTCTTTACGGACATGAGCTACCAGTTCCTTCTTTAGAGCGTCAGATTTTTCCACTCCCACGTTGAGGGTAACAAAAGCGTATATGCCCTGTCCCTTAATATCATGGGGCATACCCACCACCGCCGCTTCAGCCACCAGTTCATGGGATACCAGAGCACTCTCCACTTCAGCGGTACCGATGCGGTGGCCGGATACGTTGATAACATCGTCTATCCGTCCCATCAGCCAGTAGTAGCCGTCCTCATCCACCCTGGCGCCGTCACCGGTGTTATATACTCCGGGAAACTTGAGGAAGTAGGTATTCTTAAACCTTTCCGGTTCGCCGTATACCCGCCGCATCAGACCGGGCCATGGTTTCTTAATCGCCAGATAGCCACCCTCATTGACCCCGGCTTCCGAGCCATCTTCCCTTAGAACCACCGGCTCCACCCCTGGGAAGGGTAGGGTGGCTGAGCCCGGTTTAAGCGGAACAGCCCCTGGCAGCGGGGTAATCAGTATGCCGCCTGTCTCCGTCTGCCACCA
>Ga0315543_1001331_pt1 | contig 27055 bp, 19 predicted proteins | sample SalMarSW160210MG_2_FD_203098 | JGI IMG/M metagenome (GOLD analysis project Ga0315543, IMG submission 203098) | Salt marsh sediment microbial communities from the Plum Island Ecosystem LTER, Massachusetts, United States - Salt Marsh Sediment SW1601-210 ... | reverse complement strand
AACACGGGATGGAGGGCCGAACCAGTAGACGTTGAAAAGTCTTTGGATGAACTGAGGATAGGGGTGAAAGGCTAATCAAACTGAGAAATAGCTCGTACTCCCCGAAATGCATTTAGGTGCAGCCTCGTGGTGAGTCTTGCAGAGGTAGAGCTACTGATAAGGCTAGAGGGCTTCACCGCCTATCAACCCTTGATAAACTCCGAATACTGTAAGATATACACGGGAGTGAGCCTGCGGGTGCTAAGGTCCGTGGACAAAAGGGAAAGAACCCAGATCATCAGCTAAGGTCCCCAAATATATGCTAAGTTGTTTAAACGAAGTGCGATTGCTTTGACAGCTAGGATGTTGGCTTGGAAGCAGCCATTCATCTAAAGAGTGCGTAACAGCTCACTAGTCGAGCGATTGTGCGTGGATAATAATCGGGCATAAGCATATTACCGAAGCTGTGGCGCTGACATCGCAAGATCGTCAGTGGGTAGGGGAGCATTCCAGTCTGCACTGAAGTCCCGATGTAAGTCGGGATGGAGCGTCTGGAAAAGAAAATGTAGGCATAAGTAACGATAAGACAGGTGAGAAACCTGTCCACCGAAAGACTAAGGTTTCCTGATCAACGCTAATCGGATCAGGGTTAGTCGGGTCCTAAGGGTAAGCCGAGAGGCGATACCGATGGATAACTGGTTAATATTCCAGTACCACCGTGTACTGCGAAGGGATGACGGAGTAGTGAAAGGTCCGCGTACTGACGGAATAGTACGTTGAAGGGTGTAGTTATATCCCCGGGTTAATAGCTCGGAGATGATGAACCTGAAAGTACCATGAGCCTTCGGGCAAGTGGATAGTGACCCTAAACAGACTTCCAAGAAAAATCTCTAAGCTTCAGGTACATGGTGCCCGTACCTCAAACCGACACAGGTAGTCGAGGAGAGAATCCTAAGGTGCTCGAGTGATCCGTGGCTAAGGAACTAGGCAAATTTGACCTGTAACTTCGGGATAAAGGTCTCCCCCGAGTTCTCGGGGGACGCAGATAAATGGCCCAGGCGACTGTTTAGCAAAAACACATGGCTTTGCGAAATCGTAAGATGAAGTATAAGGCCTGACACCTGCCCGGTGCCGGAAGGTTAAGAGGGGGGGTTACCCCGAGTAATCGGGGGAAGCCCTGAATTGAAGCCCCGGTAAACGGCGGCCGTAACTATAACGGTCCTAAGGTAGCGAAATTCCTTGTCGGGTAAATTCCGACCTGCACGAATGGTGTAACGATCTGGGCACTGTCTCAGCCACGAGCTCGGTGAAATTGTAGCCCCGGTGAAGATGCCGGGTACCCGCAACGGGACGGAAAGACCCCGTGAACCTTTACTATAACTTAACATTGATTTTGGGTAAGTAATGTGTAGGATAGGTCGGAGACTGTGAACCGGTTTCGCCAGGAATCGGGGAGTCACCCTTGAAATACGACCCTTTATTTGCCTGGAACCTAATCCCGAGTAATCGGGAGACATTGTTTGGTGGGTAGTTTGACTGGGGTGGTCGCCTCCAAAAGAGTAACGGAGGCTCCTAAAGGTGCCCTCAGCACGATTGGTAACCGTGCGCAGAGTGCAATGGCATAAGGGCGCTTGACTGTGAGACATACAAGTCGATCAGGTACGAAAGTAGAGCATAGTGATCCGGTGGTTCCGCATGGAAGGGCCATCGCTCAAAGGATAAAAGGTACTCCGGGGATAACAGGCTGATCGCCGCCAAGAGCTCATATCGACGCGGCGGTTTGGCACCTCGATGTCGGCTCGTCACATCCTGGGGGTGAAGAAGTTCCCAAGGGTTCGGCTGTTCGCCGATTAAAGTGGCACGCGAGCTGGGTTCAGAACGTCGTGAGACAGTTCGGTCCCTATCTGTTGTGGGCGTAGGAGATTTGAGAGAACCTGATACTAGTACGAGAGGACCGTGTTGGACAGACCTCTAGTGTACCTGTTGTGGCGCCAGCTGCATCGCAGGGTAGCTATGTCTGGAAGAGATAAGCACTGAAAGCATCTAAGTGCGAAGCTCATCTCAAGATGAGATCTCCCTTAAGGGTCGTTGAAGACTACAACGTTGATAGGCTGCAGGTGTAAAGGCAGTGATGCCAAAGCTGAGCAGTACTAATTACCCGTGAACTTTCAGAGTAAATTTTATTAACTTTTAACTCCAGTATGTCATAAATTATTGATGATCTTTAGGTGACTATAGCGGCGGGGTTCCACCTCTTCCCATTCCGAACAGAGAAGTTAAGCCCGTCAGCGCCGATGGTACTGCAATTGTGGGAGAGTAGGTAGTCGCCGACTTTTTAAATAAAAGCCTTTCAGGAAACTGAAGGGCTTTTTATTTGGTCTGTTATTGAAGATACCTGAATACAAAAAATATGATAACGTGCTAAATATATGTAAATTAAGCCCCCTTCAGGGGGCAGATCATGCTGAAGCATGACCGGGAGTCTTATATATTGATTCTAATAAAACTTATACCTCTTGTCAACAATATCTGCTCCTTTGCGGAGAGCCTCATATGCTTCATAGTTGCCTCTCATCTGGAAGGTTGCCATAAGTCTTTCACGTAAAAGCTCCAGATCCTCCTCCGGAGTGGTGATAATATTATTTACCTCGATCATAAAAACTCCATTATTTCCTTTTACAGGACCTGCTATTGTACCCTGATTTGCCACAGAAGCTGCTGCAATGAGCGCAGGTTCATTTCCAACACCGGGTACACTGTATGATCTGAAATTTACCTGAGTGGCCTCCTGTACATTAAGATTCATTTCGGAAGCAATTTCATCAAGACTCTTCCCCTCCAGACTATTCTTTTTGAAATCATCAGAAATGATTTCCGCCTTTTTATCTTTCAGAATATTGAATCTTATATCATTTTCAACATCTTTTAACGGGGCAATTCCCTCTTCCTGCACAGCTGTACAGAATGCAACAACATACTTGTCACCTATTTCGAAAACAGCCTGGTCGGAAGCATCAAGAATGATTTTTCCCTTTTCGGCCGAGAATAATGAAATAATGAGAGTTCTTGGGTTTTCAAGCCCGGGAAGTGTTTTCTGCCGAGGAGTGACATTATTTGCAACCCTCTTATTCAGGTTCTGCTCAGTAACCGTCTTGTTGAATTTCTCAAGAGTGTTGTTCGTCCCTGCAAACTTACTTGCTTCACTGTATATCCTCTGGTTGGTAGTTGAACTCGCAATAATCTTCCTGTCAACTGTGCCAATATTATATTTCCTTGATTTTCCTGACTGATTAAGGATCTCTATGATATGAATTCCATATGAAGTCTCTGCCGTAACAATTTCTCCCTTTTTCCCTTCAAAGCAGGCATTGTTAAAAGGCGTTACCATCATGCCTTCAGGAAACCAGCCAAGATCACCTCCTACCTGAGCAGATCCCTGATCATCAGAATTATCAATTGCGAGTAATTCAAAAGGCGAACCGCTCCTGATCAATTTTATCAGACTGTCAGCCATCGTTTTAGTTTGTGCAAGAGTCCTTGTCTGTCCCTGTGTAAGCAGTATATGCCTTACATGTACTGAATCAGGCCTGTTACCAAAATCAAGCAAACGGACCACCTTAAAATAATCCTCTTCCCTGTAGGGACCAAATACGGTTTTCTTATCCTCCTTTTTTACAAAATCCCTCAGGTTTTCGGGAATATCATCGATTGTAAGAAATAAATCCGAATAACGGGTGTCAGCATTGAGATTAATAAACTGAACAGGATCTGTTGAAGCCGAAAATTCTCCAGCAATTTTATTTATCCACTCTTCTGCCTGCCTGATATCTTCTTCAGAAGGTATTACATCAAAGGTTACATATTCAATATCTCTAAGGGCATTTCTCTTAAATGTCTCTTTATGCTTTGAATAATATGATTCAATATCAGCGGGAGTAATTCTAACAGTTGAATCAGGTATCGCACCATAATTTTTCTGAATGAAACTGAAATCAACAGTATTGCTGGCAAGTGACATATCAAATTCAGCCTGCTTTGTTGTGGCATATAAACCCTTGGATACCAGGCTATTGTATTTTGTGTTCATCCTGTCGCTGACAATCTCATTTTCAAAAAAGAGCCAGTATTTTTTTGCGGTTTCATCAGTTTCCATATTCTTCAGGAAGTTGACAAGAAAGGATTTATTGAAGAACCCGGTAGACTGATCAGTAAACAGTTGCCTGACAATAGGATGAGGGTCATTTCCAAGAACAAGCTCATCAACCTCCTCAGTGCTTACTCCTATCCCCAGATCATTGTACTGCTTATCCTGTATCTCCTCCCTGACTATTTGCTGCCATATCTGTTCCCTTATCGACTCGGCAGTTGCTTCGTCGATTGTTGTTGTTCCCGATAGTTTATATATTTCAAACAGGTTCTGGACTCTTTGTTCATAGTCCTGGTAGGATATCTGTTCCCCTGCAATCTCACCGATTTCATAATATTTACGTACTTTACTTCTCTGTCCCCTGCCATTACCGAAAAAATCACTTACAACGAACAGGAAAAGAGAAAGACCGATAATCCCTGCCACCAGAATCCCTGCTTTTTCCCTTAAAAACTGAATTGCTGACATTTCTAAATATTTAAAGATTAATAGATAGTGCCTTTTTAAAATCAGGCGACAAATATAACAAAATTTGAATAAAAAACAGAGTTCATTATGCTGCTGAAGTACGGTAAGAACAATGAGTAAAAAGTTCTCAAGAGTCATCCGGGTCCCATACAGGAAAAGGGGGTATTGATTAAGATAAATAGTTATAAGCGTGTTGATATATGTTGAAAAAAGGGTTATATGGGAAAAATAATGATAAAAAATGTAAAATATATAATAAAAAATGGGGGGTAATATTATAAAAAGTATATTTTTGCAAAAAAATATAAGTATGGCAGAATTAAGATTTAGTGCATTAAGAGAAGTATTCAACAGGGGATCTGTTGATTTTGAGAAACCATTAAAAGTCATCTCCGAATATTATGGAGAAGATGTTTTTGACCTTCATAAAATGGAACATTACCTCTCAAAAGAGGCTTTTAAGGTTGTAAAAAAAGCTATTGAAGAGGGCAAATCTCTTTCAAGACAGGAAGCTGACCAGGTGGCAATAGGGCTTAAAGCCTGGGCAATGGAGAGGGGTGTAACACATTTCACCCACTGGTTTCACCCGCTTACTGACGGTACAGCTGAAAAACATGACGTTTTTCTGGAAATGGGGGATAATGGTCATGTGGTAGAGAACTTTTCCGGTGAATTTCTTGTGCAGTCTGAACCAGATGCATCCAGCTTCCCGAGCGGAGGCATAAGAAATACATTCGAAGCAAGAGGATATACTGCATGGGATGTGTCATCACCTGTCTTCATTGTAGGAAATACTCTCTGTATCCCCACAATTTTCGTTTCATATACCGGAGAAGCCCTGGATTATAAGGCACCTTTGCTTAAAGCACTCTCTGAACTCGACAGGTCTGCAGTTAATGTTTGCCACTATTTTGATAAAGATGTGAAGAAAGTAGTAGCAACCCTGGGAGTGGAACAGGAATATTTTCTTATTGATGAAGCATTATATTATGCACGTCCCGATATTGTTCTGGCTGAAAGAACACTTATGGGACATCAGTCGTCGAAAGATCAGCAGCTTGCTGATCATTATTTCGGATCGATTCCGGAAAGGGTTATGTGCTTTATCAAAGATTTTGAATGTACTGCTCATAAGCTTGGCATTCCTGTAAAAACCCGCCATAATGAGGTAGCTCCCAACCAGTTTGAATGTGCCCCGATGTTTGAGGAGGTAAATCTTGCGGTAGATCATAATCAGTTGCTTATGGATATTATGAAACGTGTAGCCCGCAAACATAAATTCAGGGTACTCTTTCACGAAAAACCATTTGCGGGAATAAACGGATCCGGTAAACATAATAACTGGTCAATGGCAACCAACACAGGAGTTAACCTTCTTTCTCCGGGTAAGAATCCGAAAACCAATCTTCAGTTCCTCACATTCCTGGTGAACGTTATTAAAGCAGTGCATGACAGCAATGAACTGATCAGGGCATCGGTAATGAATGAATCAAACTCATATCGTCTTGGAGGCCATGAGGCTCCTCCGGCTATTATCTCAGTCTTTCTCGGTTCTTATCTTACCGATATGCTTGCCAGTATTGTCAACAAAGTAACTGACAGGAAGATGACTCCGGCTATTAAGACTGAACTGAAACTCGGCATTGGTAAAATTCCTGAGATATTACTTGATAATACAGATCGTAACAGGACATCACCCTTTGCCTTTACAGGAAATAAGTTTGAATTCAGGGCTGTTGGTTCTTCGGCGAACTGCAGCGTCGCTATGATTGTTTTGAATACTGCCGTTGCTTACCAGCTTACAAGATTCAAAAAGGAGGTTGATCAGATAATCAAAAAAGGCAGAAAAAAGGATGAAGCAATTTTCCAGGTTCTGAAGAAATACATCCTTGAATCTGAAAATGTTCTTTTTGAAGGGGACAATTACAGCAAAGCCTGGCACGCAGAAGCCGCAAAGAGGAAATTATGCAATATCCAGGGTGTTCCTGAGTCGCTTAAATGTTATCTGACACCTGCTTCAAAGGAGGTGCTTCTGGGTTCAGGAGTTTTTACAGAAAAAGAGCTTGAAAGCCGTGTTGAAGTTGAATTTGACAAATTCACCAAAAAAGTCCAGATCGAAGCAAGAGTTCTGGGTGACCTTGCAATAAACCATATTGTCCCTACTGCAATTCGTTATATGACATCTCTTATAGAAAATGTCAAAGGATTAAAGGATATTTTCAATGAACTTGAATATGAGCGACTTGCAGGTGCCAGAAAAGAGATGATAATAATTATTTCTGACCATATTACAAATATTAAGAAGATGGTAAATAGTATGGTTGAGGAACGTAAAAAAGCAAATATTATAGAAGACTCATTCAAGAAAGCCCTTGCTTATGAGAAGACGGTCAAACCTTACCTGGAAGAGATACGTTATCATATCGACAAACTTGAACTCATGGTCGATAATGAAATATGGCCGCTGCCGAAATACAGGGAACTGCTTTTTACAAGGTAAAAAATCAGATTTGTTTTATTTGCAGGGACGTTACATTCAACGTCCCTGCTGTTTATACAGCCCCTTCATATTAATAATAATTATAATCGCTGATCGTTAGTATTTAATGTCATTCTAATGAAAATAATTACTTTTATGGCCTGATGAAAAGAATAGCATGAAAAGGATTCTATTCGTAATATTACTATTAACGTTCATCATTGTTCAGGAATCACCTGCCCAAAAGAGGAAAGCCGAAAGAGCTTATGCTTCTTTTCAAGCTGGTGAATATTATGAAGCGATCGATTTGTTCAAAGACTCCTATTCGAAAACTAAAAGGTCAGATAAGATCGCCCGTGCAGAGCTGATATATATGATCGCAGAATGTTACCGGCTGGTAAATAATCCCAGAAATGCGGAAACATGGTATAAGCTTGCTGTGCGGTCAGCAGCCACAAAACCGGAAGCACAACTGTGGTATGCGGCTTCACTGAAGAAAAATGGCAAATATAAGCAGGCAATAGAGGAATTAAAGAAATACAAACAAATAGCTCCTGCCGATGCAAAAGCCGACCAGGAAATACGTGCCTGTGAACTGGCGATTGAGTGGCAGGAAAATCCCGAAGCATATAAAATTGATGAGATCAAGGACCTTAATTCAAGAGAATCAGACTTCAGCCCATCCTTCGGGCGCGATGATTTTGGAGTAGTCTACTTTACTTCTTCACGTGAGGATGCTACAGGGAATAAGACCCATGGCGCAACAGGACAGGGATATACCGATATTTTTGAAAGCAGACTCGATAAAAAATCCAAATGGAGTACACCGGTTCCGGTAGATTTGATAAATAGTGAATTTGAAGACGGAACGCCCTGCTTTACAGGCGATTATAAAGAACTCTATTTTACCAGATGTGAAGCTGGAAAACGCGAAAAAAAAGGCTGTATTATAATGTATTCCAAAAGATCAGGCGATAGCTGGAGTAAACCTGAAAACCTGAAAATACTTCCTGATTCTATGGTTGCAGCCCATCCTGCTGTATCAGCCGACGGGCTGACTATGTATTTTGTATCTGATATGTCAGGAGGATTTGGAGGGAAAGATATTTGGGTGACAACACGTTCCGGAGCAGGTAGTGACTGGTCAGCTCCAATCAATCCGGGGCCTGATATCAATACCGGAGGAAATGAGCTCTTCCCGTTTTTACGAAACGATGGTACGCTTTATTTCTCCTCTGACGGACTGATAGGAATGGGAGGACTTGATATCTTCAAAGCTGTCCCTCAGCCTGATGGTTCATGGATTGTAGAAAATATGAAGGCACCTGTAAACAGCTCTGCTGATGATTTCGGAATCGCCTTTGAGAATGAAAATGAGCGGGGAATCTTCAGTTCAACACGCAAAGGAAGAGAAAATGACGATCTGTATGCTTTTGAGTTTCCTCCATTAACATTCAGTATTACCGGGCTGGTGAAGGATGAAAAAACAGGCAGTGCAATCGAAGGTTCAACTGTACAACTTATTGCCAGCGACGCATCAAATCTTCAGGCAGAAACAGGTTCAGGCGGCGAATTCAAATTCTCCCTGAAACCGGATGTCGATTATATTTTTCTTGCTTCAAAAAGAGGCTACCTGAACGGCAAGGAGAAGGAGACTACAAAGGGACAGGAGAAAAGTCGCGAGTTCATGGTTACAATTCTTATTACTGCCATTGATAAACCAATAGAATTACCTAATATTTTCTATGATTTTAATAAGTATGACCTGAGGCCGGAGTCAATGGTTTCCCTCGACAAACTTGTTGAAACACTTAACGACAACCCGAATGTGACAATTGAACTGATGTCGCATACCGATTCAAGGGATACAGAAGAGTATAACTATGAACTTTCCCAGAGGAGAGCTCAGTCAGTTGTCGAATACCTTATTGAAAAAGGTATAGAACCTGATCGTCTTTCCGCAAAGGGTTACGGTGAATCCAGCCCCAAAGTTGTTGACGCTTCAGTAGTAAACCAGGCTTTATTCCTGAAAACCGGAATTACTCTTACAGAAGAATATATCAACAGCCTTCCGACAGAGGAGCAGAAAGAGATAGCTCACCAGATAAACCGGAGGACGGAATTCAGGGTTCTGAGAACTGATTATGAACCACCTGAGAACTGAAAAATTAGCCACATGTCTTCAGATTACAGATACAATAAACGCGGTGTTTCATCATCAAAAGAGGATGTACATGCTGCAATAAAGAATATTGATAAAGGCCTTTATCCTATAGCCTTCTGTAAAATAGTCCCGGATCTTCTGGGTGGTGATCCCGATTACTGCAATATAATGCATGCCGATGGTGCCGGAACAAAGTCATCACTTGCCTATGTCTACTGGAAAGAAACTGGTGATATGTCGGTATGGAAAGGTATAGCCCAGGATGCGATAGTGATGAACCTTGATGACCTTCTCTGCGTGGGCGCTTATAATAATATTCTGCTTTCATCAACTATAGGACGGAATAAGAAACTAATCCCGGGAGAAGTTATCTCAGCAATAATAAATGGCGCTGAAGAATTTCTTGAAAAACTCAGAATTCTTGGAATCGGAATATATTCCACAGGTGGAGAGACAGCTGATGTAGGCGACCTTGTAAGAACAATTATTGTTGACTCAACAGTTATTACCAGGATGAAACGGAAAGATGTCATTTCAAATCGTAACATCAGGGCAGGAGATATCATTGTTGGCCTGGCGTCGTACGGACGGACAACCTATGAAGATGAATATAACAGTGGCATGGGAAGTAATGGGCTAACTTCAGCCCGACATGATGTCTTCGGGAAATATCTTGCTGAAAAATACCCGGAAAGTTATGACCCGTCACTGCCGGAAGATCTTCTATACTCCGGAAAACTGAAACTTGCCAACCCGGTAAATGGCATGAATATAGATATAGGCAGAATGGTGCTTTCGCCCACCAGGACCTATGCACCTGTTGTGAAAAAAATAACAGAGACAATACGTCCCGGGATGCATGGTATGGTCCATTGTTCGGGGGGAGGACAAACCAAAATACTGCATTTTATTGGTGATCTGCATGTTGTTAAGGACAACCTTTTCCCTTTGCCTCCTCTGTTCAGAATCATTCATGAACAATCCGGAACTCAATGGAAAGAGATGTACCAGGTATTCAATATGGGCCACAGGTTCGAGATTTACACTGATGAAAAAAATGCAGCCGAAATAATCAGCATAGCCTCCGGCTTCAATCTCGAAGCAAAGATAATAGGACACTGCGAGGCATCAAAAAGCAAAAAACTTACAATAAGATCTGAATTCGGATCTTATGAATATTAGTTTTTTCTTAACTTCGCACGCTGAAATTTAATCTATGGCCCGTAATCTTATTCTTGAGAAGCTGGAGGGTGTAAAATCCAGGTTTGTTGAAGTGGGTGAATTGCTGACTCAACCGGATATTCTTTCCGATATGAAGAGGTATGTAAAGCTGAACAGGGAATACAAGGATCTCCAGCCGATTATTGAGGCTTATGAAAAATATAAACTTGCTCTTTCAAATATTTCCAGTGCAAAACAGCTCCTGGCTAATGAGAAAGATGAAGAGATGAGGGAGATGGCAAAGGCTGAACTGGAAATGCTCAATGACCAGATACCCAAAATGGAGGAAGAAATAAAACTACTTCTCCTTCCTGCAGATCCTGAGGATGATAAAAATGCTGTTGTTGAGATAAGAGCAGGCACGGGAGGAGATGAAGCAAGCATTTTTGCCGGAGACCTTTTCAGGATGTACTCAAAGTTTTTTGAACTGAATGGATGGAAAGTGGATGTGAACCGATATTCTGAGGGAACCGCCGGAGGCTATAAGGAGATTGTAATGATTGTGTCGGGAGAAGGTGTTTATGGAATTATGAAATATGAATCGGGCGTTCACAGGGTACAAAGAGTACCACAGACCGAAACACAGGGGAGAGTACATACATCAGCAGCCTCGGTGGTAGTTCTTCCCGAAGCTGATGAGTTTGATGTTGTAATTAAACAGGAAGACATCAGAAAAGATACCTATTGTTCTTCCGGTCCCGGGGGACAGTCTGTTAACACAACCTATTCCGCAATTCGTCTGACCCATATTCCAACAGGCATAGTTGTTACCTGCCAGGATGAGAAATCACAGCTTAAGAACTATGATAAGGCCCTGAAAGAATTAAGAACCAGGCTCTATAATCTTGAATACCAGAAATATCTCGATGGTGTTTCACACAGAAGAAAAACCATGGTATCAACAGGAGACAGGTCAGCGAAAATAAGAACTTACAACTATCCTCAGGGCAGGATGACCGACCATCGGATAAACCTTACCATGTATAATCTGCCATATATTCTCGACGGAAATATTCAGGAGGTGATAGATAAACTTCAAATGGCAGAGAATGCCGAGCGACTAAAAGAAAGCAATATATAAAGATCTGAATATGAACCGCATACAATTATTTAACAACATTATTCAGAAAAGATCATTTTTATGTATCGGACTCGATACGGAAATTGAAAAGATCCCTTCATTCCTGAAAAAAGAAAAAGATCCGGTATTTGAATTTAATAAAAGGATAATAAATGCTACGCATCAGTTCGCCGTTGCATATAAGCCTAATATTGCATTTTATGAATCCATGGGCTCCGATGGATGGATGACGCTGGAACTGACCGTCAGGTACATTAAAAAGAGACACCCTGACATCTTTGTTATTGCCGATGCAAAAAGGGGCGATATCGGAAACTCTTCTAAAATGTATGCACAGGCTTTCCTGAAAAACATGCCTTTTGATGCAGTTACAGTTGCTCCGTATATGGGAGAAGATTCGGTTGCTCCATTCCTGTCGTTTGATGATAAATGGGCTGTATTGCTCGCTCTGACATCAAATAAGGGAGCAGATGATTTCCAGTATCATAATGAAGACGGCATCAAGCTTTTCGAGAGAGTCATTTCCGTGTCGAAGAAATGGGGTACCACCGATAATATGATGTATGTTGTGGGAGCCACACGTGCAGAAATGATAAGCGAAATAAGGAAAATCGTTCCAGATCATTTCCTGCTCATTCCGGGTGTCGGAGCTCAGGGAGGAAGCCTTGCCGGGGTTGCAAAATACGGACTTAACAGTAAATGCGGCCTCCTGGTGAACTCTTCCAGGGGAATAATCTTTGCCGATAATTCTGAGAAATTTGATAAGGCAGCCGAAGAAAAAGCCAGGGAGATCCAACTGGAGATGGAAGGTTATCTGAGAGAAAGGAACCTGATTTGATATTTCACAATATTTGAGGGAGATTACTTCGTCGTCCTGATTGTCATCAGGACTCCTCGCAATGACAGTAAGATTCATACCAGTTAGTTTAAGCTATTGTAGTGCCAAATTAATGAATGCGGTCATTGCGAGGAGCGTAGCGACGAAGCAATCTTTTATACTTAATCCCATATTATAAAGATAAATTTTGTATCTTTATATTCTCGCTTTACCATTTAACTCGTGCTGCTATGAAAGAAGAATTCCTTCACTACATCTGGAAATACAATCTTTATGATCCCGATAAACTGGTTGATAATGAGGGTAATAAGATTATCGTTATCAATCCGGGTGAATATAATCGTGATTCCGGTCCCGATTTTTTTAATGCCAGGCTGCGCATAGGCGGAACAGAATGGGCCGGTAATGTTGAAATTCATATTCGTTCATCTCATTTTAACAATCATGGGCATAATCATGATCCTGCCTTTGATAACGTTATTCTTCATATTGTGGCAGAGAATGACAAGAAAGTTTATAATACAAGGGGAGATGAGATACTTACTTCGGAAATGGTCTTCAGTCCGCTGATTTTCGACAAGTATACCTCTCTTATTAATAATCCGTTTGTAATAGCCTGCCAGTCGGAAATCAGCAGACTGGACAATTTCTATATCCATCACTGGCTCAGTACACTGGTAATTGAACGTTTACAGGAAAAATTGGAACAGATCATGAAAATTTTTACAGAAACCGGAAATGACTGGGATGAAACATTTTACCGGGTGCTTACACGCTATTTCGGTTTCAGGGTGAACAGCGAACCATTCGAAATGCTTGCAGCATCACTTCCTTTCAGGATAATACGTAAACATGCCGATAACCGTTTCCAGATTGAAGCGTTGCTTTTTGGTACTGCGGGTATGCTTGAGGAGGGCCTCTTCAAAGATGCAATCAAGGATGTCTATTATGCTGATCTGACACGGGAATATAAGGTATTGACATCCAAATATTCCCTGCAGCCGATAGACGGATGGATATGGAAGTTTTCCCGTTTGCGTCCAGCTAATTTTCCTACTGTACGTATTGCCCAGCTGGCGGCAATGCTGACAGTTACCGGAGGACTATTTTCCAGGGTGCTGGAAGCCTGTAGTATAAAAGAGCTTAAGGAGCCGTTTGAAGTCCGGGCCTCCGAATACTGGGATGATCATTTCGTATTCGGGGGGAAAAGCAGGTCTTATCCCAAGATCACTGGTTCGCAGGCTGCAGATATCCTCCTTGTCAATGCAGTAATTCCTATGTTATTTGTTCTTGGCAGGTACAGGGATTCCGCCAATATTTGTGAAAAGGCACTCTCTTTTTTAGAGGAGACAGATCCTGAAAAAAACTCGATAATCGAAGAATGGCAATCAGCAGGAATAACAGCAAAGACAGCTTTCGATACCCAGGCGCTGATCCATCTCAGGAATAATTACTGCAGGAAAAGAAGATGCCTGGAATGCAGGATAGGGACAAAGGTGATCAGTCTTGGAAAAACTCTGAAGAATCCGGATGAACTGATGCTGGAACCATAAGTAACTCCCCAACCCCCCTTTAGGGGGTGTTGCGAAGCGACGGGGGTATTTACCTTTTTGACGAATCATCGAATAACTTTGACAAACAGACGAATTTTTATGTGATTCCACGCAACGAATGGCCTTGTTTTTGCGTCTTTTCTATAGACGTTAGCGATTATTAATTGACATAATAGCCTCAGGGTAAAATTATAATAAAAAAGAATAATTTTAAAAAATATTCCAATTGTTTGATAATTTACATAAAAAAGCCTTATTTTTGCGTTCCAAAATTGGAGACTCAATTTATATTTGGATTAACAACATTTTAGTTAGAGACATGTATTTGACCACTGAGAAAAAGCAGGAGTTTTTCAAGAGCTTTGGAACGTCAGAGATTGATACCGGAACGGCAGAGGGGCAGATAGCCTTATTCTCGTACAGAATCAATCATCTTACTGAACATCTTAAAAAGAATAAGAAAGACTTCAGTACACAGCAGGCACTTATAAAACTTGTTGGTAAGAGGAGAAGGCTTCTGGACTACCTGAGAGTTAAGGATATAGGACGGTATCGCGAAATCATAAAAGCATTGAAATTACGTAAATAGAGAAAGGCAATTCAAAATTGCCTTTTTTCGTACTATTTTTACATCCGGTAATTTCAATAATCAAAAATCAAATTTATAATGTTTAAAGTAAAAGAGAAAACTATTGATCTCGGCGACGGGAGACAAATGGTCTTGGAAACGGGAAGGCTCGCCAGACAGGCTGACGGGGCTGTCCTGTTAAAAATGGGAAAGACAATGCTGCTGGCAACGGTTGTTGCGGCAAAAGAGGCCAGGGAAGATACAGACTTTATGCCTCTATCTGTAGATTACAAGGAAAAATATGCCTCATCAGGGCGTATCCCCGGGGGATTTCTTAAAAGAGAAGCCAGACCTTCAGATTATGAAGTTCTTATATCAAGGCTGGTTGACAGGGCGTTACGTCCTCTTTTCCCTGATGATTTTCATGCAGAGACATTTGTTACTATCAATCTTATTTCAGCCGACATGGATATTATCCCCGATGCACTTGCAGGACTTGCAGCATCAACGGCTTTGACCATATCAGATATTCCGTTCGGCGGACCAATATCAGAAGTGAGGGTAGCAAGAATAAAAAATCAATTTGTTATCAACCCTACAGCGAAACAGATTAAGGAAGCTGATATAGATCTGATGGTAGGAGCAACATATGATAATATCCTTATGGTAGAGGGAGAAATGAAAGAGGTCTCGGAAGCAGAAATGCTTGAGGCTCTCAAAATTGCCCACGAAACCATAAAAATTCACTGCAAGGCACAGATGGAGTTTGCAGAAGAAATCGGAGCTTCGGCAAAACGTGAATATTGTCATGAGGTTAATGATGAGGAGCTGAAGAAAAAGGTGTGGGATGAAACTTATGAGAAATGTTACACGGTTGCAAAATCATCGATTTTAGACAAACATAAAAGGCTCGACGACTTTGAAGCTGTTATAACAGAATTTCTTGAACAATATACTGAAGAGGATGAAATTGATGAGAATCTTGTCAGAAGATATTATCAGGATGTTATTAAAGAGGCTTCCAGAAGGCTTGTTCTTGATGAAGGAATACGGCTTGACGGGCGGAAACCCGATGAAATACGGCAGATAGTATGTGAGATAGACCCTCTTCCTGCCACTCACGGTTCGGCACTGTTTACCAGAGGTGAAACACAATCTCTTACAACTGTCACGCTGGGAACAAAACTGGACGAGAAAATCATTGACGATGTTCTGACCCAGGGTACTGAGAAATTTACCCTTCACTATAATTTCCCGCCCTTTTCAACGGGTGAGGCAAGGCCGGCTCGCGGAGTCAGCAGAAGAGAAATAGGGCACGGGAACCTGGCACACAGGGCATTAAAAAATATGATGCCCCCGGAAGAGGAGAATCCTTATGCTATCAGGGTAGTCTCAGATATCCTGGAATCAAACGGCTCTTCATCAATGGCCACCGTATGTGCAGGAACACTGGCTCTTATGGACGCCGGTATACAGATACGTAAGCCGGTTTCAGGAATTGCTATGGGTTTGATAAACGATAAAAATTCCGGCAAATATGCAATTCTTTCAGATATACTGGGTGATGAAGATCATCTGGGCGATATGGATTTCAAGGTAACTGGTACCCGCGACGGTATAACCGCAACACAAATGGATATCAAGGTAGAAGGTTTATCTTTCGAAATTCTTGCTCAGGCGCTGGAACAGGCAAAAGCAGGAAGGATGTATATTCTTGATAAAATGAATGAGATCATTTCTGAACCACGTCCGGAACTCAAACCTCATGCTCCGAGAATCGAAATGCTGTCAATTCCAAAAGATATGATAGGCACACTTATAGGTCCGGGAGGAAAAGTGATCCAGGAGATACAGCGTGTTACAGGGGCAACTATTATTGTCGAAGAAATTAACGGTTACGGAGATGTTAATGTATTCGGAGAAAACAAAGAGATAATTACAGCTGCCGTCGAATGGATAAAAAGAATTGTCACAGTACCTGAAGTGGGACAGGTATATAAAGGCAAAGTAAAAACCATTGTTCAGTTTGGTGCATTCGTTGAGATTTTACCAAATAAAGACGGACTGCTTCATATTTCGGAAATCGACTGGAAAAAAATAAGAGCAGTTGATGAGGTCCTTAAGGAAGGCGATGAAATTGAAGTGAAGCTGATAGATATTGACCCCAGGACAGGAAAGCTTAAACTCTCGAGGAAGGCCCTGCTCCCCCGTCCGCCAAGACAAGAACAAGAGCACAAGAATCCGGAAGAGCAGAAAAAACAGTAAGTCAATTTTAAATATTTCATTGTAGTGACATTGCACACAACGTCCCTATTTGTTTTTGTTATTTTGTATTTCAATTCCTACATTTGATTTATTGATTCAGCAATTCATCAGGGAATGAAGGTCAGGTACAATTATGTTGTGATAGAGGGAAATATTGGTGCGGGGAAAACCACCCTGGCAACAAGGATTTCAGAGGAATTCAATGCCCGGCTTATTCTTGAACATTTTGCCGACAATCCTTTTCTTCCGAAGTTCTATGATAATCCTGATAAATATTCTTTCCAGCTCGAACTTTCATTCCTGGCCAGCCGTTATAAACAGTTAAAAGAGGAGCTTGCACCTCAAAATCTGTTCAACGATTTTACAGTTGCAGATTATTATTTTATGAAGTCTCTCGTTTTTGCTGCGGCAACACTCAAAGGTGATGAATACAACCTCTACAGAACCATTTTCTATATAATTTATGGTTCACTGCCAAAGCCCGATATATTTGTTTACCTGCATCTCAGTCCTGAAAAACTACTTTCAAATATTAAAAAACGCGGCAGAGATTATGAAAAATCAATAACCAGCGATTATCTAAGGAAGATACAGGACAGCTATTTTAAGTTTTTCAAGCAAAACCCTGAAAACAAATACCTTATTATCGACATTAATGAAATAGATTTCATAGCAAATGAAGATCATTATAGAAACCTGCTAGATACTATATTTATCAGGGATTATTCTCAGGGCCTCAACTCAGTCATTTTATAAATTATTTTGCATATTTTCGCATATTCTATGAGTATTTTTTTTAGATTTGCATATAAGTTTGTATATTGTTGAATTAAAGTGCAATTAAACCGATCATAAACAAATAACTCTTTTACTATGAAAAAAATCAGAAGCTATTCTATCCTTATCCTGGCCGCACTATTGATGACCAGTTGCAGCGGACTGAATAAAATGAAAAAAAATGCAGGGTTAGTAAAGTATCAGGTTAATCCCGAGGTACTTGAAGCCCATGCTGGCGTTGTAAATGTCGAAATTACAGGAACATTCCCGGCCAGCTATTTCGACAAAAAAACCACATTGACAGCAACGCCGGTGCTTACATATGCTGGCGGTGAAACCGTTTTTGATAAAGTCCAGGTTGTTCAGGGTGAAAGTGTACAGGCAAATAACCCGGTTATCACCTACAACGGGGGTAATTTTAAGTATAATTCATCCGTTCCTTATAAGGAGGACATGAAAGTCTCTGAACTGATACTCAGGGTCAAGGCCGTTAGAGGTGCAAAAAGCCTTGATTTTGATCCTGTAAAATTAGCGGATGGCGTTATTGCAACTTCTACCCTGGTGAATAAGCATGCAAGATCTGTTGCCATGAAGGATAAATTTATTAGAGTCGTTCCTGAAACACAAGCCGCTGATATTCACTATGTTATCAATCAGTATGATATTCGCAGCTCTGAACTGAAACAAGAGGACATAAAAGCTCTCCAGGAGTATATAAAAGCTGTTCAAGCTGATTCCAGTCGTGAGTTCAAAAAAGTTGATATCAGTTCTTATGCTTCACCTGACGGTGGAATAGACCTTAATACAAGACTCTCAGGCAACAGAGGTACTGCAGCTGATAAATTCCTGAAGAAAGAATTTAATAAAGTTGAGAGTGCTAAAACTGAAGGATTCTTCGATTCAAAAACCACTCCGGAAGACTGGGAAGGTTTCAAAACCGAAGTTGAAAATTCAAGTCTGCAGGACAAAGACCTTATTCTGCGTGTCCTTTCAATGTATTCCGATCCCGAAGTTCGTGAGAAGGAAATCAAAAATATGTCAGCAGCTTTTGAAGCCCTCAAAACTGATATACTTCCAAAGCTGAGAAGATCTAAAATGGTTGTCGATGTTGAAAAAACAGGCCGCAGTGATGAAGAGATTCTTGCTCTGGCTAAATCTGATCCCAAAGCATTAAGCCTCGAGGAGATTTTATATGCCGGTACCCTGACAAAAGATGCAGGAGAACAACTTGCAATCTACAAAGCTGCCCTCGAAAACTATCCCAAGTGTATTCGTGCAGCAAATAATATAGGTTATGCACTTATGGCTCAGGGAAAAACGGATGAAGCAATAGCAGCATACGAAGTGGCAAAAGCCATCGACAATAATGATGTGGTTAAAAACAACCTTGGTTTCTGCTATCTTGTAAAAGGAGATATGGCTAAAGCCGAAGAACTGTTCACATCAATGACCGCTGCCACACCTGAATCAAAGTGGGGTATGGGAGTTATTTCAATAACCAAAGGAGAATATGACAAAGCCGTTAACTTCTTCGGTACAGAACCATGCTTTAATCTTGCTCTTGCCCAGGTACTTAAAAATGATGTCAATAAGGCAAAGGTAACCCTTGACAGTGCTACGGAATTATGTCCTGATGGAAGAGGTGAATACCTCAAAGCAGTTGTAGGTGCACGCCTTGATGACAGAGATTATATGCTTAACGGACTGCGTGATGCTGTTGGTAAAGATGCTAAATGGAAAGAATATGCAAAAACCGACCTTGAACTTGCTAAATACTGGAACGACGATACATTCAAGTCTGTAGTCCAGTAATTATTAATAGTAAATAATGTGTAGGGGCGTTGCATGCAACGCCCCTACTTTTTTCCCCTGTTCAGTTCCCACAAAACTATCCCGGCACTCACAGCGATATTAAATGAGTGCTTGGTTCCAAACTGTGGGATCTCAATCACAAAATCACATTCATTAATTACATCCTGGGCCACTCCGTTTATTTCATGACCAAATACAAGTGCATACTTTGTATTATCCTTTATCTCAAAGTCACTAAGCACAATGGCACCTTCAGCCTGTTCAATGCCGATAATTTTATAACCTTGTGAACGGAGCTCGCTAATTGCATCTTTTGTTTCTTTGAAATACTTCCATGTTACTGATTCAGTAGCCCCGAGAGCAGTTTTATGTATTTCCCGGCTTGGAGGTGTGGCAGTAATACCGCAGAGATAAATGCTGCCTGTCATAAAAGCATCAGCAGTCCTGAATACAGAACCTACATTGCTCTGGCTTCTGATGTTATCAAGAACAATTATAAAGGGAGATTTATCAGATTCCCTGAACTGGTTAATGCTCTTTCTTCCAAGCTCTTCGTTTTTAAGCTTACGCATTCTTTTTTCTGTCAAAATAACTAAAAAATCGGTTTATTACCTTTATTTTGTAAACAGCGAATTCAATGACCGGAGGTCCTTTCTAACTTAACAAATGTAAGATGAATATTCATGAATACCAGGGTAAGTCTTTACTTAAAGCATATAATGTAGATATCCAGGAAGGATTTGTTGCTGAAACACCTGATCAGGCTGTTCTGGTAGCCGGACAGCTGCAGAAAAAATTCGGATCAGAGTGTTTTGTTATTAAAGCACAGATCCATGCAGGGGGCAGGGGCAAAGGTGGTGGTGTAAAACTGGCACGAAGCGTTGAGGAAACAGGCGAGATTACTTCAAAAATAATTGGTATGCAACTGGTTACACCTCAAACCGGACCTGCAGGTAAAAGAGTCAACAGGGTACTGATAGCACAGGATGTCTATTATAAGGGTGAATCTGATCCCAGAGAATTGTATTTGAGTATATTACTGAACAGAAATACAGGAAGATATACGGTAATGTATTCTACTGAAGGAGGAATGTCGATCGAAGAGGTTGCTGAAAAGACCCCCGATCTTATTTTTACTGAGGAAATCAATCCAGCCGTTGGTTTACGTCCGTTCCAGTGTCGGAATATCGCATTTAACCTTGGTTTGTCGGGTGTTGCTCATGCAAATATGATAAAGTTCCTTAAAGGTATCTATGAAACATTTACCGGATGTGATGCCGAGCTTCTTGAAATAAATCCTGTCCTGAAAAGCAGTGACAACAGAATCATAGGTGTCGATTGCAAGATTGTACTTGATGATAATGCTCTCTTCAGGCATCCTGAACTTTCAGAGATGAGAGACCTGAGTGAGGAGGATCCCGTTGAAGTTGAAGCAGCTGATTACAAACTTAACTTCATTAAACTTGACGGAAATGTAGGATGTATGGTTAATGGAGCAGGTCTTGCCATGGCTACAATGGATATTATTAAATTGTCAGGAGGATCTCCTGCAAACTTTCTGGATGTAGGTGGCGGCGCAAGTGCTGAAACAGTAGAGGCAGGTTTCAGGATCATCCTTAAAGACCCTGCCGTAAAGGCAATTCTAATAAATATTTTTGGTGGAATTGTAAGATGTGACAGGGTCGCCAATGGTGTTGTAGAGGCATATAAATCAATAGGAGAAATAAAGGTGCCCGTGATTGTAAGACTACAGGGGACCAATGCCGAGGAAGCAAAAAAAATTATTGATGAGTCAGATCTTGCAGTATATTCAGCTATCTCATTCAGGGAGGCTGCTGAAAAGGTAAATTCCCTGCTTAAAACCAGTCAGGCATAACCTGATTATTTCTTATGTGATCCGTCACAAAATGGCTGGTTAAAGATCTTTCTGTTTCAATTTGTGCCTGATGATTAATGACTTAAAATCTATTCGCAATTTAACATTTTTTGTGAATTTTATCAGGGTTCTTTATTTTATGAATGTATAAATTTATGCCTTGTTTATTTTCACAGTCAGTGTTTAATGCCCGGACTTATAAACGAATATGAAATTATTAAGAGATTGCTGGCATAACATTAAAGGAAAGACCAGCAGGCTTTTCAAAGCTATTATTATGCTTGTCCTGCTTATTGCTGTTTCTGAATACTTGTCAGGAGCCGGATTATTGTCTGAAAGTCCAGCAGGATTATTTCTCCCTTCTTACTTAATGACAACCACCTTTCTGAATTTTCTTCTGACGATTCTGGCAGCACTGGTAATTATTTGTGCGGGAATTGTATTCTTTACCGTAAAGCTTAAAAAGATAAACAGGGAACTGAGAAATAAAAATAAAGAAATCGAAGAAATCAACTCTGAACTTCAGAAAGCAAACAAGGAACTTGAAGATCAGAAAACCCTGATAACCAGGGATATAACAAAACTCAAACAGGTAAACGAAGATCTTGTAAAAGCCAATCTTGAAGCGGAAACAAGCAACAGACTTAAATCAAGTTTCCTTGCTAATATATCACACGAAATAAGAACTCCCCTGAACAGTGTGGTGGGATTCTCTAACCTTCTTCTCAGCAATGATATTTCAAAAGAGTTAAAGGAAGAATATGTTGAACACATAAACCATAACAGTGAAAAGCTGCTTCAGATCATAGGAGACATAATCGATCTTTCAAGACTTGAAAGTTCTCAGATCGTAATTTCCTATGAGGAAGCATCAGTAAATGAAATTGTTAACGATGTAGTTGATGAGGCAAGAAAAGGTATCAGGCGAAATGAAAAATCGATAATCCTGAATGTACAAAACCAGTTCGAAGAAAACTGCGACCTTATTTTTACTGACAAAATATGGCTTAAAAGAGTATTGTCTCATCTCATGGATAATGCTGTGAAATTCACACTTGATGGATCAATTGAATTCTCCTATTTAAAAGAAAATGAGGACATTGTCTTTTCGATCAGGGATACGGGGATAGGTATAGGCAAGGAAAATCTAATACATATTTTCGAAGAATTCCGTCAGGAAACTGGAGGTCATCATCGTCCCTTTGAAGGACTTGGCATTGGACTGACGCTTGCTAAAGAGGTAGTAGAAAGAATGGGCGGAAAGATATTTGTTGAATCTGAAAAGGGAATAGGTTCAGAATTCAGGTTTTCCATTCCCTACAAACCGGCAGGAAGTACAAAAGTAAGGGTAAAAGCACTGCTGAATGAGCAGGAAGATGGATTTTTGAACTGGAGCTCCAGGAAATGCCTTATCGTTGACGACAATAAAGATGTGCTTATATACCTTAACCGGATACTTGTTGATTCAGGAATTGAGGTAATTAAAGCACAATCAGGTGTTGAGGCACTTAAGATCATTAAAGAGGTCGCTGATCTGGATATTGTTATTCTCGATATGCAAATGCCTGAAATGAACGGAATAAAAGTAACAAAGGAAATAAGAAAAATCAGGAAAAACCTTCCGATAATTGCCCAGACAGCTTTCATTTTTGAAGATGATAAAGATATTATCCTTCAGGCAGGATGCGATGCATGCCTTATTAAACCTATCCGCAAAGAACATCTTTTAACTTTGATGTCATCCTTTTTAAAGTCCACTTGATTTTTCTGTTCTTATTGGCAAACAGGACGATCATTCTCTCCTTATTTCTTATTACATTGCGTATAACTTTACAACAATGACAGGCAAGTTTGCAGATATAATATTGCCACTGGCTGTAAGGAGAAGATTCACTTATATGATCCCGGAACACCTTTCCGGATCAATAAGACCTGGTGTTAAAGCAATGGTTCAGCTTGGCAGCAGGAAAATTTATTCCGGGATAGTCTGCAGAATTCATAATGATACTCCTTCATACAGGAATATACGGACGATTATGGAAGTGACTGATTCTGTGCCGGTTGTGAATATCAAACAACTGCAACACTGGCAATGGGTATCAGAATACTATATGTGCTCCGAGGGAGAGGTAATGAAAGCAGCCGTGCCGGGAGCATTAATTCCCGCAGGAGAGACTTCTGCCCCGCTGGTAGAAAAATACAGGCCCAGGGAAGAAACGTTCATTGAACTTTCAGCAAAATTCTCAGATGAAGAATTAAATGAGATACTTGACAGACTGGCAAGGTCACCGAAACAAAGTGAAGCTCTTACTGCTTATCTTCATTTAACCGGTTATAGCCCGGATTCTTATGTAAAACCCCTGAGGAAATCCGTGTTGCTTAAGGAGGCGGATATATCACAGAGTATAATTAATTCTCTGGTGAAAAAGGGAATATTTTCGCTGGTCTCGATCGAGGTGGGAAGACTGAGAGATTACGGAAAAATGAGCGAACCGTTAAAAACCTTAAGTGACAATCAGCAGGTTGCATATAATTCCATTTGTAGTTTATTTAAGGGAAAGGATATTGTTTTACTCCATGGGGTTACATCAAGCGGAAAGACTGAAATTTATATTCATCTTATTGAGGAACAGTTAAGACAGGGCAGGCAGGTCCTTTATATGCTCCCCGAAATTGCACTGACTGCACAGATCATCTTACGGTTGCAAAAGCACTTTGGCAGGGTGACAGGTGTTTATCATTCACGTTTTAATGACCAGGAGAGGGTTGAGATTTGGAAACGAGTCGCTGATGAAAATCCAGATACAGGGTACAGGCTGATTCTTGGTGTCAGATCATCAATTTTTCTGCCATTCAATAATCTGGGACTGGTAATTATTGACGAAGAACATGATACTTCTTACAAGCAGCATGATCCCTCACCAAGGTATCATGCACGTGATTCAGCCATAATACTGGCGTCAATACACGGGGCAAAAACACTTATGGGGTCTGCTTCCCCATCCATTGAGAGTTATCAAAATGCTGAAACCGGGAAATACGGATATGCCGAATTAAAAGAAAGATACGGATTGATAAAGCTGCCTGACATTATCATTGCAAATACACGCGAAGCCTACAGGAAAAAACTGATGGTCTCACATTTCACACCCGAACTGATGGATGCAGTCGATCAGGCTCTCGGGAAAAATGAACAGGTTATTCTCTTTCAGAACAGAAGGGGATTCTCTCCCTATATTGAATGTCCCGAATGTGGCTGGATCCCTGTCTGCACCCGCTGTGCTGTTAATCTTACATATCATAAGGGGATAAACCGGCTTGTATGCCATTACTGCGGATACAGCTCATCAATACCGGCCAGGTGTGGCAACTGCATGTCTCCCGGATTGGCAACAAGAGGATTCGGCACTGAAAAGATAGAAGATGAAATTAAGATCATTTTTCCGGATGTCAGGGTGGCAAGGATGGATCAGGATACGACAAGAAGCAGAAATTCATTCAATAAAATCATTCAGGATTTTGAAGAAAGGCGCATAGATATACTTATCGGCACGCAGATGATATCTAAAGGCCTTGATTTTGAGAATCTTACGGTTGTCGGCATACTTAATGCCGACAACCTTCTTAATTTTCCTGACTTCAGGGCTCATGAAAGAAGTTACCAGCTTATGGAGCAGGTAAGCGGTAGAGCCGGAAGAAGGCAGAAACAGGGAAAAGTAATAATACAGACATCGGATCCTGCAAATAAAATCATAAGACTTGTACTGCAACATGATTATCAAACTATGTTCAGAATACAGGCGGAAGAGAGAAAGAACTTCAATTACCCGCCCTACTGCAGACTGATAAGGATAAACCTGAAACATAAGGATAAAACTCTCCTGAACAGGTATGCCGGGATCCTCGGTGATGATCTTAAGACAGTATTCGGCAGGAGGGTGCTTGGTCCTGAATTCCCGTTGATATCAAGGATTCAGCTATGGTATATAAAAACCATTCTTCTGAAAATCGAAAAGGAAAAACCAGCAGCAAAAGCCAGACACCTGATATATGAATCAATAGAGAGGCTTGAAAAGGAAAAAGGAGCAACATCATTGAGGATCTCAATCGATGTGGATCCGTATTAGGGATCTATCATTTATTATATGCGATATGAGTGTCAAAATAATTACTTCCCCCTTTGAAGAGGGTCAGGGGGATGTAAAAATTACTAAATTTGAAAAAACTTGATATGAAGATCGAAGTCTCCAACGGCGAAATAATAGACAAGCTTACAATTCTGCAAATCAAAATCGAACGGATAAAAGATGAGAAAAAGCTTAAAAACCTGAAGAAGGAATTTGATGACCTCAGTAAAACTGCTGCCTCAATAATGAAGCCTTCCGATTCACTCTATAAGGCTCTGTATGAGATTAATTGCGAGTTGTGGGATATTGAGGATCATATCCGTGACCTGGAACACAGAAAAGATTTTGGAGAAGATTTTATTGCCACCGCACGCTCGGTATATTTCAGGAATGATAAAAGAGCTGAAATCAAACGCCAGATAAACCTCAATACCTTATCGGGTCTGATAGAAGAAAAATCTTACGAAAAATACTGAAATGCATCTTCTTGTTATCAGGACATCTTCAATGGGTGATGTTGCTCTAACTACCCCTGTATTAACTGCTCTAAGGAAAAAATATCCTGAAACTGAGATCACGCTGGTAACAAGACCTGCTTTTACTCCGTTTTTTGCCTCAATAGAGGATTTGAACCTTTTCACGCCTGATTTTAACAAAAGACATAAAGGTTTTACAGGATTAATTCGTCTTTCACGTGATATAAAAAAACAATACAAATTTGAACATATAATTGATCTTCATGATGTTATCAGATCAAAGATACTGAGGTGGATGTTCAGATTATATGGAATACCTGCCTCTGTAATTAACAAGGGCAGAGCTGAAAAAAAACAGGTGATAAAGGGAAGAACCCGTATGCCATTAAAACATACTGTGGAGAGATATTGTGATGTTTTCCAAAAAGCCGGGTTCCCTGTTATTCCTGAAAAAGCACAACCATTAAAATCTTCTCACGGGACAGTGAGTAAAATAACAGGTTTACCTCTGACACCTGACGTAATTAACATAGGTGTCGCACCATACGCAAAACATGAACTTAAAATCTGGCCGGAAGAAAATATGATCAGGCTTCTTACCCTTATTTCGGAACAATCTGAAACAAAATACTGGTTATTTGGAGGCAAAGAGGAATTTGACCGTATAAGCTCTTTTCATGAGAGAGTACCGGAATCATTTGTTGTTTCAGGAAATATGAGTCTGCGTGAAGAACTTGATCTCATGAGCAATCTTGATTTCATGATTACAATGGATTCATCAAATATGCATATGGCAGCGCTGAGCGGAACAAAGGTGATTTCAATATGGGGTGGTACTGATCCCATAACAGGTTTCGGCGCATGGGGACAACCTGATGAATATTCTATAAGAATCCCCGCTGAAGAACTAACCTGCCGGCCCTGTACAATCTATGGAAAAGGTAAATGCCGAAGGGGCGATTTTGCATGTATGAACTGGCTAACACCGGAAAAAGTCTACGAAACAATAATGAATTTGAAGTTATTGTAATTTGTACCGGCAACTTCGCCGGCTGTACAATTTCTAAATTCTGAGCCGTATGCCGTAACGTGTTAACAAGGCTGTCAGACCGACCATCAGAAGAGCCCATACCAGGGACCCGGCAATAACTATCACGGGTTCAGGTGATTGCTTGTAAATAAGAAGAGGAATTCCCGTCATCCAGATCAAATGATATAAAATAT
>Ga0315543_1001330_pt1 | contig 27061 bp, 22 predicted proteins | sample SalMarSW160210MG_2_FD_203098 | JGI IMG/M metagenome (GOLD analysis project Ga0315543, IMG submission 203098) | Salt marsh sediment microbial communities from the Plum Island Ecosystem LTER, Massachusetts, United States - Salt Marsh Sediment SW1601-210 ... | reverse complement strand
CGATGGTAGTATACTGGCGCTTCAAGAAAGCCCAGGCAGCTTGAAAGATAATATCGCCAATCTCTTTCATCTTGGGTGTGCCCATAGGACGTTTGAGCACATTCCGGGCTAAGAAAATAGAAAAGATTATAGTGATTACTCCGGCGAATGGCACAACCCAAAATATTACTGGCATTTTCCCCTCCTAAGCAAAAATAACCGTCCAGATTATACCATATCCCCGCGGCAGGACAAAAGGTGTCTTTTTACCCACCCAACCCACCCTCATAAGCTACGCTTCTGAAACTTTCTTACCCCTCCCCCATAAAGGAGAGTGAAGAGAGGTTCTACCTCTATTGGGTGGGAGGGTGGGAAGCAAAACCCGACTCATAAAATTGCCTCTTAACTCTGGCTCTGCTATGCTGAAAGGGAAAGCCAGTGAGCAAAAACAGCGCCTTCCACCGCATCGATTACCTCAAGATTACCATCTTCGGCTTCGGCCTCACCGCCATGTGGAGCAGCCTGCACACCTTTGTCCTGCCGCTGCGCCTGCTGGACTTTGTCGCCGAATCGCAGAAAAATACCTACCTCGGCCTGCTCACCTTCGCCGGTTTAATCCTGGCCATGCTGGTTCAGCCCATCGCCGGCGCCATCAGCGACCGCTGGGGCTTCAGCTGGGGACGCCGCCGCCCCTACATTCTGGCAGGCACCGCCCTGGTTATCATCCTCCTCCCCGGTATAGGGCTGGTCAACAGCTTCATTGCCCTGCTCATTGTTTACTGCCTGCTCCAGGTCAGCAGCAACACGGCTCAGGGCCCCTTTCAGGCGTTAATCCCCGACCTGGTGCCGGGCAAGAAGCGGGGGGTAGCTTCCGGGGTAAAGGGGCTGCTGGAGCTAGCCGGCGGGCTCGTCCTGGTGCGCCTTATTTTCTACTTCATGGGCCGCTACTTCGCTGGCGAAGGCAGCCTCTGGCTGTGGTCGTCCCTATCGCTGCTCGATGTTGTCCTGCTGGCCGCCCTGCTGGCAACCATATTTACCGTTAAGGAGCGCCCCTGGGTGCGCGTATCCCCACCCCCCCTGCTGCCGACCCTGTACAAAAGCTTCAAGATTGACACCAGAGTAACCCCCGGTTTCGGCACCTTTCTGATATCCCGCCTGCTCATCGTCATGGCCATGGCCACCCTGCAGACATTCGCCCTCTACTTTTTGATAGACGTGGTGGGGATAACCGACACCGGCCAGGTCACCAACGACCTGCTGATAGTAGCCGGCATCTGCCTGATAGGGTCGGTCTACCCCGCCGGGTGGCTGTCGGACCGGATAGGGCGCCGCCCGGTAATCATTGCCTCCGGCCTGCTGGGCGCCCTGGGCATTCTGGTGCTGCTTTTAATCCATAGCTACACCGCCCTGCTGGTCTCCGGGGCTCTGCTGGCAATCGCCGGCGGGGCTTTCTTCTCAAGCAACTGGGCGCTGGCAACCGACCTAGTCCCCAGAGGCGAGGAAGCCAGACACCTGGGGCTGACCAACCTAGCTACCGCCGGCGGGTCGGCGCTGGCCCGCCTTATCGGCATAGCCATTGACCCTTTAAATGCCTACAGCCACGGGCTGGGCTACCAGGTCATGCTGGCGGCCTGCCTGCTCTACTTTGTCATCGGCTCACTACTGCTCTTTAGAATCAAGGAACCGGCTAACCGAGGAAATTCAGCAGCGCTTCCCAACCCAGAGCCCCACCCCAGGCGATAACCAGGTATAAAATAGTCCTCCCCAGCCAGCAGGCGAGGAAGAACTTCCATAAGGGGAAACGCACCACTCCGGCGGCAATGCCGGCTAAATCAAAGACAAAGGGCACTATAGAGAGGATAAAGATGGTCAACATCCCCCACCTCTGCACCCACCCCTTCAGCCAGGTATAGACCCTCTGCCGGGTAACTATAGCCTGCCCGCTGTAGCCGGCGGCATATCCGGTCATCTCGCCGACGGCCGCCCCCAACCCCCCCACCAACCCCACCAGGGTAGCCGAAGGCAAGATGGCGCCCATCGTGGCCAGCACCAGGAAATTACCGGCGGGCAGGACTATGGTGGCGTTCAGGAGCACGCTGATGAAGAAGACACCCAGATAGCCGTAGCCCTCCAGGGCTTCAACTCGTTCCGGGTAGCTGCGGTAAAAGAAAAAGACACCGACGACAATACCGATAATCAGGACCAAGCCCAGTATGGGAAGAAGTCTATTTCTTACCCAGCCCCCCTTCGCCCCCTCTTTACCCTGGTCAGTGCCGTCCATCTTCAAGCTATTTTAGCACATTACATTGTCAGCCGACGCTGTCTTTGCTATACTTGGGCATAATGCCCCCATCGTCTAGAGGCCTAGGACAGCGGCCTTTCAAGCCGTAAACAGCGATTCGAATTCGCTTGGGGGCACCAATTATCTAACAAGGGGGTGCCGCCATGATGATAACCATAAAATGCCCCAGTTGTGGCACCGAGGGCAGCCAGTCTCTGCTCGAGCCGACCTACCAGGGCCCCTATCGCTGCTGGAAATGCCGGGAGCTTTTCTCCATCAGGATAGAAAACAACGAGGTCCAGTCTTTTGAGCCCATCACCGAGGAACGGCTGAAAGAGTTACAGGCACAACACCAGCAGGAAGAGAAACAGAGGCGGCAAATAGAAGAGCTTAAAGACAGGTTCAGAAAGCCCTCGGATTAAGGCTCTAATCTATCGCCTCTAGTCTATCTTGTGCCTCATCCTGACCGCCCCAACCTGCCTGTCAATACCCTCACTACCCCAGTTTAGAACTTACCTTTAAGCTTGTCATAGGTCTCAGCCAGGGCTTCGGGTAATACCCGCACATCGGCTACCACCGGCATAAAGTTGCTATCCCCCACCCACCTCGGCACAATGTGAGTGTGGATATGGTCGGCTACACCGGCTCCGGCTGTCCTGCCCAGATTCATGCCTATGTTAAAGCCGCCGGGCTCAAAAACTTTTTTCAGCACTTCAACCCCCCGGCTGACCATTTCAAAGTGCTCGTGCCGCTCCTCTTCAGTCAGCTCAGCCAAGCTGGCAACATGGCGGTATGGGGCTACCATCAGGTGGCCGGGGTTATAGGGATAGCTGTTGAGGACAATAAAGTTTTTCTTGCCCCGGTAAAGGATATAGTTGGCCACATCGTTATCTTCCTTGGGTTTTTCACACAGGAAACACCCCTTGGTTCCTGCTTTTGCCGTCTGGATATACTGTATTCGCCAGGGCGCCCATATTTGCTCCATTTTATTCTCCTTATAAACGGTTGCTGCTATTTTATGGGCTAACTTCCGGCAGCACAAGATCGAGGCCTTGGCCCGATGGTATAACCATGATCTGGATTTCTTCTCCAAGCCTGTCGAGCAGAATATACTGCAATATCTCAGGCGTCAGAGATTCAGAGATGGACTGGTTAGCGGCAACCTGGGCCTCAGTGACAATACGTATATACTCGGCTTCACCTACCGCACTGGCTATCCGTGCGTCTGCTTCCCCTTTAGCCTGGGCTTCTGCCTGTTGGGCTTCGACTTTAACACGCTCCAGCTTGTTCTTAGCCTCCCATACTGCCTGCTCTGCCGCCACTTTGGCTTCGATAGCGGCAACGAAGGTGGCACTGAACTGGAACTCTGTTATCGATACTGTCTCAGTGATGATGCCACGCTCCAAGAGTCGATTTGACAGATTCTCTTGAATTTCATTTTTGACCGCTTCACGTTTCAGGATAAGGTCTTCAGCAATGTATTTTGCCGTTACCTGCTTGATGGTCTCCTGGACGGCCGGAGCGGCGATCCTGTTGATATACTCCAGCCCCAGTGTCCTGTAAATCTCGGCGGCCTCGCTTGGCTCCAAACGCCAGTTGAGGGCAATGGTAGTGTTGACATCTTGAAGATCACGGGATGCCGAGGCCGCACCGGTTTCATATTTCTCGGTCTGAACTGACATCTTTACTACCGAATCGATGAACGGCAGCTTCATCTGGAGACCCTCATTCAGGATTGTACCAGTAACAGCGCTGAACCGAATGACTACCCCACGATGGCCGGCGGGAATAGTGGTGAACGAGCCGAAGATGAGACTTGCAACGATCATAACGACACCGATAATGCTGCCAATGTTACCCCAGCGCCGAGTGTTAGGGTCCCCCTGATTTCCTTTGTTTGCCCGAGAAATGTATACGCCAATTATGAGGACGATGATACCGATAATTAGAAGTGCCATCATTGTCTGCTCCTTTCTAAGTTTATCCTTATTACTTTGGGCCTATACCCATCGTTAAACGAGTATAACAATAAAGTCAATTAACCTGCAAGCGAGTAACATTCTGGCTTTCTGTTACCTTTAGCGGATAACCAAGCTTGCAGTACAGGGGGGGAGTAAAACTGATTGTCAAAAGCGAGGCTATCGTCTATAGTTATATGGCTATAGGAGGACAATAATTGAGCTACCCGGACAGCATTCTCTACCAGGTGACCAGGCCCGCCCGCTACACCGGCGGCGAGTGGAACAGCGTTATCAAAGACTGGGACAAGACCGCGCTCCGCTTCGCCCTGGGTTACCCCGACTTATACGAAATCGGCATGTCCAATATGGCTCTGCCCATCCTCTACGACATATTAAACGGCCAGCCCGATGTCCTCGCCGAAAGGTTCTTTGCCCCCTGGGTAGATATGGAAGCCGCCCTGCGGGCGGCGGGCATCCCCCTGCTCAGCCTGGAATCCAAAAAACCCCTCAAAGACTTCGATGTCATCGGCTTCTCCCTGGACTACGAGCTGACCTACACCAACGTGCTCAATATCCTTGACCTGGCGCAGCTGCCGGTGCTGGCTTCGGAAAGAGACGATAGCCACCCCATAATCATCGCCGGCGGCAGCTGCTGCCTCAATCCCGAGCCCATGTCCGACTTCATCGACCTCTTCGTCATCGGCGAAGGGGAAGAGGTGCTGCCGGAACTGGTCGAATGCCTGCGGCAGTGGAAGAAAAGCAAAGCCAGCAAAAAAGAGCTATTACAGGAATCGGCTAAAATCCCCGGCGTCTACGTGCCCGGCTTTTACAAAGTGGAATATGAAACTGACGGCTTGGTCAAAAGCATCACCCCAACGGTAGCGCAAGCTAAAGCGGTCATCGAGCGGCGGATAGTAGATAAACTCCCGCCGCCGGTCACCCGCCCGGTCGTCCCCTATATCGAGGTCATCCACGACCGGGGCGCCATCGAAATTCAGCGGGGCTGCACCCGCGGCTGCCGCTTCTGCCAGGCAGGGGTCATCTACCGCCCCCCGCGCCAGCGCCCCCAGGCAGAGGTTATAGAGGCGGTGGGCGAGCTTATCGCCCACTGCGGCTACAACGAGGTATCGCTGGTATCCCTAAGCTCCAGTGACTACCCCGGCATCGAGGAGCTGGTAGCCAGCCTGGCCCACGAATACAAAAACCTGGCGCTGTCACTGCCCAGCCTGCGTATTGACAGCTTTTCCCTAAAGCTGATGGAAGCCCTGCCCTCGCGGAGGAAAACCGGGCTAACCTTTGCCCCGGAAGCGGGCAGCGAAAGACTGCGCCGCATCATCAACAAGGGCATCACCGAGGAGCAAATCCTGGAAACGGCGGCAGCCGCCTTCGCCCGGGGCTGGAGAAGCCTCAAATTATACTTCATGCTCGGCCTGCCCACCGAAACCACCGAAGACATCGAGGCCACTATCGAGATGGTGGCCAAGATACGCGCTACGGGCAAAGGGACCAGGAGCGGCATGCCCCAGGTAAGAATCAGCCTGTCCACCTTTATCCCCAAGCCCCACACCCCATTCCAGTGGGTGGCGCAGGCAGGTGAAGAGCAACTCAACATCAAGCACGAACTACTCAAGCAGGGGCTGCGCCGCAAGGGCAGCCACCTCTCCTGGGCCGACCCCCGAATCAGCCTCCTCGAGGCGACCCTGTCGCGAGGAGACCGGCGGCTGGGCAAAGTTATCCACGATGCCTGGAAGTCGGGCTCGAGCTTTGATGCCTGGGACGAACGCTTTAACCACCAGAACTGGCTGGACGCTTTTGCCCACAACGGGCTGGAGCCCGGCTTTTACGCCCACCGGGAGCGCTCTTTTGACGAGCTTTTGCCCTGGTCTCACATCGATACGGGGGTAAGTTCAGAATTCATCAAGCGGGAATACCAGCGCTCTCTCAAAGGTGAGGAAACCGCCGATTGCCGTGAGCAGGCCTGTAACGCCTGCGGGCTGGAACGCTGGCAGGAAGACTGCCAGCGAAAAATCAAGGGGCGCTCTTCTACTTAGTCTCCTTCTCGAAGCAGGTGATAGCCACCACCCGGTCGCCGGCGTCGAGGTCCTGCAGCTTCACCCCCTGGGTGCTCCGCCCCTGGACGGTAATGCCCTGCCGGGGGTCTTTCTCCCTAACTGGCGTCTGGATAACGATACCATCCGCCGAAATAATCATTACCTGCTGCTTTAAAGAGACCACCTCGGAGGCGGCAACTTTACCCGATTTTTCGTTAAGCTTAAACGTCCTCACCCCACCCCCAGCCCGGTGCTGGCGGGGATAGTCGTCCACCGGGGTCAGCTTGCCGTAGCCACCGCTGGTAACGGTCAAAACATAGCCGTCACGGCGCATAATATCCATACCCACCACCCGGTCGTCAGCGCCGAGGCGGATGCCGCGCACCCCGCCGCTGGTTCGGCTGACCCCCCTCAGCTCGGAGATGGCGAACCGGATAGACTGCCCCCCCTCGGTGGCCAGCAGGACGTCGTCCTTATCGGTACCCAGGCGGGCGGACACCAGCTCGTCTCCCGGCTCCAGGTCCATGGCGATAAGCCCGCTTGAGCGCACAGCGGCAAATTTATCCACCATCGTCTTTTTAATCTCACCGAGGCTGGTAGCCATCAACAGGTAGGCACCGGGCTTGAAATCGGGCAGGGCCACCATAGCCGTCACCCGCTCGTCCTCGGTGATGGAAAAAAGATTAACCAGGGCGGTACCTTTAGCCACCCGGGTGCTGTCGGCGGGAATCTCGTGGCACCTGAGGTGGAATACCCGTCCCCGGTTGGTGAAGAAGAACAGGTTATCATGGGTATCGGCCACCACCAGCAGCCTTACCGCGTCCGCCTCCCGGGTAACCATGCCGATGATGCCCTTGCCACCGCGGTGCTGCGGGCGGTAGCTGGGGGAGGACACCCGCTTGACGAAGCCGCGCTTGCTTAAGGTCACCACCACCCGCTGGTGGGGTATAAGGTCTTCCTCACGGAACTCGGTTATCTCCTCCTCGCTTATCTCGGTGCGGCGGTCGTCGCCAAACTTAGCTTTAAGCTCACCCACCTCCTGGTTTATCAGGGCCAGTATGCGCCGGGGGTTAGCCAGCAGGTCTTCCAGATAGGAGATGGTCTTTAGCAATTCAGCGTACTCATCGAGGAGCTTTTTCCTCTCCAGGTTAGCCAGCCGGCGCAGCTGCATATCGAGGATAGCCTGCGCCTGCGCCTGGGATAAGCCAAAGCCGCTCATCAGGTCGCGGCGGGCGACCTCGGCCGTTTCCGCCTTCTTGATGGTGGCAATAACCTTATCGATGTTATCCAGGGCAATCTTCAAGCCCTCCAGGATATGAGCCCGGGCCTTGGCAACTTTCAACTCGAATTTAGAGCGCCGGGTGATAACCTGGCGGCGGAAATCAATAAAATACTGCAGCGCCTCCTTAAGGCTGATAACGCGGGGCTGCCCGTCAACCAGAGCCAGCATATTAACGAAGAAGGACGACTGCATGGCAGTGTATTTGTAGAGGTTATTGAGCACCTGCCTGGGCTGGGCTTCCCGCTTTAAATCAATAACAATACGCATACCCTGCCGGTCGGACTCGTCCCTCAAGCCGCTGATGCCCTCAACTTTCTTCACCTTGACCAGGTCGGCAATCCGCTCCACTAGGGCCGCCTTATTGGTCTGGTAGGGAAGCTCGGTAACCAAGATGCGCCGCCCCACCCCACCACCGTCACCGACCACCACCTTGGCCCGGATGACCACCTTGCCGTGGCCGGTAGCGTAGGCGTTCTTAATGCCCTCCCCACCCAAGATGATACCGGCGGTAGGGAAATCGGGCCCCTTGACAAACTGGGTAAGCTCGTCAACGGTAGCCTCGGGGTTATCGATGAGGTAAGCGATGGCGTCGCACACCTCGCTTAAGTTATGCGGCGGAATACTGGTGGCCATGCCCACGGCGATACCGGCCGTGCCGTTGACCAGCAGGTTGGGCAGCTTGGTGGGCAGAACCACCGGCTCCTTAAGACTATCATCAAAGTTAGGCCGGAAGCCGACCGTCTCTTTGTCAATATCAACCAGCATCTGCTCGGAAATAGGCGCCAGTCGGGCCTCGGTATAGCGCATCGCCGCCGGCGGGTCGTTATCAACACTGCCGAAGTTGCCCTGCCCGTCAACCAGGACGTAGCGCATGGAGAAGTCCTGGGCCATACGCACCATGGCCTCGTAGACCGGGGCATCGCCGTGGGGGTGATACTTACCCAGCACCTCACCGACGATACGGGCACTCTTCTTGTGGGGGCTGGTCGGTGCCAGTCCCAGCTCGTGTATAGCATAGAGAATACGGCGCTGTACCGGCTTTAAGCCGTCGCGCACATCGGGCAGGGCGCGGGAAACGATGACGCTCATGGCGTAATCGAGGTAGGAGCTGCTCATCTCCTCTTCGATATTTACCGGTCTGGTCTTGCCTGACACCATAGCTGGTTAAAACCTCCTACTCCTCAGTATCGCCGCCCTCGTCCTTGGTCTCCTTATCGGCCGGCTCCTCCGCCTCGGCCTCGATATTCTCCAGCTCCCGCCTCAGCATTTTATCGCTAACATAAGGACGCAGGCTCTCCCCCCCCTTGGGCGGGAAGGAAAGAACCCCCACCTGGGAGGGGTCCTGGTAAACCTCCCGGATAATAACCAGCACCCGGTCCTCGGCGGCGCTGACGATAGCCGCCGCATACTGGTTACCCCCCTCTATCAGCTTGACCAGCCGCTGGGCATGCCTGGGCTCAACCTGCCCCAGGTACTCCCCGCGGGCGTTTTCCACGGCTAAACCGGAACCGCCCACTTTCAGGTAAGCCTTATTGCCGGCGGCCATCCTGGCCAGCACCCCCGGCGGCGCCAGCCGATAGAGACTAACCACGCCCGCCTTACCGGTCTCTTCGATGAAATGCTGGGGCTCCGCCCGGTCGGAATCAGCCTCCGAACCCACCCCCTCCCCCAGATAGGGCAAACGGCGCAGATTCTTCTGGGCAATGACATTATAGGGGTCAATCTCAACAGCCCGCTCGTAGGCTTCCTTAGCCTGGGTATACTCCCCCAACTCGATGTAGGCTCTGCCCAAACGGTTATAGGCATCAACATCATGGGGAAAGCTGGCGATTATCTCCTGGTTGGCCGCCACCGCCTCCCGCCACCGCCCCTGCATGGCCAGAGCAATAGCCTGCTTGCTGCGCTGCCGCCTTAGCCTTACCTGTTCCTCTTCCTGATAGGCCATCCGGGTCTCCCGCAATTAGTCCAGAATATAGTATTTTAACCCAGACACAGCGGCAAGACAAGCTAATTTACGAGTAAGGTTAAACTATTTCTCCACAAGGCTAAATTATTCTTCCAGCTCAAAGGCGCGGTGCAGGGCTTTGACGGCGTCTTTAACCTTGTCCGCATCGATGATACAGGTGATTCTTATCTCCGAGGTGGAGATAAGCTGGATGTTAATTCCCTTTTCACTGAGGGCGGAAAACATCCGGGCGGCAAAACCGGGGGTATTCTGCATGCCGGTGCCGATAATGCTAACCTTACCCAGCCCGGCGGCGCTGACGCAGTCACCGGCGCCGATTGACCGGGCTATAGGTTCCACCTTCTCCATAGCTTTAGACAGCTGGCTTTTAGCTACAGTGAAGGTCAAATCGGTGATATTATTGATACTGGCATTCTGCACGATAGTATCTATATTGATATTGGCTTTAGCTAAGGGTTCGAAGACAGCGGCGGCAATACCCGGGTGGTCGGGCACGCCGACCACGGTTATCTTGGCCACATCCAGGTCATGAGCGATACTGGTCACCTTATTTCGCACTTCCATAGCTTCCCCTCCATGAATTAGTGTACCCGGATTATCGGTAAAGCTGGAGGCAACCAGAATCGGCATGTTGAACAGCTCACCCAGCTCCACCGCCCGGGGGTGCATCACCTTAGCTCCATAGCTGGCTAGCTCCAGCATCTCCTCGTAGCCAATCTCGTCCAGCTTTCTGGCCTCGGGGACGAGCCGCGGGTCGGCGGTATAGACCCCCTCGACGTCGGTGTATATCTGGCAGACCTCGGCCCCCAGGCTGACGGCTAAAGCCACCGCCGTCGTATCCGAACCACCCCGCCCCAGGGTGGTGATATCCATCTCCTCGGTAATCCCCTGGAAGCCGGCCACAATGACAATCCGCCCCTTGTCCAGTTCTTTGACTATCCGCTCCGGGTCAACCCCCACGATGCGCGCCCGGCTGTAGGTAGCGTCAGTCCTTATCCCGGCCTGGGCGCCGGAGAGGCTGATAGCCTCGTAGCCCATCGCCCGCAGCGCCATGGCCAGCAGGGTGCTGGAGACAATCTCACCGGTGGAGAGCAGTACGTCGAACTCACGCTCGCTGGGCTGGTCGGTCACCAAATAGGCCAGCTCGACCAGCTCGTCGGTGGTATCCCCCATCGCCGAAACGACGACCACCACCTCGTTGCCCTTATCCCTGGCGGCGACGATGCGCCGTGCCACGCTCTTTATCTTCTCGGCATCCCCCACCGAACTGCCGCCGTATTTTTGTACAACTACCGCCATTAGTTCTTAACCCCACCCCTTTTTATATCTTTTCCCACCCGCCGCCCTTAGGGAAGGGCTAAAGCCCTTCTATCCCCACTCCTTTTCAACAGTTCTCTTACTTCACATACCCGCCCGCCCAAAAGGGCTGTGCCCTCTTGAACTCTCCCTACCCACCCCCGGAAGGAGAAACACCCCCCTAGGCTTCGCCTCTAAAACTCTCTCCCCACCCCCTTAAAGGAGTTGATAGAGGTCTAACCTCTATGGGTGGGAGGGTGGGAAAGAAAACTCTCTATGAAAGCTAGCCTAATCCCCCACCAGCCTTTTCATAATATTATACCCATCCTCGATAAAAAGACCAGTCCTTTTTGCCTCAATTTCGCTGAATCCTTTGGCTCCGTTGGGGTTAAAGCCCTCCCCCCAAAGCAGAAAGGGCACCGGCTCCGGGCTGTGGGTGCGGGTTTTTATCGGAGTGGGGTGGTCGGGCATAATCTGCAGCCGCAGGTCACCCGCTGAGCGTAACCGACTTACAACCTCTCTATCTACCCGGTGGATAGCCTCAATCTTATCATCGATGGCGCCGGCGTGGGCCGCCTCATCGGGCGCCTCAATATGAATAACCGCCAGATCATGCTCTTCAAGCGCTTCCAGGGCGCCCTCAGCCTGAGCGGCAAAGTCGTTATCCAGCCCGTCGGTCACCCCGTCTATATCCAACACCTCCATCCCCACCATTTTGGCCAAGCCTTTGAGCAGGTCAACCCCGGAGGTGAGGGCGGCGCTTAAGCCGTAGACCTCCTCAAACGGGGGCATTTCAGGCACCCGGCCGCTTCCCCAGAAGAGCCAGATGGTGGTCGCCGGGATTTCCCCCCGCGACCGCCGCTTCTCGTTCACCGGGTGGTAGCGAAACACCGTCTCCGAATGCCCCATCAGGTCGCGCAGGATTTGGCTGCCTTCACCCCTGGGCAGAAACCCGCCTACGGGTTTATCAGGGATATCGTGGGGCGGGGTGCAGTTGGCCGATAGGGCGTCCTCATACCCTTTTAGCTTTAAGATATGCCGGTAGCTGACGCCGGGATAGAAGCGAATATTATCGTCGTCCAGGCTCTCGTTCAGGGCGTCGATAAGCTTTCTGGACTCTTCGGTACTTATGTAACCGGCGCTGTAGCTCCACATCTTGCCGTCACGGATAGCCACTAGGTTGCAGCGGAAAACGACCTCCCCCTCCCCGATAGGAATACTTCGGCTCCGGGCCTCGATGGCGCTCCGCCCCTTAAAATAGACTTTAGGGTCGTAGCCCAGCACCGACATGCAGGCACAGGCGCTGGAAGGCTCCATCCCCGGCGGCACGGTGCGCACCAGCCCCACCTCGCCCTCACCGGCCATGGCGTCGAGGTTGGGGGTAAAGGCCAGCTCCAGACAGGTCTTGCCTCCCCGAGCTGGTATTGGCAGGCCGGCGGCGCCGTCAATTATCAGAACGCAGTATTTCATTTTATCCTAAAAACCTCACCCCTCTTTTACCAGTTCTCACTCTTCCCATACCCAGCCCACCCTTAAAGGCTTCGCCTCTAAAACTCTCTCCCCACCCCCCAAAAAAAAGAGTTGATAGAGGTCAGACCTCTATGGGCGGGAGGGTGGGTAAGAAAACTCTCTAAAAACCAGGTGATTTCCCCCTTTGCAATAAAAACTAACTTTGCCTATAATAGTGCCGTCGGGGCGTAGCGCAGTCCGGTTAGCGCGCAGCGTTCGGGACGCTGAGGTCGGAGGTTCAAATCCTCTCGCCCCGATTTTTACAGTCTCCTATAGGTATCTTCCGCCCGCCTGGCCACTCCCACAACTGTAACCAGACCCTGTTTATCATCTATAGCGTATACCACTCTATAACGCCCTACTCTTATGCGCCACAAGCCGCTTAAAGCCAGCTTTTTGACTCTCGGCGGTCTCGGCTCTTGCCCCAGAGCTGAGATAGCTCTGGCAATTTTCTGGTAATTCCGTCCGACAATTGTGTCTAGCTGCTTCTGGGCTATTCGCCTCAGCTTAATCTGGTAACTCACCCCGGAGTTCCCGCTCTTTTCTTTGGCGCTGATACTGCTCCCAGCCAACAGTGCCTTCCTCATGAGCTAAGGCTTGCGATCCCGCCAGAACGTCCTGCTCGTCTTCTAGTATCTCCAGAGCAGCATCACGCAGGAGCTTAGCCATAGAAGTTCGCTGCTCAAACGCCAGCCGGCGGAGCCTCTCATGCTGTTCTTCAGTGAGAAAAATCGTCGTCCGCTTCAAAGCCATACCTTCACCTTCCACCTAATGATAACATATAAACACCGATATGTCTATATGTTTTAGTCGGTCCTCTTCTTAGCTTCCTCCCAGAGAGCGTTCTGCTCATCAAAGGAAAGCTCGCTTAAATTTACCCCCCGCTTACGGCAGGCGCCCTCCATATAGGTAAAGCGCTTATAGAAGCGCCTATTGGCCTCCCGCAGCGCCGCCTCGGCGTCAACCCCTTCCTTGCGGGCAATATTGACCAGGGTAAAGAGGAGGTCGCCGAACTCCCGCGCCCTCTCCTCATGACCGCCCGCCTGCCTGAACTCTTTAACCTCCTCAACCAGCTTATCAATAACGCCCTCGGTATCTTCCCAATCAAAGCCGACCCACGCTGCCCGGCGCTGAATCTCATGAGCGTAGCCCAGGGCCGGCATCTGTTTGGGCACGCTCTCAAGCATGGAAACGCCCTCTCCTCTTTCCTCCTTTTTGAGCACCTCCCAGTTATGCATCACCTCTCCGGCGTCCTTCACTTTTTTAGAGCCGAAGATATGGGGGTGGCGGTGAATCAGCTTGGTGTTGATGTTGGCGACCACCTCCCCCAGCCCGAACTCCCCGGCTTCGCTGGCAATCTGGGCGTGGAGGACAATCTGCATTAAGAGGTCGCCCAGCTCATCCTTGAGTTCAGCCGAATTCCCCTCGTCCAGCGCTTCCAGCACTTCGTAGCACTCGGCCAGCAGGTTTTCCCGCAATGAGGCGTGGGTCTGCTGGCGGTCCCAGGGGCAGCCGTCGGGCGCCCTTAAGCGTGCGATAATATCAACTAAAGCGGAAAACCGGCTCAAATCCTCGGGAACCAACAAAAAAACCTCCTTTTTAGCCTGAGGGCAATACCGCCCCGATAAAGCCCCGCTGCCCCCGCAAAAACTCGGCGGCCGACATCACCCTCTTTCCCTCCAGTTGCACCCGGCAGACTCCCAGAATCCCGTCGCCGGTAGCCACGCCAAACCCGGATTTTGAGTTCAGCGCCACCACCCACCCCACCTCAGGGGTTGGCTCCCCGGCCAGCGGCTCCGCCTCGATTATCTTGAGGCTCTTGCCCAGCCACCGGGTGTAGCAACCCGGCCAGGGGTTAAAGGCCCGCACCCGCCGCCAGATATCCCGCGCCGGCTGACGCCAGTCAATCTCCCCCTCCTCCTTGGCGATAGGGTGGCAGTAGGTCGCCTTACTTTCATTCTGGGGTTGGGGGGTGAGCTCACCGCGGCTCCAGCCAACCAGGACTTCCCCCAGTAACTGAGCCCCCAGCCAGGATAGCTTGGCGGTAAGCGAGCCGGTGGTATCCCGGGCTAAAACGGGAAGCTGCGCCCGGGCCAGTACCGGGCCGGTATCCAGCCCCTCGTCCATAACCATCAGGCTGACGCCGCTAAAATCGTCGCCAGCCAGGATGGCCGAAGCCACCGGCGAGGCGCCCCGGAATCGGGGCAATAACGAGGGGTGAATATTGATACATCCCAGTCGGGGTAGAGCCAGAACTGTTTTGGGCAGTATCTGCCCGAAGGCGGCTACCACGATAACATCAGGCTCAAAGCCCCCAAGCTGCTCGACCACCCCGGCCGCCTTCAGGCTGGCCGGCTGCACCACCGCCAGCCCCCTTTCCCGGGCAGCCTGTTTCACCGGCGAAGCCAGCAGACCCCGCCCTCGCCCCGCCGGCTTGTCCAGCTGGGTATAGACCGCCGCCACCTGATACCTACTGGCCAGCAAGTGCTCCAGAGGGGGGACGGCAAACTGGGGACTACCCATAAAAACTAAGCGCACTTTAACCCTCCCGGCGCTAAAATTTTAACACCAAAAATTTTTATCAACAAGTTTCTCTTTTTGTATCTATCCGCCCGATATTGGCCAAAAAAACAAGCCAGACAGAGCTATCAAGGGCATCTAACCCCCCCCAACCCCGCCCACCCAGCCCCAAAAAGTTTGCCATCCCCCAACCCACCAATTATCCTAATAACCAGTCCTCAATTTCTTCCCCCGAAAGACCGCCCGGTCAGGTTTAGTTTACAGAGTGACGCTTAAAATCTTGGGAGTTAGACAGGGGAGAATATATGGAAGCCAGGTCGGCTCAACAAATCTGGGAAACCGCTCTGGGTGAACTGCAACTTCAGGTAACCAGGCCCAACTACCGCACCTGGCTGGAAAAGACCACCGGCCTCAGCTACGACGATAGCTCCCTCGTGGTCGGCGTTCCCAATACCTTCGTCGCCGAGTATCTAGCCCGGAATCAGCGCTCGCTGATTGAAAAGACGCTCATCGGGCTTACCCATCCCGGCGTCGAGGTCCAATTCCAGGTAAACTCGGCCAAGGCGACTGCAGCCGGGCTGTCAACCGACCCTGGCATCAAGGCAAAATATACCTTCGATAACTTCGTGGTCAGCCCCAGCAACCACCTGGCCTACGCCGCCGCCCGCAGCGTCGCCCAAAAGCCGGGAGCCAGCTACAACCCACTGTTTATCTACGGCGGGGTGGGCCTGGGCAAGACTCACCTGATGCAGGCCATCTACCAGTTGGCCCAAACCGAAAACTTCAAAGCGCTCTATGTCAGCGCCGAGCAGTTCACCAACGAGTTCGTCAGCGCCATCCAGGCCAAAAGCACCGCCGAGTTCCGCCACAAGTTCCGCCATGTTGATATGTTGTTGATAGATGATATCCAGTTTATCAGCGGCAAGGAGCAGACCGAGGAGAGCTTTTTCCACACCTTCAACGAGCTGCACAACGCCAACCACCAGATTGTCCTGGCCAGCGACCGCCCTCCCAAGTCCCTGCCCCACATCGGAGACCGCCTCTGCTCCCGCTTCGAGTGGGGGCTGATTGCTGATATCCAGCCGCCCGATTTTGACACCCGCCTAGCTATCCTCAAAGCCAAAGCTAAACAGCAGGAGGTAGAGGTCACCCTGGACGTGCTCGAGTTTATCGCCCAGCGCATCCAGCAGAATATCCGAGAGCTGGAAGGCTCGCTGAACCGGGCGGTGGCCTACGCCAAGCTCTTCGGCACCATACTCACCCCGGAGCTAGCCGCCCGGGCGGTACAGGATATCACCCCGGCGGCTGACCAGACCACCCTCACCCCGGAACTGGTGATGAAGGCGGTCGCCGAGCGCTTCCAGCTGACCCCAGCCGACCTCACCGGCCGCAAGCGAGACCGGGCCACGGCTCTAGCCCGGCAGGTGGCCATGTACCTGCTCAAAGAGGCCAACAACTGCTCGCTGGCCCAGATCGGTCTGGAGTTCGGGAACCGGGACCACGCCACTGTTATCCACGCCTGCCGCAAGATAGCCCGTGACATAGATAACGACTCCTACCTGCGGCGCCAGGTACTTGATATCCAGAAAGGGCTCCAGCACCCGCCCAAGACCCGCCGCCAGTAAACCCCGGCCTTTCACACCCCCAAATCACCATCTATAAACAACAGGCTCACCAGAAAGAATCTATGTCGGTGCAGAACCACATCTTTCTGTGGATACCCTAAAACAAAACAGCTTGGGATTTAGCCCCTTTTCCCCACGGCTACCGGAGCCACCTAGCCACCCGGTAGCTAAAGGTATTATAATTAGTGTTACTGATATAGACCAAGTAATATATTATATAGTAACTAATAATCAGTAAGCTAAAATGTTGATAAAGCGGAGCAGTCATGTTTGACAAGGCTGAAATAACGGTTAAAGCGGGAGACGGTGGTAGCGGCGTGGTCAGCTTCCGCCACGAGAAGTGGGTTCCCTTCGGTGGCCCCAACGGTGGCGACGGTGGCGACGGCGGTGATGTGGTAGTTATGGCTGGTGAGGCGGTTACCAGCCTGAGGACTTTCCGGCGGAGAAGGAACTATAAAGCCGCCCGGGGTCGGGATGGCGCCGGCAAGAAGAAGCACGGTAAGAAAGGGGAAGATTTAGCACTGGCTGTGCCGGTGGGAACGGTGATTAGCTACAAATCACAGATAGGTGACAGCAGCCTCATCGCTGACCTTGAACAGCCGGGCCAGTCGGTGGTGGTGGTCAAAGGGGGGCGGGGCGGTAAGGGTAATACCCATTTTGCCACCTCGACCAACCAGGCGCCGCAGATTGCTCAGCAGGGGGAGTTGGGTGAGGAGCTGGATATCATCCTGGAGCTCAAGCTTATCGCCGATGTCGGCCTTATCGGCTACCCCAACGTGGGTAAGTCAACCCTGCTGTCTGCGGTCTCGGCGGCCAAGCCCAAGATAGCCAGCTATCCCTTCACCACCCGCGAGCCAATTTTGGGTGTAGTTGAAGTCGGCCCGCGCAGCTTTGTCCTGGCCGAAATTCCGGGGCTGATTGAGGACGCCCACCTGGGCCGGGGGCTGGGGCATGATTTTCTGCGCCACGTTGAGCGCACCCGGGTGCTTATCCACCTGGTCGACGGCAGCTCAGAGTCGCCGGCGGCCGATATGGCTCAGGTTAACACCGAGCTCAGCCTGTTTGACTCGGCGCTGGGCAAGAAGCCGCAGCTGGTGGCGGTAAATAAAATTGACCTGCCCCAGGTCGAGGCCCGGCTGGCCGAGATAACGGATAGCTTTAGCGCCGTCGGTACCAGCGTCTCTTTCGTCTCGGCGGCCAGCGGCCAGGGCACCGCTGAACTTATGGCCGAGGCTATGAATTTACTGCAGTCAGTGCCGGTTGGTGAGTCTGGCGGTATCAAAGTCCCCAAGAAGGTCTTTCGCCCCCCACCCCGGAGGGTGGCCCCCGGGGTGCATAAGGAAGGGGATACCTTTGTGGTGACGGCGCCTGAGCTGGAGCGCATTATTACCCGGCCTGACGAGGCCAGCTCCCACCTCCCTGCCGAGTTCCGCCAGCAGATGGCCCGGCTGGGGGTGCTTAATGCTTTGGAGCGGGCCGGGGTCAAGCCCGGCGACAAGGTTCGCTGCGGCAATTTTGAATGGGAGTGGCCCTAGCATGAATATCGGTGTACTGGGGGGAACCTTTGACCCCATCCATATGGGGCACCTGATTATCGCCGAGGAGGTGCGTGCCCGGTTGGATTTAACCGAAATCCTCTTCGTGCCGGCGGGTCAACCCTGGCTCAAGCTCAATAACGCCAACGCTATCTCGCCGGCTGAGCATCGGCTGGAGATGGTGCGCCTGGCTATCGCCGATGAGCCCGCTTTTAAGCTATCGACTATGGAGATAGAGAGGCCCGGCCCTTCCTATACGGTGGACACCATGGCCGAACTCCGTAGCCAGATTGGGGCTGAGGGCAAGCTTTATTTCGTTCTGGGCTGGGATAATTTAAACCAGCTGCCCCGGTGGCACCAGCCGCAACGGCTGGTTGAATTATGCCGCCTGGTGCCCGTCCGCCGGGTAGGCTTTGCCTCCCCCGACCTGGACTCCCTGGAAGCGGCTGTCCCCGGCTTAGCTAAGAGTCTGGTGATGCTGGATACGCCGCAGATAGAGATTAGCTCTTCGGAAATAAGGCAGCGGGTTGCCCGGGGGCTATCCATTCACCAGCTCGTCCCCGAGCCGGTAGAGCGGTATATCATAAAGCACAAGCTGTACGTAAAGAAGCCGGGCGGCTAGATATCCAAATTCTTAACGCTGCGGGCGTGCGCCTGGATAAAGGCTTTGCGCGGCGGCACCTCGTCCCCCATTAAAACGTGAAAGATGCGGTCGGCTTTGGCGGCGTCCTCCACGGTTACCTCCAGCAGGGTGCGGGTATCCGGGTTCATAGTCGTCTCCCAGAGCTGCTCGGCGCTCATCTCGCCCAGGCCCTTGTAGCGCTGGACCTCCACCTTGCGGCTCTCTTTGAACTCGGCTAAGACCGCTTCCTTCTCCGCATCCGAATAGACCCACCGCTGGTGCTTGCCCGCCTTTACCTTGAAAAGAGGCGGCTGGGCGATGTAGAGGTGCTGGTTATTGATTAGCTCGGCCATGTGGCGGAAAAAGAAGGTGAGCAGCAGGGTGCGGATATGGGAGCCGTCGACATCGGCGTCGGTCATCAGGATAACCCGGTGGTAGCGCAGCTTGGATAAATCAAATTCGTCATCGATGCTGGTGCCCAGGGCGGTGATAATAGCCCGGATTTCCTCGTGGGCCAGCATCTTTTCCGGAGAGGCCTTTTCCACATTGAGGATTTTACCCCGCAGCGGCAGGATAGCCTGGAAGCGGCGGTTGCGCCCCTCTTTAGCCGAACCCCCTGCGGAAGGCCCCTCCACCAGGTACAGCTCGGAGTGGCTGGGGTCTCTCTCCGAGCAGTCGGCCAGCTTGCCGGGCAGGGTGGCTGTCTCCAGACTGCCCCGCTTAACGATAAGGTCTCTGGCTTTGCGGGCGGCCTCTCTACCCTTGGCGGCGAGGAGGCACTTATCCACGATTCTCCGGGCGTCGTCGGGGTGCTCTTCGAAGTAGAGGGACAATCCCTCCCCCACGGCGCTCTCCACGTGGCTCTTTACCTCCGGGTTGCCCAGCTTGCCCTTGGTCTGACCCTCGAACTGGGCCTCGGCAAGCTTGACGCTGATAACGGCGGTAAGCCCCTCCCTGACGTCCTCCCCGATAAAATTAGGCTCGTCCTCCTTGATTAGCTTGTTTTTGCGGGCGTAATCGTTGAGGGCGCGGGTCAGCGCCGAGCGGAAGCCGGTGAGGTGAGTGCCGCCGTCGATGGTATTAACACAGTTGGCGAAGCTGAACGAGGACTCGGAAAAGCCGTCGTTATACTGGAGCGCCGCCTCTACCATGGTGCCGTTGGCCGATTTGGAGATATATATAGGCTGGCGGTGGCGCACCACCCGGTTGCGGTTAAGCCTGCGGACGAATCCGGTAATGCCCCCCTCGAAGTAGTAGGTCCTTTCCTCGCCCGTACCCTCGTCGGTGATATATATTTCCAGACCCTTGTTCAGGTAAGCCAGCTCGCGCAGGTGCTCGCTGATGGTATTAAAATCACATTTGGCCTCACCGAATATCTGGTTGTCGGGCAGGAAGGCGACGGTGGTGCCGGTACCGCTGGCTTTGCCGACCACCTCCACCGTGCCGGTAGGGATGCCCAGTTTATATTCCTGGTGGTACTGCTTGCCGTCGCGCCTGACATCTACTTTAAGCCAGGAGGATAAGGCGTTGACCACCGAGGCGCCCACCCCGTGCAGGCCGCCGGATACCTGGTAGGTATGCCCGCCGAACTTGGCTCCGGCGTGCAGGATGGTCATTACCGTTTCCAGGGCGGTTATTTTGGTGGTGGGGTGGATATCCACCGGGATACCGCGCCCGTTATCTTCCACCCGGACGCTGTTATCCTGGCACAGGGTGACCCAGACATTATCACAGCAGCCGGCCATGGCCTCGTCGATGCAGTTGTAGGTGATTTCGTAGACCAGGTGGTGCAGGCCGCGCTGGTCGGTGCTGCCGATGTACATGCCGGGGCGGCGGCGCACCGCCTGTCGCCCCTCCAAGACCTGGATATCCTCGGCCCGGTAATCGTTATTCTTCACTGACTTGGATGATGCGGGCTTGTCCTTTGCCATAATCGTTCTTTACTCCCTTATTGGTGGTTGGGGTAAAAACCAAGCGGAACCGTCAGAGGGGAGATGGTGAGACCCGGGTAGCTTCTATCTGAAGGAGAGGCTACCCAACCGCAGGTGATTTCTGATGATTGCAAGGCAGCCATATAGCTCTATTATAGCATAATTTAGCCGTGAAGTGAAGTTGGGGAGGCTACTGGCGCAGCTCCCCCGGTAGCTTAGCCAGGGGAACGCTTTTCTGCTCGGCGCTGGCCATATCCCGCACTATCACCGTGCCGCTCTTTAGCTCCTCCTCCCCGATAATCACCGCGTAGCTGACGCCCAGGTTGTTGGCCTGCCTCAGCTGTGCCTTCAGGCTCTTGTCCCCCAGCGCCTTTATCACCCCGATGTCCCCCCGCCTTAAATCAGCCGCCAGCCTGACCGCCTCGGTTTTGGCCGCCTCGCCCAGGTAGGCGATAAATACCGGCGGCCTGGGCAGGGGCGGCGCGGCAACCTTCTGCTTCTTCAGGTTGAGTATTATCCGCTCGATGCCGGCGGCAAAGCCCAGGGCCGGGGTCGGCTTGCCCCCCAGCTCCTCGATGAGGTCGTCGTAGCGGCCCCCGCCGGCCAGAGTGCTCTGGGCGCCTCCCCCCTCGGGCTGAATCTCAAATACGGTCCGGGTGTAGTAGTCCAGCCCCCGCACCAGACGGTGGTTGACGGTAAAGGGCAGACCGAGCAGCTCCAGGTATCTCTTTAGCTGCTGGAAGTGCTCGGCGCATTCGGGGCAGAGATAGTCGGCGCTCTTCGGTGCCTGGGAGGCTATCTGCTGGCAGGTGTCGTTCTTACAGTCGAGCAGGCGCAGCGGGTTGCGCTCGAGCCGCTGGCGGCAGTCGGGGCAAAGCTCCCCGGTGCGGCCGGCATAGTAGCTTTTAAGGGCGGTCACATAGTTCGGGCGGCACTTCTTACAGCCGATGCTGTTGAGCTGGAGTGACAGACGGCGCAGCTTTACCGAGGCTAAGAACTGCCAGGCCATGTCGATGACCTCGCCGTCGAGGGCGGGGTCGTCGTCGCCGATAGCCTCGTAGCCGAACTGGTAGTGCTGGCGGTACCGCCCCGCCTGGGGCCTTTCGTACCTGAAGATAGAGGCAATATAATACAGCTTTACCGGCTGGGGCAGGTTATGCATGCCGTGTTCCAGGTAGGCGCGGCACACCGGCGCCGTGCCCTCCGGCCTCAGGGTGAGCGAACTGCCCCCCCGGTCCTCGAAGGTGTACATCTCCTTGGTGACGATGTCGGTGTCCTCGCCTACGCTGCGGGCAAAGAGACGGCTGTCCTCGAAAACAGGGGCGTCGAGGCGCTCGTAGCCGTAGAGCCGGGCGGTACGGGCTACCTGTTGCTCCAGATAGCGCCAGTAGGCCTGTTCCCGGGGCAGGATGTCCGAGGTTCCGCGTGGTGCCTGATATAACATGGCTTTTCTTAGGGCTAGGATACAGCATCAGTGCTAGGTTGTAAAGAGATATGCTCCCCCCCTTTTTAACGGTTGTTTTTCTTCCCATACCCACCCGCCCAAAAGGGTTGCACCCTCTTATACTCTCCTTCCCCACCCCCGTTTTTTATCTTTACCCGCCCGCCGCCCTTATGGTAGGGCTAAAGCCCTTTTATCCCCACCCCTCAAGGAGAAATTGATAGAAGTATCACTTCTGTAGGGTGGGAGGGTGGGAAGCAAAACAAACGCTAGCAGGGGTAGGGGCTGTGGCTGGCTAACCTGGTGGGCTGTTTAAGAGGGGCTTTACCCCTTCTCTTGAGTTATGCCACCGTGTAAATACGCAGACCGCATAGGCGATTGACAGGCCCATAATGGCTAAAGCCAGGGACACGTAGACAGAATCGGGCATCAATGGGTGAGCCAGGCCGATGCGGGCTAAAATCGGGGTGACCCAGGGGCTGGCAGGCTCGAGGTAGTTAAACCAGAAGGAAACATCAAAAAGCCACAGCCACACGGCGGGCAGCAGGGCCAGCGCTAGGGTTAAAACTCTTTCGCCTCTATACTGCGTCTGGGCGGCCACCAGCAGGGCTAGCGGTATATAGACGATTAAATACTGGTAGTTAACCCGGTAAGAGAAGCTCAGCAGGACCAGGAAACCAACCAGCGCCCCCTGCGCCAGAGTGATTGCCCTCCGGTAGCTCAATACCATGACCGCCACTATGGCAACTACCATTACGGGCACAGTGAACGGCAAAAGTCCGCTGGTTTCCCAGCCCAGGATTTGGTGCAGATAGGTCAGCAGGGACCCGATGCCGCTGAAGGCGTAGACCAGCGGGACCTGGTAGCCCGGCGCCTGCCCCGGCAGGAAAATCGAGCTGGCGTAGGCGGAAAAATTACCGGTGAGCAAAAAGGGGATAGAGATAACTATCACCACCCCGGCAAAAACAGCAAAGTTACCTGCCAGCCGCGGCCAGTTCAGCTGCCGGGCAAATATCACCGCCATCACCGCTAGCGGTACTAGGGTGTGCTGCTTGGTCATCACGGCCAGCCCGGCGAGCAGGAAGGCCAGCCGGTCCCGGCCCCGCTCCAGCAGGATTACCGCCGCCAGCAGAAAAGCGGCGGCGATAGCGTCAAACTGCCCGAAAACCGCCGACTCATACCAGCTGGTGGGATGGAAGAGCCACAGGCTGGCGAAGAGCAGCTTGCGCAATCTTGAGCCGGGCACCGCCCAGTATAAAAGGCCGCCTATAGCCAGGTCGGCGGCTATGATTGGCGTTTTCATCGCCAGCCGCCAGCTGCTGTCCACCATAGTCTGGGTAGCCGTAGTTTCCGGCACGATTATTAGAGCCAGAAGTAGCAGCAAAAGCCATATCGGCGGGTAAACAAAGCCCCATAATTTAAAGGGGAAAATAGCGGCGGTACCTTCGGTGTAGCGGTAAAAATCCAGGCCGTGGATCTGGAACACACTAGCAAAGGCCCAGAACTGGGCAACATCGGGCCCGGCCGAAATAGGCGCCGCCCAGAACCGGCAAAGGGCGGCCAGGGCTAAGGCCAGCCCCAGAATCAGGAAGTGGACTTTATTGTTCATATCAGGTATTTATATTTTACCGGAATGCGTTTGCCCCCCATTATACTCCTCTGTTATGGGCAAGACACCTCACTATTGTAGAATTGGCAGAATGTTGTAGAATACGGGTGGTTTAATCCGTGGCGTCAGGGGGCAACAGTGGCCGATACAATCTCCATCATCATACCGACCTACAACGAGAAGGATAATATCGCCCCGCTTTTGTCCCGGGTAGCTCAGGCCCTCTCCGGCTATAACTATGAAATCTTAATCGTGGATGATAACAGCCAGGACGGGACTATCGAGGCCGCCTCGGAGCTGGCTTCCCGCTATCCGGTCAGGGTAATCGTCCGCCGCAATGAAAGGGGGCTGGCGACGGCGGTGGTTCACGGGCTTAAGTCAGCCGCCGGTCAGATTATCGGGGTTATGGACGCCGACCTGCAGCACCCCCCCGAGGTCATCCCCGAGCTGATTAAAGCTCTACAGGACGGGGCGGATATGGTGGTGGCCAGCCGCTATATAGAGGGCGGCGGCTGCCCCAACTGGGGGCTGTCCCGGAAGATTATATCCAGGGTAGCCCTGATAATAGCTCACCTGCTCCTGCCCTCAACCCGGCTGGTAAAAGACCCGCTGTCGGGGTTCTTCATGTTCCGGCGGCAGAATGTGGCCCCGGCCAAACTCAAACCCATCGGCTATAAGATAAGCCTGGAGGTAATGCTCACCGGCCGCTTTAAGCGCGTGGTCGAAGTCCCCTATATTTTCGAAGACCGCAGCGCCGGCAAGAGCAAGCTGAACCCCGGGCAGCAGCTGGATTACCTGAGGCACCTCTTCAGCCTGATGGCACGCACCGGCGAGCTGGGGATGCTGCTCAAGTTTATGGCCGTGGGCTTGAGCGGCGTTGTCGTCAACGAGGGCGTGTACTGGCTTTTGACCAGGTTCGGCGGTCTGGCCGCTTACGACTATCTGGCCGTTCTCGCCGGTATCGAGGTCTCTATTATCACCAATTTTATCCTCAACGATACCTTCACCTTCGCCAGGCGGCGCACGGGCAAGTCCTTTATGGGGCGCCTGCTCAAGTTCAACCTTATCTGCCTGGCCGGGGCGGCGATTCAGTGGGGACTGTTCATGCTCTTTACCCGCGTTTTCGGGGTGTACGACCTGCTCTCCAATTTCATCGGTATCGTCGTGGCTTTCCTGTGGAACTACTTCGTCAATAGAAACTGGACATGGAAATAAAAAGAAACCTGTCCCGGGCTTACCGCTGGGAGTATTTCTGGCTCTGCCTGCTGCTGGTGGTGACCCTGATTTTGCACCTGGTCATCATCGCCAGCCCCTCCGAGCTTATTCTGGATGAGGCGCACTACATCCCCGACGCCCGCAATATCATGGAAAATCAGGAAACGCTGCGCACCGAGCACCCCCCCTTGGCCAAACTCTTCATTGTCGCCGGGATAGAGCTCTTCGGCGATAACCCCTGGGGCTGGCGCCTTTTCCCGGTTATATTCGGCACGGCCATTATCGTCCTCTTCTATTTCCTCTGCCGCCGGCTGAACATGTCCCGCAACGCCGCCTCCATAGCCACCTTCCTGCTGGCGCTGGAAAACATGACCTTCGTTCAGGCCAGCGTGGCTATGCTGGATGTCTACTGCCTCGCCTTTATGATGGCCTCGTTTCTGCTCTACGCCAGCCGGAGATACTTATCCTCGGGAATAGCCGCGGTGATGGCTGCCCTGGCCAAGCTTAACGGGGCTCTGGCGCTGCCGGTCATGTTCTTCCACTGGCTGTTCCGCCGTCAGGGTCGCTCCTGGTGGTTTGTCCTTACCGTGGTGGTGGCGCCTCTCGCCTTCGTGGGTCTGCTGGCTTTATTCGATTTCGCCATTGTCCGGGACTTTTCGGCGCTGGCAGACCCGATTAGCCGGATAAAGACCATGTTAAGCCTGAGCAGCAGCCTTACCTTTGCCACTGTCGACCACCCCGCCCTCAGCCGCCCCTGGGAGTGGCTGATAAATTACGAGATTATGAGCTACTGGTATCGCCCGCATTACATGTCCGCCATCAGCCCTTCTATCTGGGCTTTAATTATGCCCACTTTTGGTTATATGGTTTATAAGGCGGTTAAGGGCAACGAGGCCGGGCTCTTTGGCGCCGCCTGGTTTGCCGGCACCTACCTGGTCTGGATACCAATAAGCCTCATCACCGACCGGGCCAGCTATGTCTACTATTTTTACCCCACGGTGGGGGCTATCTGCCTCGGCCTGGGGTTGGGTTTATCCCGGCTGCTCGACTTTTACCGGGAAAGGAGACCGGGCAAACTCAGAAGGACCGTACTGGCACTATTTATTTTCTATCTGGTGGCTCATCTGGTGTCATTTGTTATTCTCTCGCCGCTGTTCCCGCTGTACTGGCCCTGGTAGACACACCACCCCTTTTCCCCTATTGTCTTTCTTCCCATACCCGCCCGCCGCCCTTATATGGAAGGGTTACGCCCCACCCCCAAGAAGAAACTGATAGAGGTATAACCTCCATAGGGCGGGAGGGTGGGAAATAGAACGTTCTCTAAAAGGGGGGCTTCGCCCCATCTTAAACACCCCCATTAGCCTCTACTTACCATAACGCTAAAAACAGATCCCACGCTTAAACCACGCCTGAATTGTTCCCCCCATTTTTTAGTGCTGTTTTTTGTCGCCCCCTCCTTTTTTGCACCCGTAGACCGCTTGCGCTATACTTGGAATATGAGTTTAGACCAGCTTCTAAAGAGGGCCGGAGAGTATCTGCCGCCGGAGAAGATAGCTCTGGTTAAGAAGGCCTACGACTTTGCCGCCGAAGCGCATAAAGGGCAGATGCGCAAAACGGGCGACCCCTACATAGAGCACCCCCTGCAGACGGCCCTGATTCTGGCCCGGGTTCAGCTTGACGCCAATTCCCTGGCCGCCGCCTTGCTCCACGATGTCCCCGAAAACTGTGGCATACCCGTCGAAAAGATTAAAGCCAGGTTCGGCCCCGAGGTAGGCAAGCTGGTCGATGGCGTCACCCGGCTGGGCAAGATTACCTGGCAGGCTCCCGGCGACCCCCAGGCCCGTCATCAGCAGGCGGAAAACCTGCGCAAGATGCTGGTAGCCATGGCCGAGGACCTGCCGGTGGTCTTTATCAAGCTGGCCGACCGCCTGCACAATATGGAGACTCTACAACCGCTGCCACCGGATATGCAGCGCCGCATTGCCCAGGAGACGCTGGAGATATACGCCCCGTTGGCTCACCGGCTGGGGATATGGGAATTGAAGTGGCGGCTGGAGGACCTGTCCCTCCGCTATCTGGATAGAGAGAAATATAACGAGATTGCCCACCTTATTTCCGACCGCCGCGAAGAGCGGGAGGGTTTCATCACCCAGATAATCGAGACGATAGAGAAGGAGTTTAAGCGGGTGGGCATAAAAGCCGATATATCAGGCCGGCCCAAGCATATCTACAGCATAT
>Ga0315543_1001329_pt1 | contig 27077 bp, 23 predicted proteins | sample SalMarSW160210MG_2_FD_203098 | JGI IMG/M metagenome (GOLD analysis project Ga0315543, IMG submission 203098) | Salt marsh sediment microbial communities from the Plum Island Ecosystem LTER, Massachusetts, United States - Salt Marsh Sediment SW1601-210 ... | reverse complement strand
TGATTTCTTACTCAGACTTCCGCTGTTCCTGGCATACCTGCTGGGCACCATTCTGACCTTGATGCTGATAGTAAAACGCAAGAATGTGAGCAGCGCCTTGGGTTTCCTCGGCTTCTTTCTCCTCGTGGCTGTCCAGGCAGTCTCGCCCCTTACTACTCTGTTCACCATACGCTTGCATAGCCGTGGCATGCCACTGACAAAGGCCTCCACACTCACTGCATTTGCAAGCCTGCTCCTTAACCTCATCTCCGCCGTAGCCGTGCTGTGCATAGTCGGCGCTATCTCGCTGGCAGCCAGGAACGAGAGGAGCACTTGAGAAGCAGCGAATTTGACTACGACCTCCCTCCGAAGTTGATCGCTCAGACCCCCATGGAGCCACGAGATGCATCCAGACTCCTGGTGCTACACGGCGCCAACGGGCACATCGACCACCGTCACTTCCGAGACATCAGCGCATACCTGCGCCCTGGCGACCTACTGGTCGCTAATGAGAGCCGCGTCATCCCAGCGCGCTTGTTCGGGCACAAGCTGCCCACTGGCGGCAAAGTGGAGATGTTGTTGCTCAAGAAACGTGACGACCAGACCTGGGAAGTTCTGCTCAAGCCAGGCCGCCGGGTGAGGCCGGGAACGAGGGTCGCCATACACGCAGCCAGCAGCATGGAGATGGGAACTGGCATCCCGAATCATCTCTCCGAAGTCGTCGCCGAAGTGGTGGCTGTCACAGAGGCGGGCGGCAGGATAGTCATCTTCTCTGTCCCTATTGAGCCACTGCTCGAACGCATAGGCATTGTGCCCTTACCTCCTTACATCCATACCCCTCTGGCCAGTGCCGAACGCTACCAGACCGTTTACGCGCGCGTCAAGGGCTCAGTGGCCGCACCGACTGCCGGGCTGCACTTCACAGCAGAACTGATGCGCCGTCTCAAGGAGCAGGGGGTAGAATTGGCCTTCGTCACGCTGCACATCAGCATAGACACATTTCGACCAGTGCAGGAAACGAACATCGAAGAGCATCGCATGTATAGCGAATACTGCGAGTTGCCCCCAGAGACGAGCGAAACCATCAACCGCGCGCGCGCCGAAGGACGTCGTGTAATCGCCGTCGGCACCACGAGCGTGCGTGTCCTAGAAACCGCGGCCTTGCGCCTGCAGGCCGGGGATACCAAACTGAGAGCATTCGCCGGCCCCACCGATCTCTTCATCTATCCGGGCTTCCAGTTCGGCGTTGTGAAGGCGATGATAACCAACTTTCACCTGCCGCGCTCAACGCTGCTCATGCTCGTGGCTGCCTTTGCCGGCAAGGATTTGATTGAACGCACCTATCAAGAAGCCATCCGCGAGCGCTACCGCTTCTATAGCTTTGGCGATGCTATGTTAATCCTGTAAACCTCAGGAGGCGTCGAGCCACACTCTACTGCAAGACGTTGTAGCGTATCTCGCCGAAGGCGAGGTAGCTTTGGCGATGCTATGTTAATCCTGTAAACCTCAGGAGGCGTCGAGCCACATTCTACTGCAAGATGCTGCAGCCTATCTCGCCGAAGGCGAGATCATTCTTCCGTGGATGTCATGCTCTTCTTACAATACCGCGAAGCAGGGGCTATTGCTCTCTCAAGCTTGAATTGATGCGCTGTAGTAGCGACTTCAATCGCTAACCAAGTGGGAACAGGGACCGAAGTCGCCACCACGAACCCACTACTTCAACACTGACAGAGTACTATGTTGCAACACTGCATTTGCTGTATAATGTGCTGGGGAGTCAGTCCTGTACAGGGGACGTCGTCACGGTGGCAGACAAAAGCAGAGAATACGTAAACATCACACACGAGCTGGCAGTTCCAGTGTCAGAACTCGAGTTCCAGTTCTCGCGCAGCGGAGGTCCGGGAGGTCAGAAGGTCAACCGCCGTGAGACGCGGGTGGAACTCTTCTTCGACATACAGCATTCACCCAGCCTGAACGAAGAGCAACGGGAGCGTTTGCTCAAACGGTGGGCTAGCCAGGTTGACAGTGAAGGCACCCTGCGCCTTGTGGCCGATACACATCGCAGCCAGCTTCGCAATCGACAGGAAGCGATTGAGCGTTTCATCAGACTGCTTCAGCAAGGTCTACACGTGCCCAGGCAGCGCCGACCTACCACGCCCTCGCCGCACGCCGCCGAACAGCGCCTAGCCAGGAAACGCAGGCGTAGTGAAATCAAGGAACTCCGCAAGCACCTAGACCCAGACGACAATTGATGCCGCCTGCCTAAGGCCGCGATTATGTCATCTTCACCACGATATCGCTGAGAACGTTTGCTGCCTCGTCTCCGCGGTCGGCGGCGTTGCTCAGGTGGCGGTATATTTCCCGCAACTTGAGCATATCTACGACGTGTTCGATGTCTTTGGGGTGCGCAAATAGGGCAGCGATAGCCTCCCGATAGACCTGTTCCACCCGATTTTCCAGAGCCTTGGCCCGCACTGCGTGATCATTCGCTACATTCGGGTGATCCGTCAAGCGCTGCACCCCCATCAGGATCTCCTGCGCTGCTTCGCTCAGCAGCGATGCCATCCGCCGCAAGAAGTCATCTGGTTTGATCTGCAGGATCTCCATCTCATCAACGGTCGTGTCGGCATAATCCAGAATGTCGTCAATATCCCGCGAGAGAGCGTGGATATCCTCACGATCCAGGGGCGTGACAAAAGTGCGGTTCAACTCGTCTATCAGGATGCGACGCGTCTCGTCCGCCTCCTTCTCCAGTCTGGACACCACAGCAGCACTTTCGGCACTGCGCTTGCGCATATAAGCTTCCAAAGCTTGCATACCCTGCACAGTGAATTCAGCCTGCTGGATCAGCAAGGGAATAAAACGGTCTTGTCTAGGCCGCAAGAAATCGCGAAGCCAACCCATAGCCATACTCCTATCGAGTCAGAATATCAGTCGCGAGGTGCACAAGCGCAGCCATAGCAGCGGTTGCTGGAATAGTCAGCAGCCAGGCCCTGATGACTTGCCCTGCCAATCCCCATCGAACTTTGCTCGCACGCTCGGCCGAGCCCACACCCACGATGGCCGAACTGACAACCTGTGTAGTACTTACTGGTCCACCGAGCAGGGCCGCACCCATGATAACCAAAGCCGAGGCAATCTGCCCCGTAAAGCCATGCAGCGGTCGGATCCTGTAGAACCTGGCACCTAAGGTACGGATAAGCCGCCAGCCACCAAACGACGTGCCCAAAGCCATCGCACCGGCACTGAGGCCTATGACCCACAGCGGCACGCAGAAGCCGGGAATAACTCCATCAGCCAGCAGTGTCATGGTGATGACACCCATCGTCTTCTGGGCATCATTGCTGCCGTGGCCGAGAGACAGCCACAGCATCGTCAACAATTGACCACGCTTGAACAGCCAGTTGATTCGCGGAGACGCTCCTCTTGCCAGGAACAGCACCGCTTTCATTGCTACGTAGCCAGCGGCCAAACCCAGCAACGGCGAGAGCAACAGTGCAGCTAGAACTTTCATCATGCCGCTTATTCGCAATGCTTGCCAGCCGGATTCGACTGTGACGGCGCCAATGAAACCACCAATGAGAGCGTGAGAGGAGCTGGACGGGATACCCAACAGCAAAGTCATGGCGTTCCAGAAAATGGCAGCGAATAGGGCAGCCTGGATGACTGGCAGTGTCACTGCCTGCTCACGAACAACCTCATGGCCTATAGTTGTGGCGACAGCTACACCGAACATAAACGGAGCGACCAAATGAGCAGCAGTGGTCAGGAGCAACGTCCGGCGCGGTGCCATAGCACGCGAGGAGATAACGGTGGCGACTACGTTAGAGCCACCGTGAACCCCATTAAGAAAATCGAATACCAGGCTAAGAACGATGACAAGGATCGTGGCGCTAGATAAACTCGGAATAGACACGTACAATCCCCTTGGCAGAGCTTCTCCACATCCAACCCAGACATCGAAGGTGGTCGCGCTCGCGTTGTATCACTACTTCTCGTCCACCCCGCGTGTATCCCTCCGAGCTCTCTAGGCAATGCTTGCATAAATATACCATACTTTCTCAGCATTGCCACATTGCATTCAAGGCACATGCTACGTCCCAGATCAGCGAGGTTCAAGCCCTACCCCCTCACCGTGGATAATTGTCGGAAAGCTCCTCGGTCTATTCGCCACCGCCATTTGACTGTAATGGCTTCTTGTGCTATTCTCTGTAGATGAACTGGACTTTGGAGCGAGAGCAGTCCCTGCCCGCTATGGTGAGCCGCATTCCGGAGAGGTTGAAAGGAGTTGTAGCGGATTTGCATCTTATGAAAAGCGGTGGTAGAATAGCAACGCTGGGTTATGGGGCCTCAAGGCCAGGTATTCGGTGTCAATGAAGGAGCGTGCCATGCAGAAGAAGATAGAAGACTTTCTGACCTGCCTCGAAGTTGAAAAGGGCTATTCTGAGAATACGAGAGTCGCATACAAGAACGACTTGGGTCAATTCCTGCATTACGTGAAAAGCCTGGCGAAACCCAGCGTGGATAGCTGGAGTGAAGTCAGAAAAGATCACCTGATAGCTCATATCCTCTATCTGAAGACAGATCGTGAATATGCTTCTACCACGGTGGCAAGAAAGGTGGCCGCAATCAAGTCGTTCTTCCACTTCCTGGTCGCTGAGGGATTCATCGAAGACGATCCAACGGCCACGTTGGACTCTCCGCGAGTGAGGAAGTACCTGCCGCGAGCCGTTTCTCAGAAGGACATCGAGAAACTGCTCGAGGCACCAAGCAAGAAGGATACGCCCAGGGCTCTCCGAGATCGAGCCATACTGGAGTTGCTCTACGCCACTGGCATGAGAGTCAGCGAACTCGTGGCACTGAACCTGGGCGATGTGGACCTGGCATCAGCAAGTGTGCGTTGCTTCGGTAAGGGCGGTAAGGAGCGGATAATACCAGTCTACGAACGAGCCGTGCATACTGTTGAGGCATACCTCAACCAGGGCCGCATCCGCCTCCTGCGCGATCCCGGTCAGAAGGCGGTTTTCTTGAATCAACGTGGCCAGCGCCTGACGCGACAGGGGCTTTGGCTCATCGTCAAGGGTTACGTCAAAGAGGCGGGCCTCTCAGCCGCAATCACTCCACATACCCTGCGCCATTCCTTCGCCACACACATGTTGCGAGGTGGTGCGGACTTGCGCAATGTACAGGAACTCTTGGGGCACGCCAATATCGCCACCACGCAGGTCTACACACAAATCACCAACGAGCGGCTGCGCGAAGTGTACGACGAAGCCCATCCACGTGCCAAATAGAACATGAGGATACTATCCTTCATCAACGCCTACTCCCTGTGGCTCTATGCTGCAGGCCTCTTGGCTTTGCTACTCAGCTTGCGCGGGATCAGGCAAGCACAAAGAAGCAAGGCGGAAACGATCTTCTCCCTGGAGAGGGAACTGGCGAGCGTACGCGAGAGTCGGGCGCGCATCGCACTCATTATTACTCTCGTGCTGCTGGCCTTGTTGACTGTGCTCAACTTCGCCGTCTTTCCATCTCAACCTCTGCCGCCCCTGCGCGAGCCTACTCCAACAAAGCTAGTCCTATTGGTGCCGACTGGCACACCGGTCACGCCTACAGCGACAAGAACTCGCATCCCCACACGACCCAGGCCTACATACCTACCACCAACGGAGACGCCGACACCAACCATGGCTCCACCGCCACCCTGTCCCAATCCCAGCATTTGCATCACGTTCCCAACCATGAACCAGCTCATTACGGGGACCGTAACCGTCAGAGGAACAGCAAACATTGATGAATTCCAGTTTTACAAAATCGAATATGGCATGGGAGAGGATCCACAGCAATGGCACAGCATTGGTGAAGTGCAGAGGACGCCAATCGTTGATGGTGTGCTTGGCACCTGGGACACTGCGAGGTTCCCCAGCGGCGTTTTCAAGCTGCGCTTAACAGTAGTGGACATCACGGGCAACTTTCCGCCGCCCCATGAGGTACGGGTTATCATACAGCAGTGACTCTGAGAAGCCCATAACAAGGAGGAGTCACTCCGATGCAACCGGCCAGTGGCATCAGTGCTGGCCGATTCCTGTTTTCACTCTACTTCGCCTTGGACACGGGTGCCAGGCGTCTCCGATGACGCAGTGCATCCACGTACCCTGCAACCAGGCCCAGACCTAGAGACCACGCCCGCAAATAGAGAGCTGGCAAGGAAAGGAAGGCCACTGGACGGTCCCGACGCCAGGCCTTCGTTACAAAGGGCAAAGCGCTGACCACAAATGCCCCCAACGTGATACCGAGCAGCCACACACACAACTTTGTCCCCAGCGACAGTAGAGCCAGCGGAGCAGAGAGAGCGGCCAGGAGCATTTGCAGCTTCAGATTCCAGGGCGTGTGAGAGTCGCGCCAGGCCTTGCCGGGATGCAGGCGCAACACTACTGCTTTCCAATAGCCAATGACATACTTGCGCCGTGCATACCTGCGCCAGGTCTCTGGATGGTAATGGTACACTATGGCACGAGGATTGAACATCATCTTGTGGCCCGCGCTGGCCAGCCTAAACGATAGTTCTTGATCCTCGAGATAGCGGAATCTGGTATCAAAGCCTCCGCTGGCAAGCAGAACGTCACGCCGGTAGCCTGCAGCATACGTATCTACAAGATCCACGTATTTGCAGCGCGCAGTGTGATCGTAGCGATCCTGATATTCAATCTGAACAAAGCGCGCGGTCAGATTCTTCTGTCGAGTGCCATAGACGCCCTTGGCACCCCCGATATGCGGGTCAGCAAGAGGAGTAAGCATCTCTTCGATCCAATCAGGCGCCGGCGCACAGTCAGAGTCGGTGAACAGGATGACATCGCCATGTGCTTCAGCTATGCCCTTGTTGCGAGCTAAAGCCGGGCCACTGTTGGCCTGCTTCAGCACTCGGGCACCGTAACTGGCAGCGATACTCGACGTCTCATCCGTAGAACCATCGTCCACGACAATCACTTCGTAAGAATCTCTCGGTAAGGATTGATTGTTCAAAGCGACCATGCACTCCCCTATCGTCGCTGCAGCGTTGTAGGCAGGAACTACCACAGAAACAGACACGGACTCCTCACTCACCTGCATCTCCTCTAGAAGCCATGACCAGCTTCCCCAGATCATAGTTCTCCACCCAAAGCCCCAAAACGCCCCCCACAATCATGGGCAGATAGACGACAAGATGCAGGAGAACAGCGCAGCTCAAGGCCACATTCTGCTCCACACCGAATAGTGCAAGCGTAAGAACCGTCAAGTAATGATGGACCCCAAGCTGCATCGGGGAGGTCGGCACAATATACCCTGCCATGTGTACAGCCAAGAGAAGAGGAGGAGCAAGTAGGCCAACGTCAAGGTCAATAGCCCGAAATGTCAAGGCGTTTGTGGACACTGCGAGGATCCAGATCAAAACCGACCAGCCCCACAACTGCACTTGTGCCCTTGTGTCCCGTAAAGCATGTAATTCCCCACTGGCCTCAACCAAACGTTCAAGGACGTGGAGGAAAGCCAGTGCGGGACGACGCTCGATCAAGCATTGCAAAGCTCCCACAATCCTCTTGCGCTGGCTCGCCAGGATGACCGTTGCCAGCAACAGCAGGACAAGAACGCCACTGACGATAAGGCTCGATTGGCGCAACCACAACTGCATAGGCGTAAACAGGGAAAGCAAGGCAATCAGCAAAAGCAGCATCACGCTATCCAGAGCCTTTTCTACTATCGTCGTTGCCAGCGCAAACACCTTGCTTATCCCGCCACTCTCACCAATGAGGTAAGCACGCGCCAACTCGCCCAGCCGTGCAGGCAGCAAGCTATTGACCAACTGTCCAATGAACAGAATGGAGACACACTTTCGCATTGGTAGACGCGACTGCCGGGGATAAAAGAGCAGTCGCCAGCGTACAGCCTTGACCCAGTTGGTAACTAGGAAAGAAACAAGGGCCAGCAACAGGAAAAAGCCGTCAGCCTTACACAGCGCTGCAACAACCCGCGGCCATTGCACATCCTTGACTGCCAGACACAACGCCAACAGACTCACAGCCGTGCCCAGCCAAAGACGAGGCGTCCACAGCCAGTTGGATTGACGCGCGCTTGGGTTTTTCTCTGTCATGGGTTATAATCCGTTCAGTGGATGGACCAAAAACATCGGAGAGGACTCACCCACAATGAAGGCCCTTCCTAGCCGCATGAGAATCGTGGTGCCGCTAGTGCTGTTCATCCTCTCCTTTGCCCTCTACTGGCACACGCTGGCCCCCACCATAACCTGGCAGCACGATGGCTACGACGCTGGAGACCTCATCACGGCAGCCTACACTTTGGGGATTCCCCATCCCACAGGATACCCCACTTATATGCTCTTGGGCAAACTGTTCACTTTACTGCCATTTGGCGATATCGCCTACCGCATGAACCTGCTGTCCGCACTTTGTGCTGCCCTGACTGTCATGCTACTCCACTGCGCCTCCGTGACACTGCTGCGCTCGCAGCCTCATGCTATACTGGCGTCGGCGTACGCCGCGCTGCTGCTGGCCACCTCGCGCATATTCTGGTCACAGGCCTTGATCACAGAGGTGTACGCACTCAATTGCCTGTTCTTTGCGGCGACGCTGTGCCTTCTGCTCAAACTCCTGGGATACCTATCAGAGTGGCCTGAGAACCCCGCCAGCCGCACGTGCATATCTCGCATCCTCACACTGACTGCCCTGACATACGGTCTCAGCCTGGGCAATCACCTGACCATGGTCTTCAGCGCTCCCTTGGTGGTCTTCCACTGCATGGTGGTTTTCAGACGCCGCGTACTGAGGACATCACAATGGGCACGCGTGCTGGGTGCGTTCTTTCTGGGCTTGTCAGCCTACGTCTACCTCCCGCTTCGCGCTGGAAGCGAGCCGCTCCTAAATTGGGGCGAGCCCAGCACCCTGCGCGGCTTTCTTTGGGTAGTCAGCGGAGGGATCTATCGCCACTACGTATTGGCCCTGCCATTGGCGCACTGGGGAGAGCGCATCATGGCCTGGGCAGGCTTGCTGAGACAGCAGTTTGGCATTGGGGGTGCCGCACTGGGCCTGCTCGGAGCCTGGAGGCAGGCAGAACGCTCTCGCCAGCAATTCGCAATCCTCCTGCTGACGTTCGTCATCTACAGCGTCTACGCCATCGGCTACAACACCACAGACTCTTACGTCTATCTGCTGCCGGTCTACTTTGTTTGTGCTCTCTGGATCGGCCAAGGAGCCCAATACGCACTCAGGGCCCTGACCAGCGTTCAGAGCAAGTGGTCAAGACTGGTGGCAGTGTTTCTATGCACCGCTCTGCTCGCCCTGCCTCTCGGTTCACTGCGCGCCAACCTGCCTCTTGTAGACCTCAGCAACGACTTCACTGCTTACGACTACGGCTCCCAGGTGTTCGCCCAGGTGCCTGATGGATCAGTGATCGTTTCTGTCAGCGATGCTCACACCTTCACATTGTGGTATTTCGGCCAGGTCGTGACTGGCCGAACCAGAGTCGCTTTGATCGACAGAGATCTCCTGGGATACAATTGGTACGTAAATGGTCTGCGCCAGAGTTATCCCTGGCTAGACTTGCCCCCAGCTTCCGCCGGCATCCGGCTGTCGGTTGAGAGGCTGCTAGAAGCCAATATGCAAAGCTGTGTCATTTTTCTGACCGATGTAGACGCAGAACTGATGTCCCGCCACATCTTTCGACAGCAAGGCGTACTGTACCGCCTGCACGTACACTGAACTTCCGCTCCTCAGGCTACTTCCTCTTCTTGTGTACGGTCAGCAAATAAGTCGCGAGCAAGGTTGCAACAGCCCCAACGCCCAGTACGATGAGCATCCCTGTGCTCAGGCCTCTACCGCCAGAACTCGGCGTAGGGGTCGCTGTGACAGCCATAGCCGTCGGTGGCACAGGCGTCGCTGTGGGCGGAACAGCCGTCGCCTTGGGCGGAATAGGTGTCGCAGTGAGTGGCACAGGCGTGTCCGTAGGCGGAACAGCCGTCGCAGTAGCGGCCACTTGGGTTGGTGTCACCTCCTTAGTCGTGCTCGTGGGCGTCGGTGGCACGGGTGTGGCTGTTGCAGTCGGCGGAAGCGGAGTCCTCGTAGGTGGAACTGGAGTCTCCGTTGGTGGCTTCGGCGTCGGAGTCGGCACGGTCTGACGAAGCCAATTCAGACCAGGCATGGCCCAGGAGTTCTGACCATAGGATGAGAAGAGCAAAAGGAGCAGGATAATGATCATCAGGAAATACGACTTGCGGGATTTCATGTGCGCGTTCCTCCTAACGCAGTTTCAAGACCAGGGAGCGATCCCGCCGCAAGTCCAAGTCATACGACACAACACCCTGCTGTCTACTTTGCGGTTCGGGCTGTGCTGACAACACGCGAACTCCTTGGGGTAGGATTATTCGCACTTTGAGGGGAACGGCATCCGTCCCCGCCTGCTTATGCACAAGCAGGCTGTACCCTTCAAGCCCCGAGTCGGGAATGCTATATATGAATCGTATCGTCCGACTCTCGTTCGCTGGCACAACGAAGAAAGTGGCAAAGACGGTCTTCCCCTCTTCGTCAGGCGACGTTTGAGTTTCGGTAACGCCCTCGACAGCGAGCAACTCACTGCCAAGTGGCACATAGATACGCAGGTAATTCCAGTAGCAATCCTGCGTCATCAGCTCATACGTTGGGGCGTGTTTCGAGTAATGTTCACAGCTCGGCTGTGCAGGGCTGTGATTGTCGTAGGTGATAGTCAGGTTAGCCAGTGCAGCAGTGCCATTGCCAAGGGCAACCTCGTACTCGATGTGCTTCTCGACGTTGGGGTTAACCTTATTGTACCCCATGTTCACGTCAAGAGCCAGCAGATAATCTCCCTGCGCACTGTGGTCCAGAGCCCCATCCATCCCGGCTCTAGCTAGTAACTCCTGCACGGCAGATTCGTGAAAGTGCAATTGAATGTGCTTTTCATCAATCGCTCGTTTCACGACCCACAGCAGACCACTCAGTTGATCCGGACGGCTTTGTCCGAGCAACTTGGCCATCATGGCCTGGGCCAACACCCCCACAAAGTCCTTGCGATGATGCAACCATTTGGCACCGGCCGCCTCGCGTTCCTCCAAAGTCATGTCCTCCGTTGCTTCTGGCGCCCAGTATTCGTGGATCTTTTGCAAGACGTTGTTCCCATCTATGCAATCTTGATACTCCTCCAACTCCAGAGGTCCGATTGCCTGCACCAGTGCCTGCAGAGCCGATATATCAAAGGCAACAACGCCGCTGATCTCGGTCGAGTTCTCAAGATGATAGAGGTCTTCTACGTTCTGCACCGCCGTTGGAAAATCCGGCGACCAGTTGCCATCACGGGTTGTCCACAGTATGATCCCCATGTAACGCTGCATGGGGTCAGGTGCGAAGGGGTGGTCTACCGTGAACTCGTCATAGGCATAGCTGTCCTTGAACGTCAGATTGCTAATCTTCCCTCGGTCCATGGTCACCAAGCCTATGCCGGTGATGAATCCGCCTGTGGCCCGCAACTCGTCATTGTTCTGCGCCAGGATCATGTAGTGAATAGGCTCCGACTCGCCGAGCAGTGTCGGGGCCACGGCTGCCGTCCCAAGGGCCGCACGGCCCAGCCGTAGATAGCGCTCGAGATCAGCTACTATACTGGAAAATGGCGTCCAGAGATTACTCGCCACTAGAGCGGAGACGTCCTCGCACGAGCGGCCGACCTGTTGCTCGGTTTCCTCAAAGTACGGGCGCGCGGCCACCAAGCCCCAAAAAATCTTCTCGCTCATACCGGGCACTTCCTGGCTCCCTGTGGATGTGCTGCCCGCTTCCACAGCGCCCACGACGGAGCGCAGCCCGTCACTGGCCACCTGGCCCGCTTGCGCAAGCTCTGCGCCCACCCTCAAGAGCTCATCTGCGGCCAACAGGTTCTCTCGCACTGCTCGCCAGGGAAGCCAGACCGGCCTGAGTACTGGCCGCAGTTGCGTGCGCAGACCCCGCAGCGCCTCCTCTATGCCCCCCAAATCGGCCTTGATCCGCGCTGCCTCTTCTGGCTGCAGTAGTGCTCCGAGATCATGGGTCAGAGTCCTCAATCGCATCGCGTGCTTGCCAAGCGCGTACGCGTGCCTCCCCACCAGCCAGCCTTTGACCAACACAACGAGCAGTACCAGCAGCAGGATAGCCAGCAAGAGGTTGCGTCGTCGTCTTGCCCTTTCGGCTTTTTGTGTATCCACTGACAAGCCTTATCCCTTAGAACCTATCGGAACCCAGCAGGCTGGGCTCCTCGCGTAGCATGCAGTCCGCTTCGCTGCGTGGATGCTGCCCTTGGGCTGCGCCAACGACATGGCACAAGGAGCTGTCCCTGCTGAGTGACAAACCTCACTCCTCAAAGGCCCCTAACTGGGAGAGCCGCCTCTCATTACCACAGGCAGCAGGACTCTGGGATATCCCAATAAGATATGCATGTACTCACGGAAGGCAACGCCAAACTTGGTCATCTGCGTCGGATCCAAATGGCTGAACAGAGCACCGTTGAACCCCCGGCCCGTGGCTGGATCATACGGCTGGCTGTTCAGGCTGTACCACAACCACTGCTGTACCAGACGGTTGTCATCCGCTGGGTAGCCCAGGTTCGGATCCGCGGCATGCACCACAAAATCAAAGGTGCTGCACATGAATTCAATCACCTTCTGCTCGCCGCTGGGAATATCATCTGCCAGGTAGTCAGAAGGCATCAACACGCCATACTCAGATATTATCAGCGGCTTGTTCTCGAAGCCTTTGTCCTTCATCCACTGCCGAAACTCGATGACCAGTTGCCGAAAGATGTCCGGATCAGCGTTGTGCAGCAAAGTGTACAACCGTCCCTCAGTCGCTGTCAGCCCAGCAGGGATTTCCGCGCCCCAGCTCCCTGCCTTCTCCTGCAAGATCTGCGCATGGATATTCCAGACGTCGACGGGCATCGCCTCTCCAAAGCGACTCTCATACCCGTTGAGCACCATGTCCAGCCACTGCAAGCGCAAGGGAGTAGGTTCTATCACGCCGCCGATGGCAATCCATGCCGTAGGGTCAATGCCTTTAACTAGCGTGTGCAGGTGATGATAGATGTCAGCATACTCGCCCGGGGTGCGGTTGCCCTGACCGTATTTCCCCTCTGGCTCATTGCCAATGAGCCACAAGGAACCCGGATTGGCGGCAACAGTTGCCGTCAACTCTAACGTGTTTGTGGGATATAGGCCTGCCCTGACTAGAATCACCTGTGCATACTTGATGCCACCAGGGCACAACGGCTCGCGCGTTGTCAGCCAGTCTGAGTACCAACCAATGTGCAACTCGCTTATGTCGTAGTCGGTTATCATCACCTGGCGCACAGTCCCGTTGACAGAGACAGTGATGCCAGGACTCATCCCCACGCCAAAGCGCTCGTTGGGGGCCGCGTAATACTCCGACGTGAACGGCGTAGGTTGGGCCAACGCAGATACATCACCTGTCAGCGTCGCACCCCCGCCAAAACGCCCCCCAGACGTCGCATACTGTCGCGAGGCAAAAAGCGCAGGCTGGGGCACCGCAGCCCCAGTGCTCGAGGCGCTCGACCATAACAGAAGCGCGGCTGTGACCAGCAACCCGCACAGAACCGCATAGATCCCGCGATAGGACTTCAGTACCAACAACGACACGCTTACACCCCCTTGAGTATGACCGGCATGTAGATCGTATGAATCGCTGTAGTCGGAGTAGCTGTATTAGTCGGACTTGGCGTCTGCGTGGCCGTTGCCGTAGGGCTGCCCGTCGGCGTGGGCGTGGCATCCAGCAGCCGAACCACGAGTTCAAGCTTGGGACGCTTTCTATGATGCGCATACGGTGGGTCCTCCGTTTGGTCCGAACTGACGAAGGCCCAGTAGCCAGATCGGGCGGCTTCTCCTTCCAATAGAACGCCGTGGTTCGTCCCGGAATCCGCCACCCATTGCCTTGCCAGGTCGGTGACGTCCCAGATGTACGTTGTCTTGTCAGCCACAACTGTCACGCTAGATGCAGGCGTCATGTCCCGGTCGCCAGGGCCAGCGCACCCTTCTAACTCCCAACGTGTCGTCTGCGTGGCGCTGATCCAGTTCGCCGCGTCCACATCCCAGGAGCGCTTGACACCATAGCAGTTGACCATCATGTCGTCAACACCCTGATGAAACCAAGGAAACAGACTCAGCGTCGCAGAAACGACTTCCACATTGCTGGGCAGAACGGACACGTCAAACTTGAGCAAAGCCTTCTGACTCCCATCGGGCGCGATCCAGAGCCTGTAGGAGTTCGGCCTTGCCTCTCCTGGCGTCAGCGTAGTGTCGCCGTTCTCCGAGTACCCGGTCCAGCCCTTTTGGAAGAAGATCGTTATCGGCGAAGCAGGAAGGAAGCGCGCGGTGTAATTGGCAAAATTCAGGCCAAAGTCAGTGATCTCACCTTGCCGGTCGAACAGGGAGCCGTTGAATGTGGTATACTCCACCAGACTGTACCACGCCCAGCGCTGCACCAGGCGATGGCCGTCGGCTGCATAACCTACGTCTGGGTCCGTGGCGTTCATCATGAAGTCAAAGGTCTCGTACATGAACTGATTGATCTTCTCGTGAGGGAACGCACCACCCTGCTGAGTTCTTGGAGCCAAGACTCCCATTTCTGTGATAATCAGCGGCTTGTCGCGTGCTTCCTCGCGTGTGTCCATCCACTGTCGAAAGTCGCGAATCAGTTGCTTGAACTCCTCGGCGTTGGCCTGGGCTTCTGGTGAGCGCCACCCACCGCTTCTACACCAGAATTCGCGTGGCACGTAGCCCCCACTCAAACAGAGATCACCACAAGTGTTGCCTGGCGGGCAACCGCATTCACCTGGGCCCTCCGACAGCAGCAGGATGTGGGTGTTCCACACGTCTACGGGCATCATTTCCCCATACTCTTCCCTATACGCACGAAAGACCGCGTCCAGCCAGTCCCTGCGTATCTCGGACGGCAGGACCACGCCGCCAATGCCCACCTGCGCAGTGGGATCGTGTTCCTTTATAAAGTGATACAGCTTGTGATACCTCTTGGCATATTCTCTGGAGTGGCTGCCAAACCGACAAGGATTCTCCGGTTCATTGCCGATGAACCACAAGTGTCCGGGGTTGTCGGCGACCAATTGCGCGACGTAGGCCCAGTACGTCTCCGGGTCAGGTAACTCATAAGTCTGGATATCCTCCAGAATAACCGTGCAAAAATCAAATCCCAGGTCGCGTTCCCAGGCATACGGCCCACGGCGTTCCAGCTTGCAAAACCTGGAGTGCAGCCGTGCAACATCAATGCCGGACATCCCGAACGCGACGAAGCCAACACGCTGCTCAGGATAGGGGTACATGCTATCCGGAACAGGCGTGCGTAGGGGCACGGATGTACTCAGGGTAGTGGGAGTGGGGGAGACTGTAGGCGTTTCCGTCACACCGGGCAGCAAAGTGGGGGTATTGGTAGGCGTCGCACTGTGGGTCGGAGTGGAGGTTGCCGTAGTCGTAGGTACACCCCCCTCCAGAGTGTACGTGATAACCAGTTTGGGACGCTGGCTGTTTTGTCGCCAACTCGCGGATCGAAAGTAATAAGTATCCAACCAGGAACCAGGTGCAGCGGCCAAAAGAAGCCCATGGTTGTCCGCCGCGCCAGTCACCCAATCACGCGCTGCGCCGGTCACATCGAGATCACACCAGCGCGGCGTTCCGTCCAACGTCTGTACGCTGCAAGGTGTTGCGGCGCGATCCATACCAGCACCAGTGCAACCGGGCCCATCCCAGGTCTCCCCAACCCGAGGCCTGTGCCAGGTCGCCTCCATCTCTAACCAGGGACGCAGCACCTGGTACGCTTCAACCGTGACCTGCCGCCCCCCATCATAGGCGTAGAGACCCAGCGTCGCTGAAAGCACTTCCGCTCCTTCTGCCAAGGGCGAGAGATCGAACCTGATCAGGATGTGGTAGTTTCCGCGTCGCAATTTCACGACATCGTCAGAGCCATGGTTTTCATCCGGCGCGTCTCCCTTGAGCCAGGTATCCCACGTGCCTTGATAACCGTCCAGCCCCTCCTGCAGCGTAATGGTCAGCGGCTGAAGGGGCGCCATAGCTGCTTCAGAGCCAGAATCCGGTGCAGCGGCCTGGCCGCCTGACACGAGAAAGAATACGGCCCAAGCAAGCAGCACAAAGACAGCTAATGCCAACAGCAGCGTGTGCCGGGCAGCCGTGGCTTCATCTCTGCACAGGTGATGGCCCTCTGACAGCGGGTAGCCTGCTGTGAAATCGGACTTCATCGCGCTCCTTTCAAGATAATGGGAAGATACAACGTGTATCGCCTGCGGCATACTACTACGGCATAGCCCACCTTGGCTGTAATATCCGAACCACCACCGTAGTCGTCTCCATAGGACTCGAACGCCAGCGCCAGATTCTGCCCCGTAAAGTTCTGCATATCCTCATAGGCCGGCACATAGTCACCGAAGGCCCACGTGCCACCGGGGCCTTCCGTCTCCAGCACGCGGTAGGCATCCTGAGAGACATACTGCGCATCGTTGTGCACATCCGCCTCGTGAGGATATGGATGTGGCACAGGTGACCGCCCTATCGTCACCTGTCCTGCCTCAAAAGCGTCACGGAAGGGGTCGCTGATGGCCACAAAACGATTGACCGGCTCTGCACCAGCCACCGCAACGTAGTGTCCGCCCAGGTAGACCCACCTGTCTCCTTGCCACTCCCAGAAGCCCAGGAGGAGGACTACAACGTCCCCGCCTTGCACCCAGGTAAGCAACTGCTCAAATGATGGCAGCGCAGTCATAGTGACGTCGTAGCTCTCTTGGAGGTCCTTGTCAGCAAGGTAGGTGCGCAGTGCAGAAGCTAGGTCGGACACATCCGTGCCGAGGTGTTCACTGCCAGTGCGTACGCCATTAGTGTCCAGGCAACTGGCCAGCTCATTCACCAGAGGAATGACATTCTGGGCATCGTGGTCATCCCAGGTTCCGAAGGAAGTCAGCAAGGAATGCCCATCGCTGACCTCAGGTGGAGCAGTGCTGCCAGGTTCAGAGGCAGAGTCCAACCACCACAAAACGTCAGCGACGGCAAGTGGGCCGCAGTGCGTCCAGGCCACAGGCCATGCGGGATCGTGCCAGTCACTCTGCTTCTGATCGAAATCTGGCATGCCACTGGGGGCGTAATCCACCGGGTTGCCTCCAGCCTGAGCGACCCAGATCCAATCAGGGAAGGGAGTGGGGGTTACAGTTGGGATAGTCTGGCGCAGCGGGCTCTGCTTGGGTGTGGCCCAGACAACGGACCCAGCAGGGAGTACCCAGAGAACAGCTAGGCCTAGCATAAGCAGGGCTAGAAAGGTCACCCGCCACCAGTGAATGGACGTCAGTTTTGTGCTGGGGGTCACCAACTCCTCCTCGAAGTGTCTGCTGAAGCCATGCTCCGGATATTATACTGTGAGCGCACCAGCACGTCAATAAGCCCCCTGACCTCTCAGCACCACTCGTATGGTCCTCCATAGAATCTTCAGATCCAACCAAAGGGAATAATTCTGCAAGTAATACAGGTCATAGTCTCCCTTGGAGTGCCTCTCTGGATCAGCACGGTCGCTGATCTGCCACCACCCGGTGAGGCCAGGGGGCACACACAAGCGCTTCATTTGACCTGGGCCGTACAGCTTTATCAGGGCCGGTAGCTCTGGGCGTGGCCCTACCAGGCTCATCTCTCCTTTGACAACGTTGAAAAGCTGGGGCAATTCATCCAGGCTCCACCGCCGCAAGTAACGACCAAACCGTGTCACACGAGGGTCATCAAGGCACTTTCGAAAGAGCGCTTTGCCGTCCTTGGTATATGTGATCAGCTTCTGCTCCTCCTTTTGAGCGCCAGGGATCATGGTCCGTAACTTGTACATCCAGAACAGCTTCCCATTCTCCCCGACCCGCTGTCCTCTGAAAATGATGGGCCCTGTTGAATCAAGACGAATCAGAATTGCGCAGACCAGCAGCAAAGGGGAGCACAGAACCAGGCTCAGGCTACCAACCGCCAAGTCCAAGAAGCGCTTGGCCAACCGCTGGTATTCATCCAATACAGGCCCCTTGAGCCCAATAAGGGGAATGTTATTCACCTCGGTCACAGTAGCCCGAAAGAATGCCATGTCAATGAGATCCGGCACCACCTTCACGCTGATAGGCTTCTCTTCCAGGCTGGCCAACAAATCGGCTACCGTCTGCCGATTCTCCCCAGGGTTGGCGAAGATCACTTCATGCACGTCCTGCTGTGAGATAATCTGTTCCATCTCTTCAATGGGCCCCAGAACAGGGAGACCTGCGATCTCCTCAGTGCCCAGCTTGCTAGGGCTATTGTCCACATAACCCACCATGTGCAGGTCAGCCCAGGGAAGTGACATCAGCGCTTGCGCCATCTCCTGCCCCGGCTTGCCTGCACCAACGATCAGAACGTTGTACGCCAAATGGCCTCCGAGCGCAGTCTCTTTCAACAACATGCGCCCTATCTGGCGCAGCGCAATTACAGTGACCAGGTCGAGGACGTAAAAGTAGAAGAACAACAAGCGCGAGAGACCCCGGAAAGAGATATACAGCGCCCCAGTCAGGCATAGGGTGGAGAAGGTGATGCCCAGGCCCACAACCCATATTTCACCCGCCAACCGCCCTGTGCGTTGGGGCGAGTAGACGGAGAGAGCAAAAAAGACAACAGACCAGATAAGCACGACCATCAAATAGACAACCGGACTTGGGGAAACTCCTTCCACAGTCACTTCAAGACCGAACGGCAAGACAAGACGAAGGGTACAGGCAAGAGACAGTGACAGCATAGTTGCTACTAGATCGCCCACGTAGAGAGTCAGGATACGGCGGGGTGTCGTTCTATGCAGCATGTTCACTCCCTTGTACATATCCTCCCGCAGGATCACCTGTGATGGAGAATGACCGTCTCGTCTGATCCCTCTTTGCAGCACAAGACCTGCGGGAGGATGTCCCTAAGGATAAATTGGCCAGCGCCGCCATCAAGCCCAGCATAGCCCAGATGGCCACACCGGGCTTTGCACCAAGAGTAATGCAGTCCGTGAGCCCATAGACGTGGTAACCTACGATGCCGCACAGCAGCCCCACGCTCAGCGCTCGCAGCCGGCCTGCCGGAAAATGGCGGTAGGCAGTCCGCCAGGCAGCTCCAAAACCCAGCAGTAAACTCAGGTAGGCTACCAGCCCCGGGATGCCCAAGTCCACTGCCACCTGCAAAAAGGCATTGTGGGCGTGGGTGAGCTGTAATACTCTTTCCGGCGCAATCGAGAAAAACGGATACAAGGCGTTAGCCACTAAGGAATACGTGTTCAACCCCACCCCAGTGTAGGGAAAGTCCTGAATCATCCACAGAGCGCGCTGCCAGATTTCAAACCGCGCGGTGACATTTCGGTCGCTGTATAGCGCCACTATCAAACTCTGGATTTGCTCTGGCCGCAGGCACAGCGCCACCAGGGCACCAACCAGCAGCGCCACCGTCACAACCAGCCACACCCAGCGCCGCCGGAAACTGGCCAACACGAGCAGAGCCACGATGATGCCCACAAAGGCGCTGCGCGACTGACTCAGGATCAGAGTGCCCACCATGACCAGCAGGGCCAATGCCAACAGGGCCGAAAGCACCCTGCGTCTTGCCCCACCTGGCATGGTAACGTGATCTGCGGCGCCAGAGGGTTCTTGTGGCAGTTGCAGTGCCGCACCAGCAGTAGAGACGTTGCACTGCAACGTCTCTACTGCTGTGCGCGAACTCGATACATCCATAACCAAGTGTACCGCTCCGGTACCCTGGGACCTAGGGAAGCCCAGGAACAGCAAACTGGCTACAAAGGGAATGAACAAACACAACGCCGCCCCCACTTCATTGGGATTGAAGCGGCCATGCATCGACGCGGGCGCTCTGCTAACGAGAGGCGACAGGTACTGCTGCACCTGCGGTGAGGCCCAGTTGGTGCCCAGCAGGGCCAGCGCCGACACCCCCAGCCCAGCCAGCGCCAGTCCCGCAGCCACGATCCAGGCCTCCCTCTCACCACGTACGCCGTTCACAATCCCGTAGAACACGGCCACGCCCAGGATGATTCCATACAACTTGGGCATGCTGCGCTGCACATCCACCGAGGCCCACAGGCTGACCGGAAGCATCACCAGCAGGATCAGGATCGGCCAATCCATGGGCGTGCGAGCGGTGAAGTGCCCTTGGGTGAGCCTGCGCGCCAGCCAGGGCAGCGCAAGCAAAGCCACAAGCGCTGGCGTGAAGCGGTTGGGAAACATCAAAAAGGGCGTTGCCGCCAACAGAAGCCAGGGTTCCATGCTTGTAACCCAACCCGCTGCCTTCTTCAAAAGCGCAAATGAAACACCCCTTTTGCGCCGCGGATGCACAGCGGGCCGAAGCACGGCAGTTACGGCTACGCCTCGCCGCGTCCGCAGAGCCATCAGCACCTGCGCAATGAAACAGAGCACAAAAACAGCCCATAGAACGCGCTCCAACGCCGGGCGTGCGCTGAAAAAAAGCCCGGCACTGAACAATGTCAATCCCAGATTAAGCCAGGCTTGAACGCTTGGTGTGGCAATGGTCGCACGCAGCCGAGTTCCCCTGCTTGCGGCCAACCAGCTCGCCCAGTTAAGGCTAGCTAAAATGGTCGCCAGCCCGATAATCCACAGACTGTTCTTGGCGATCCCAACCCAGTCAATCAACGCTCACTCCTGCCGTCGCTTCAGCCACCGTATCCTCATCAGTTTCTCGGTGCTTCCTTAGACCCTGAAGCATTCACCTGCGTTGTTTACGAAGCACGACCCGGAATGCAGGGCTGTTGCAAAGTCCAGTTGAGCCCATCACGTTCAGCGGCAGTTGCCGTTTACGCCTTCCGTTTACCTTGTCTCCCGTTTACCTTGTCGCTACGCGCCAAGGCGTAGACGGCGCCTCTGGCGTAAAGACCAGAGGTACGCGCCAAGGCGTAGACGGCGCCTCTGGCGTAAAGACAAAGGCACTGCCGCGGCTCCTCGTGATGCCACGGCCGTGGTGCCAAGGCGTGCAGAGACGGCCCCGCAGTGCAACTGCGGGAGAACTGTGAAGAGTCATGCACTTTGGAGCAGATCGCTGGGCATGCCCCTTCCGCTTTGCTTCAGGGATGCTACGCGAGGAGCCCAGCCCGCTGTTTTGGGATAGGCTCTTAACCGCTCAAACATGCGGTGTTCTCGCTATTGCGAATAACCTCTCTATCAGGTCGGCGCGTGGCGCCTCCTGCTCTGCCAAGCTCAACAGGTCATGAATCTCGGACAACAGTATTGTCCTGTCCACGTCGTTTTTGCTGCGAACACAAAAGATCTTTGGATGAGATGTAGAATACTTCTCTTCAAAACTTGCCACCAGTACTTCGTGCAGCTTTTCCCCTGGGCGCATACCTGTGTAGATGATGGCCATATCTTGTCCGACCCGCAACCCACGCAAACGGATCATCTTGTGCGCCAGGTCAACAATACTGACTTGCTCTCCCATGTCCAGTATCAACACTTCTCCGCCTCGGGCCACGCTGGCTGCCTGGAGAATCAAGCTGGCCGCCTCAGCGATGCTCATGAAAAAGCGAGTGGCCTCAAGGTGTGTGACTGTGACGGGCCCGCCCGCGTCAATCTGCTTCTGGAAGACGGGCACCACGCTGCCCCGGCTGCCAAGCACATTGCCGAAACGCACTGCAGTGGCAATCATGCCGCTGCCCGGGCCGACGCTAGCAATCAGCATCTCCCCAACAGACTTGGTGACACCCATGACGGAAACCGGTTCCACGGCCTTGTCGGTGGAAACAAAGACAAAGTGTTCAGTGCCGTACGCAGCCCCAAGTTCGAGGAGAACGAGGGTACCACCTATATTGACGCGAATGGCCTCCGCGGGGTGCTCTTCCATCAGCGGTACGTGTTTATAGGCAGCGGCGTGCAAAATGATCTGCGGCCGATACTGGCGAAAGATGCCTTCTATCCTGCGTCGTTGGGTGACGTCGGCAACGACATAGCGCAGTCTTGATAGCATGGCGTCTGTGCGCGAGCCCCGAACACCAACACTGGCCCGCAGCTCCGAGTCCAGATCGTAGAGGCCGGTCTCGTTGTTATCCAGCATCACCAGCAAGCGGGGTTTGAGCTGCACAATCTGGCGACACAATTCCGAGCCAATGGACCCGCCGGCCCCGGTGACCAGTACCACTTTGTCCCGGAGTAAGCGGCGGCAGGCCCGACGGTCTATGGACACTGGCTTGCGCCCAACCAAGTCCTCGATGGTGATATCGCGCAGTAAGGAAGCATCGCTCAGGCTCTCGAGGCTTTCAAAGATATTGGGCAGCGTCTTGATCCTGGCCGATGTGCTCTGGCAGATAGACAGGATAGCGCGGAAATCCTCGCCAGAGATGGTATGAATGGCAATGACGATGAGCGCAACCGCCTCCTGTTGGACGATTCCAGAAATGGCCTGCCGCCCTCCCAAAACCTTGATGCCGTGTACCCTCATTCCATGCTTGTGGGGATCATCATCAACGAAGCCAATGATTTCATACCGGGTGCCCTCCTCTTGGTTCTGTAGACGCCAAGCCAGCAGTTGCCCGCACTCGCCTGCACCGACGATCAGAGTGCGAGTGGCCGCACCGGCTGAGCTGTATGCTGTCTGGGATTTCCAGCGCCGCAAGAGACCTCTGATCAAGCGCGAACGATACCTGTTGGCAGCAAAGGCGCCAAGGGTGAAAAGGCCGCCCGCCAGGACAACGCTGAGAGGAAGGGGACGTTGCACCCACCCCAGAAGATCAACGGCGGCAACGAGAAGTGTGCTCGTGGTTACCGACTCTATGATGGGCATGATCTCCTGTGAGCTGGCATAACGCCAGATTCGGCTATACAGCCCCAAGAGCCCATTTACCAGGCAATAGACCAAAGCGATAAGCAAGACATACTGTCTGAACTGCACAAAGTAGTTGAGCGGCGTCCGCCCAGAGAAACGCAACGCCAATGCCATGTAGAAAGCAAAGACTACGCCGAACAGATCCAACAAGACGGTCACGCTATGCCTGATCACGAAGCGTTTTAACAGACTGAGCACTGCAACGCTGCCTCCTTTCCACCCGTTGAGTGATGTTCAAACCGAGCTAGTGCTTGGTGCGAAACACCTCGCTGGGGCCAAGACTTGGCGATTGGGCCACAAACAGGTCAGGTTTGCTCAGAGCGGACGATAGTCCGCGTTCTGGCGGCAGATTGTCATCCGCCGGGAGCGTAGGCCCTGTGGTGCCTTTGTCTTTACGCCACCTCTAGTCTTTGCGCCTGGAGGCGCAAACGGCAAGCGCGGAAGAACGTAACAGGCATTTTGCACCAGAGACTAGCCAGTCTGTGACAGATCTATCTCTCCGCAACTCACGAATGTCCAATAACGTCGTGCAGGTTCTCGCACACGTAATCAACCTTCTCTTCGTCCAGATTGCCGTAGAAAGGCAACGCAAGAGCAGATTGGGCCACCCGCTCGGTGGTTGGAAAATCACCTTCGCGGTAGCCAAACGCCTGTCTGTAGAAAGGCTGAAGATGAATGGGTGTGAAATAGGGGCGCGACGGGATCCCCCGTCTCGCCAATTCCTCCATCACCTTGTTGCGATCAGTCTCTGGCGACAACCTGATTACGTAGACGAACCAGCTCATGCGCGTAGTCGTCGGTGTAATGAAAGGCACCGTGACGCCGTCCACGCCAGACAGGCGCTCATTGTACATCTGGGCCACACGATCCCGCTTGGTCAAGAGTTCCTCAATACGTTCTAGTTGCGCCACGCCCAAGGCGGCGCTCATCTCGCCCAGGCGGTAATTGTAGCCTAGTCGGGTATGATTCAGCCAGGCGTCAAAGACATCTCGCCCCTGGTTTCGCAGGCTGCGGAAGAGGGCATCCCAATCATCACGGTCAGTGACAATCATGCCGCCCTCGCCAGTGGTCATTTGCTTGTTGGGATAGAAAGCAAAAACGGCCACGCCACCCAAAGTCCCTGCCTTGCGCTGCTCGTACTCAGCACCCAGGGCTTCACAAGCGTCTTCGATAACTATCAATCCGTGGCGCTCAGCGATCTCACAGATGGGATCATAGTCCGCTGGTTGGCCGAAGGCGTCCACGGGCAGGATTGCACGAGTGCGCGGCGTGATCGCATCCTCAATGCGGGCTGGATCAATGTTCAGCGAATGTGGCTCAATGTCCACAAAGACCGGGCGCGCACGTTCATACAGTATGCAGTTGGCTGAAGCTATGAAACTGAAAGGCGTCGTGATCACCTCGTCGCCTTCGCCGATGCCGGCAGCAAGGACGCACAGATGGAGGCCTGCAGTGCCGCTGTTCACACCCACAGCATACCTGGTTCCGATGTAACGCGCCATCTCTTGCTCAAAGCGCTCAATCATAGGGCCAATGCTCAGGTACGGCGTGCGCAATACCTGATTGACAAGCTCGATTTCCGCGTCCCTGATGTCCGGACGTGACATTGCCACTTTCATTGGCTCTGTTCGCTCCAGCGGCATAGGTGATGACCCATCACGCATTGGCCTACTCCCTTCTTGTATTACGGTGCAGGATTTCTGCTGGCACTCCTGCCGCCACCACGCCATCCGGCAAGTCACGGGTAACGGCTGCGCCTGCCCCCACGGTGACCCGCCGCCCAATATGGACTCCAGGAAGCACGACTGCTCCCAATCCCACAAAGCTCTCTTCGCCGATGTTTACGTTACCGCCAAACCGCACGCCTGGCGTCAAGTGTACATAGTCGCCCAGGCTGGAATCATGCCCTACCAAACAGTTCATGCTAAGGATACAGGCCTGACCCAGCCTGACATCCACGCCTACGTAGGAGTAACCCAATACCAGAGTCCCCGGGCCGATAGAGACCCCGCTCAATATGATTGCTGTTGGATCAATGACACTAACTAGTTCGAACCCCATGTTAAGCAAGTCTTCACTCTTCTGGTGACGAGCCTCGTTGTTTCCAATGGCAACGAAACAGCGATGCACGCCTGCTGTCTGCAACTCGTCAAGGATCTCTTGTCCACCAAGAACCTGACATCCGAGCAGCTCTCGTCCCTTTTCCCTGGGGTCGTCGTCCAGCAACCCAACGATGTTATGCCGCCCTTGGCGTTTGATCGTTTCGATTACTATCTTGGCGTGCCCGCCGGCGCCATAGATGAACAGTGTTGGCTTGGCAATGGCTGCACCCACAGCTAGCCCCCCTCGCCGATGCCCGCAGCCCAAATGCACAGGTGTAGGCCAGCAGTGCTACTGCTCGCGCCAACAGCATACTGGGTGCCGATGTAACGCGATATCTGTTGCTCAAAGCGCGTAATCATCGGCGCAATGCTCAGGTACCGCGTGCGCAATACCTGATTGATCAGGTCAATTTCTTTGTCAGTAATATCGGGTCCGGACATGGGTATCTGCACGCTCTGGACTCCTCTTCGCGCACCTACAGTCTGGAACAGTGTGTGTTCCCTTCATCCCGTACGCATTCGTTTTGGGAGTACCTTCGCTGGTACCCCGGCGGCTCTTACTCCATCAGGGAGATCATTGACTACTACAGCGCCAGCACCCACCGTGACGTGTGTGCCAATCCGTACGTCCGGTATGGCTACTGCTCCTACACCAAGCAGCGTACTCTCTCCGACTGTCACTCCGCCACACAGGTGCACTCCTGGGCCCAAATGAGCATGATCGCCTATGACGCAATCGTGATCTATAGTGCAACTCGTATTGACGATGATGTTATTCCCAAGAACTGTGTCCGCATTCACGACCACGTCGGCAAAAACGGCCACCCCCTCACCGGTTTTCACTGTGGCGGCAATAACCGCTGTCGGATGAATGGCATTCACGATGGCAACCCCCTGCTTCTTCAACCAGGTGTAGACTCTCTTGCGAGCAGCATTGTCCCCTATAGCTACAATGGCGCCGTCTGGATTCGTCTGTCTTATGGCATTTAGGGGGCCAGTGATGGGCAGCCCAAACAACTGCTGTCCCCAGAGTTCGCCGTTATCATCAAGGAATCCGACTACATGAACTCCGCTCTCGACGAGTACATCATGCACTACTTTTGCGTGTCCACCCGCCCCAATGATTAGAACTCGCATGATCTAGTCACCCAGGAATTCTTCAGCTGTTGCCTGCCCAGGTGCATTGATCCCCTCGCGCTTCAGGACCTTCCACAGCGTCACAGCGATAATTCTCAGGTCCAGCCACAGTGACTGATGCTCAACGTACCACACGTCCAAGGCGAACTTTTGCTCCCAGGTCAAGACATTGCGGCCGTTGACCTGCGCCCAACCGGTGATGCCCGGTCTGACTTCGTGGCGACGGGCTTGTTCGGGGGTGTAGCGGTCCAGGTATCGCATCAAGAGTGGCCGTGGCCCTACCAGGCTCATCTCCCCCTTTAGCACGTTGACAAGTGCCGGCAATTCGTCCAGGCTGGTACGGCGCAAAAAGCGACCCAGGCGCGTCAAGCGCTCAGCGTCGGGCAGGAGTTCCCCCTTAGCATCCCGGACATTGGTCATGGTGCGAAACTTGAATAGCGTGAAGGGTTGCCCATGCAGCCCGGCACGCTGCTGACGAAAAAGCACTGGCGAGCCCAGCTTGGCGCGTCCCAAAAACGCTACCACCACTAAGAGCGGAGAAAGCAGCATGAGCACCGGGATCGTCAAAACCAGGTCAAAAATGCGCTTGCTGTAGCGTCCATAGAACCTACGTGCCCTTTGAACGGACATTCGTTGCTCCACACAGCATATGGGTTGATGCTAGTATTTCAACGCAGTATTGGCCACTATTCTCGAAACGCAGTGCTGGATGTGCTCAACGAGCGGCGTCCACAAAAGCGACTTGGCCAAGCGTAACGTTGAGCGAGTGCTGCAGATTCAGTCTTGCCCCGTAAAAGCGGCTGGTTTGCGCCTGAGACAGACAGAAAAGCGGCCATAGTCACAGTTCGCCATCTGCGGCCAGTGCGACATTGCTCTGAGTATACTACGCTACGCGGCTTTGCTAGTACCAAGTACACATCCTGGATTGTACTCAG
>Ga0315543_1001327_pt1 | contig 27134 bp, 22 predicted proteins | sample SalMarSW160210MG_2_FD_203098 | JGI IMG/M metagenome (GOLD analysis project Ga0315543, IMG submission 203098) | Salt marsh sediment microbial communities from the Plum Island Ecosystem LTER, Massachusetts, United States - Salt Marsh Sediment SW1601-210 ... | reverse complement strand
ATGGCACGGCGCAGCGGACTGGAAAAGACCGCAACCCATGGAAGAGATTTATAAGCATCGGCAAAATCCTCTGCCATCTGATGACCTTCCGGCGTTAGATCCGGGTCGAGAGTCCCGCAGTAACCACCTGTCCGGCTTGAAGTGGTTTCCCCGTGTCGCAAAAAATAGATGGTTAAGCTCATACATACCCTTTCTTTCATTTTAGGAGTGGATCTGTTTTTCTAAAATTCACTCTGTACTTTATCGAAGGTGTTCCGAAGCTCCTGGTAGCTCTTTAAAAAGCCTATTTTGACATCTTCCCACGCATTGTTGGAGCTATGCTTCAATCCGCCGTACCACTCGGCAATCTCGTTGCGCTGTTTCCTGAGCGCTGTCAGGGTGGCCGTCGCTTTCTTGCGGGCGAACTGATCCATCTGGTCCCATTTTTCATTAAGCCGGGATTCCATGGGGTCGATGCGGGCGTCCATGTCCTTCAGGAGAGCTTTCGCCTTCTTAAGGACTTCATCGCGCTGATCGACGGAATAGTTCTTGATTGCCTCGGCAGCTTCCGCCACCTTCCTCTTGATCTCTTTAGTCGTCGTCTTGTCCGCCGACGTTTGTGCAGCGAATGAAACCGAAGCAATTGCGAAAAAGACAGCTGTGATGAACACCAGATTCGCCTTTTTTAGTGTTTTAGTTTTCATTTCCCTTTTATCTCCTTTCCATACAGTTTATATTCGAGATGTGTTTTCGACCTTCATTTGGTGGCCTTGCCGGTCGAAAAATTCATAGGCTTGCTAAGCAGTCCGGAGCTCAGAATCGAACCGTTTTCTAGCCAACAGCGCCGGCTCCTTTGGGTCAAAAATCCGATACGCCAGCAGTTTCACGCGGTCATTCACGAGAAACCAGACCAGCGCATAGCCCCAAACGAACAGTGCCCAACTCCAGCCGAGGGGTGTCATAAACAGCCCATAAACCGCTATCAACGTCGCCATGATTTGCGTGCCGACCACCGCCACCCATAAAATCCGCGCGGGGCGTATGGACCAAAACGGGCCACGTGTGCGCGTGAGAAAGATCGTCAGATGTCCCGCCACGGACAGCTTCAAATACATCAGTGTCTGGATGTGCGCGCGGTCGAGATGAAAGACGCGCTCACCGAGATAAAACAAGCCGAAGGCGGAGACAACCCCGGCGACGCCCAGCACCGTGGCGATGCCCAGCACCACGCGCATGTTCCATGCCTCGGGCTGATCCTTGTAATGCACGTTGTCATAGGCAATGGACAGAATGGCGCCATCGTTGAGCAATGCCAGCATCACGATCATGACCGCGGTCACCGGGTAAAAGTTAAATACCAGAATCGATAACGTCATGAACAACAGCACGCGTAACGTTTCGGTGATGCGATAGATCGCGTAGCTGTTCATCCGCTGAAAGATTTTCCGGCTCTCTTTGATGGCATCTATGATTACCGACAGGCCGGAAGTCATCAGCACAATAGACGCCGCCGCGCGTGCCGCATCCGTCGCGTCCGAAACGGCGATGCCGCAGTCGGCTTTCTTCAGCGCGGGGGCGTCGTTCACCCCGTCACCCGTCATGCCGACGATGTGGCCGCGTTGCTGCAGGACGTCTACAATGTGGAACTTGTGCTCGGGGAACACCTGGGCGAAGCCGTCCGCTTTCTCGATGGATTCCGCCAACTGCGCCGTCTCATGATGCTTTGTATCGCCAAAGCCGCCGGCATCGAGGATATTTGTGCCCATTCCGAGTTGTCCGGCGGTTTCCCGAGCGATGGCCAGTTGATCGCCCGTAATCATTTTCACGTTTACGCCCATCTGGTGGGCAGTGGCGATGGTCGCTTTAGAGTCTTCTCTGGGCGGGTCAAAAAGCGGCAGCACGCCAAGAAACTGCCATTGGCCCTGCGCGTCTGTCCGGGCCACGCCCAACGAACGAAACCCTCGCTTCGCGAATCCGTCGATGGCTTCGTCAACGACGGACTTTACCTGCCCGGCATTGGCCGACAACTCAAGGATTATCTGCGGTGCGCCCTTAGCGACCATGAAGGTGCTTCCATCCACCGCCTTTATCGTAGCCTCGGTGCGTTTGTGCACCGGGTCGAACGGCTGGAAATGGACCTCCTGATAACCCTTCAGCGCCTGATCGTTCTTCAGGCCGCTCAGCACAGCCAGGTCAATGGTGTCCTGATTTTCCGCGCGTGATGCCAGCGCGGCGCTGAGGATAACTTGCTCGGCGGGGACGCCGTTCACGCTGAACGGATCACCCAGCGTCAGCCTGTTCTGGGTCAGAGTGCCGGTCTTATCAGAGCACAGCACATCCGTGCCGGCCAATTCTTCGATGGCCACCAACCGGCTCACAATGGCCTCTTTCCTGGCTAGCAGGCGCGCGCCGACCGCCATCGTCACGGACAGTACCGTAGGCATCGCCACGGGAATCGCAGCCACTGTCAACACCAATGCAAACTGAAGCGTAGTGAGCATCCGGTCGCCGCGGAAGAGAGCGACGCCCAGAATCAAAACTACCAGGGTCACTGCGAGGATGATTAAGTAATTGCCGATCTTCAGCACGGCGCGTTGAAAGTGGCTGACGGTGTGCGCCTCCTGCACCAGTTGCGCAGTCTTGCCGAAGTAGGTGTTCGCACCCGTGGCATAGACCAGGGCGCCGATTTCGCCCTGACGAATGATCGAACCTGAAAACACCGCCTCGCCGGATTTGCGCGTGACGGGCAACGATTCGCCTGTCAGCGCGGACTGATCCACCTCCACCGGGTCGCCATCCAGCAAGCGCGCATCCGCCGGTACAATGTCGCCCAGGCGCACGCGGATAAAGTCGCCCGGCACCAACTCACGCGCCGCCGGCGTGATCCACTTCCCATCACGTTTCACTCGGGCCTTGATCGCCAGCCTGGCCTTCAGGGCGGCGATGGCGTTGCCCGCCTGGCGTTCTTCCCAGAATCCGACCACGGCGTTGGCCAGAAGCAGAAGGAGGATGATGAAAAAATCCGGCCAATGCCGGGCTACCGCCGAAAGGATCACTGCCGCTTCGATCATCCACGGAATGGGACCCCAAAAATAGGTGAGGAATTTCAGGAACGGATTGGTTTTCTTTTCTTCAATCTCGTTAGGTCCATATTGGGTCAGCCGTTTCTGCGCCTCGTTTTGACTGAGGCCGTCCGGCGATGACCCCAATATTTTCTCCACTTCCGGCAGAGGCAGGGATTTCAGATCGTCCGTCGCATTGGACTTCTTCCCCGGCTTCGATTCGGGCGGCTTGGGCTGGTCGTCATTGGGTTTCATAATGGGTATTTTCCTTTCTTTGCTACGCCGCAGGTTTCGTGAGTTGCGGGATACTTGTTGTCATGCGCATGTCCTTTCCAACGCCGCCACTTTCGCAAGACGGCGCCTGAACCGTTCGTCCCCCTTGAAATGGGCGTTCAAGAACGTCTGGACCAAATCCCAGGACAGCGCCTGTCCGGTGACCCTGCCGCCCAGACACATAACGTTCATGTCGTCGTCCTCTACCCCCTGATGAGCGGAGAAGGAATCCGTGATCAACGCCGCACGCACGCCGGGTACCTTGTTTGCCGCAACGCAAGCTCCTACCCCACTGCCACAGATGGCCAAGCCGCGGGAGACCTCACCCCTCGCCACCGCCCAGGCCAGAGGCACCACAAAATCCGGGTAGTCATCTCCTGTAACCAACTCATGGGCGCCGAAGTCCGTCACCTCATAACCGGCGGCCTTGAGGGCCGCAGTTAGTTGTGCTTTCAATTCAAACCCGCCATGGTCTGCAGCTATGCCAATGCGCATCATTTCTCCTTGGATATCCTGTAGCGCCGGATCAGGGCGTTGGTTGAGCTGTCGTGCTTGAGTTGGCACTTGGCTCCGGTCTCAAGTTCGGGGATGATTCGCTCAGCAAGCGCCTTCCCCAGTTCGACCCCCCACTGGTCAAATGAGTCAATATTCCAAATGACGCCTTGAGTGAAGACGCTGTGTTCGTAAAGTGCGACGAGCTTTCCCAGTGCCTCCGGAGTCAGCCGTTCCAGGAGGATCGTGCTGGATGGACGGTTGCCCTCGAAGGTTCGGTGCGGCACCAGCCATGCGGATGTGCTCTCGGCTCGGACCTCCTGCGGCGTTTTGCCAAAGGCCAGCGCCTCTGCCTGTGCAAACACGTTGGCCAATAGCAAGTCGTGGTGGCGACCGATAGGATTCAGCGGCTGAACAAATCCGATGAAGTCGCAGGGGATGAGCTTGGTCCCCTGATGAATCAGTTGGTAAAAGGAATGTTGACCATTGGTACCGGGTTCCCCCCAGTAGATTGGCCCGGTTTGGAAAGCGACCTCAGTCCCATCAAGAGTGACGCGCTTGCCGTTGCTCTCCATCGTCAACTGCTGAAGGTAGGCCGGGAAGCGCTTCAAGTACTGCTCATAGGGAAGAACCGCCATCGTTTGCACACCGAAGAAATTATTGTACCAGAGGGTCAGGAGCCCCATGAGCACCGGCAGGTTACGCTCGAAAGGGGCGGTGCGGAAATGCTCGTCCATCTGGTGAAAACCGTCGAGCATAGCGCGGAAATCTGTGGGGCCGATAGCGATCATCGTCGAGAGACCAATCGCCGAGTCCATGGAGTACCGTCCGCCGACCCAATCCCAAAACTCAAACATATTTGCGGTGTCGATGCCGAATTTAGCCACTTCCCCGGCGTTGGTCGAGACCGCAACGAAATGCCTGGCAACAGCAGCGGGATGTTTCAACGTTTTAAGGGACCAGTCGCGGGCCGTGTGCGCGTTGGTCATCGTCTCTAAGGTCGTAAAAGTCTTCGACGAGATGATGAACAGTGTCTCCTCGGCGTTAAGGTCGCGGGTGGCCTCGGCGAAGTCGGTGCCGTCGATGTTGGAAACGAAGCGGAAGGTGAGGTTGCGCCGGCTGTAATGCCGCAATGCCTCGTATGCCATCACCGGGCCCAGGTCAGATCCGCCGATGCCGATATTGATGACGTTGCGGATCGGCTTGCCGGTGTGGCCCTTCCACTCCACGCTGCGGACTCGAGTGGCGAAGTCGGCCATCTTGTCAAGCACGGCGTGGACCTGAGGCACGACGTCTTGGCCGTCCACGACGATGGAGTGTCCTCTGTGGGCGCGCAGAGCCACGTGCAGGACGGCCCGCTTCTCCGTGACGTTGATTTTCTCGCCCCGGAACATGGCATCGATGCGAGCCCGAAGGCCGGACTCCTCCGTCAATTGCAAAAGGAGCCTGAGTGTCTCATCGGTGATGCGGTGCTTCGAATAGTCAAAGTAGATGCCGACAGCCTCGGTTGCCAGACGCTCACCGCGCTTTGGATCGTCTGCGAAGAGCTTCCGAAGATGCAAGTCCCGGACTTTCGGATAATGGGCGTCGAGGGCCTGCCAGGCCGCGAGATTGGTGAGTTGCGGGATACGTGTTGTCATGCTCATGTCCTTTCCATTGCTGCATTGTATTCGCCACGGCGCGCAGCCCGGTTGCACCTGGCTCGATGAACCAGAGCCTGCTGTGCCGCCAACACGCGCGCCTCCTCGCCGTGCCAAATCTCCAAAGCCGGTTGCTGGATGGCGCGGGCGAACGAAAAGGCCAACGCCCAGGGCAGTCGCGACTTGAATCTGACATTCATGGTATTTAAACGGGCCGAGGCCAGTTCATAGGGTTGCCCCCCTGACAGAAAGGCGATCCCTGGTACGGCGGCTGGGACGGTTCTCAGGAGGCAGGTCACGGTGGCATCTGCCACTTCCTCAACACTGTCTTGCTTGGAGCAATCCTTTCCCGGGAGCACCATGTTGGGCTTCAGGATCATCCCCTCCAGCATCACCCCTTGTGTGTAAAGCTGGTTGAAAACCGTTCGCAGGACTTTTTCTGTTACCTCGCCGCACCGATCCAGGGTATGCTCGCCGTCCATGAGCACTTCCGGCTCGACCACCGGCACCAGTCCGGCTTCCTGGCACAACGCGGCATAGCGAGCCAACGCCTGCGCGTTGGCCTCGATGCAACCCCGGCTGGGAATGCTGTCGCCCAAGGCAATCACCGCACGCCACTTGGCAAAACGGGCGCCCATTTGAGCGTATTCAGCTAGGCGGTCGCGCAATCCATCCAGACCTTCGGTTATTTTCTCTCCGGGATGACCTGCCATGTCCTTAGCACCGGTGTCAACTTTGATGCCGGGAATGATTCCCGCATCGGTGAGGACCTTAACAAAGGGAGTGCCGTCTTTCTTCCGCTGGCGGATCGTCTCGTCATAGAGGATCGCGCCGCTGATGCACTCACCGAGACCGGGCGTGGTCACAATCAACTCCCGATAGGCGCGCCGGGCCTCCTCGGTCTGGGGAATCCCCAACCCGGCAAATCGTTTGTTGCAGGTTGAATTACTTTCATCCATCGCCAAAAGGCCCTTGTCGTCGGCAACCAGCGTCTTCGATGTGCCTATAAGCTCTTGTGTATTCATTTGTGATAAACCTTTGTTTTGGAAAGTCTGCAGAGGCCCAATTATCATGATCGTTCACCCGGCTTAGTGACTCGCAATAAACAAATAACGCGGCCGCTTGGTCTTTGGTTAGGTCATCGGCGCGGGTCAGTGGTGCGGCGATCAGCATGCCCGGCGCTGCGCTTGTGATGACGATGACGATGTGACGGCCTTGCACAGGGATTGTCCGTCCCGGCCGAATACGGAACCTCGAGCTTTAGCCAATACATGAAGTCAGTGCTCGCATGATTGTCGAATATGGTGTCAAAATCACCGGAACCAGTGGTCGACTTGGCGTGGCAGCCCAGGCAGTTGGAGCGCTCGTAGCTCTCCATGGACGTATTGCCGAGAACCGGTTGAGTGCCTCCGAGGCACGCCGGTTTGGGCTCGATTTGAGACTTAAGGCCGACGATGGCCGAACCGTCGTCTTGGTATTGGATGACCTGCCTGGACACGTTCAGGCACTCGCGTGCCTCGGGATCCTCAGCGAAGTCTTTTTTCATCCACTGGGTGGAGATGAGTTCGTAGTTGGCCCAGACCGAATTGCCGTTGCCCGCTTCCGCGATGGCGTCGTGATAGTCTCTGTTCAAGAGCGCGGAGGAGATGTAGCCACCTTTTGCATCGTCCTCGCTCACCGGGACTTGGCGGCATAGCCTCGAGAATCCCTTAACGGCGGCAGGGCCGATATCGGGGAGCCATGGCTCCGTCCCCTCTTTGCACGCGCTCGGTGGGTCGGTCGTTGCGGAGTCCGGCCTGATGCAGCCCGTACCAACCCATTGGTCTCCGTCCGACATGCACATGGCCGTGGGGTCATTGCTGTTGGGCGTATCGTTGCAGTGGGCGCACCAGTTCGTGGCAGGCGTGTCGTCGGGGCAACCGTCGGTCGGAGACGAACTGGTGTCGTCGTTGCAGAGCATCGGATAGAAGTTCCAATCCTTTTGGACGGTCGCCGGGCACAAGTCACTCGGTGTGCCGGCCTGGGTGCCGCCAGTGCTGGAGGGCCCCTCGCAGTCGGGGGCATTGTCGACGTGTTCGAAAGTCGCATACACCCACGCCGGCTGGGTGAGGGTCTTGTGGTTGATGTGCTGGCCCACCAACCCCATCGTTCGAAGCTCGCAAGTCGCCGCCTGCGGGGTGGTCCAGGTGCGGTACGCCGGAGTGAAGATCAGGAGTTCCTCGATATGATACTTCGCGCGCTCGGCGTCTGAAGCGTCGGTGAGGTCCATCCAGGCGTTCTTCATCTGGATGACGCCGACATCCTTGTCCGCGGGATCTCCGCCGGTATAGCTCGCCAGGCCGCAGTGGCCGATGATGTCACCCACGACGGGACCGGTTTGTTCGTCGGTGGGGATCGTGCCCGGCACGTTCCACCCGTTGCTCACCACCTGCTCGTACAGCGCAGGGCTGATCAGGATCTCGTAGCGAAGAAAGTTACCGTTTTTGTCGATGACCGGCGAGGTGCTGAGGGCAGCTTCGGTGGCTTCCTCAACCGAATCGTCCACCTTGCCGACCTGGTCGATCACCCGGTAATTCTGGTAATCGGGAACCGCCTTGCATTCCTCGGGGTAGAAACGCGACCCGGATGGACCCGGATCAGCCTGGTTGAGCAGGTCGGAGGTCGACGACCAGCCCCGCCACTGGGGCGTGTTGTCGCCATCCGCGTTGATCCGGCCACCGACCGACGGTGCACTGAGCGCCAGGAACGACTGCCACGAGAACTCGTCGAAGTCGCTCTGGATGGCATTGGCGGGTGTCATGTCGACGTCTCCGGGCAGCCTATAGGCGAGTATGTCTTCCTCCGTCCCGCCGTGGGAGCCGCTGCCGCCACAACCCGTCAGGGCGACCAGAGTCCATATCAGGACGATGGCGATGAAAAGATGCACGAACGACTCACTGATTTGTCTGCGGCTGAAAAATGCTTTTGTTTCCGTGTTTTCATTTTTCTTTTTCATGTTTTATACTCCTCACGGTTAGCAATCGATATGATCAACCTGGTGGTTTGGGTTTGTATCCGGCTCATGCCCCGGCTAAAAAGACCGTAGACCATCCGAATCTTTCGGCAAGGCTTGGCCAAGGCCCCTGTCAAATTCGGCCAGAGTGATTTTGTCACTCTTCTCACCTTCCTATATTTGTTAGTTTCTATCAACGGTCGTTTAAAAGTATACCATTTTCGGTCGTTAAAAGTAGACCACACGCTTTCGATTTTTGCTTGGCGCATGGCAACCCTGGAAGCACCATGTTGGGCTTCAGGATCAAACCCTTCAGCGCCCTCGCGGTGTCTATAAGCTCTTGCATGATTCATTTGGGGTTACTCCACTTCCAATTGCGGATTTCAGGCATGTCCTGGCCGTATTTATTAATGTACTGCTTGTGCTCGACAAGCTTGTCCTTGAGCTGCTGTTTCAGGTAAATGCCCTTTTCGCCGGTCTGCGGCAGGCGATCGATGGTGTCCATCACGAGATGGAAGCGGTCAAGCTCGTTCAGCACCGTCATGTCGAAGGGCGTAGTGATGGTGCCCTCTTCCTTGTAGCCGCGGACGTGGATATGGTCGTGGTTGGTGCGGCGGTAGGTCAGCCGGTGGATCAACCAAGGGTAGGCATGGAAGGCGAAGATGACCGGCTTGTCCTTGGTGAAAAGTTCGTCGAAATCCTTGTCGGAGAGCCCATGCGGATGCTCGGTTTGCGGTTGCAGCTTCATGAGGTCGACAACGTTGACCACCCGGATTTTCAATTCGGGCAGATGCTCGCGCAGGATGGAGACGGCGGCGAGCGTCTCCAGTGTGGGCACGTCGCCACAGCAGGCCATAACCACGTCGGGCGCAGCGCCCTGGTCATTGCTCGCCCAAGGCCAGATGCCGATGCCCTCGGTGCAGTGCTTGACGGCGGCGTCCATGGTCAGCCACTGCGGCGCCGGGTGTTTGCCCGCAATCACGACGTTGACGTAATGGCGGCTGCGCAGGCAGTGATCCATCACCGACAGCAGGCAGTTGGCATCCGGCGGCAGGTAAACCCGAACGACCTCGGCCTTCTTGTTCACGACGTGGTCGATGAACCCGGGGTCCTGGTGAGTGAAGCCGTTATGATCCTGGCGCCAGACATGCGAGGCCAGCAGGTAGTTCAGCGAGGCAATCTTCCGCCGCCACGGCAGGTGCGCCGTGACCTTCAGCCACTTGGCGTGCTGGTTGAACATCGAATCCACAATGTGAATGAACGCCTCGTAGCAGTTGAACAGTCCGTGCCGCCCGGTGAGCAGGTAACCCTCGAGCCATCCCTCGCATTGGTGCTCGCTGAGTATTTCCATCACGCGCCCGGTCGGCGCGAGAAATTCGTCGTTCGGCACGGTCGCGCCTTCCCATTGCCGCTGGGTCACTTCAAAGAGGGCCTCAAGGCCGTTGGAGAGCGTCTCGTCAGGGCCGAAGACCCGGAAATTCCGCTGCTCACGGTTCAGTTTCGCTACATCGCGCAGGAAAGGCCCGAGCACATGCGTGTCGCCGATACCGCGAGTGCCCGGCGTAGGCACGGCTTCGGCGTAGTCGCGGAAATCCGGCATCCGCAGGTCTCGGAGCAACATGCCGCCGTTGGCATGGGGATTCGCACCCATTCGTCGTTCGCCCTTTGGAGCAAGTTCGGCCAGTTCCGGTTTCAGGCGTCCCTGCGCATCGAAGAGTTCCTCCGGCCGGTAGCTCCTCAGCCAGTCTTCCAGCAGCTTGAGGTGTTCGGGATGAGTGGCCGGGTCGGAGAGCGGCACCTGGTGAGCACGGAAGGTACCTTCAACCTGAAGGCCGTCGACCATCTTCGGCCCCGTCCATCCCTTGGGTGAATTAAGGACGATCATCGGCCAGCGCGGGCGCGTGGTATTGCCGTTGACGCGGGCGTCCTGCTGGATTGTTTTGATCTGCTCCACCGCCAGATCGAGCGTCGAGGCCATGGCCTCATGCATCTTCTCAGGCTCGTGGCCCTCGACAAAGTAGGGCGTCCACCCGTAGCCGCGGAGCAACTGCTCCAATTCCTCGCGGGTGATGCGGGCCAGGATCGTTGGGTTGGAAATCTTGTAGCCGTTGAGATGCAGGATCGGCAGCACCGCGCCGTCCGTGGCCGGATTGAGAAACTTGTTGGAATGCCATGCTGTTGCCAGCGGTCCGGTTTCCGCCTCGCCGTCGCCGACGACGCAAGCGACAACAAGATCGGGATTATCGAATACCGCCCCGAAGGAATGGCTGAGCGAATAGCCCAGTTCACCGCCCTCGTGCATGGAGCCGGGAGTCTCCGGCGATGCGTGGCTGGGAATTCCTCCGGGAAACGAAAATTGAATAAAGAGCTTCCGCAGCCCGGCCTCGTCCTGGCTGATATCGGGATAGATCTCGCTGTAAGTGCCCTCGAGATATGTGTTGCCCACGACGGCCGGGCCGCCGTGCCCGGGGCCGGAGACGTAAATCATGTTAAGGTCATATTTTTTGATGACCCGGTTCAGGTGTACGTAAATAAAGTTCTGTCCGGGAGTCGTGCCCCAGTGTCCCAGCAACATGTGTTTTACATCCGCGACCGTCAGCGGCCGCTTCAGCAGCGGATTGTCGTAGAGATAAATCTGGCCGACCGACAGATAGTTGGCGGCACGCCAGTAGGCATCCATCTTGTGGAGCAGTTCCGGGGAAAGCGTTTTTGTCTTCATGGTTTAATTCTCCTTTCATTAGCCAAGGCCTAGAACGCGGCAAACCGTCTTGGCGATCATCCATTCCTCGTCCGTGGGAATGACGCGGACTTTGACCCGGCTGGCCGCCGAGGAAATCACGCCCGCGTTCGCCATATTAAAATTTTCTTCAAGTTCGATCCCAAGGAATTCCAGCCTGCCGCAAATCCGGGCGCGAACCGTAGGTGCTTTTTCTCCGATGCCGCCAGCGAACACCAACGTGTCCAGTCCGCCCAGCGCCGCCGTGAATGCGCCGATCCATTTCTTGACCTGGTAGCAAAACAGCGCAACCGCCTCAGCCGCCCGCTCGTCCTGCATTTCGCATTCCAGCAAATCGCGCATGTCGGAACTGGTCTCCGACACCCCGAGCAGCCCGGACTGGAAATTGACCATCTCATTGAATCGTTTTGCATCGAAGCCTTCGGTGCGCGCCAGATACCAAAGCAGTCCGGGATCGAGATCGCCAGCACGGGTGCTCATCGGCACCCCGGCTGTTGGGGTGAAACCCATGCTGGTGTCCACGGGTTTGTTGTCACGCAACGCCGCCAGGCTCGCGCCATTGCCGAGGTGGGCGAGGATGACCTTGCCTTGTGCCGCTTTTGCGCCGGCCAGGCGGACCAGTTCTTCCATGAGAAACGCATACGACAACCCGTGAAACCCATACCGCCGCACCCCCTGCGCTTCGTAGCGGCGCGGGATCGGCAACAACCGGGCCACGCGCGGCAGGTCATGGTGAAAAGCCGTGTCGAAACACGCCACTTGGGGCAGATCGGGAAATCGGCGATGAAACGCCTCGGTCAACAGGATTTCCTCCGGCAGATGCTCGGGATCGAATGGACTGAGCCGCTGCAGCTCCTCAACCATTTCCTTTGTGATCAACTGCGGGTCACTGTAGTTCGGCCCGCCATGCACCACGCGATGCCCCACCGCGGTCAATGCATCACGTTTGCTGCGTTCCTCGATCCAATCCATCAGAGCGCCCACCGCCTTCGTGTGATCCGGCGCCGGTACTAACCGCGAAACGTTGTCCGCCAGGTTCAAGGCTTTCACCCGCAAGGTGGCCTCCGGCAGTCCAATCCGCTCAATCCCGCCCTCCAGAATGCGCCGGAGCGGATTACCGGCCTCGAACAGCGCGAATTTGATGCTCGAAGAGCCGCCATTGATCGTCAGGATGCGTGGGTTAGCCGGTTTCATGTATGATCCTTCGTCATTTTCGTTTTCTTCATCGTCTTTTCTTGCGTCGATCGGATTATCGCTGCCAGAGTATTCGCGCATCTTCCAGTGGGATCGCAACGCCGTTGCAGTTCGGTATCACTCGCGCCGTATAGTCCGATGAAGGGCGGTTCGCAGACACGGCCGCGCTGTAAATGTGGCCGTCCGACACGCCGGCCGGTTGGCGAACGTGCTTCATCTCCTGCCGAACGGGAGAACTGCCCATGACTCCCTCGGCGTAAAGCTCCACCCGCACCGCCTTGGGATCGAGGTCATTGAGATAGACCTGAATCTCATACACGTGCTGATTGTCTTTAGTCTGAACCTTCACTTCGCCGAAGCGCAGCTTGCCCCATTGCTGCGCCAGTGCTTGGCGCCAATCAACCATCTGCCTGCCCAATGCGCCTTTATCGGCAGCGCGCTCACGGTAGGCTGATGCAGCCGGGAGGTAGTGCTGCTCGGTGTATTCGCGCACTGTTCGGTTGGCGGAGAAGCGCGGTGTCAAACGCGCCATGCTTTCCCGCATCCGCTTGACCCATGCGGTGGGAATGCCGTTCTCGTCTCGGGTATAAAACTCCGGGATCACCTTCCGTTCGAGCAGATCGTAGAGCGCGTCGGCTTCGGCCGCGTCCCAAGCCGGATCGTCGCCATGCTCAAGACCGTCCCCCAGGGCCCATCCCACCTCAGGAGTGTACGCCTCGGCCCACCAGCCGTCCAATTCCGAAAGATTGATCCCTCCGTTGACGAGTACCTTCATGCCGCTCGTTCCACACGCCTCCCATGGTCGCCGCGGCGTGTTGATCCAGACGTCCACCCCCTGCACCAGGTGCTCCGTTAACAGCATGTCATAGTCGCTCAGGAAGACGATGTGGGCTCGGGTCTCCGGCCGGCGGATGAAATGCACCCATTCCTGAATCAGGGCCTGCCCTCCCTGGTCTGCCGGATGGGCCTTGCCGGCGATGATGAGCTGCACCGGCCGCTCGGGATTGGTTAGCAGGCGAAGCAGCCGCTCCGGGTCGTGCAGCAGCAGGTTCGGCCTCTTGTAGGTCGCGAAGCGGCGTGCAAAGCCCAGGGTCAACCTGTTGGGATCAAACAGATGTTTCGCTTCGTCAACCGCCTCGGGCGACGCTCCGGAGGCGGCCAGTTCTCTGGACAATCGCTCGCGGGCGTATTCAACTAGAGATTTGCTGGCGGCGATACGAAATTGCCAAAGGCCAACCTCGGAGACGCGGCGAATGTCTTGGTCCATGGTTTCCGTCGTCCCCAGCCATCGGTCTTTTCCACAGGCGTCCGTCCAAAGATCGTCCGCTGCCGCCGAGTCCCAGGTCGGCATGTGGACGCCGTTGGTCACGTGTCCGACCGGGATTTCGTCTTTCGGCCAGTGCGGAAAAAGAGACTCAAAGAGGTGCCGGCTCACTTTCCCGTGCAAGCGACTCACGCCATTGACCGCCCCGCTCCCGCGGATTGCCAGATAGGCCATATTGAAACTTTCCGACGAGTCGTTCGGGTTCTGTCGGCCCAGGGCCAGCAAATTGCGGGGTGTTATGCCGAGCTTCTGCTCGGCATAGCCACCGAGGTATTGCTCAATAAGGGCCGGAGCGAAACGGTCAAAGCCGGCGGCCACTGCCGTGTGGGTGGTGAAGAGATTCCCGGCTCGAGTGACGGCCAGCGCGACTTCGAAGGGCTGCCCGGTCTCTTCCATGAAACTGCGGGCGCGTTCCAATACGGCAAAGGCCGCATGCCCTTCATTCAGATGGCAGACTTCCGGCTGGATGCCGAGCGCACCCAGCAGTCGCCATCCGCCGATCCCGAGCAGCAGTTCCTGTTTGAGGCGGAGCTCCGGCCCACCGCCATACAGCTCGCTGGTAATCCCTCGATGAGCGGGGAAGTTCGCCGCGTCATTGCTGTCCAGCAGGTAAAGCTTCACTCTGCCGACCTGGACCTGCCAGGCGCGGAGCCAGACTGAGTAACCGGGTAGTTCAATCTCCAGCCGTAACCACTCGCCGTTCGCTTCCCGCAAAGGCGTGATCGGCAACTGTCCGGGATCGTTATAGGGGAAGAGGGCCTGCTGTGCACCGTCCTTGTCGATCACCTGGCGAAAATAACCTTGCTGGTACAGCAGTCCCACGCCGACTACCGGCACGCCCAGGTCGCTGGCGGCTTTGAGCTGATCGCCGGCGACATTGCCAAGCCCGCCCGAGTAGATGGGCAAAGCTTCGCTCAACATAAATTCCAAGCTGAAATAAGCGGCGCAGGTCAGGGAACTCTGCGAATGATTCTGTTGAAACCACGCGGGCGTCTCCACAGCTTGCCGCATGGTCTGCACCAGACCATCAATGTTTTTGCGAAAAACGGGATCGGCCAACACGCGCTCGATCTGGTCGCGCGAGACCGTCTGGAGGACAACCCAGGGGTTGTGCGTGATTTCCCACAGTTCGGGATCAAGCTGCCGCCACACCTCGTCGGTAGCATGATCCCACGACCAGCGCATATCCAGGGCCAGCTCGGCAAGGGAATCGAACCCCTCGATTTCCGTGGGCAGAAGGCTGTAAATCGGGTGGCTGACACGTGTTTGTTTGCTCATGATTTCTCCTTAAATTTGGTTCGGACGGAATCCCTGATTGCTCACCACCGTTTTTCCGGCCACTGCATCGCATAGGGTGAGGAAGAGGCCACGCGGATGCTATCTGAAGTTACTTATACAAGGGCATATAGAACTACAAATATCGATATCACCAAAAACGTCATTGAGAGCAGAAACACAACATCAATGATGTTAGTCTACTATTGCACTCTCGTAGAATGAAATCGTCTCAGTATTTTACCTCAACTTTGGTGTCCACTAAATTCATCTTAGATCATGTTGTTCTTTCGCCGGCCGAGATGGTGGCCCTTTCCGGGAAAAGCCTGTTTGTCGACCACCGGCGAGGTCCGAACCTTCACCTTGTCCGACTGATTTGACTCGACTTTACGCGGCAAAACTTTCGTCGGCCTTTGCTGCTCTGGCGAAGTCCTTGAACCCTCCCGGCCGCTACCTGTCACTTCGCCGCGACGCGCACGCTTTGCAGGCGCTGATTCCATGGATTCCGATGGCCTCATCTCAGGTTCTTTGCGCTTCACCGGCGGCGCCATTTCTTTAGGCCCGGCAGATGGAACGCGCTCCATCGCCGGCCGGCCGGCCTTATGACCAGCACCCTGTGATTCCCAACGACTTCGCTCCCCGACAAACTTGTGAACATCATCGGAATGCCGCGATATCTGCTGTCGAGTTTCCGGTTTAGTCTTTTCGAACTTGAAGATCGTCGTCTTTCTGGTGACAACCCTCGTCATCGGCACAGCCACCTCGAAGTTCCTTCGTTGCGACGCTGGCATACTGCTCAATCTGCGCTCCATCTCGCGATACGTTCTCGGCGGTCGAAGCGCCTTGTCGGCGCGGCGACGCGCATATTCCTGCCGCTCGTGCTGCGCCCATCGCGGTTCATCCTTGTGATGGCGCCAGCGGTCATGCACATAAATCGGGTCATACCACGTGTGCCGCTGTTCGACCTCATACCACGGGAAAATGCCGATGCCGATATAGGTGCTGTCGTAGTAATCGCCGAAGTAATAGTGGCTGTATTGCGGACGGGTGAACAGGCTGAACTGAAGGTTGCCGATATCGACGGCGATGCTCAGCGCGTAAGAAAACCCCGGGCGCGCATAAATGCGCCTCGGAAAATACACCGGCGCGAACAGTAGCCCTCGGCGACCCAGCGCGTAATCCCAGTACCCGTTCGCAAATACATAGCCGCGCGGCGTCCAGACGTAATGCGACGGCACCCATACCCAGTCCGCCTGAGCCACAATCCAGTAGCCGGGCCGTTGAATATATTGTCCGTGATACCAGTACCAGCACGGCGGCACCCATATCTTGTCCGGTGATGGTGCCGGTCCCGGCGGTTCAATGTCCGTCAGTGCAGGCGGCGCTGGCAAATACTCGATCTCCTTATTGCCGGCAGGCGCCCAGAATCCTGCCACCCATTGCCAGCCCCCCGCCGCCTTCGCCCAGTAGCCCGGCACCCAGGACATACCCGGCGGCACTGCCCGCCAGCACCCGCTCACCCAGACATACCCGTTCCTGTCCGAATCCCACCCCCAGTAGCCCGGCACCCATGCAAACTGTTCGCCCGCGGGCCTCTCTGCGGGTGGAACTTCCTCTATGTTGGCCGGCGGCTCGGTTGGCGCTACAAGCCCCGTCTGGTCCTCCAGATTTACCGGCTGGGCAAAGGCCTCATTTACCGGCCCCCGCGTCAGTACCTCCGGCTGCTCCTCTGCCGGTATCGGCGGCGCTTGCCCTGTCGCCACGCCATACAGCATCCCCGTCGCCATAACTATTGCCATCACTATCATCATCGCGCTCTTCATCTCGTTTTCCTTTCTTAAAAGTCTCAATCCGATAAAACCAATGTCGCTGGATATATATCCAGTCAATACATTATCTCGCAACAGATGCCTGTGATTATGCATAGAGCTTCCGGTCAAGCTCCGCGGCGACACGATCAATCATCCGGCTGCTGTGGGGACGCCGCCAGAGCATCGTTGACGATCGTCTGTGCTTCCTCTATGATGCGGCGCAGATGAACCGGTCCCCGGAAGCTCTCTGCATAGATCTTGTAGATATTCTCGGTACCTGACGGACGCGCAGCGAACCATCCGCTTTCGGCTATTACCTTCAAGCCCCCGATGGGCGCGCCGTTGCCCGGCGCGTGGGTGAGGACAGTCTGGATTTTTTCGCCCGCCAACTCGGTGAGCTTAACCTGCCGGGGTGAGAGTTTCGCCAACCGTTCCTTTTCCTCCGGGGTGGCCGGCGCCTCAACGCGGTCATAGGCAGGCTCACCGAACTCTCGCGTGAGTTCGTTGTAGATTTCGCCGGGATCGCGGCCCATCCGGGCTGTGATCTCCGCCGCCAGCAAAGCCGGGACAATTCCATCTTTGTCCGTCGTCCAAACGTTGCCATCCAGACGAGCGAAGGAGGCCCCTGCGCTCTCTTCGCCACCAAAGCCAAGAAAACCTTCGAGCAAGCCATCAACGAACCACTTGAAGCCAACCGGCACCTCGTAGAGCTTCCGGCCAAGCTTCGCGGTGACACGATCGATCATCTGACTGCTCACCACCGTTTTGCCGATCGCCGCTTCCTTGCGCCACTTCGGCCGGTGTTGGAAGAGGTAGAAGACGGCGACGGAAAGGTAATGGTTGGGCGGCAGCAATCCCGCACTTCTGGTGACAATCCCGTGCCGGTCGTGGTCGGTATCGCAGGCAAAAGAAAGGTCAAAGCGGTCCTTCATCCCTATCAATCGCTGCATCGCGTAGGCCGAGGAAGGGTCCATCCGTATCTGACCATCCCAATCCACCGTCATAAAACGGAAGGTCGGGTCAACGGCCTCGTTGACAACTGTGAGGTTCAACCCGTACCGCTCAGCAATCGGCCCCCAGTAGTGGACCCCTGCGCCACCGAGCGGATCCACCCCCAGGCTGATCTTCGCGCCGCGAATGGCGTCCATGTCGAGCACGTTGGCGAGATCAGTAATGTAAGCGTTGAGGTAGTCGTGCCGGTGCGTCGTTGGGGCACGAAGCGCCTTCTCGAAAGGAATCCTCTTCACACCCCGCAGGCCATTATCGATGAATCCGTTTGCCTTCGCCTCAATCCAGGCGGTGACGACGGATTCCGCCGGCCCGCCGTTTGGGGGATTATATTTGAACCCGCCGTAATGTGGCGGATTGTGTGACGGCGTGATCACGATGCCGTCGGCGAGTCCTGTCTTGCGCCCGCGGTTGTACGTGAGAATCGCGTGGGAAACGGCAGGGGTTGGGGTATATTCATCTCCCTCCGCGATCATGACTTCCACCCCGTTTGCCGCCAGCACTTCAAGCGCGCTGGCAAGAGCCGGCACGGAAAGGGCATGCGTATCCATGCCGAGAAACAGCGGGCCATCGATCTTCTTCCGCTCCCGGTAGAGGCAAATGGCCTGACTGATGGCAAGGATATGCCATTCATTGAAAGCCTTTTCGAATGCGGAACCCCGATGCCCTGAGGTGCCGAAGGCAACCCGTTGTTTTAGCACTGAAGGGTCAGGCGCCTCCGTATAATAGGCCGTGACGAGTTTGGGTACGTTCACCAACATCGATGCTTCGGCCGGCTTTCCTGCAAAAAGATTCACTTTCATGACTCTCTCGTCAAATGCCGTGATGACCTTTGCGCCAAGGTCTCCATAAGCTTGTCGAACGGCTTGTTGAATTTCTCGACTCCTTCCTCCTCAAGTGTGTTTCGGCATCATAGGCAACATTTTCCTTGGATCAGCCATTGGTCTTTCCTTCCAACAAGGTCATATCTCGTTCGCAGATATTCCCTACACTGAATCCGTACAATCGCATCGCAAACGGTCCGGGAACTGAATCGCCAAATGGGATGGCTCCGCCGTGCGAGGCCAAGCTGTTCAGAATTACGCCCGTTCCGTATCCTTCTGAGATGAGATACTATGCTAAACTTTAACAGGCTCTGTGTGATGCACCTCGGATTCAATGGCTTTTGTGCCTTCGATGATTTCCTTGGCATTAGCCACCTCATCGGCTGTACCATGTGCGACTATAATATATTTGCCTGCCTTAATCGCCGTCTCATATCTCACCACACTATCTTTAGGGATGCCTATGCTGTAAAGGCCGGCGCCTAAGACGCTGAGGCCTCCAACAACCACAGCACCTTCCAATGTTCCAACCAACATGGCCACCAGCGGGCCTGCAACCAAAATCGGCCCAAATCCGGGAATCATAAAGAATGCCGATCCAAATAATAAACCCCAAATACCTCCCCAAAAAGCGCCAAGCTTGCCCCAATGCCTCATCCGGTCGCCTGTGTTGTAGTACCCGACTACATGCTCGTCAGAGTGATAGTCCTTACCAACAATAGAAAGCTTCTTCATGGGAAACCCCGCTTTCTGCAGTTCTTTGATACCAGCCTCAGCTTCTATGTGTGTTTTATACACTGCAACCATTGCATTTTTCTTCTCAGCCATAATTTGATCTCCTTATCTTTAATTTAATTGAAAATTACTTGCACCTTAACAACACGATCAAAAATATTGTTTTCTCATAAGGCACCGCCTTAATTTTTACCCTCCTGGATATACTTCGTCCCCGTCGGGCACTCTGAAATTTTGATCAGCACGGCTCAACATAAGTTACTCCACGAAAACTTTCTTCCGGCAGCTATAAAACTTTTAACCCAATAATCAAGCCGGTGCGTTTGTAAATCAGAGAAGAGCCTGTTTTTAATGTAAAACAAATTCCCTGTCCGCAATCGCCTTTGATGTTTATCACGGTTTCGGCAATGTACAGCGCCGAAAAAACAGAAACCCCTCCCACAACCAACAGAATCATAAGCATGGGCACAAGGCCGGTGGTCGCCGCTGCAACCGGCAAAGCCAAAATTCCGGCGCCGATAATCGTGGCGGCAAAAACAAAAACACCTTTTATGGTGCTAATCTCGTCCGTCATAATCGAACCTTAACCGAAAGCACTCGCAGTTCAGACCTCCTCTCAGGCCAGGTTTTTCTCGGCGAATTCCCACTTGACCAGATGCTCCAGATATGCCTTGATATAATCGTCCCTCCGGTTTTGGTAATCCAGATAGTAGGCGTGTTCCCAGACGTCGATAGTCAAAAGCGGTACTAAGCCGTGGGCGATCGGAGTGTCGGCATTGCCGGTCTTGATCACTTTGACGGTGTCTCCGTCCTTGACCAGCCAAGCCCAGCCGCTGCCGAACTAAGTGGCGGTGGCGCTTGAAAAGGCCTCGATAAATTTAGAGTAATCGCCGAAGGCTTGGGTGATCTTCTGCGCGATTTTCCCTGTCGGCCGGCCGCCGCCGTTGGACTGCATGCTGTTCCAGTAGAAGGTGTGGTTGAATACCTGAGCCGCGTTGTTAAAGATTGCGCTTTTATCCTCCTTCCCTTGCGTTTTTTTGATGATGTCATTCAAAGACAGCCCTTCAAACTCAGTACCGGCAATAAACAATGTATCTCCGGCTGTCTTAAACCGGTTGATCGTGTTTCACAGTCGGTTTTACATCTCTTCGATATTGGAGCGCAGCTGAGCGATCTGAATTCCCAGGCCGATACATTGTTTGCCGTCCATGCACAGATTGGCATCCTCGGGTTCCAAATGGGTTTTCAGCTTGTGATTGTCCTTTTTCAGGTCCACTATCCAGGCCTTTTTGGTCTCATCATAGTCAACCTTGATGTCAATGCCGCATTCGCCGATATCCGGATATATGGATTTGATCTTTTTACATAACTCGTTTTTATCGTGCATAATATACCTCCTTTGGATTCAAATAAATGGATTGGGTTTCCTGATCGGAATTTTTCCAGAGTCTTTTTCGATGATTATTTTGAGAGCTTTGCTGCAATGTTCGCAACGTGTTTTCCCTGAAAGCGGGCGGCAGTCAGTTCATTGTCACTCGGTATGCGTTCGCCCTGTCCGCCGGCAATGGTCGAAGCCCCATAGGGCGATCCGCCTGTAATTTCATCCACGCGCATCTGTCCTTGAAACGAGTAAAGGAGTCCCACAATCACAAAACCATGATGGAGAAGCGTGATATGAAAACTCAATATGGTAGATTCCTGGCCCCCATGCTGGGTGGCGGAGCTTGTAAACACGCTTCCCACTTTTACTATACCATTCCGTGATTTACCATCTTCATTCAAATATCTGATTCAGGTTAGAGCGCACAATCTGATCCTAAATACAGGTCACCCCGACGATAGGGCTACGATGTAATTATACTCTTCTGTATAGTCTATTCCGCATCCATCATTCAATTTTTCAGTAAACGACTCCATATTCTGTATTGCTTGCAAAATCTTACAACTTTTGATGCAATTCTCTTTAGGCATATTTTTTCTGGGACAATTTTTACACGGAGAAGAGATCATATTCCCTCCATTATACTTTATATAAGGGACGTTAACTAAACGATATTTATCGATTTACTTAAGGAACTAGGTTCTTTTACCCCTGGCGGCATGGACGACTTCAATTCCTTCCGAATGTGAAATCGTGTGGATTTGAATGTTCTGCTGTTCGCTCAAAAGGATCTTTGTTCCAAACAAAACGCCGAACCTGTCAGATCTCATATGATGGTCCAGATCTTCACGGGTTTCCCACTCTTTAATCAGGCTGAAAACGTTCTCGTCCTCGATATTCTGAAAGACCTGATAGCTCAGACAGCCCTTTTCCTGAAGCGTTGGCTCAATCATTGAGAGAAGTGTTTGCATAACCTCTTTCCGCTTTTCCGGACGTGCAGTCATTGTTATTCTGACAATAATCATGACAACGAATATTCTTCTCTGCTAAAGGATTGATGCAAAAACATTCACACTTTTTAATATTGCACAATCAAGTTTTGTGCCAAGCAGGATGAGTCTGAATAATTTTTATGCATCCGATTGATTTTTAATTGAATAAATAGATCAATGCGGCCGGAAATATAGGGATGAATCGATACAAAAGCATGGTCATATATGACGAATGGTTATATATGACACATTCTTGGCATCTTTGATGTGGTTGTAGTTCTCCGCAAGTAAATACAAATTGACGTGCTATTGCTTGAAGCAACCCAAAATAAATCGGAGGGTTTGTAAGATCGGAATAAAATTCTTGATGCCAGGAACGTGCATTTTCAATATTCATCCCCAAGACATCGATAATACAGACAACTCATATCCATCCATGCCCTTGTTTTCCGGAGCCTTTTACAAGGTTAAATTTTGGTTATATTTTTGGGGTTGAATATCAGGATAGCGGAAGATCCTATTTTCATAAAACGCCTAATGCACTGCGCAGGTTTGGAACAGTCTTAACATGAGAAACCGCCGTGGTACGTGAACCGTATGCCCGGTGGTGTGAGAGAGGGAGACTGTGAGGCCTCCCCCTACTCGATCAAGTTATTTTTTCTTAGCTTTCGATTTCACTATAGAGATGGAATTGGCGACCAGTTTTTCTTCGACCTTGTGGTACTTCACCTTGACTTTGGCGCCGTCTTTGACTTCTTCGCTGACCTTGGCATCAGCGGCGATTTCGAATGTCATCTCCTTACCCTTAGCTTCTTTTACTGTTATTGTTTTACCTGCCTCGTATGCCGAAACGATCCCCGAGGCTTTCATGGTCTTGGATTTGGCAGACTTTTCCCCCGAAGCTGAAGCCACGCTTACAAAGACTAACATTGTGAAAAGAGCAACCATAACGATAAATATTTTTTTCATGTTCATCTCCTTTTATTGGTTTTTTTGTTTACAATCATGAATTCATAAAATGACTATGCTAAATGAAATCCCCTTTCTGCTTCTGCCATCGTTGCCAGACCTAATTATAACGTAAGGTTTGACGGATTTGGCAGAAATTTTCTGAGTCTGCTAACCACCTCCTTTCTAAAAACTCACCTTCTCCGGCAAGGTTCCAAAGCATGTTCGACTCCTTTCGGACGACAGGATGCGTTCATTCATTTCAATAAAAGCAATTTATGCATTAGATTCCCTCCATTCCTGATCTGTCGGCTCAATCATTGAGAGAAGTGTTTGCATAACCTCTTTCCGCTTTTCCGGACGTGCAGTCATTGTTATTCTGACAATAATCATGACAACGAATATTCTCCCCTGCTAAAGGATTGATGCAAAAACATTCACACTTTTTAATTGCACAATCAAGTTTTGTGCCAAGCAGGATGAGTCTGAATAATTTTTATGCATCCGATTGATTTTTAATTGAATAAATAGATCAATGCGGCCGGAAATATAGGGATGAATCAATACAAAAGCATGGTCATATATGACGAATGGTCATATATGACACATTCTTGGCATCTCTGACGGGGTGCTAATGGTTCTTTATGAGGGAATACGAATTGACAAGCGATTGCCTGAGGCAAATCGGAAAAAATAGGCCGGCTAAGGCCTGCGGATACCCAGTTTTCGCATGCGGGCGCGTAAAGTGCTGATGTTGAGCCCAAGGATTTCTGAGGCCCCATTCTTGCCACTCACTTTCCAATGGGTCTGCTCAAGTACCCGGACAATATGGTCACGTTCAACCTTTTCCATGGTTTTTGGGGTCGTGTTCAAATCCTTATGCGGCGTCTTCAGTTCATCCATCAGGCGCAGTTTGGGACCCGAAGAGTTGATCACCGCCCGCTCGATCACGTTTTCAAGCTCCCTGACATTACCGGGCCAGTGATAATTCTGTAAGGTATTCATAACGTTTGTCGGAATGCTTTCAATGGATTTGCCCAGTCTCCTTGAAATGTTATCAACGTAATATTCCACAAGCTGGGGAAGGTCCTCCATATGTTCTCGGAGCGCCGGTACCGTAATCGGAAAAATATTTAACCGGTACCAGAGATCTTTCCTGAACTGGCCATTACGGACTTCCTCTTCCAGATTGCGGTTGGTGGCGGCGATAATCCGAACATCAACTTTGATGCTTCGGGAATTGCCCAACCGTTCGAACTCACCATCCTGGATCACCCTGAGCAATTTGGGCTGCAGTTCCATCGGCAGTTCGCCAATCTCATCCAAAAAAAGGGTTGCACCATTTGCCGCCTCAAAACGACCCATCCGTCTATCAACGGCACCGGTGAAAGCGCCTCTTTCATGGCCGAACAGCTCGCTTTCGATGAGGTTTAATGGCAGTGTGGCGCAATTTATTTTCAGCAACGGGCGATCTTTGCGCAGGCTGGAGCCATGAATGGCTCGGACAATCAGCTCTTTTCCGGTTCCGGTCTCGCCAAGAACGATAACGGCTGTGTCTTTCGGGGCAATTTGCTCAACCTTATAGAGCGTGTATTTGAGTGCGTCACTTTGACCGATAATATTCTCATAATTATATTCCAATTTGATTTCTTCTTGAAGATAAGTCCTTTCGGCCTCAAGCTGATCTTTTAATCGCTTTATTTCGGAAAGCGCTTCCCTGAGTTCCAGCGCCACCCGCTTGCGGTCTTCTATTTCTGTCTTTAGTTCTTCGTTTGCTTTTATAAGTTCAACAGTACGCTCCTCCACCCGTCGTTCCAGTTCGCTGCGGGCATTTCGCAGCGCCGCTTCCATCCGCTTGCGCTCACTGATATCGGATATCGCCGTTCGAGTTTGGGTGAGGTTCCCTTCCGTGTTTTTAATTAAGATACATTCCAGTTGAGCATAGAATTGGGAGCCATCTTTTTTCAAAAGTTTCAGTTCGCAGGTCTGCTTGTTCTGTGTTTCAAAGAGCTTATTGCGGTGAAAGTAGAAAACGTCTTGAGTATCACTGGTAATAAAACGTGAGAAAGGTTTTCCTATTAATAAACTTCTTTCCACACCCAACATGTCGGCGCTGGTAAGATTTGCCTCCAAAATCAGTCCTTTCTCCGAAAGGGTAATATACCCAAACGGGGCAAAGTCATACAAATCAGAATAGTTATCTCGGACTTCTATAAGTTTCAATTGAGATTGGTGCAGCTCTTCATTCTGCATCTCCAGTTCAACCTGATGCATTTGTAAATCCTCAATTAACTTTTTAACATCACCGGACTGTATCTCATTGATGGCAGAAGGATTCTTATTGATAAATTCCTCTGCCCTCTCACGCAGTTCCTTTTTGTAGGACTTGTTTTTATCCTTTTTCATCCGCTTTACCTATATAGTGCCTGAACGAAAACTGTCTTTTCCACCAATATCTACGCCTGCCCCGTGGAATGCGCAGCCTATTCCTCTGGGGTCAGACTCAAATTTTAACCTGCCACCGAACTTTGGCGGGTTAATCCTCGAAATACTAGCAGTATTACTGCCTGCCCCGTAGGTCCGGGAGATCGTACTGGGGTGGTTAAAATTTTCGTGTTGACTCGGGGCTTCCTGCCCCTCACCCTTGCGGGCAGCTTGACAGCTGTCCAAATCTGCTATCCTGCAGATTTGCCTTTGATCTTAACGAAAAATCCTATTTTTCGTTCGGGCACTATTTAGTCTTTAAAAACAAATTTTCCCCCAATAAACCCCGCAATGCCAGCCGCAGTAAGCATGACCAGGTTAATCAGAAGAAATAACAAATCACTCGATGAAGTTGCTGCCTGGGGATCAATGAAAAGCCATACCACCAAAATGACCGCCATTAATGAAACCACGGCAGCGCAAATGATCTTAATTTTAAACAGCCGAGTCAGTTGGCCTCTGTATTTTTTCTGCCATTCGATATACCCTGAAAAAAGGACCAACGGCAGGGTAAGGACAACAAATATCAGATTGTAAAAAGCGGCCTGGCTTAATCCGCTGAAATTGAACAGTGCGGCTAAAACAATAAATATAACAGAAGCTGGAAGTACTCCGTTTGGGATGTGGACCGAAATCGGATGGACATGATGCTTTAACATCAGATCAAAAATCGGGTTTAGTTTGGGGCGGAAAATAGGTGATTCAGGTTTTGAATCCATCTTTTTGTCTTCAGGTTCCGGCTGATCCATTTCCGTTTCCACCGGTTCTTCAGAAACTATCTCAATAAATTTGCTTCGATCAGCTCCGCACACCGGACACTCTTCAGGCGGTTCATCCCCCTCATGTATGTAACTATACACCGTACATTACCACTTTTTCACAGGATCTCCTTTTTATTTAAAATTACTTCAATTTCTTAAAAAGTTATGGAGAATGATTCCATCTCACAGCACAGGAAGAATATTGGGCGCACCTCAGACTCGGTCGGAGACTTCCATATGCAAGATTCAGGTTATAAATCATCTTGCTTCCATGGGTACAAAAGTGCACTGATCCGGGCCGCAGTAATCACCGATATATTGGGAATCGGGACGGTAAAGCACCGGTTTGGACTCAGCACCTCCAAACTGCTCTTCAAGAACATGAGCGGCCCAGCCGGAAATTCTGGCTATGGCAAATAACGGGGTAAAGAGATCTACGGGTATCCCCATGTAATAATAAAGAGATGCGCTATAGAAATCGACATTCACAAAAACACGAAAGAACCAAATCTAAAAAAGGGATTCTTTGATTTCGTGTTTCTATATTTTCGTTCTTTGGTGATAAATAAATTTTCTTTATTTCATCTTAATATTTAATCAAAATTCGTGCCAAATTTTATAAAATAAAATTAAAACCCGATAACAGCGACCAAAGGGGCATTCTTGTATAAAAACAAGTAAAACCTTTCTGCAAACGTCGAGTGTGCCGAAGAGGAAAGTCATTAAAAGCGAATCTGTAGAATGCTACCGCAACCTTTTGATAACAAAGCAAAATTGATAAAATTTGCGCTCCTGAAGGCCAAACCGTTTTCAAAAATAATTTATGCAGATTTTAGGTATAACAAGGAACAGTAATAAAATTTGATGAATATTTAATTATTCACATAAGATGATCCGGGGAGGAAAAGCACGGGACGAAATTAAAAAAACGTCTCATATTTTAGGCGTGAAACATAAGTGTATCATGAGACATGTGGTAAAGAGAAGATTCTTTAATGGTCAATTGTGTGGATTTTTTTTTGAGCATTTAAAAAACACATACGACCCAAATTATTAAAGCGCCGATTAAAGAACCATTTAATCAGAATAAAATTACCATATTTGTAACGACGTTTTTAAGACGAATAACAGCAACAATTATGCCACCCTATCGAACAATTCGATATTATATGTCTTTACAGATGGTTAACTGTTGATATGGATGTCGAGGAAAGATTGGTGA
>Ga0315543_1001325_pt1 | contig 27139 bp, 24 predicted proteins | sample SalMarSW160210MG_2_FD_203098 | JGI IMG/M metagenome (GOLD analysis project Ga0315543, IMG submission 203098) | Salt marsh sediment microbial communities from the Plum Island Ecosystem LTER, Massachusetts, United States - Salt Marsh Sediment SW1601-210 ... | reverse complement strand
GCCGAACTTAGCCACTATGCGGTGATAAGTCGCAGCCGATTTGTCCATAGCCTTTACTTTAAATAAACTGGCTACATTATAGCAAGCGAACTTGGGTTGGACAAGGCAAAGCGATAGAGAGACGGCTCTAAAAGCCCTACTCTACCGCCGATTCCTTACCGTAGAGCCGCTTCTTCCAGCGGACGCCCGCCCCTACCACCTGCCGCGAGCCGCCGTAGAGGGCGGTGAGGATAAGGAAGGTGAAGCCGAGCGGGTGGAGAAAAGCCGAGATGACCGGCTCCTTGAAGCGACTATCCACCAGCCAGCGCATACCGAATACCATCATCACCTGGAAGATGATAATCGCCCCCCAGCCGGTGGGCGCCACGAACAGTTCCCGCCACAGCCAGTAGAACGGAGCCAGGTAAAATGCGTAGCCGGCGGCAAGCAACATTGCCAGGGCGAGCCGGGACAGTGCCGCCACTGAATATATCCACTTGATAAAGCCCTCCCACATAGACCCTACATCGCGGTACATATTGCAGGACACCACCGGCGACAGGTCAATAGCTATATGGCGGCTGCCGCTGCGGTTTATCTCAACGCCCAGCCAGACATCCTCGATTATCCTCGATTTGACCGCCTGGTGCCCGCCAATCCTCCAGTAGTCTTCGCGGGGGAAGAAGAGGAACTGGCCGATAGCCAGCGAGGGCCGGCGCGAGCGGTGCAGCCACCAGACAGGCAGCCAGCTCATGATGACGAAGTATAACACCGGTATGGCTATCTTCTGGGGCAGGGAATTGGCCAGCTGGCGGGGGAAACCGGAAAGCATGCCGGGCTTGTTGGATTCTATAGCTACGGACAGCACACTGCGCAGCATGTGGGGAGCGTGTATAGTATCGGCGTCAACGAACAGAAACCAGGAGCCCCTGGCTTGCTTAGCCAGCTGATAGCAGGCAAAGGGCTTGCCCGCCCAGCCTTCGGGGAGGGGCTCCGATTTAGAGAGACGGACGCGGCTATCCCGGGCGGCTATCCGCTCCACGACGGCAGCCGTATTATCCGAGGAGTGGTCATCGAGCACCAGAATCTCAAAATTGGGGTAGTCCTGCGCCTGCAGGGACTTGAGGCAGGTCTCAATATTATCCTCTTCGTCCCGGGCCGGAACCATGACCGAGATTAGAGGCGCCGACTCCGGCAGGCGGCTATCAGCGCGCGGCCTTTTCAAGGCGCGGAGATTGAGGAAAAGATTAAGCATGAAGAGCACCAGCCCGCCAGCTATTATCAAATGATACAGCATATTCTAAGCTTTTCTACGGGTCTACCGTCTGCGAGATTGAAGCCAGGCCAGAATTCTGACCCGGCGCGTTGGAACAGTTTTCAGGTCGTTGAAGTGCTTTGCCGTAAGTATCGCCAGCACCCCCAGCATCAGCACCGATTCCCAGGAGTTTCCTTTGGTGATTACCAGATAAGCCAGTGTGCCGGCGGCACCGGCTATCACTATCCAGGCATCTTTTTCTATAAAGAGAAAGGCTATGAGCAGAAAGGCGAGAAGTGCAAAAAATACCTCCAGGTGGGGCAGCGCGAGCAGAACGCCAAAAGTGACCGCTATCGATTTGCCCCCCTTAAAGCCGAGGAAGGGAGAAAAGGCGCTTCCCAGTATAGCGCTCAAAGCCACTATAAACACCGCCATACCGGGAAATCCCCAGTAGGCGTGAGCCAGATAGACGAAGGGCACGCCCTTGGCCATATCCAGAAGCATAGCCAGGACGAACGAGTTGCGTCCCCCGGCCCGTAAGACATTGGTGGCGCCGGGGTTGCCGTCCCCGTACTCTCTTACCTCTTTGCCTAAAAACCAGCGTCCCACCCACACCGAGAAGGGGCAGGCACCTAACCAGAAAGCGGCCAGAGCCAATATTATTACCTGATAATATTCCACCATGCCGACACTACCAGGCGTTATGCCTAGTACTTCTAGGTCATTAATTTATACCATAACCAGCCTGCCGTCAAGGGGTAAAATTCTATTTAAGCTTGAGGTTTTTGCTCCCTCCCCCCCTGTTTAACAGGCAAATTGTTTCCCACCCACCCTAAAGAGGTTGAGCCTCTATCAATTTCTTTTTTGGGGGTTTAAGGGGGTGAGGTTGATAAACAAAAAAACGGTGGGGGGAGAAGGGGAGGCTATAGCCCTGTTTTTAGAGTGCGTTTTTCTTCCCACCCTGACCCACCCTACAGAAGTAATACTTCTATCAATTTCTCTTTAGGGGAAGTGGGGGAAAGAGATTTTTCAAAAGCGAAGCTTATGAGGGCGGGAGGGTGGGACGCAAAACAAAACTTAAAAAGTGGGGGTAAAACGCCTGATTGCCCCATATTCTCTCCTGTGCTAGAATTTTTACTGGGTTCCCGGGAAAATCGGAGATTTTTCTGGGTTTTGCAGGGCTAGGCCGTATCGGCTAGCCCTAGAGGCATTTGGGGAGAATTAAGTTGAACCTGACCAAACTGCTGCACCTAATTGAGGGGACGCCAGAATACAAACAGCTGGTAGAAGAGCTAAAAAAACAAAACGGCGATATCAGCGCGGTGGTGCTGGAGGCAGCCAAGCCTTACTTCATCGCCGCTTTATATAGCTCTTTGCGCCGCCCCATGCTGGTGGTCACCGCCCAGCCGGAGAACTGCCAGCGTCTCCACGAGCAGATAGCGACCTGGAGTAAATCGGGAGGGGTAAAGCTATTCCCCGAGCCCGATACCCTGCCCTACGAGCGCATCGCCGCCGACGCCTCCAGCGGGCTGGAGCGGGTGCAGGCGCTATCGGCGCTGGCAGGCATAAACGGCGACGAGCCTCCCCTTATAGTTGTTTCCGCACCCTCCCTGATGGCCAAACTAACGCCGCATAAAGATTTCATCGCCGGCTGCCATACTGTGGGGGTGGGGATGAATACCGAGCCCATGGAACTGCTAAAAAGATGGCAGGACATCGGCTACCGACTGGAGAATATGGTGGAGGTGCCGGGCACCATAAGCCGTAGGGGCGGCATTGTGGATATCTATCCCCCCACCAGCGACCTGCCCGCCAGATTAGAGTTCCTGGGCGACACTATAGAAAGTATGCGGCTCTTCGACCCGGCAACTCAGCGTTCACTTAATCCCGTAGAGTCTATTGCCGTCTGCCCGGCGGCGGAACTGCCGGGGACGCTTAATACCGACAGCCTGCTGGAATTTCTGCCAGAGGACTGTCTTTTAGTGCTGGATGAGGCGGCCAATATCGAGCAGGCGGTTAGCAACCTGGAGGCGCAGGCCGAACAGCTGCGCGGCGAGAAAATAGAGAGAAAAGAGCTGCCGGTTGGTTTCCCCAAGCCCTACTTTAACTGGGGGAAATTGGAGCCGAAAATAAAAGGGAAGCCATACTTCAAGCTGACCGCCTGGGGGGTTGGTAAAGATGAGGTAGCCCACAAGCTGAGCTTCACCACCGCCCCCGGCTATGCCGGACAGCTGCCAGCGCTGGTCAAAAAGGCCAAGCAGCTATTAAAGCAGCAACAGCGGCTGATTATAGTCAGCCACCAGGCCAGCCGCCTCGCCGAGCTTCTGGAACAGGAAGACATCATCGCCGAGCCGGTGAGCGAGATAAAAGAGATACCCCCGCCCGGCTCGCTGACATTGGTTCAGGGGCTGCTGGGGGAGGGGTGGGTAATGAACGGCCAGACCCACCTGCTCACCGACGCCGAGGTCTTCGGCTTTATCAAGCAGAGACGGCTGGTAAAAAGAAGGCCGGTGCCCCACCACCAGTTCCTCATCGAGCTTACCCCCGGCGATTACGTGGTGCATGTGGAGCATGGCATCGGCAAGTTCGCCGGCGTGGTAAAGATGGGCAGCGGCAACGGCGAGAAGGAATATTTGCTGCTGAAATACGCCGCCAACGACAAGCTCTATGTGCCCACCGACCAGATAGACCGGGTCAACCGTTACATCGGCGGGGGCGACCATGCCCCCACACTATCCCGGCTGGGCACCCAGGAATGGACGCGCGCCAAGCAGAAGGTGAGGGAATCGGTGGAGGAGGTCGCTACAGAGCTGTTAGTCCTCTACGCCGCCCGGGAGGTCGTGCCCGGCTTCAGCTTCTCGCGGGATACCGTCTGGCAGCAGGAGCTGGAGGCATCGTTTCCCTACGTTGAGACGCCCGACCAGATTGAGGTGCAGGGGCAGGTCAAAGCCGACATGGAGAAGGACAAGCCGATGGACCGGCTGGTCTGCGGGGACGTGGGCTACGGCAAGACCGAGGTGGCAGTCAGAGCCGCCTTCAAGGCGGTGATGGACGGCAAGCAGGCGGCGGTCTTAGTCCCGACCACCGTCCTCGCCCAGCAGCACTTCAGCACCTTTAGAGAAAGGCTGGAAGCCTTCCCTGTGAGAATCGAGGTATTGAGCCGTTTTAAAACTCCTAAAGAGCAGGAAGCCGTTATAGAAGGGTTAGCCAGCGGCAGTATCGATATCTGCATCGGCACCCACCGATTATTGCAGAAGGACATAAATTTCAAGAACCTGGGGCTGTTGATTATCGACGAGGAGCAGCGCTTCGGCGTCAGCCACAAGGAGCACCTCAAAAAGATGCGCCAGGAGGTGGATGTGCTCACCTTGAGCGCCACCCCCATCCCCCGCACCCTGCACATGTCGCTGGTGGGGGTAAGGGACATGAGCACCATGGAGACCCCACCCGACCAACGCCTGCCCATCAAGACCTACGTCGCCCAGTACGATGAAAGGCTCGTCCGGGAAGCCGTCCTCAGGGAGATGGAGCGCAACGGGCAGGTCTTCTTCGTCCATAACCGGGTGGAGAGCATAGACTATATCGCCGAGAAGCTCCAGTCGCTTATTCCCGAAGCCAAGATTTCCATCGCCCACGGCCGGATGGCGGAGGCGGAGCTGGAAAGGGTGATGAGCGACTTCAGCCAGGATAAAAGCGATATACTGGTCTGCACCACCATCATCGAGTCCGGGCTGGACATGCCCAATGTTAACACATTGATTGTCAACCGGGCGGACAGGTTCGGGCTGACCCAGCTGTACCAGCTGAGGGGCAGAGTGGGGCGGGGCGCCAATTTAGCCTACGCCTACTTCCTCTTCGAGAAGGGCAGGATGCTCACCCCTACCGCCGAGAAGCGACTCAAGACCATCTTCGAAGCCACCGAGCTGGGGGCGGGCTTCAGCATCGCCCTCAAAGATCTGGAAATAAGGGGGGCGGGGACGCTGCTGGGACCCCGTCAGAGCGGGCACATCAGCGCCGTCGGCTTCAGCCTATACTGCAAGCTGCTTGCCGACGCGGTGGAGAATCGCAAAGCCCGGCAGGCCGGAGTCCCCGAAAAGCTCAGACCCTCCCCCCTCCCCCAGCCCAGCATAGATTTGCCCCTCAAAGCCTATATCCCCGATGAGTATGTCGGCGACGTCGAGACGCGCCTCAGCCTCTACCAGAGCCTCTCCCGGGTGGATAGATTGGAGCAGCTTGAGGCGCTGGCACAGGAGTTCGTTGACAGGTTCGGCGCTATACCCAAGGAGGTCAAAAACCTCCTCTACGCCGTCAGGATAAAGCTGCTGGCGGGAAAAGCCGGAATCGAGTCCGTCACCACCGAGGACGGGCAGATTGTCCTGCGCCTGCTGGAGGGGATGCGCTTCACGCCCCAGCAGCGGGAAATTGCCCTGCCCGACGGGGTGAGGATGGGGGTAAGGCAGCTCAGCCTGGGCTACAGGGGGGATAAGGGGTGGAAGTCAAAGCTGGTGGGGGCGCTGGGGAAGATCGGGTGATAGACCAGCACCGATAGAATTTGAACGTATACTACTTTTTTTCAACGGAAACAATCCGAAGCTAATTAGCTACGGGGACTTGTTATTGACTTTATGTAAAGGGGAGTGTGGAGTGGAGAAAGGGTTGACTTAAGGGGATATAATGGGGTTGAGGGAAGTTACAGATGGGGTTATTGAACCGTAAACCTAAGACTAGCATTGAGGAGTTTTGTCAACAGTTCTACGACTCTGTAGTCTTTCACCCAATAATAGCTGGTGAAGACTTTAATAAGGTCTGGTGGGGCACTGTTTTTGACACTGTGGCAGAAGCTGACAAGTCCTTCGCTGTCATTGATAAAACTCTATTCGTTCGGGAGATGACAGCTTTACGCCTTGAGCTATTCGGACTCGCTTGGGGACGTAAGTTTAAAAAGGAAGAATTCACTATACCTCAAAGTGCCTTCACCCGACATTACCTAGAGGAAAGTAAAAGGCTTGAGATTTGGGACATTATGGAAGAATACAACCAAGCCATCGCTCAGTCTGTAACAATGACTGAAGATGGAAAGCAAATGGATGAAATGCGAGTTGCCAAAGCTAACCTTGCTAGGGTTAAATTTTTCGACAAATGGGCTAAGGCTAACATAAGCGACACGTCTGCATCAACTGAGGAAGAGAAAGGTCTTGCTAATTGTGTGGCTAGTGTTGCTAACCGAATTGGCGCGGATATCAAGAGAAACGATTGTATTCTAGTTAAGCGATTAACTTCCAGGGTTGCAGACCGACTAGGCTGCGATATAAACCTAAAGTATGAAGCTCTCTATTGGCTAGGCACAGCCATATTTGGGCTTTACGAAGGTGCAAAGGAAGCTATAAAATCCGTGAACTTACAAGTGTGATGGAGAAGATTGTAGTTCCAACCAACTTTAATAAGACAGGTAAGCGCGTTCTATCACTTCCTTTGGAGGAAGGAAGGGTTTGCGCACCTGCATATCAACAGTATCGCAAGGCATACTGTGCAGCACAAGATAAATGGAAACGTAAGTTTGATGCCGCGAAACAGGCTTATGTTGAAAGTATAGCTCATTGGATAGCTTTGTATATTGCTGGTGATTCCACGCCTGTTGCGCAGAAATACAAGATAGCTAAGTTCTTGGCAGAACAAAGTTTAGCGGAACGGGGGCCAACGAATATAACAGGGCCAAATAGTTCACAGCGATGGTCGGTTCAACTAGGTAATATATTAGATCTTGCTAGCGTTGAAGAGAAAACTTGGAAAGATTATATAACAGCAACCGACAAAGCCGATGCTGAAAGGGACGCAGCTCTTGCCAAAGCCAGGTCGGCTTGTGATGAAATGAAACGAGCACTGGCTCGGGAAATATCTGACCACACACATCACCAATATCACCCGGAAGATGAGCACTAACTATCTCTAGACCTCTCAAAGGGGAGTCTAAGAGGGGCTTAAAGCCCCTTTTTTTATGGGAAATCCCCCTAGTCCCCCTTTACCAAAGGGGGAGACTAGCCTGATTTTTAGGGTGCGTTTTACTTCCCACCCTCCCACCCTACAGAAGTGATACTTCTATCAATTTCTTTTGGGGTGGGGTAAAAAGGGCTTTAGCCCTACCTTAAGGGCGGCGGGCGGGAAAAGATAATAAAAGGGGCGGGGTTGAAAAACAGCCTCAAAATCGTTACCCTGTATAGAGAAAAGAACTACACCAAGGAGAAAACGGACTGATGAAATTTAAAAGCCTGTCCCGAATAGCCAGCATAATACTAATCTCAGCGATATTCCCACTGGCTGCCTGCCCCGGTGGGGAAACACCTGCGGAAACGCCCGGGGAAACAGCCGCAGAAACACCCGCGGAAACCCCCAGCGAAACCCCCAAGCCCAAAACATACTCAGCCCCGCCGGCGATGCAGATTGACCCCGGCAAAAACTACACCGCCATCATCGAGACCGAAAAGGGCAACCTGGTGCTGGAGCTGTTTGCCAGCGATGTGCCGGTAACCGTCAACAACTTCGTCTTCTTAGCCCGCGAGGGCTTCTACGACGGCACCACCTTCCACCGCGTTATACTTGAGCCTGAGCCATTTATGGCCCAGGGAGGCGACCCCACCGGCACCGGAAGAGGCGGGCCCGGCTACACCTTTAAAGACGAGTTCACCGAGCACTCCCATGTCACCGGCGCCCTATCCATGGCCAACGCCGGCGCCGACACCAACGGCAGCCAGTTCTTCATCTGCTACTCCCCACAGCCCCACCTCGACGGGCTGCATTCGGTGTTCGGCCAGCTGACGGAGGGGATGGATGTACTGCTGCAGATAAAGAACGGCGATGTAATCAAGCGGATAGTTATCGAGGAGAGCTAGTCGGTGAGGGGAAGTTTAGACCTGTGTTTTGCTTCCCACCCTGACCCACCTCTACATTTCTATCAACCTCACCCCCTTAATCCCCCTCTCCACTCTTGGAGAGGGGGAGAGGTTTTTTTAGAAGAGGGGGCATAGCCCCCTCTTAGACACCCCTTGATATGCTTGGGGGGTTTTTCTCTCTATCGGGGGCGGGGAAGCAAGCTATAGAGGCGCAGCCTATAAGGGTGGGAGGGTATGGGACGAGAGAGAACCGGTGGAAGCGGAGATGGGAAGAGATATAAAAAAGGGGTGGAGTCACCCCATAAAGGCTAAAGATTTGAACTGCCGGGGCAGGTCTTTAACTTATTTAGTTATCAGTCCTTGATGCCCCGTTCGTGAATATAATCAACGGCATCCTGGACGGTTACTATCTTCTCCGCATCCTCGTCCGGTATCTCGACCTTCTGGTCGGGCTTGCCGAACTCCTCCTCCAAGGACATTATCAGCTCGACCAAATCCAGAGAATCAGCGCCTAAATCATCAACAAAACTGGCTTTGGGCACGACCTCGCTTTCCTCAACACCTAGCTGCTCAACAACTATCTTCTTTATCCGCTCAAAGACTGTGGGCATCTCTTACCTCCCTACTTTCTAGCGGCAAGGGCGCTAACCGAGCCCAAAACTCCGTTAACGAACCTTGACGAATTATCGCTGCCAAATTTCTTGGCTAACTCGACCGCCTCATTGATGGCGACCTTCACTGGGACATTATTATCAAGTAAAATCTCAAATATTGCAAGTCTTAAGATATTCCGGTCGACGACGGGTATCTGCTCCAGCGGCCAGGCCGGGGCAAACTTCCTGATATGCTTATCTATCTGCTCCCGGTTACGGATAACACCGTTGACCAGCCCCCGGCTGAAGTCGGCGTCTTCTCCGGACAGGCCGGCGCCAGCCAGCAGATGGGCTAAAGCCACCTCGGCATCGTGGCCAGCCGAGTCGAACTCGTATAATACCTGTAAAGCTACTGCCCTGGCTCTGCGCCGTACTCCCATCTTTTACCCGCCAAACTTAACCTATTATTATAGCATTTTGTCCCGGCCATGCAACTAGGAAATAGCCATGCCCCCGTTCACAGCCAGAACCTGCCCGGTGATGTAGCCCGCCTCCTCGGAAGCCAGAAAGGCGACCGCCTCAGCCACATCCCGGGGAGTGCCGAAACGGTTTAGAGGAATGAGCTCCTTAATCTCCTGCCGCTGTTCCTCTTTTATCTGTTTGGTCATATCGGTCTCAATAAAGCCCGGAGTGACGGCGTTGACGGTGATGCTGTGGGAGCCGACCTCCTTAGCCACCGTCCGGGTAAAGCCGATAATACCAGCCTTGGCCGAAGCGTAGTTAGCCTGCCCCGGATTACCCATGACACCGGCGATGCTGGAAAGACTGATAATCCGGCCCCAGCGTTTTTTAAGCATAGGCCGCAGAACGGCTTTGGTGCAGAGGAAGACGCTCTTTAAGTCCACATCCAAGACTTTGTCCCAGTCCTCCTCCGACATCCGCACCAGGAGCTGGTCCCGGGCGATGCCGGCGTTATTGACCAGAATATCAATCCGGCCGTAGGCTTTTATGGTTATATCCGCCAGCCGGGCGACATCCGATGCCGAGCTGACATCGGCCAGGCAAGCCAGGCTCTTGCCACCCGCAGATTTGATTTCCCCGGCTACCGCCTCCGCCTCTTTTTCCAGGATATCGGAGACCACCACCGCTGCCCCCACCTCGGCCAGTTTGAGGGCAATGGCGCGCCCGATGCCCCGGCCGCCGCCGGTGACTATGGCTACTTTATCAGAGAGATTCATTATTCTACCCCCTGCACCATATTCTTAACCGCTTCGGCATTGCCGATATTTATGATTTTAACACCCCTGTCTATCCGCTTGATTAGACCGGCCAGCACCTTACCAGGCCCGATTTCAATAAATGCGGATACTCCGTCATTTACCATATACTCCACCGAGCGCTGCCACTGGATGCAGTTACACAGCTGATTGAGCAGCTCCTCTTTAACCGCTTCGGCAGTGGTGAGGGGTTTAGCGGTGGTATTACCAACGATAGGCACGGTTGGATTACTAAAGTTAAGGGTGGCCATAATTTCGGCCATGCCGTCAACCGCCGGCTGCATCAGCGGGGTATGAAAGGCGCCGCTTACCTGCAGGGGGATGGCACGGTGTGCCCCCCGCTCTTTGACCAGTTCAACGGCCTGGGACAGCTCATCTTTGGCACCACTAATTACTATCTGGCCGGGGCAGTTGATATTGGCGATAGTAGTGCCGGTCTGCTGGCAGACCTCAGCCAGGGGTGCCTCGTCAAGGCCGATAATTGCCGCCATACCGCCGGGGGTGAGCTGGCCCGCTTCATGCATGAGCCGTCCCCTTTCCCGTGTCAGATAGACGGTGGTGGCAAAATCGAGCACCCCCGCCGCCGCCAGCGCCGTGTACTCGCCCAGGCTGTGACCGGCGACAAAGTCGGCCGGGGGCAATGCCCCGTTAAGACTGCGGCTGGCTTCCAGGCAGGCGAAGCTGACGGTGACTATCGCCGGCTGGGCGTTGACCGTCTTGATAAGCTCTTCCTCGGGTCCCTCAAAGCACAGACGGGAGAGGGAAAAACCCAGAGCCTTATCAGCCTGCTCGAAGACGGCTTTAGCCGCCTCATAATTCCGGTAAAGGTCAAGACCCATGCCCACCGACTGGGAACCCTGCCCGGGGAAGACATGGGCGGTCTTTACTGCTTGCGGCATGTCATTCCTCCCGGTTATGCCGCCGGCTTCTTCGGGCTTTTGACTTCAATAACCTCCCTGCCGGCATAGCTGCCGCAGGTAGGACAGGCATGGTGAGATAGCTTGGGACTATGACACTGAGGGCATAAGTCCAGGGAGGGTATGACCATGCCGAGATGAGACCGACGCTTGCCCTGCCGCGCCTTGGCGTATTTTCGTTTTGGTAAAGCCCCCATACTACTTTCCTTTCTCTTCTTTCAATTTACTCAGTTCCGCCTAGCGGGGGTTGGCTACCCGGGACGGGCAGCCACAGGGCCCCCGGTTGAGATTGTGACCACAAAAGGGGCACAACCCAGCGCAATTTTCTCTACAGAGCGGTTTCATGGGAATAGCCAGCAGCGCGTACTGGCGCACCGCCTCGGTCAGGTCAAGGACATGCTGCTGGTCAATGGTGAAACAGCCCGGCTCGTCGGGCAAGGATAGAGCCGCCCCGGTATCCACATCGGCGGTGGGGTAGTACTCCTCCTCAAGGTTCATCTTGAGCGGGCACTTGAAAGAGCCCAGACAACGGCTGCAGGTAAGCTCGACCTCGGCAGCTAGCTCTCCCTTGACCAGTATACTACGGTTGGTGCGCATCAGCCTGACCTTACCCTGCACCAGACTGTTAACACCGTCACCGGTGATATCGATAACCTGTTTTATTTCGTAATCTCTGACCGAGCCTATAGACGCCCGGAGTAACTGGGCTACATTTATCTTCATCGCCTGCCGCCTCCCCTCCATAAGCAAGTCTTCTATTATAAGCCGAGCATGACGCCTACTGTCAAGCTGAACAGCTACCTGCCCAACACCTTCAGCTTCCTAAGGGCAAAGGCAATCTCGTTTCTCAACACCTGGTTGGAGCCTTCGTATATCTGGGTAATCTTGGCGTCGCGGAACATCTTCTCGATAGGATAGTCACGCATGTAGCCGACGCCGCCGAAGACCTGCATGGCGTCGGTGGTCACCTTCATCGCCGTGTCCGAGGCGAAGACCTTGCACATCGCCGACTCTTTGGTGAAATCCTTAACCCCGTTATCCACCATCCGGGCGGTTGAATAGACCAAAGCCCGCGACGCCTCCACCCGTATCGCCATCTCCGCCAGTATCTGCTGTACCGCCTGCTGGGCGAAAATGGGGTGGCCAAACTGGACGCGCTTCTTGGCGTAGTCTATAGCCGCCTCCAGAGCCCCCTGTGCCAGACCCAACGCCTGGGCACCCAAACCGGGGCGGGAGCGGTCTAAAAGCTTCATGGTCAGGATAAAGCCTATCCCCTCCCGGCCGATGATATTCTCGGCGGGGATGAGGCAATCTTCAAAGACCAGCTCTCTGGTTGAGGAAGCGCGAATGCCCAGCTTCTTCTCCTTGCGGCCAAAGGTAAAGCCGGGGGTATCTTTTTCAACAATGAAGGCGCTGGCGCCGCGGGGGCCTTTTGACTTATCGGTTAAGGCAATAACGGTGTATACCTCGGCGTCGCCACCGTTGGTGATAAACTGCTTGGTTCCGTTAATGATATAGCCTTTATCGGTGCGCTGGGCAGTGGCCTTGATGCCACCGGGGTCACTGCCAGCTTCAGCCTCAGTCAGGCCAAAGGCAGCCAGCTTCCTGCCGCTGGCGATGTCAGGCAGGTATTTGCGCTTCTGCTCGTCGGTACCGTACTCGAGCAGGGTGAATGATCCCAGGCCGCTGGCGGCATAGCTGACGGCGATGCCGCTGCACACCCGGCTCAGTTCCTCCACCACCAGACAGAGGTCAAGGAGACCGCCACCCAACCCCCCGTACTCTTCGGGAATATAGACGCCGAACAGGCCGGCGTCAGCCAAGATTTTCATTATCTCCCAGGGGAACTCTTCCTTTTCATCAAGCTCCGCCCGCACCGGCAAAATCTTCTCTTCGGCAATGGTCCGGGTTAGATTTTTGATTTCCTTTTGTTGCTCAGTTAAGAAATAATCCAAAGCGCTCCTCCTGAGTAGAATTAAAGCTAACAGTCCAACCAATAATTAGTCCATTATAAGCCAAGCCAGCTACCCAGTGTCAAGGCGGACTAACCTTGACACCGCGCCAGCCCATCATTAAAATTTTCCCGGGCACAGTTTAACCGCCGGCGAGCCGGTTTGCCAAAATTTTCGCCATAGCCTGCCAAAATATGCTAAACTAGATAGCTGCCGGTTAATAGCTAATTAGAGGGAGGTGAACCCAATGTTAGCCAAGGCATTTGTCCTTATCGAAACAGCAGTGGGCCGAAACAAGGAAGTAGCCACCGCCCTGAAAAAGCTAAAAGGGGTGAAATCGGTTGATGTCGTAACCGGGCCCTATGACATTATCGCCGTCATCGAGCAGGAGAACCTGAACGACATCGGCGACCTGGTTACCGCCAAAATCCACCCCATCGCCGGCATCTCCCGGACGGTGACCTGCCTGGCGATAAAGAGCACCTGAAGCCTGGGCAAGACTTAAGCCAAAGGGATAAAGCAGTACTTTGACTGTAATAAGGAGATAGAAGCATGGATTTTAGACTGAGTGAGGAGCAGCAGAAATTCCGGCAGGAAGTCCGTGATTTCCTGGAGGGGGAGATAAAGCAGGGGCTGTGGGAGCCGAGCTGCGATGCCTGGATAATGGGGCACGACCCGGAGTTTACCAGGCGTGTTTCCCAGAAGGGCTGGATTGGCTTAACCTGGCCCAAAGAGTACGGCGGGCAGGGGCGCTCCTACATAGACCGGCTTATCCTGACCGAGGAGATGCTGCGCTATGGCGCGCCGGCCGCCTGCCACTGGTTCGCCGACCGCCAGATAGGCGGCGCCATCGTCCACTATGGCACCGACCAGCAGAAGAATGAATTGCTGCCCATGATTCTAAAGGGCGAAGCCTACGTGGGGCTGGGGATGAGCGAGCCCGACGCCGGCAGCGACCTGGCCTCGCTTAAAACTAAAGCCACCGAGGACGGCGACAATTTTATCATCGACGGGCAGAAGACCTGGACCAGCGGCGGCAGTAAAATGAACTGGATTTACCTGGTGGCCCGCACCGACCCCGATGCCCCCAAGCACAGGGGCATCAGCGAGTTCTTCTTCAGCACCGATTTGCCCGGAGTCAGCGTAGCCCCCATAGAAGATATCACCGGCGGAGTGCACTTTAACGAGGTCTTTTTTGAGAACGTGCGCATCCCCAAGACCTGCCTCATCGGGGAGCGAAACAAGGGCTTTTACCAGATTTTGAACCAGCTTGACTACGAGCGGAGCGGCATGGAGCGGCTGATGGCCAACTACCCCCTGTTTGAAGCCGTCATCAAGTATGTTAAAGAAACCAGGCAGAACGGCAAGCCGCTGTCCCAGGACCCGCTGGTACGGGCCAAGCTGGCCCAGCTAAAAACCGAGTTTGAGATAGGGCGGCTGCACATGTACCGCGTGGCCGTGGTTATGGACGAGGGCCGCGCCCCCAACTGGGAATCATCAATGTCCAAGGCCTACGGCACCGCCTTCGAACAGCGCCTGGCCGGCGCCGCCATCGAGATACTGGGGCTTTACGGACAGCTTGCGCCGGAATCGAAGTGGGCGCCAATGCACGGCATGGCCTACCATTCTTACCTGTCTTCCAAGGGCTACAGCCTGCAGGCCGGCAGCTCGGAAGTCCTGAAGAATATCCTGGCGCTGAGAAAGCTGGAGCTACCCAACCAATAAACTTACGGGAAGATTGAAATAGGAGGCAATGATGAATTTAGCTCTCTCCGAAGAACAGGAAATGTTAAAGACGATGGCCCGTGACTTTCTGGCCGATAAGCTGCCTAAAGCAACGGTTAAAGAGATAGAAGAAAGCGAGGAGGGCTACTCAGCCGAGCTGTGGAAGGAGATGGCCGGGCTGGGCTGGATGGGGCTGGGCTTCCCCGAAAAGTACGGCGGCAGTGATATGAGCTTCCTCGATTTGGCCATGCTGCTGGAGGAAATGGGCCGAGCCTGCCTGCCCGGTCCCTATTTTTCCACGGTGGTCCTGAGCGGCTTTACCATTCTGGATATCGGCACCGAAGAGCAGAAAGATGCCTACCTGCCCAAGATCTCCAGCGGGGAGGCCATCTTTACCCTGGCCCTGACCGAACCCAGCGCCAGCTACGACATCAGCGGCATCGAGACTAAAGCCACCGCTGAGGGCGATAACTATGTCATCAGCGGCACCAAGCTCTTTGTCCCCGACGCCAATGTCGCCGATTACATGCTGGTGGCGGCCAAAACGGATAAGGGGATTACCCTATTCATAGTAGACGCCAAGAGCCCGGGGATAAGCACCACCGTATTGAAGAGCATCGCCAACGACAAGCTGTGCGAGGTGGTCTTCGATAAGGTTAAAGTGGCCAAAGATAATATCCTGGGAGAACCGGACCAGGGCTGGAAAGAGATAGAGAAGATAATCCAGCGGGCGGCGGTAGGCAAGTGCTGTGAGATGACCGGCTGCATCCAGCAGGCGCTGGACATGACGGTGGAATACGCCAAGGATAGAAAGCAATACGGGCGCCCCATCGGCAGCTTCCAGGTCATCCAGCACTACTGTGCCGACATGGCCACCGATGTTGACGGCACCCGCCTCTCTACTTATCAGGCGGCCTGGATGCTCAGCGAGGGGCTGCCCTGCACACAAGAAGTAGCCATCGCCAAAGCCTGGGCGGGAGAGGCCTGCCAGCGGGTTATGGCCCTAGCCCACCAGATTCACGGGGCCATCGGCGTGACCATAGACCACGATTTGCAGTACTACACGCGGCGGTCTAAAGCGGCCGAGGTAAGCTTCGGTGACGCCGGTTACCACCGGGAGGTGGTGGCTAAAGAGATGGGCCTGTAGCCTTAAGCCAGGGACTTTAATCCGGCCAGCACTTCATCTATGGTAACCTCGGCGGTGGAGGCTCCCGAAGTCACCCCTATCGTCTGCTTGCCCTCAAACCAGGATGGGTCTATTCCCGCCGCCGTTTCAATAAGGTGCGTTTCGGTAACCGCCGAACACAGCTCAAGCAGGCGGTTGGTGTTGGCGCTGCCCTTGCCCCCGATAACCAGCATCAAATCCACCCTTGCCGCCAGCTCCAGGGCTTGAGCCTGCCGCCGCCTGATATCGTGGCAGATAGTATCGATAATGCGCATCTCCGAGTCCCGGCTGAAAGCGCCGTCAATGAGCCGCTGGACAAAGCCGACGAAATGGGACGGTATCTGGGTGGTCTGGGAGAGCACCCCCAGGCGGCGGGGCAGGGGGTCCAGCTTAAAGATATCCTTTTCGTCCAGCGTTGCCATACCTTTACCCTCGGCCCAGCCGAGGACGCCCTTGACCTCGGTGTGGTCGGCGTTACCGTAGATAACGATAAAGAAACCGCCCTCAGCCAGCCGGCGGGCGGCGTTCTGGAGGCGGTTGACGAAGGGGCAGGTGGTATCGATGATGCCGATATTCCGCTTTTTGAGCTGCTCTTCGACTTCCGGGGTTACCCCGTGAGAGCTGATTGCCGCCATATCACCCTTGATATCATCAACACTTTTAGCCACCCTGACGCCGATTCCATCCAGCCGCTGCAGCACCTGCTGGTTGTGCACCAGCGCCCCCAGCGTCTCCACCTCGCCGCGTTCGGCGACCACCTTTTCCAGCATATCAATAGCCCGCTTTACCCCGAAGCAGAAGCCCACTTCTTCGGTCTTTTCAATCTTCAACTTTTACCTTCCCGGCATAAATTCCCCGATATTGCGGGGGCAACAGCCCAGCTATGCGCTGCATGATTAGCTCGGTATACTCAACCAGCTTTTCCCGGGTCAACCTGCCGTCCACCGGCGGCAGGGAAAAGGGCTTGCCGATATTAACCGTCAGGCGGGGGCGGCGAAGGAGCCAGCCCTTGCCCTTAATCTGCTCGGTGCCGATAATGCCCACCGGCAGAATGGGCACGCCGCTGCGGCAGGCAATCAGCGCCGAGCCGGGCATGGCCGCTTTAAGCTTGGCGCTGCGGCTCCTCGTCGCCTCCGGGAACATGGCCAGAGCCAAACCATCAGCCAGTGCCTGCTGTGAGCAGCGGAGCGCCTGCCTATCCAGCTTGCCCCGGTGCACCGGAAAGGAACCGAGGCCGCTGACGAAATAGGCGCCGAGGGAGGAGCGGAACAGCTCCTCCTTGGCCATGAAGACAACTTTTCGGTTCAGGCTGACCCCGAGCAGGGGCGGGTCGGCCAGATTGAGGTGATTAGCCACCACCAGCACCGGCCCCTCTTCGGGGATATTTTCCCTGCCTTTGACCTGCCACCGGGTGAGGAGCTTAAACAGCCCGATAAGCAGGCCTCTGGCTATATAGTAGAACCAGGGCAATAGTTTAACTCCGCTAAAGCGTTTACCAATTATACCCCATAGGGCGGGGAAAGATACAGAGGGGTGGGGCTACCCTTGATTAAAACAGCTTTTTATTCCATAATAGCCCGACAGCAATATGAAGACCTTAACTATCGGTAAATTAAGAGGCCTGCAACAGCTAGCCACCGACGACGGCATCTTTGCCATGTGCGCCATGGACCACCGCGGCTCGCTGCAGCATATAGGCGGGGAGGGAACGGAGCTTGACTACGGGGAAATGGTCGAGCGCAAGCTGGAGCTGTGCTCTCACCTTGCCCCCTACGCCAGCGCCGTCCTGCTCGACCCGGTTTTCGGCGCTGCCCAGTGCATCGGGCGCGGCGTTTTACCCAAGGGCACCGGGCTTATGGTCAGCATCGAAGCCTCGGGCTACGGCGGGGGTAATGAACAACGCCTGACCCAGCTGCTGGAAGACTGGAACGTGGCCAAGATTAAGCGCATGGGCGCTTCGGCGGCCAAGCTACTGGTCTACTACCGCCCCGACTTAATCGAGCTTGCCAACAAGCTGATGGACATGGTCGAGGTGACTGGACTGGAATGCAAAAGACACGACATCCCTTTTGTGGTAGAGCCGCTGAGCTACCCAATGGGCGAGGAGGTTAGAAACCCGGCCCACTTTGCCAAGGTAAAAGAACAGCTGGTGCTTAAAACCGCCCGGCACATCACCAACCTGCCCATAGATGTGCTCAAATCCGAGTTTCCCGGCGACCCGCGCTACGAGAAGGACAAGGCCAAGCTCACTGACCTCTGCCGCCAGCTGGATGCGGCGTCGGCGGTCCCCTGGGTGGTCTTAAGTGCCGCCGTGGACTTTGAGACCTTCTGCCAGGAGGTGGAAATTGCCTGCCGGGGCGGTGCTTCCGGCTTTCTTGCGGGGAGGGCTATCTGGCAGGAGGCAATGCACCTCGATAAAGCCAGAGAAAGAATAGAGTTTCTGGCCACGGTGGGGGCCGACCGGCTGAAAAAATTAAACGAGATTGCCGCCAAACACGCCACCCCCTGGTATAAGAAGCAGGGGCTGACCAGAGACAGCTTAGCCCCTGCCGCCGAAGGATGGTACCGGGAATACTGAAATGAAAGAGGCCCTGATTGCCACCATAACCCTCAACCCCAGCCTCGACCAGCACATTACCGTTGACGGCCTGGTGATGGACGGGACCAACCGCTGGTCAAGACTGCACCGCTATGCCGGTGGCAAGGGGATAGACGTATCGCGGGCTATCCACGAGATGGGGGGCAGAACCGTGGCTTACGGATTCATCGGCGGCCCGGTGGGGCGGGCGGTGGAGATACTGCTTGATGAAGAAGAGGTACCCTTCAGCTTTACTCCTGTCCAGCGGGAGACAAGGACCAACTTCATTATCACCGACAGTAAAACCTCCGAGCAGACCAGAATTGACGCCCCCGGCCCCCATATCTCCAAGGCCGAGTTCGAAAGGTTCCAGCGGAAAATGCGGCGGATGCGCCCCAGCCCCGATCTAATCGTGATGGGCGGCAGCCTGCCCCCGGGTATTCCCAACAACGTTTACAACTCCATAATTACGGAGGCTAAAACCTTCAGGGTGAGAGCCATCCTGGACTCGGACGCCCAGTGGCTGGCCGATGGCATAAAAGCTAAGCCCTACCTGGTCAAACCCAACGTCCGGGAGGCGGAGGAACTGCTGGGGCGCGAGCTGCCTACCGAAGACGCCATTATCAAGGGGGCGCTGGATATAGTCGATATGGGGATAGAGATAGCCGTTATCTCCAGGGGCAAAGATGGTATCATCGCCGCCACCAGTAATGAGGTGCTGACGGCAGTCCCGCCCGAGGTAAAGGTAAAGAGCGCCGTGGGCGCCGGCGACTGCACTATTGCCGGCCTCGCCCTGAAGCTGGCTAACGAAGAGTCACTATCAAAAGCCTGCCGGCTGGCGGTAGCCCTGGGGACGGCCGCCGTGCTGACCCCGGGCACGGAACTGGCCCGCCGGTCTGACGTGTTAGAACTACTGCCGCTGGTTAAAGTGAAAAAGATAAACCCCAACCGGCTGAGCAGAATCATCGCCGGCCAGTAAGGCTAGTTCTCTTAAGGACGGCGGGCGGAATTTCCCTGTTTTTAGAGTGCGTTTTTCTTCCCACCCTCCCACCCTACAGAAGTGATACTTCTATTAATTTCCTCTTGGGGGGGTAAGAGAGTCTAAAGAGGCGGAGCCTTTTTGGGCGGGTGGGTATGGGAAGATAGAGAACTGGTGGAAGCGGGGGCGGGAATAGATATAAAAGGGTGGGGGCTAAAAACTAGTTGGACAGGACTTGAGACAGGGTTTATAATCCCAGTTAGCTATGAGTCCCGAACCTGAACTCAGAAAGCTAATCACCGGCGAGCAGATAGCCGCCACCGTCGGCCGTCTGGCGGCTGAAATCAGACGTGACTACCGGGATAAAAACCCCCTCCTCATAGCCGTCCTCAAAGGGTCTTTTATGTTCCTGGCCGACCTCGTCCGGCGGCTTGACTTCCCCCTAGAAATAGAGTTTGTGCGGATTTCCAGCTACGGCGGGGGGACAGAGAGCTCGGGGGCGGTGAAGATGGCGCCGGGCGCCCTGCCTAAAATCAAGGGGCGGCACCTGCTGGTCGTTGAGGACATCATAGACACCGGCCTCACCGCCGCCTTCCTCCTCGATTACCTGGGGCGGAAAAAGCCAGCTTCGCTGAAGCTTTGCAGCCTGACCGATAAGGTAGGTCGGCGGCGGGTGCTGATTAATATCGACTACCGGGGACTGGCCGTCCCCGATAAATTTATCGTCGGCTATGGCATTGATCGTAACGAAAAGTACCGCCACCTCCCCGATATATATGCCCTGGAGCAGTAGAAAAGGGGGGACTGACTGGTTTTTAGCGTTTGTTTTGCTTCCCACCCTCCCACCCTACAGAAGTGATACTTCCATCACTTTCTTCTCAGGGGGGAATAAGAGAGTCTAAAGAGGCGGAGCCTTTTTGGGCGGGCAAGGAGATAATCCCCCTCATCTGGGGGTGGGGCAAAAAGGGCTTTAGCCCGTTTCCATAAAAGGGCGGCGGGCGGGAATAGATATAAAATGGGGGTGGGGTCAATAGATAACCGCTTAATGTCAGTAGCCAAAGGAGAGCTTCCCGCCGACCTGCTTCTGGCCAACGCTAAAATAATTAATGTCTTTAACGGCCAGATTGAGCCGGGCAATGTAGCCATCTGCGGGGACAGGATTGCCGGGGTGGGAGACTACCGCCAGGCTAAAGAGGTGGTGGACGTGGGGGGCAGATACATCGCCCCGGGGCTCATCAACGGTCACATCCACCCCGAAAGCTCCATGCTTGATATTGCCCAGTACGCCCGCGCCGTGGTCCCCCACGGCACCACAGCCCTGGTCACCGACCTCCACGAGATAGCCAATGTATCGGGGCTTGGGGGCATAAGGTATATATTAAACCGCGCCCGCCGCCTGCCCTTCGACCTGTTCCTGATGGCCCCCTCCTGCGTGCCGGCAACAAGCCGGGAGACATCGGGGGCAAACCTTGGTCCCGAGGAAATCCGCAAAATTTTAAAGTTTAAGGAGTGCCTGGGGCTGGGGGAGGTAATGAACTTCCCCGGCGTCATCGGGGGAGATGAGGTGGTGCTCAAGAAAATAAACCTTGCCCGGGGAAAGATTATCGACGGTCACGCCCCGGGACTGGGCGGCAAAGCTTTAAGCGCCTATATCGCCGCCGGTATCTACTCCGACCACGAGTCGGTCTCCCCGGACGAAGCCAGAGAGAAGCTGAGGCGGGGCATGTGGCTGATGCTGCGGGAAGGCTCCTCCGAGAAAAACCTGGAAGCCCTGCTGCCCCTGGTCACCGATAAGACCTGGCAGAGGTGCATGTTCGTCGTTGACGACCGCAGCTGCCTTGACCTGCTAAAAGACGGCGATATCGACGGGGTGGTGCGTAAAGCCATCCGCCTGGGGCTCGAGCCGGTGCGTGCCATCCAGCTGGCTACCATCAACCCGGCCGAGTACTTCCGGCGGCAGGGGCTGGGGGCGGTAGCTCCCGGCTACATGGCTAATCTAATGGTGCTCAATGATTTACCAAAGCTAAAGATTGAGCAGGTCTTCTACAGGGGTAAACTGGTGGCTGAAGAGGGCAAGCCGCTGTTCCCCACGCCCAAAGCCAGCGGGGGGCTGACCGATACCGTCAGGATAAAGCCCTTCACTGCAGAGGCGCTTAAATACTCGGCTTCGGGGAAAGCTCAGCCGGTGATTGAGATTATCCCCGGGCAGATAATCACCCGCAAGAAGATGGAGAAAATAAGGGCTGTCCCCGACCTGGAGAGGGACATCCTGAAGCTGGTGGTGGTGGAGAGACACAGAGCCACCGGCAATATCGGGGTGGGGCTGGTCAGCGGCTTCGGCTTAAAACAAGGGGCGCTGGCTTCATCAATAGCCCACGATTCTCATAATATCATCGCCGTCGGCGCCAGCGACAGGGATATCTTCACCGCTATCAGGGAGATTGAACGGCTAAAGGGCGGCCTGGTGGTGGCGGCGGGGGGCAAGGTTTTAGCCAGTTTAGCTTTGCCCGTTGCCGGCTTGTTATCCAACCAGCCGCTGGAGACAGTGGTCAGCCAGCTGGAAAAAGTGGAGCAGACTGCCGCCGGGCTGGGGACAAAGCTTGCCTCGCCCTTCGCCGCCCTTTCCTTTCTGGCGCTGCCGGTCATCCCCGAAATCCGGCTCACCGACCGGGGAGTGGTCGAGGTCTAGCCGATGGGCTATAATACTAATTAACAGGACTCAAAGGGGGGACTGGCTGGTTTTTAGAGTTGGTTATACTTCCCACCCTCCCTCCCTATAGAGGTGATACTTCTATCAATTTCTTCTTGGGGGGGAGAAGGGGAGGAATTAGCTTAATTTTTAGAGGAGGTTTTATTTCCCACCCTGACCCACCCTCAAAGGCAGTGCCTTTAAAATCCCTGAAATAGAGGGGGAAGGAAATAATCTCTCTCCTCTCTGGGGGGTGGGGAGAAAAGGGCGTTAGCCCTACCTTAAGGGCGGCGGGCGGGATAAGATAATAAATGGGTGATAATTTCTCTCCATCGGGGGGAGGGGTAAGAGAGTCTAAAGAGGCGAAGCCTTTTTGGGCGGGTGGGTATGGGAAAATAGAGAACTGGTGGAAGCGGGGGGTTATAAATAACGTTATACGGGGAAGTGTCGGAATTGGCAGACGAGCATGATTTAGGATCATGTGCCGCAAGGCGTGGGGGTTCAAATCCCCCCTTCCCCACCAATATCAAGGAGATTTACCGCCATGAAGATAGCTAATTACGCCGATACCGAGCCCACCGAAGAGCTACCCGGGGTTTTCAAGCGCGAGGTCATCACCGCCGGAGACGGGGCGCCCAATTTCTGCATGCGGGTCTTTGAGGTAGAGCCGGGCAGCTCCACCCCCTCCCATGCCCACGACTGGGAACACGAGGTATTCGTCCTGGCCGGCGAGGGGGTGGTGGAGGGAGCCGGGGGAGAAACGCCAATAGGGCCAGACAGCGTAGTCTTTATCGCCCCCAACGAGCATCACTGCTTCATCAACACCGGCGGCGAGACTCTCCGCTTCATCTGCCTCATACCCCTGCAAGAATAGAGTAGTGAAGACAACTAAACATCTTCTCTGAAAATACCTCCAAGGGGTATTGACAAAAAGCAGAATTAGTGGTATCATCTAGGTTTGTTATAATGCCACTTCAAATTTCACCTTATTATACCCCTGTGCCCACCACCAGTTCGACTTTTGGCTAAGTGCTGCATTTGTACAAATTTATTTATCATTCAATTTTAGGAATAGGTGAGAGATAGCTTTTATGTTGCCAGAAAACAGTCAACCAAACGTGCCATTTGTCTCCAGGAAATCTTACGCCAGGCTGCCCCAGATACTAGAAGTACCCAATCTACTTAAAGTCCAGACCGATTCCTTCCGCTGGTTCCAGGAAGAGGGGCTGAGGCTGCTGCTGGGGGAAATATCCCCCATCGGGGACTTTACCGGTAACCGGCTGGCCCTCAGCTTCATTGACTATGAATTCCGCGAGCCCCACCACACCGAGTACGAGTGCCGGCAGAAAGACCTGACCTACGCCGCTCCCCTCTACGTCAGGACACAGCTGCTGGTCAAAGAGACCGGGGAAATCAAGGAACAGGAGTTGTTCTTTGGTGACATCCCCCTGATGACGGCCAAAGGCACCTTTATTACCAGCGGCGCCGAAAGAGTTGCCGTCAGCCAGCTGCTGCGCTCGCCGGGTGTCTATTTTTCCGTCGAGGAAGACGCCACCAGCGGCCGCCGGCTGTGCCACGCCAAGCTAATCCCCATCCGCGGTGCCTGGCTGGAGTTCGAGACCAGCAACCGGGATGTCATCTCGGCCAAGATAGACGGCAAGCGCAAAATCCCCATCTCCACCCTGCTGCTGGCTATCGGCTTCAGCGGTGAAGAGCAGTTGCTTGAGCTGTTCGCCGGTGAAGATAGCAACCCTGACCACCAGTACATCAGGACAACCGTAGACCGCGAGCCTCTGGTCAAGGATGAGCCGGAGGCGCTGCTCGACATCTACCGGAAGCTGCGCCCCGGAGACCCGCCTAACATTGAAAACGCCCGTAAACTGGTCAAGAACCTGTTCTTTGACCCCATGCGCTACGACCTGGGGGATGTGGGGCGGTATAAGCTAAACAAGCGGCTGGGGCTGGACATTCCGGAGAGCCAGCGGGCGCTGACCAAGGAAGATATCGTCGAGATAGTAAGACACATCGTCATGATTAATAACGGCCACGATACCCCGGATGATGTTGACCACCTGGGCAACCGCCGGGTGCGTACTGTCGGCGAGCTAATTCAAAACCAGTTCCGCATCGGGCTGCTGCGCCTGGAGCGGGTGGTCAGAGAACGGATGAGTATCCTGAGCGCGGATATAATTACCCCCAGTGTTCTGGTCAATATCCGCCCGGTAATGGCCGCCGTCAGGGAATTTTTCGGCGGTTCACAGCTCTCCCAGTTTATGGACCAGACCAACCCGCTGGCCGAACTGACCCATAAGCGGCGCCTGTCGGCCATGGGGCCGGGGGGGCTTTCCCGTGAGCGCGCCGGCTTTGAGGTAAGGGATGTCCACTATTCCCACTACGGCCGAATCTGCCCTATCGAGACGCCGGAGGGACCCAACATCGGCCTCATCGGCTCGCTGGCTACCTACGGGCAGATTAACCGCTACGGCTTCATCGAAACCCCCTACCGTAAGGTTATCGCCGAGTTGGGCAATAAATCCGCTGAGCTGGCGGGCCGGATAATCAGGGAGGCGGTGACCGACAAAGAGGGCAAGACCGTAGCCAAATCCGGAACTACCGTTACCCCCCAGCTTGCCGCCAAGCTGGCCAAATTACACAAAACTAAAATAAAGGTGGTGCCCTTTGTCTCCAGCGAGGTTAATTATCTATCCGCCGACAAAGAGGACGATTATATTATCGCCCAGGCCAACGCCCGGCTTGACCCCAACAACCATTTTGTCGATGAGAAGGTTGAAGCCAGGTACGCCGAGCGCTACGTGAGGGTGGCTCCCGACGAGATACAATATATGGATGTTTCCCCCAAGCAAATAGTCAGCGTGGCCACCTCGTTGATACCCTTCCTGGAGCACAACGACGCCAACCGCGCCCTGATGGGCTCCAATATGCAGCGGCAGGCGGTGCCCCTACTCCGCCCCGAGGCGCCGGTGGTGGCTACCGGCATGGAAGCCGAAGTCGCCAAGCACAGCGGGCAGGTTCTCTTCGCCGAGCACGGCGGGGTGGTAACCTCGGTTACAGGTTCCCAGATTGTGATTACCGGCGATAACGGCGATAAGGACATCTACCCGCTGATGAAATTCGTCCGCACCAACCAGGGGACCTGCATCAGCCAGAAGGCGCTGGTAAGCAATGGCAACCGGGTGGAGGTGGGGCAGGTTCTGGCCGACAGCTCGTCTACCGAATACGGCGAGCTGGCTCTGGGGCAGAACGTAATCTGCGCCTTTATGAGCTGGGAAGGCTACAATTTTGAGGACGCCATTATCATCTCTAACCGCCTGGTGGAGCAGGACAAGTTCGCCTCTATTCACATTGAGAAGCATGAGATAGAAGCCCGCGACACCAAGCTGGGACCGGAGGAGATTACCCGCGATATACCCAACGTCGGTGAGGAAAGCCTGCGCGAGCTGGACGAAGAAGGCATCGTGCGCATCGGCGCCGAGGTTAGCTCGGATGACATACTGGTGGGCAAGATTACCCCCAAGGGGGAGACAGAGCTGTCCGCCGAGGAGAAGCTGCTGCGGGCTATCTTCGGGGAGAAAGCCCGGGAGGTAAAGGACACCTCGCTACGGGTGCCTCATGGCGAGTGGGGCAAGGTAATTAACGTTAGAGTCTTTTCCCGTGAGAACGGTGACGACCTGCCCGCCGGCGTTAACCAGTGGGTGCGGGTCTGGATTGCCCAGAAGCGAAGGGTTTCCGTCGGCGATAAGCTGGCCGGGAGGCACGGGAATAAGGGGGTCATCTCCCTGATAGCTCCGGCCGAGGATATGCCCTTCCTCCCCGACGGCACCCCGGTGGATATTATCCTTAACCCCATAGGCGTGCCGTCAAGGATGAACCTGGGGCAGGTCCTGGAGACCCACCTGGGGTGGGCCGCCGAGATGATGGGCATGAAGGTGCTTACTCCCGTCTTTGACGGCGCCAGCGACGTTGCCATCGAAGACGCTTTAGCCAGAGCCTGGCTAGCCCGGAAAGCCGGCGCTATCGACCTTGACCCGGCCAACGACCACCCCACCCTGCAACTGGAGCCAGCCAAAGTCTGGCTTAAAAAACAGGGCTACGACGGGGATAAAGTCTTCAGCGATGACTACCCCGGGGAGGCTAAAGAAGCCTGCCTGCGCCTCTGGCTGGAAGAGCTGGGTGTAGCCAGCCAGAAGCTCGACCAGGAGCAACTGGAAAAGGCGGTTGAAAAGATAAGGCTGGAGCGGAAGCTGGTCCCGCCCGTGGTGGGCAAGGCTGTCCTGCGCGACGGACACAGCGGCGTGCCCTTTGACCAGCCGGTAACGGTGGGCAGTATCTACATGATGAAGCTGATTCACCTCGTCGAGGATAAGGTCCACGCCCGCTCCACCGGACCCTACTCCCTGATTACCCAGCAACCGCTGGGGGGTAAAGCCCAGTTCGGCGGCCAGCGCTTCGGCGAGATGGAGGTATGGGCGCTGGAAGCCTACGGCGCCGCCCATAACCTGCAGGAAATCCTGACCATTAAATCGGATGACGTTACCGGCCGGGCCAAGACCTACGAGGCCATAGTCAAGAACGAGGATATTTTACAACCGGGGGTGCCGGAGTCATTCCGGGTCCTGGTTAAAGAACTGCAGAGCCTGGGCCTTGCTATCGAGGTGATTAATGAAGAGGAAAAGGCGACTACCGAGGAGGCTAAAGAAGCCATAAAACCGGAGGCTGAGGCTGAAGTGACCGAAGAAGTTGTCGAACTTCCCGAAGCAGAGGCGGAGCTTGAGACCGCCGAAGAAGTTACCGAAACCCCTAAAGCTGAGGCTAAAACTAAGGCGAAGAAAGCTAAAAAAGCCCCTAAAGCTGAGGCAGAGACTGAGACCGCCGAGGGTTCCACTGAACCAAAGGAAAAGGTAGAAAAAGAAGATGCTTGAGGTTAATGATTTTGATGCTATCCGTATTTCACTGGCCTCTCCGGAACAGATAAGAAGCTGGTCCTACGGAGAGGTGACCAAGCCCGAAACTATTAATTACCGCACCCTGAAACCGGAGCGGGACGGGCTTTTCTGCGAGCGTATCTTTGGTCCCACCAAGGACTTCGAATGTTACTGCGGTAAGTACAAGCGGATACGCTACA
>Ga0315543_1001324_pt1 | contig 27146 bp, 20 predicted proteins | sample SalMarSW160210MG_2_FD_203098 | JGI IMG/M metagenome (GOLD analysis project Ga0315543, IMG submission 203098) | Salt marsh sediment microbial communities from the Plum Island Ecosystem LTER, Massachusetts, United States - Salt Marsh Sediment SW1601-210 ... | reverse complement strand
AGGATTATCTGGAAACGACTCTGTAGCTTTAAATGTTGCTATAGGCCTTGAGGAGGCTGAGTCATTAAAGTATTCAACGCCCTTTATTTTTCTCACAAATTCCATGCGATGCTCACGCCCTTTAAAACTCAGGAGTCCTTTTTTTATATCTGGAATTCCTACCCCAGCTAACCATGAAGTTAAACTTGTAACTAAAACATTAGAAATCATATGCGGTCCAAAAATTCTAAGGGCAGAAAGAGAACAAATTTTGTGATCATTTACTATTATATCATTTTTATCCAAAAACGCACCTTGCTTTTGATGTTTAATTTGGGAGAAGAAAAATACTTTTGACTTACATTTATCTTCTATTTTTCTGGTAATTTTGTTGTCCCAATTTAACACAGCCAAATTTTCTGCCTCCTGATATTTAACGATTTCTTTTTTTGCCTTAATATATTCTTCAAATGACCCATGATGATCATCTAGATGATTTGGACTGATATTAGTAATTACTGCGATATAAGGACTTTTCCTAGACTCATGAGCAAATAATAAATAACGATTGTTTATCTCCATAACTAGGAAGCTATTTTTGCCCATATCCACAATATTTTTTATATTTACATCTCTCCAACTCTCCCCCACTAAAGCTACTTTCTTTTTGGCAGTTCTAAGAATTCTGTAAATCAAATTAGTAACCGTCCCTTTACCAGCTGTACCAGTTACCCCAATAATCTTCCCAGGATAAAGTTCTAAAAATAGATTATACCACGAGTAAAATGGGATTTTTTTTCTTAATTTTTCAAGTTGAGGAAAATTGTAATCATGTCTGAACCAGGAGCTAGAGGCAAAAATTATTTCAGCTTTTCCAATATCTTTTAAGTATTGGTTTTTGAAATAAATTTTTTTTACGCCAGTCTTAATATCTTTCAGCTTACTTTTTATCTCATTATCACTTACTCCTTCGTGGTAAAGTTTAAAACTTTGGTCAAATTCCTTTTTAGTTTCCCAATCATGTCCAGTAATATTTTTTATATTATTATCAATCAAAAACTCCGCAATAGCACTAACCTCTGTCCCAGAAAGCCCAACCAGATGGATATTTTTATTTTTAAGACCTTCTATTTCCATTTGCAAAATTACGAATTCTTAAAAATTTAGTTAAGAATTTGCTAATTAGCTGGACTTCCTTACATCTGAGCGCAAAAGCAGCTATTATGTATGTGGCTATTCCGATAATTCCCGCCCCCAATCCTTGAATAAACACCCCAAGAAAAGTCTGCATATTAACTTGAGGGGCTATAGCATATAAAGTACCATAACAAGCGAGTCCCGCAAGTAAAGCGGATAAGATTATCTTTGTAATTGATGAAATAATTGAAGCATCATTTAGATTTCCTACTTTCATCCTTAATATCCCTAAAAGTAAAATCATATTTATAAATGAGGCAATGGAAAAAGCAAAAGCGAGCCCAGCAACACCCATTGACCTGGAGAGTAAAAGAGAACCAATTATATTTAAACCCATACAAGAAACAGAGATCAAAACAGGCGTTTTTGTATCATGAAGAGCATAAAATGATCTAGCGAGTAATGGCAATAAGCTCTGGGCAAAAAGACTGATAGAAAAAAAGCCTAATGCGGCTGCGGTTAATTTTGTGTCTTGCCAACCAAATTGACCTGTTCCTAAGACAATTCGAACAAGTTGGGCGCGAAGCAAAAGAAGAAGAACGCTTGCTGGAATAACAAAAAATAAAATTTCTCTAAAACTCTTGGAAAAAGTATCAACAAATCCTTTCATTTTCTCTAAACTTGCTTTCTCAGCCAAGACAGGAAAAGAAGCCACAGCATAAGATATACCAAAAAGTCCTAAGGGAAAACTCTGTAAATTATTAGCGAAATTATAAACTGCTACTGATCCTATAGCTAATGTAGAGCCAATAATTGTATTAACTAAGAGACTTACTTGATACGTAGCCAGCCCCAAAGCCCGAGGAACCATTAATCTTCCAATTTCTCTGACCCCTTTATGCGTAAAATCCAAAATAGCTTTCCATCTATAACCAAGTCTAAGGATCCCTGGCAGCTGTATTAACATGTGCGAGCATGCTCCAATTACTACTCCCAAAGCTAAACCTTTTATTCCAAATATAGGAAATAGAACTAGAGCTCCAAAAATAATACCTAAATTATACATTACTGGAGCAAGACCATATAAGAAGAATCTTCTAAATGAGTTTAGTATACCAGAAGCAACGTTGGAAAGACCAAAGAAAATCGGAGATAGTAACATAATTCTAGTAAGCATACAAGTCATATCTCTTTTCTCTAAATCAAATCCAGGTGTAATAAGAACTACTAATTTCGGCATAAAAATAAATAGAATTACGCAGAGAACACCTACAAATAATAAAACAGCGTTAATCATGGAATTAGCTACCTTCAAAGCATCCCCTTTTTTACCTTGAGCAATAAAGCCAGCGAAAACTGGAATGAAAGCAGAAGAAAGAGCACCTAGAATCAAAAGATTATAAATTAAATCAGGGATTCTAAAAGCAGCAAAGTAGGTATCCAAAACATCTCCTGCTCCAAAAAGACCCGCAAAAATACGATCCCTAACAAGTCCCAAAAGCCGACTACCCAAAGAAGCTATGGCTAAAATCACCACAGCTTTATTTATAGATGAGGATTTGTGAAGAAAGGAGAAATTCATTGATAAAAAGTTTAAAACTTAAATCTCAAAACGCAAAATGTAAATATTAGATATTGAATATTAAATTTCTAATTTCCTAATTTCTAATATTCAATATTCATTATTCAATCTTCATTTAGTTTTAACATTTGAGCTTTGAGTTTTGAGTTCATCTGCTTATCAATATCGCATACAAATGATCTAAATCAAGTGTATTCTCGAAACTTAACTTGTTGCTTCCTATTTTCATATCTTCTGGATAATACCAAACAATTCTAGTATCTTGGGGCAAAATAATGTTCCCTTGAAAAATATGTCCTTGAGTTCCTGACTGCTTTTGAACCAATAGCGTATAATGATCTAAAGATTTTAAATTAATTTTAAATGGTAATTTGTATCTTAAGGTAACTTCACTTTCTCTCTTTGGGGCAGTGTTTACCCAGCCACCAAAAACAGTGTAGCCCGATTCTTCGAAAATGTCTGTCTGAGAATTCTCATCTTTCATCGCATAATCAAAAATTTCAGCCAAATCGGGATCTTTAATAAAGTTATTTCTATCGTAGTCTTTATATCTTCTTTCTGTAAATCCGGCGGAATAAATAAGTTCAGAGCCTCGAGGAACAAATACGCGCATGTAATTCTTATTTATAGCATTTGGCCAAATGTCTTCTCCCGTGTTTCGACGTGTTATAATCACTGTATCAATAATAGAGCCATCTTGCTTTACTTCAATCTCATGTAGAACCTGCTCTTTTATATAAGCATCAGATTTTTTTCCTCCAATATTGGAGTTAATCACACTCAAATAATCACCTTGGGTTCTTTTCACTCGGCCGTCCCAGCCTAAAGTCTGAATTTTATTCTGTATCTCGCTGTTATAGAAATGAAGCAAAATATCTTTTCGAGTCAATGCTTGATTTAATATCTCAAAAACTTGCCAGGATTTATCCGGAGGAAGAATAGTCAGTTTGTTGAATAACTCTGGAGTCAGATCAGCAATAAACTTTTTGGGACGATTTTCTTTCTCGTCATATTTAAGCTCAACTTGTTTTTGCGTTTCTAGGAAGAAATTAGCTTTGTCTATAACTGTATCATATTCTGGCAAGGAAATAGGACCTGTCAATCCTAAAATTTCGCTTATAACATCTGGGGTCATGGTAATTACTCCATCTACACTTGGACCCCCACACTTCTCATAAAACCAAGAGATCTTTTGAGCAGACAAAGGGAAATCAGCAAACCAATTAGCATCCTGAATTTCCCATCTCTCGACGGTAGCCCAAAAAGGCTCAGGTGGAATAATATTTTCTTTTAACCAAAAAGACGGATTATAAATGCCATCAACTTTTAATTCCTTTACCTTTCCTCCTTTGAAGTCTAAAACAGCATAACTCCCTATAAACCCACCAGTAGCCCTTATTTCTCTATTGTTTTGGAAAATAAAAAGATATTTTCGCTGACCATTTCCTCCTAATATTTCAAGTAAAACTTGGGAAGCACTATCAATATAACTTAGCGTTTTCGAAACGAGGGGCATTTGCTCCTTTAGTTTTTGAACATCTTCCTGAATATCCTTAGGCAAGTCTTCAATGTCCACTTGTCCAATTGCGTGTTCTGCTTCATTTATGTGGCCCAAACTGATATTAATGTTTTGGCTTAATATTCTCAAGATATTAATTAAACCAGAATCACTATCTGCAAAACGCTGGGTACCAGCACCCAATATTCTTTCTCTCATATTTGATGAGTCATCTTCTAATTGAGAAACACCAGGCAAAACATCATTAAAATCTGCAATTTGTGACAAAGGTTGAATATTCTTAGTCAGTAATTTCCCTGCATAGGATATTTCTTGAACTGCTCGCAAAAGATGTTTTCCTGAATTCAATTCCTTTCCCCCGGGTAAACTTGAGATGATACCAGTTAAAGTTTTACCTAAACCTAATATCTTGTCTTGGGCCTTAGTGAAACTTTCATAAGCTTGAGCAAATTCTGAGCTAGCTAATTCAGGATCCCAAGCCATAATTGATTCTTGAGCTTTTTTTAAATATTCATAACCTTGATCAGCATTTCCCAAAATCCTATTTTTGGCATCTTGAGAATCTTGATAAAAAGCAAAAATACCAACAAATGAGGAAAGTACAAGACAAATAATAATAAAACTTATAAGTGCATGACTCAATCGGAAAGAAGGGATTCGGGGAAGTAAATTTATAGAACGCCTTGAATAACTGATTTTCTCTTTAATCTTAATTTTAGTTTCAGCTCTGGCTTCTTTTCTATGCCCGGCTCGAGCTTCAGCTTTAACTTTGAACTCAGTATAAATCTTGGAGAAGAAAGAATAACAAACACTACCAAGTAAACGGATAGCGGATAGCGGATAGCGGAAAGCGGAAATTAAGAACTGAGGGATTTTTATTTCAAACTTAATAACTGTCGGCTTAAAAGGTTTTTTATCTAGCTTTTTCTCAATACTCTTTGGCTCTATTTCACCCTTTTCCTCTATCTCTTTTCTGTATACTGGCTGAATAGGTCGAATATCAAAATACTTGGGCTGGGTTCTTATTAAATTATTTTTAGGTTTTTTTGACATAGTTTACATAAAATCCAAAACAATATCAAAATCCAAATGATTTAATCTCAAATGTTAAATGTCAAAGCTGCTTGTCATTGCGAGGAAGGAGCAGCAGCGACTGACGAAGCAATCCCGTGAAGACTTAGACGACGTTACATTCTAGGGAAGGACTTCTATAACCTAACGGGATTGCTTCGCCCCTTGACAGGGGCTCGCAATGACACTAGAGATGTCAGTTTTGCCATTTGAGTTTTGCGATTTGAGATTTGATACCGACAATGTAGCAATAGAACAATAGAGCAATTATTCCCTTATACTTTATTATACACCTCAAACACTTTTCTTGCTGCTTTTTCCCATGAAAATTTTTCGCTTTGCTCAAATCCTTTTTGTCTCAAACTCTCCCTCAATCTTTCATCAGTTAATCCTTGATGCAGCTTTTCTATCATTTCGTCAATATTATTAGGGTCAAAATATAAAGCTGCATCTCCACAAGCTTCTGGAATGCTGGTAAGATTAGATGCCGCCACAGGGGTTCCGCATTTCATTGCCTCTAGAACACTCATGCCAAAACCTTCATAGAAAGAAGGAAGGCAAAAAACTGAAGCTGCATTATATAAAGCTATTAAATCTTCATCCGGAATAAAACCAGGTGAGAAAACCCTCTTTCTAATTTCTTTAGGTAGGTCATCTAAAGTCTGGTACAATTCAAAATACCAAGATGATGGTTTGCCACCAATTAAAAGTTCAATATCTAATTTTTTATTTTCCACTAATCTTCTAAATGCTTTGACTAAACCATGAATATTTTTATGTGGGACTTGCTGTCCTACATAGAAAATAAAAGGTTTTGAGATATTATACGTTTGTTTTATTTTATCTATTATATCTCTATTATCAATTACCCTAAATTTCTCACTAACTCCATTATAAATAACTGCAATCTTGTCACTTTTTATCTTAAAATGTCTAATTAAGTCTTTTTTAGTATATCGGGAGACAGTAATAATTTTTCTAGCTTTCCGCAAAGTATTTTTAAAAATCGTTCGAAATGTGAGACGATAAAACCTTGATTTAGCTTGCCGAGGTCCAGGGAAAAACACTGGGGTTATATCGTGAATAGTGGCTATAAATTTACCTGGATAAAATATTGGCGTAACAAAATCAGGAAAATGCATTAAATCTACTCTCTGCTTTAAAAATTCCCATGGCAGACTAAGTTGTTCAGCATAACTAAACCGTTTTGCATTCACTTCAACTTTAGTTACTCGGTCTGTCGGCAATCTAAAATTCCCAAACTCTTCTGGTAACATAAACATTACATAATCATTCTTAGCATCTAATCTGAAAAGTTCATAAGTTAAGTTTTTCGCCACATTGCCAATGCCCGTGTACTGGGAACCATACATGCGAGCATCAATACCAATACGCATAATAAATTAAATCCCAATTACCAAATCATAATTTCCAAATAATATCTCCATCCTCCGTAGCAGTAGCCTGCTACTGCGGAGGACGGGCAATTACCAATTTATCAATAACCAAACTGTTTGGAATTTTGGTCATTGGTTATTGTGATTTGTTTGTTACTTGGGATTTGGTTATTGGTTATTTTTAATGATTAGCTACTTTCTCAAATACTTCTAGCGTTTTCCTTGCTGTTTCGTCCCATCTAAATTTCTCCGCTTGACTTAAGCCCTTTTCTTTTAGCTTATTTCTCAAACTCTCATCTCTAATTAATGTTTCCATTGTCTGACCAAACTCATCTGTATCATATGGATTAATCATTAATCCGGCATCTTCAACTATTTCTGGCAAAGAAGAATTATTTGAAGTAACAACTGGGGTCCCGCAAGCCATTGCTTCCAAAGGAGGCAGCCCAAAACCTTCGTAAAAGCTTGGGAAACAAAATATTGAAGCTAGATTATACAAAGCTGGTTTATCTCTTTCATCAACATATCCAATAAGCTGAATATCATCTTTTAATTTTGGATTTTGGATTTTGGATTTTGGATTTTTTTCTTCATATCCCCAACTTGGTTGACCAGCAAGGACTAATCTTACATCAAGACCTTTTCTCAATTTTTCATAAGCTTCAAGTAGTCCTAAAAAGTTTTTTCTTAAATCAAGATTTCCTAAAAATAATATAAATTTGTGGGGTAAGCTATATTTCTTTTGCACCTTCTCAAGATATTCATGATCATCAATCGGACGAAATCTATCCTCTACTCCCTCATGAATTACAGAGACTTTATCTGGAGAAACATTATAAAGTCTAAGAAGATCCTCAAATGTAGAATGTGAAACTGCAATAATATGATCACTTTTCCTTGTTTCAAATTTAGGGCCGAGTTTATTAAAAATCCTGTCTCTGAAAGGGAAGAATTTAGGAAAATATTCAAAAGATAAATCATGACAAGTAATCACCTTTTTACAGTTATTACTAACTGGGGAGATTTTGAATAAAGGGATGAAAAAAACATCAATTCTATCAGGAATCAAGTGATCAATCTTAGGGAAATCTAAAAATCTACCGGATAAAGTTAGAAACTTATTAGGGATATGAGAAACAATCTGCTTTACATTAGGAAAATCAAACGTGGGTAAATCTTTCCTCAAGTTCTTAAATTGATTAAAGAACAAAATATATTGGTTTTTCTGGTCAAGCTTAAATAAAGATTTTAAAAGATTGATAGTATACCAGCCCACGCCAGAATAATTTCTTGGTAAAAGGCATCGGAGATCTACAGCAATTTTCATTGTTAAGCAATAAACAATTAAAATAAAAACAAATATTCAATATCTAATATTTAATATTTTCATTTGTGTTCATTAAATTCTCTCCATGCTTTTTCAACATATTCCTTCATCCTCCTCTTAAATACTTCTACATCAAACTTAGCTGCATGGTTTCTCAAAACCTGAGGGTCAAAATTCTCAGGATGAAAATCTCTTACTGCCTGAGTTAGAGCCGATGGGGTCTGTTCATGAAAAAAAATACCTGTCACATTCTCAACTACTGTCTCTAGGGCCCCACCTTTAGAATAGGCAATTACAGGTCTACCCGAAGCCATAGCTTCCAGAGGCACAATACCAAAATCCTCTTCTTGAGGGTGAAGCAGAGCAAGACACTTAGAATAATATTCCTTAAGTTCATTTTGAGGTAGCCATCCCAAAAATTCTATATTTTTATTAGCCATCCTTTTAAACTTAGGGAGATCAGGGCCATCTCCGATAATCTTAAGGGGAAGTCTTAATTTATTAAATGCCTCAATTGCCAAATCTACTCTTTTGTGATGACGCATCCGGCCAACTAATAAAAAGTAATCCTCTGTATTTTGGGAGATCTTAAATGATTTCGTGTCCACAGGTGGGTAAATTACGTCGGCTTCCTTCCTATAATATTTTCTTATCCTGTCCTGAACAGCCCTAGAATTAGCTATAAATTTATCTACTCGACCAGATGCTAATCCGTCCCACAATCTTAGATAAGTCAAACCAAAGGGAATAATCTTCTTAATTATATCTGGATAAGGAAGATTCCGGACATAATCGTGAGTATCCTGCCAAAGATAGCGGGTTGGAGTATGACAGTAACAAATGTGTAGAGTTTCTGGCCGAGTCAAAACACCCTTAGCATAAGCAGTAGAAGAAGAAATAACAATATCGTAATTACTCAAATTAAACCTCTCTATAAAATTTGGCATCAGGGGCATAAGCAAGCGATAAAATTTCTTCCCAAAAGGGACATTTTGCAATAGAGATGTTCTAATATCTGTTTTTTTATCATCAAAAAGCTTTTTTACCTTATCCCTATTATAAAAAAGAACATAGATTGGAGAGCTTGGCCATATTTCGTGTATTCTGGAAAGTACCTTTTCTGCTCCTCCTAAAAAGGCCAAAAAATCATGAACTAAAGCTATCTTCATAGCGCTTTTCTTTTTCTAAATAATATGAAGGGGGTTTTAAAAAGTATTTTTAGATCAAGTAGAGGTGACCAATTTTCAATATAAAACGTGTCTAATTTTACTTCCTCTTCAAAATCTAAATCAGATCTACCAGAAATCTGGGCAAGGCCAGTCATGCCCGGTTTTAAGGTTAGCGCTTTCTTGTGATGCTTTCTGTATTGAGCAATCTCTTCCACTTCATGAGGTCTTGGTCCAACTAAACTCATCCTTCCTAAAAATACCAAGAATAATTCTGGCAATTCATCAAGAGTATGTTTTCTGATAAATTTACCTACCCGAGTAATTCTAGGATCATTTTTAAATTTATAGAGTGGCGTTCTTTTTCTCAAGTTATTTTTTCTCCAAGCTGGGGTGAATTTTAAATAGTGAGTTTCATCTTTCATTGATCTAAACTTAAAATAGGGAAATGGTTGACCATATTCCCCCACTCGACTGTACCTAAAAAATACTGGACCTGGAGAATCTAATTTGATGGCTAAAGAAATAGCCAGCATTATTGGAGAAAAGATAATAATGCCGGCAGTAGCTCCTGCAACATCAAAAAGTCTCTTGTAAACTTTCCCCCAACCATCAAGAGGAGTCTCTTTTAACTCTACTATAGGAATTCCAGCAATTTCTTCTGTGTCTACATTAGAAGTAGCTGTCTCAAATAAATTAGGGGAAAATTTGTATCTAATCTTCTTCTCTTGGCAAAAGTCAATTAATCTTAAAGTATCTCTTTGCGAAAGTCTCGGGCTCGCATGTAATATCTCGTCAATTCCGCCTTTCTCTATTAACTTAGTTAATTTATCAAGAATCTCTGAAATATTAAAAAACTGAGGATCTCTAGTTTGATAATCAGAAATTTTGGCTATAATTCGATAACCTAATCCTGGCTTTTCCTCAATTTCTTGTTGAATATTTCCAGCCTGACCATTGTTTCCAATAAGTACCAACTTACGACACCCATATCCTTTACTGTACAAAAATCTTTGAATAAATCTAATAATTGCGCGAGCGGAACTAACAAAAATCATAGATGAAAACCAGGTACCTAAAATAATAAATCGAGAGGCCAAAATCTGACCAGGAAGCATAAAAACTATAAAAATAATTCCCATAGTGCCTATTGATACAGCACTGAATATCTTGAAAAATTCCTCCCCGAATCTAATCTTCTTTAGAGTATAAAGACCATGTAAAGCAAAGATACCTAGCCACACTGGTGTAACTAAAAAAACTATCTTCAAATAATCTTTAAAATACAGAAGATAGCCTGGTAAGGCAATACTTAAACTAAAAGTCTCGGGGTTAAACCTCACGTAATAAGCTAAAACTGCTGCAAAAACAACAGCACAGAAATCAATTGGAATAAGCAATATGCTAAGAATTATTTGGGACCTTTTCATTGAAAATTGTAAATTGAAAATTGAAAATTTATTTGCTGGCCTAAGCAAGCCTGTAAGCCGAATTCTGTCAGATCCTGATAAATCAGGATACTAATTACTATTTACTAATTACAAAAAGTAAAAAGTAAATTGTAAAAAGTAGACTTGAAAAGTCTCTGGATGATCATTTATCTAGGGCTAATATTGCTATTAGTCTCAAGCGTCTCCAAAAGGAAACTCGCACCAGGTGGGGTTTGCCGCACCGCTAGTCTCCTAGCATTATAAGTGCGTGCGCTCTTACCGCACGTTTTCACATTTGCCTGTGCCCAAAGGGCCATCGGCTTTGTATTTTCTGTGGTACTTTCCCTAGGCTTCGAGAACCTTAAAGAGTCAATTGGTCTCTTCAAAATTACTCTACTCCCGCCTTCTGTTAGAAGGCACCTTTTTAAGCCCCACAAAGGGGACTAAATAGTGCTCGGACTTTCCTCCCAAGACTCACACTAAGCAAGTCTTGAGCGATCACCCAGCTTACTTAGACCTAGTCTAATTATTAGCATAAAATCAGAAAAATGTCAATAAAACTCTCCTAATAAAAACAGCATCCAGAGTAAATCCGTAATGCTGGTTTCTATTTAATTTCCGTCTATCTTCTAAACCCCCGGTAAACTATTTTTCCTTGCTTTGCTATCTAAAATCTTATTAACCAATCTATCCGCTTCTTTATTCTCCTCTCTAGGAATACACTTAAAAGTCACTTTATCAAAATCAAGCGTTAAATTCCAAACCTTAATAAACAAAGGCTGGATGCCTTGATTTTTTATTTTGTATTGATGATTTATTTGTTCAACCACAAGCTCGCTATCTAAAAAACATTCTACTTTTCTAGGAAGTTTTTTTGATTTTATTATACCCTTTGCTTTTTGTAAACCAAAAATAATCGCCTCATACTCTGCCTGATTATTCGTCACATTACCCAAATACTTAGAATATTCAAATTGACTTTGAACTTTGAACTTTGAACTTTGAACTTTTATGACCACTCCCAAAGCTCCTGGACCTGGATTCCCTCGAGAACCTCCATCAGTGTATAAAATTAGCTTTTGCATAGAATTTATAGTTTAATAGCTCAATAGTTAAATAGTTCAATAGCTATAAAACTATAAAGCTATTTAGCCATATTATATTTAAACAATTAGCAATCAACAACTAGCAATTAGCAATTTTCTTCACATCCAACAAATTCAACTGAAGTTCCCTTGCCCCATTCCACTCATCAACATCTATTGTACAAACCACATCTATTCTATCCCCTATTCTCAAAGTTTGACTTAACTCTCCTAAATCAAAGCCAATTGCAGACCAATGCTTTTCTTGAGATTTCAATCTCATTTTTAAGTGTTTATTATTATTTCCTACTGGTCTTGTTTCTATAATTTCAAGATTCTTTAACAAAAATCTAGAATGAGGATTTGATTCTCCAAATGGTTTAAATTTTTCTAATTCGGAAAAAAGATCCCAACCCACATTTTCAGGACTAATTTCCATATCAATTTCTAGAATATCCTTCAGGTTTTCTGGTTTCAATTTCTCATCAGCTATTTTTTCAAGTCTTTCTTTAAATTCTTCATAATTTTCCTTTTTAACTACAAATCCTGCAGCTTGGCTATGACCACCGCAATCTACTAAAATATCCTGGCATTTTTCAATTGCTTCTATAATATTAAACAAAGGGGTGCTTCGAGCAGAACCACGGATTTCCTTTTCTCCTTCTTCTGAAACTATAACCGGTCTAGCAAATTCATCCTTAAGCTTTCCGGCTAATAAGCCGCAAATTCCTATCGACCAAAATTTATCTTTTTCTATGATAATTTTTTCGTTTTCATCAATTTCTCCTATCCGCTCTTTAGCTTGCTTAATGATTTTTTCTACTTGCACCTGCCTTTGGCGATTCATAGCATCTAATTTTTTAGCTAAACTTTCTGCCTCACTCTCAAGTTTCGTAGTCAAAAGATAATAAGCTTGATTAGCATGATCCATTCTACCAGCGGCATTTAAACGTGGTCCTAGTTGGTAGCCAATAGAATAAGTGGTTAGATTTTCTGGATTTATTCTAGAGACTTGAACTAATTTTTGAATGCCAAGTCTATCGGATTTTCCTAAGATTTCTAAACCATATCTAACCAAAGTTCTATTCTCTCCCAAGATCTTAGCAACATCAGCTATTGTGCCAAACGCTACCAAATCTAAAAACTTTTTTTCAAAAGTAGGTTCAAGTTCGGTATCTGACGAAATCTCTAAGGCCTGAACAAGTTTAAAAACAATTCCAGCTGCAGTCAGTTCCTTAAATGGATATTCATCATCCTTTTGTCTCGGATTGATTATAGAAAAAGCTTGAGGAAGAACATCCGGACAATGATGATGATCGGTAATAATTACTTCCATACCCAACTCTTTGGCATAATTCACCTCATCTATATTACTTATTCCACAATCAACAGTAATAATCAAATTAATGTGTTTCGCTTGAAGCCACTTAATTGCTTTTTTATTTAAGCCGTAACCTTCTTTTTTACGATCAGGAATATAGACTAAACCCGAAATGCCCAGTTTTTTAAAAGTCTCGGCCAAAATCACTGAAGCAGTTATTCCATCCACATCGTAGTCTCCGAAAATAGCTATCTTCTCTTTTTTATCTGCTGCTCTCACGACTCTCCCCACCGTGCTTGCCATATCCTTTAGCAAAGAAGGATCATGCAGACCCTGTCCGTAGTCCGGATTTAAAAATTCATCAATCAATTTCTGATCAGTCAGTCCTCGGTTATATAAAAGTTGCAAAATGACCGGATTAATTTCTGGAAATTGATTCCGAAATTCCGAAGACACCTCAGGTTTTATTTCCCAAATTTTCTCAACTATCATAATAACTATAAAAGTTTATTTTGTTTAGATCTACTGATTAATAGATTTTCTGCTTTTTCTATTACACCTTTTGTCTCTTTATATTTAACCAATTCTAAAGCCTCATCTATATCCATCCATTTAGCCCTAATGAAACCTTCTTCCTTCTGTGGCTTTGGTTCCTCAGTCCCAGTAAATTCTACCAAAAAATAATAGACAAATTTGTTATGATATGTATTATCTTTCTTCCAAAAATAGAAAAAATGCTCTTGACCAAGCTTCTCCCCAATTTCTAAATGCTTAAGCCCAGTTTCCTCTCTCACTTCCCTTAATGCTACTTCTCTCATATTTTCTCCTTTTTCTACCAAACCTTTAGGCAAGCACCATCTTCCATTATCCAACTGCAATAAAAGAATCTTAATTTTATTTTCAACTTTTGAATTTAAACTTTTAACCTTGAACTTTGAACTGTAACTTTTCACTTTGAACTTTGAATTTTGAACTTTATACACTACCCCTCCTCCACTAATTTCAGTAATCACTTTTTTCTTATCCCCCATAAGTTTCTCTTTTAATTATCTTAATTCTTTAACAATAGAGCAATATAACAATATAACAATCTATCCCACTATTATCCTCGCATCCACTGCCACTGCCTCTTTCTCTTTCACTATTAATGGATTAATATCAATTTCTTTAATCTTTGGAAAATCAATCGAAAGCTCAGAAAGACTCAAAAGACAATCTTCAATCGCCTTTATATCTACTGGTTTTTGTCCTCTTGCCCCCTTTAATATTTTAAATGTTTTTATTTCGCGAACCATTTCCTGGGCCTCTTTCTTAGAAAGTGGGGTTAGTCTGAAGGATACATCTTTAAGTACCTCAACATAAATGCCCCCCAGACCAAACATAAGTAAAGGTCCAAATTGAGGATCCCGTTTCATTCCTAAAATTACTTCTCTGCCTCCTTTAATCATTTCTTGAACTAAAATACCATCAATCTTTATTCTCGGTTTACTCTTTCTGACACTGTTCAAAATTTCATGACACGCTTTTTTAACTTCACTTTTACTTTTTAAATCGATCTTTATTCCACCCACATCAGTTTTATGGAGCAAATTTGGAGAAGCCACTTTTAAAACTACAGGATAGCCAATACTTTCTGCTATCTTGCATGCTTCATCGCAACTCTTAGCAATACCCATCTTTGCCTGAAGAATCTTATATGCATTAAGAACTTTTCGAATATCCAAAAAACTAGGTTGTCTTTTAGTATTCTTAATAATTTTAGATAATCCTTCCTTCTCTTTCTTAGACAAAACAACCCTCCGAGGTTTCCTCTCTCTTCCTAGCTTATCCCTTGCCACTTTGTACCTCCACATTAAATCCAATACCTTCACTGCTTTTTCTGGATATATAAAATTGGGAATGTGATTTTTATCTAGAATCTCTATTCCTGACAGAACCTCTTTACCCCCCATAAATGAGGTTAGAACTGGTTTGTCTTTATATTTCCGAGAAATTCTACTGATTGCCTTCGCGGTCTTATCTTCTTGGGTCATTGTTTGAGGAGTTAGAACTACAATAATTCCTGCTACGTTTTTATCTCTCAAAATAGTATCTAGGCTAAATTCATATCTATCTGCTAAAGCATCGCCTATTACATCCACAGGATTTTTAATATCTGATGCATTCGGCAAATGAGCCTTTAAAAATCTTGTTGTTCTGCTCTCAAATTTAGCTAAGCCAATCCCAGTATGTTCTAAAGCATCTGTAGCCATAATTGCTGGTCCGCCAGCATTAGTCAAAATAGCTATCTTATTAGTTTTAAGTAAAGGCTGCCAACTAAATACTTTACTTAAGTTAAAGATATCCTCAGTTGTATTAGCTCTTATTATCCCACATTTTTTAAATGCTGTTCCCACTGCTAAATCTTCACCAGCTAGCGATCCTGTGTGAGAAGAAACAGCTGCTTTACCTCTTCCTGTTATCCCGGATTTAAGAACGATGACGGGTTTTTTCAAACTTACACTCTTGGCTATCTCTATAAACTTTTGACCATCTTCAATGTTCTCTAGGTACATAATAACTACTTCCGTATTTTTATCTTTCCCTAAGTACTCAAGTAATTCATCTTCTTCAACACCTGCCTTATTGCCCATACTAACAATCTTACTAAATCCCAGATTAACCGTGTCTGCCCAATCAGTAATTGCTGTAACCATTGCTCCAGACTGAGAAATAAGACTCACATTTCCCTTTTGGGGCAAACTTTGGCCAAAAGAAGCGTTAAGATTAATATCTCGATTCATAATCCCTAAGCAATTCGGACCAAGTAATTTAATATTATACTTCTCGGCAATCTTGGATACTTTCTTTTCTAATTTTACACCCTCGCCGCCAATTTCTTTAAATCCAGCTGAGATAATAATTACCCCTGGAATTCTCTTTTGTCCGCATTCTTTTAAAACAAGAGGAACAACTTTAGCTGGGATAACTATAATTGCCAAATCAATTGGATCTTTAATCTCTTCCACACTAGGATAACATCTTAAACCAAGAATCCTTTTCGCCTTTGGATTGACTGGATAAACCTTTCCTTTAAAACCTCGGAAAATAATATTCTCTAAAATACTTCGTCCTACTTTTCCCCTCTCTCTGGATGCACCAATTACTGCAATAGATTTTGGATTAAATAAAAAATCAAGCATGGTAGTGAAATGACTAATGACCAAATTCCAATGTCAAATCAATGTCAATTGACCAAATGACTAAATGACAAAGATTATCTTTCGACATTTGACATTTAAGCATTTGTCATTCATTAGACATTTAGAAATTAGGCATTTGTCATTTATCATGTTATTTATCAAATAGCCACTTATTTCCAATCTTTTACTCTTTTCTCTACTTCCCTTCTCGTAAGCAATCCATTTTGCGCTCCATATTTCTCTATTACTCCTGCACCGTTTATTACACCCCATTTTAAAGAAAGTTTAATATCCTCATTATTTAAAATCATACTGGCTAAAAATCCAGATGAAAATGCATCTCCTGCTCCTAAAGTGCTTATTTTTTTGGCTGGATAAGCTGGCATTTTAAAATGATCTCTCCCACTCCATACGCAAGCTCCATTTCTACCATTAGTAATAACAACAATTCTTGAACCTAAAGATTTTAAAGCATTCTCCAAGCTTTCAATATTCGAACTTTGAACTTTGAACTTTGAACTTTGAACTATTCTCTCTGCTTCTTCTTTGTTTATAATTAATACATCAGCCAATTTACAAAACTTCCGCACCATACTGCTTGCTATATACCATCTATCATCTGCTAACTGTGTTTTCCCCGGATTCCAAGCAATTTTAATTTTAGGATTCTCTTTTGTAAATTCAATTAGATCTTTTATACACTCATGAGATCCACCAGATAGATGAGAGACAAATAGCCATCTTGCATTTTTAACTTTTAACTTTTCACTTTTCACTTTTAACTTATTGTTCGCTCCTCGATACATAAAAACAGTCCGTTCTCCATCAGAATTACTCAAAATTACAGACAATCCTGTTTTCAAACCAGATTTTTTCTTAATTAGAGAAGTGTTTATCTTTTCTTTTTTAAACTCATTAAGTATTGTATCCGCTATATCATCCCTGCCTACCATTCCCAAAGGAAGTACATTCAATCCCAACTTATCTAAACCTACGCTGGTATTACCTGCTCCACCTCCAGGAGAAAATTGAACATCCGAGGCTAAAATCTTTGATCCTAGGTCAAAACAAAGCACATCTCCTTTATCTTTCTTAACAGTCTTTAGAGGCGGAGTTTTAATAAAAATGTCATAAGTGATTCCGCCAATTGTAATAACATCAATCATAAGATACAGAATTTAGAATATAGAATCTTTAATCTAGATTTTCCCAATTCTAGATTCCAAATTCCAGATTCCAGATTCATTACTCTAAATTAGATTTTCTCCCGTCATTTCTTTTGGCTTAGGTAGATCCATTAATTTTAAGACAGTAGGAGCTATGTCACTTAAAAGTCCAGTTGGGATAGGCGTTTTTTTAACTTTATAAATTTGCTTATTTGAATTTTGAGATTTACTAATATTACTTACTATTACAAATGGTACAGGATTAGTAGAGTGTTCTTTGTTCACCTCTCCAGTAGATGGATAAATCATCTCCTCTGCGTTTCCATGGTCAGCTGTTATTATTGAGTCTCCGTTTAATTTATTTATCTTTTCTATCACCTTGCCCAAGCATTCATCCACTACCTCCACAGCTTTAATCGTGGCCTTAAGATTACCGGTGTGACCTACCATATCTGGATTAGCGTAATTCACTAAAATGAAATCATATTTTTTTGCATCCAGCGTAGAGATTAAAAACTGAGTGAGTTTATAAGCGCTCATTTCTGGCTTTTGATCATATTCTTCTACTCTAGGTGAAGGAATCAGTTCAAAATCTTCCCCTGGAAACGGTTCATCTCTCCCGCCATCGAAAAAGCTCGTTACATGAGCATATTTCTCAGTCTCAGCTGTATGAAGCTGTTTTAAACCATGATCTGAAATTACTTTAGCTAAAGGATTTTTTATTTCTTCCACCTTAAAAGCAATCTCAACTGGCAAAGGAATATCATAACGAACTATAGTTACAAAAAATAAATTCTCTATCTTCCCCCCCCGATTAAAGTTTGGGAAAGTAGGAAGAACAAACGCTCTAGTCAATTGTCTCGCTCGATCCGGCCTGAAATTGAAAAATATTATTGAATCATTATCACGCACTTGAGATATCGGCCGGGTATCTGCACAAATTATTGTGGGATCAATAAACTCATCTGTTTTTCCTTCCTGGTAAAACTTCTTTATAGCTACTTTGGGATCAGCAATTAATTTTCCTTTCTCTTTAACCATTGCATTATATGCTTTTTCAGTTCTTTCCCAATGTTCATTTCTATCCATAGCAAAATACCTTCCCATCAGTGTTGCTATCTTTCCCAAATGAAGATGTTCTATTTTATTTTCTAATTTTCTAATATACTTCAAACCGCTTCTAGGTGGTGTATCACGACCATCCAGAAAAGCATGAATATATACATCTTTTACTCCGTAATTCTTTACTAGTTCTAAAAGAGCAAAAAGATGCTGCTCAGAACTGTGGACCTTCCCATCAGAAACAAGCCCCATTAAATGAAGACGTGAATTATTTTTTTGAGCATGTTTTATGGCCTGAAGTAAAATTTCATTCTTAAAAAATGATCCATCACGAATAGTATCATCAATTTTAGGTAAGGCCTGCCTGATGATTCTCCCTGCCCCTATATTTAAATGGCCAACCTCAGAACTCCCTGTTTCTCCAAAAGGGAGACCTACTGCTGGGCCAGAAGCTTGAAGAGTGGTATAGAAATAATCTTGAGTTATTCGGTTCATCACTGGTGTAGAAGCTAAAGTTACAGCATTCCCTCTTGAAGGGGGAGCCACGCCCCATCCATCCAGAATGATTAAAACTGTAGGTTTGAACATGATAATTAAAGTTTTAAATGTCTAATTGCTCTAATGTCTAATCAAATCCCAATTCCCAAACCCCAATGACTAAAATTCGTTTTTAGACATTTCGTCATTAGACATTAGACATTGATTAGGTCAATTAGGTTAATTAGAAATTAGGTTAATTTTATTAAGGTCAATTAGAAATTAGTCATTTTAAGTTTTATGTTTCTATCAAACTCTCTCCTGCCATCTCTTTTGGCTTTTTTATTTTCATCAACTCAAGTAATGTCGGCGCTACATCTCTTAAAATCCCCTCTCTCAACTTTGAATTTTTCACTTTTAATTTTGAACCTATTATTATAAACGGTACCGGATTTTTTGAATGGGATGTAGAAATCTCTCCAGTTTTGGGATAAATCATCTCTTCTATATTACCATGGTCAGCAGTAATAATAGCCAAACCATCTTTCTTAAGTATTAACTTGACTATTTCGCCTACACATCTATCTACAAATTTAACTGCCTTAATTCCAGCTTTAAGATTCCCTGTATGTCCGATCATATCTGGATTAGCAAAATTTACAGTGATAAAGTCATAAATTTCGTTCTCAATATTTTTACATATAACATTCTTCACTTCCCCAGCACTCATCTCTGGCTTCTGATCATAAGTTAAAACTCGAGGAGAGGGAATTTTAATTCTATCTTCTTCCCCCACTGGATCAGCAAAACCACCATTAAAGAAATAAGTTACATGGGCATATTTTTCTGCCTCGGCAGTATAAAGTTGTTTTAGATTTTCTCTAGCCAACACTCTAGGCAAACTCATATCAACAGTTCTAGCTGGATAGGCAGTCAAAACATCCAGGTCTGGGCCAAATTCTGTCATGGCTACAAATAAAATATTATCTAGTCTCTTTCCCCGAGAAAATCCATCAAAATCCTTTTGAGCAAAGGGTTTAGCTAATTGCCTTGCTCGATCTGACCTAAGATTGAAAAATATAATGGCATCTTTGGAAGAAACTGGAGCAACTGGTTTGTCTTTTTCATAAATTACTGCTGGGAGAATAAACTCATCTGTAATATTATTTCTATAAGATTTTAAAATAGCTTCTTCTGCGCTGGCTGCCTTTGCATCTTCACCGCCCACAATCGCATTATATACTTTCTCAGTTCTTGACCAATTTCTGACCCGATCCATAGCCCAGTATCGACCAGAGATGGTAGCTATTTTACCAATGCCAATTTTTTTTATCACCTTCTCTAGTTTTTTCAAATATTCTAGAGCGCTTTTCCTAAGGGAGTCACGGCCATCAGTAAATAAATGAAGATAAACTTGAGAAAGTTTTTGTTTTTTGGCAAAAGTCAAAAGAGCGTACAGATGCTCTGGATACATATGGGCACTCTGATCGCCACTCAAAAGACCCATTAAATGTAACCTTGAATGATTTCTTTTAACATGTCTTGCTACAGCCTTAAACGCAGGATTCTTGAAGAATGTACCATCTGATATAGATTTAGAGATAGAAACAGAATCTTGGGTTACTCGTCTTCCTGCTCCTAAATTCATATGTCCAGCCTCAGAATTACCCATTTGACCTTGGGGAAGTCCTACGTCTCTTCCTGAAGCAGAAAGCTCGGTATGGGGATAATGTTTCCAGAGATCATTAAAGTTTCTAGGTTTTGCTGAATAAACTGCGTTACCTCTTGATGGTGGAGCAATGCCCCAACCGTCTAGAATAATTAAAATTGCAGGTTTATACTGTCTACATCGCTGTTTCATACTAATAAAATAGCATAAATAAAAAAACCAGTCAAAAAGCTGATTTCTAATTTTTATTGATTTTGTTTAAACTATCTAAAACAAATGCCACTTCAACAAGATGGCAATAGAACAATCAACAATTAGCAATTTTCTCTTCAATCTCCATTAACCGATTATATTTACAGATCCTCTCACCACGAGACAACGAGCCACTTTTAATATATTCACTATTTGTTCCTACTGCCAAATCTGAAATAAAAGTATCCGTTGTTTCACCTGAACGATGAGAAATAACAGTTTTGAAACCATTTTCCTTAGCTACTTTGATACACTCTAAAGTTTCAGTCAGCGTACCAATCTGATTGGGTTTAATCAAAATGCCGTTAGCTGCCTTTTCTTTAATGGCTCGTTTTAATCTTTTAACATTAGTTACCAAAAGATCATCACCTACTATTAATAACTTTGAACTTTGAACTTTGAACTTTGAACTTAATTCTCTCCACCCTGGCCAATCGTCCTCTTCTAGACCGTCTTCCAGACTCATGATTGGATATCTTTTCGCCCAATTAAGATATAGATCAATTAACTCGTCTCCACTTAAACTTCTATTCTCTAGTTGAAAAGTATATTCACCATCTTGATAAAAAGAGTTAGCTGCTGCATCAAGAGCGATTGAAATCTCAATTCCCACCTTATACCCAGCTTTTTTGATAGCTTCAACTATTAATTTAAGAGCTTCTTCATCTGATTTTAAATGAGGCGCAAATCCACCTTCATCTCCTACACTAACTCGTAGTCCTCTGTCTTTTAGAATATCCTTCAGCGTATGAAAAATCTCTGAGCCCGCCCTCACTTTATCTTGGAAAGCGCTAATTCCTTCTGGCACAATCATAAACTCTTGAATAGCTAATCCAGAATCAGCGTGCTTGCCACCATTGATAATATTAAACATTGGAACAGGCAATTTTGAGTTTTGAGTTTTAAGTTTTGAGTTTTGTCTAATATATTCAAACAGCTCTAAACCTTCTGATTTTGCCGCTGCTTTACAAACCGCAAGAGACACGCCAAGTATAGCATTAGCTCCTAACTTAGATTTATTTTCTGTTCCATCAAGATTAATCATTAATTCATCAATCTCTTCTTGTTTTTGAGGATCCATTCCGATTAATTTTGGGTCAATAACGTCATTTACATTAGAGCAAACTTTAAGCATTCCTTTGCCTCTAAAGCGTTTAGGATCATTATCTCTTAGTTCCAAAGCCTCGTGTTTACCAGTAGACGCTCCAGATGGTACTGAAGCTCGAGCTTGAGTTCCATCATCCAAAAGAACTTCTACCTCTACAGTAGGATTTCCGCGAGAATCTAAAATTTCTCGAGCCTGAATCGTTTTTATTTTGGACATAGCAATTAGATGTTAAATATTCAATATTTAATATTTTACTTTTTCAATGTTTCTATTCCTGGCAATTTTTCTCCGGCTAAATGTTTTAACATTGCTCCCCCACCAGTAGAAACAAGATTTATCTTATTTGTTAAACCAAATTCTTTTAGGGCAGCGAGTGTATCTCCTCCTCCTACTACTGTATAACCTTTACACTGAGCCACGGCCTCGGCAATTCTTTTTGTCCCTCCAGAGAAAATCCTTTGTTCAAACTTACCAAATGGCCCACACCAAACTATCATTCCTGCCTTTTCTATAAGTTCAGCAAAATTTTCAGCTGTTTCTGGGCCAATATCATAAATTGCTTGGTTTTTTTGAATTTTGGCGAGAGAAACAATCTTGGTATTTAATTGGCCCTTTTCCTCCCAACCAACAATGACATCTACGGGAAGTAAAATTTCTAAATCTTCTCTTTCTGCTTTTTCAAAAAGATCTTTAATATGATCTTCTTGACCTTCTTCTATAATAGATTCTCCTACCTCAAAACCATGAGCTTTTTGGATAGTTGAAGCAACACCACCGCTTAAGAGTATGGTCGTGACCTTACGGAATAAATTATTGATTATCCCCATTTTGTCAGATATTTTTACTCCTCCTAAAAGCAAGAAAAAAGGCCACTTTTTATTTTTTAATACCTCATTTAAACCATTAATTTCTTTTTCTAAAAGCAGTCCAGCGCAGCTATGCAGGTATTTGTTTATTCCATTTGTAGAAGCATGAGCCCTGTGAGCTACTCCGAAACCATCCATAATAAAAATTTCACCAAGTTTAGCTAACTTTCTTGCAAACTCTGGATTATTTTCCTCTTCTTCTTTATAAAAACGAACATTTTCTAAAAGTACAATATCCTTAGGTTTCATCTCACCAACTACTCTTTCAACCTCGCTTCCGATACAATCATCTGTCTTTATAATTTTCCTCTTGAGTAATTCTTCTAGTCTTTGAGCTATTGGACCTGCCCTCAAATCCTCAACCACTTTTCCTTCAGGTCTTCCTAGATGACAAATTAAAATAATCTTGCAATTTTGTTTGAGTAAATATTTAATCGTGGGTAAACTAGAGACGATTCTAAAATCATCACTAATCTTTTTATCTTTTATTGGCACGTTAAAATCACATCGGAGCAAAACTTTTTTGTTTTTTAAATTAACATCTTTAATGGTTCTCAGCATATAATTTAAGCTTTAAGCTTCTTCCCAACATAAACCGCCATATCTACTAACCGACATGAATATCCCCACTCATTATCATACCAAGCAAAAACTTTTATTAAATTTTCCCCTTCAACCATTGTTAAAGGTAAATCGATAATGGCTGAATGTTCATTTTTACGATAATCTATAGAGACGAGAGGCTCTGAAGTCGCATCCAAAATTCCTTTGAGTTTACCTTGAGCTATATCCTGAAAAATCTTATTTACCTCCTCTGTAGTTGTGTTCTTCTCTACCTCGGCTACTAAATCGACAATGGAAACTATTGAGGTAGGTATCCTTATGGCTCGACCATCTATTTTACCTTCTAATTCTGGTAAAACTTTAGTTGTGGCGATGGCTGCTCCAGTAGTGGTTGGAACCATAGACAGAGCTGCAGCTCTTGCTCGTCTTAAATCGGGTTTGCCACGAGACGGACCATCAACTAAATTCTGAGTAGAAGTATAACTATGAATAGTCGTCATCAAAGCTTTGCTAATCTTAAAATTATCATTCAAAACTTTAGCTACTGGAGCAAGAGCATTTGTTGTGCAAGAAGCGTTGGAAATAACATTATCATGCTTAGGATCACATTTCTCCTCATTCACTCCCATAATAAATGTAGGCACATTTTCTGATTTTGATGGAGCAGAAATAATTACTTTTTTTGCTCCAGCTTGAAGATGCTTCTCTGCTTCTTCTTTTAAAGTAAAGAATCCCGTACATTCTAAAACAACATCAACTTCCAATTCTTTCCAAGGAAGTTTAGTGGGATCTTTTTCTGCTAAAGCTTTAAACCTCTTTCCATCAATAATAAGATTATTATCATCAAAGCCTACTTCTTTTGTGTAAATTCCGTATACAGAATCGTATTTTAAAAGGTGAGCCAAAGTTTGATTATCTGTTAAATCATTAATGGCTATAACCTCTAATTCTGTTTGTTCGATCGCTTTTTGAAAAGCCGTTCGACCTATCCGGCCAAAACCATTAATAGCTATTCTTATTTTAGACATATATTTATTTCTCCTTACGTTAATAAATTCTAATATCTGAATTCTGAACAAATTCCAAATCACAAATTCCAATTCTCCAACTGACGCTTTAGCGTCATCCTGAGGAAGGAGCATAAGCGACTGACGAAGGATCTCTGAACTTGTTTCAGAATCTTTCCCAGACAAGCTGGGAGATTCTTCGGCTTACGCCTCAGAATGACTCAAGAATTGGGATTTGGAACATTCACATACATTAGCATTCAAGAGCATTCAAGCTTTGTCATTGCTGCCAAGGGTTTTGATTTTTTTCTCCACCACTTTTTCTACTGCTTCTGTAGCTGGCTTTAGGATACTTCGAGGATCGTAAATGCTATGATTTTCAAGTAGTTTGGTTCTAAGAGCGCTTGAAAACGCCACTCTTAAATCAGTATCAATATTAAAACAGGCCACTCCTCCCTTGATAGCTTTCTTGATATTTTTTGAAGAGAAATCCGAAGCACCGTGCAAAATCAAAGGTATTTTTACCCGTCTTTGTATATCTTCTAAACGTTGCCAGTCTAAAGTAGCCCTTTCCCTAAAAAAACCATGGGCATTACCAATAGCTACAGCCAGAGTATCTGTCTTTGTTTTTTTTACAAACTCTTCAGCTTCACCAGGATCAGTCATAATTTCTTCCCAATCTACACTTAAAGGTTCCTCTCCTAGATGTGGTACAACTCCTAACTCAGCTTGTACATCTACTTTGTGTCGATGAGCGTAATCTACCACTTTCTTGGTCAGGGTTAAATTTTCACGAAAAGGTAAGTTTGAACCATCTATCATTACAGAATTAAACCCTGCTTCAATGACTCTTTCTATTATTTGATAACTTCTGCCGTGATCCAAATGCAAAACAAAAGGAGTATCCTTTGCTTCCTCTTCAACTACTCCTTTAATAATACTCGTGATGGTCTTAAGCCCTGCATAGTGAATAGACGTTTCAGTAACCATAATAATAACCGGAGCTCTAGCATTAATTGCTCCTCTAACAATTCCCTGGGTAATTTCTAAATTAGAGGTATTAAAAGCACCTATTGTGTAACCTTGTCTTTGGGCCTTTTTTAACAATGAAGTGGTTTTTACTAACATAAAATTACAGCTAATAAGATTTTATTACTGATTCAGCTATCTTGATAAACTCTTCTGCATCTAACGACGCTCCGCCCACAAGTAATCCGTCTATTTCTCCTTGATTAGTAAATTCAGCTACGTTTTCAGAATTTACGCTTCCCCCGTATAATATTCTAATTCGATGAGCGATATCTTCATTATACAATTCTGTTAATACTTCCCGTATAAATTTACAAGTCTTGTTAGTTTCTAAAGGATCAGGTGTTTGGCCTGTACCAATAGCCCAAACTGGTTCGTAAGCGATAATTGGCAGTGATTGAATATTAGATATTGAATATTGAATATTGTTTAACCCTTCTTTAAGTTGACTCTCTACTATCTTTTTAGTTTCATTCTGTTTTCTTTGTTCTAATTTTTCTCCTATACACAAAATAGGGATTAATTTATGTTTTAGAACTTGCTTAATCTTTTTGTTCACAATTTCATCTGTCTCCCCAAAATATTCTCGACGTTCAGAATGACCTACAATTACATATTGACAATAGTCTTTAACCATCAAGACAGATATTTCTCCGGTATAGGCACCTTCTTCTTCCCAATGAATATTTTGGCAACCAAGTTCAACTTTGAACCCTAAATTCTTAACTTTGAGATTTGAGACTTGAGATTTGAGATTATTCAGGTGGGTTGCTGGCGGACAGATCACTACATCGACTTTATTTTTGATCTCAACTAAATCTCGTTGAATTCTCTCAAATAATCTTTCCCCTTCCTCAATACTTGTATTCATCTTCCAATTAGCAATAATGACGCGTTTACGTTTAAACATATTGGGTAAACCTTTTTAAAATATGGAGATTGCACCTATAGTAGCCAAAAGTACAATTGCTCCCGCGATCATGACCCCTAAGCTAATCATTATGAGTGCTTTTTTAAAAGGAATGCCAAAAACAAAAGCAATTAAACATCCTGTCCAACTTCCAGTTATAGGCAAAGGAATAGCCACAAATAAGAGCAAAGCAAAATCTTTGAATCTTTCTACCTTAATCTTATGCTTCTTTCTCGTCCTTGAGAAAAGCCAATTAAAGAAACGCTCAAAAAATTTAGAATGCTTGATTAAAAACCCAGATACCTTTTCTAAAAAGAAAAAAACAATTATCGCTGAAACAATGTTTCCCAAAACTGCCCAAAAATATACCAAATACCAAGGGAGACTATAAAAAGTCATTCCTATGGGGATCGCTCCTCTTAATTCTATAATTGGCAAGATCGCTATCAGAAATGTAGCAAGCTGAGGAGAAATATTAGAAAGAAGCTGGATAATATAATCAATCATCTACTCTTTACTTTTACGTTTCTTAAAAACTTAGCTGCTTCCTCTGGACTTCGCGTATTAATAATTACTCCTGTTCCTAACTCAAGCCCTCCCCAAATACTCAACTTAGGTAAAATTTCTATGTGCCAATGATAACGGGCCAAAGTTTCAGAACTAAGGTCGGAATTAACAGGACAGGTGTGGATATAAGAATTATAAGCAGGGTTTTCTAATCCTTTATCTAATTTCAGGAGAACCTTCTTCCAAATATCTGCTAACGGTTTTATTTCTAGATTATTTACCTTTTCAAATCTCGGCTCATGCCTCTTAGATAAAATCCATACCTCGTATTGG
>Ga0315543_1001323_pt1 | contig 27149 bp, 21 predicted proteins | sample SalMarSW160210MG_2_FD_203098 | JGI IMG/M metagenome (GOLD analysis project Ga0315543, IMG submission 203098) | Salt marsh sediment microbial communities from the Plum Island Ecosystem LTER, Massachusetts, United States - Salt Marsh Sediment SW1601-210 ... | reverse complement strand
GATTGATATATATGGTAGTAAAGGCCTTCTTTGGCCATCAGTTCGTTGTGTTTGCCCATCTCCGCTATCTCGCCCTTTTCCAACATCAGGATAAGGTCGGCGTTCTTGATAATGGGCAGGCGGTGAGTGATTATGAATGTGGTCCGTCCTTTGATAAGCCTTTCCAGTGCCTGGCGTATAAGCCGCTCTGTCTCGGCATCGACGCTGGACATGGAGTCATCCAGGATAAGAATGCTGGGATTTATCAGCAGAGTACGGGCGATTGCCAGGCGCTGTTTCTCACCGCCGGAAAGGGTCAGTCCCCGCTCACCTACCCAGGTATCATAGCCGTCAGGCAGTGTGAGGATAAAGTCATGCAGGTGGGCTGCCTTGGAAACGGCTTCTATCTGGTCCATATCGGCGTCCACTACCCCGTAAGCGATATTGTTCTTGATGGTTCCCGAAAACAGGAAAATGTCCTGCTGTGATATCCCTACGTTCCTGCGTAATGAAGTCAGGGTAACATCACGGACATCGATACCGCCGATGGTGATTTTACCATTGGTAACGTCATAGAATCGTGAGATGAGATTGGCAATGGTGCTTTTACCACTGCCGGAACCTCCCAGTAAGGCTATAAGCTGCCCCGGCTTTGCGTTGAAGCTGACGTCCTTCAGCGTGGGCGCCACCGAATCATAGCTGAAGCTAACGTTTTCAAAGGTAACCTCTCCTTTGACTTTATCCAGTTCGATAGCGTCCGGTTTTTCCTTTACCGCCGATTCCGTATCGAGAATCTCCAGGATACGCTGTCCGGCGGATATGGTACGGGAAATGAGATTGACCATCATTCCGGCACGGCGCACAGGCATCACCATCATGTTCACGTAAAGAATAAACTGGGTCAGGTGTCCTATGGTCATATTTCCTTCTGCTACCTGAGTTCCGCCGTACCAGAGGATGAGGATAGTGGGCAGGCCCATTATAAACATCATCATGGGCATATTTAAAGCCATCTGGCGGGCAATTCCGATCTGTTCGTCGTAGAGGTATGTAGCCTGGTTGGCGAATTTTTCACCCTCCTCTTTCTCACGGTTAAATGATTTTACAATTCGTACGCCGGTGAGACTTTCCTGAAGGACTATACCCAACTCGGCCATTAATTGCTGAATCTTCATCCATATCGGGCGGATGCGGCTGCTGAAACGCCATGCCAGCCAGCCGATAACGGGTAAAAAGGCCATGGTAGACAGGGCAAGTTTCCAGTCCATTAAAAGTAGAATGACAGCGACGGCTATTACCAGAATAAGCATCTGGACTATACCTATCATGCCCATCCCGAAGAACATGCGTATCGCCTCCACGTCCACCGTAGCCCGGGACATTAGCTGACCCGTCTGTGCCTGGTCGTAATAAGCGAAACTCAACCGCTGCAGCCGGTCGTAGATAGCGTTCCTGATATCGTAGGAGATTTTCTGGGAGACCACCTCGCCGAGGTAGCTCTGCCCGTATTCCGCAACTCCCCTCAGGGCGCTGGCGACGACTATGGTTCCTGCCACCAGCCAGATGGCGGTTTCCCGTGTGGTCTGCCACCAGAGGAACTCGCTTTCGGTAACGCGGAGTGCCGTATCTATTCCCGTGCCGAGCATCCGGGGAATAATTATGCTGAAGACTGTACCCGCTATCAGGCATCCGAATGCTAATAGCAGCCATCCCCAGCGGCTCCGGACGAATATTAATAGTCGTAATATGGTCTTCATTTTTTTATCAGTAGCTCTTGCCACACCTGCCCGGCAAGAGTGCATGCCGGACAACAAAAATTACAGCGGTGCGATTAGTCTTTCGAGATTTCCTCGTAAGCACGAGAGAAGGTCTTGCGTATTCGGCTTAGCTTTTCGGAATCTGCGGTACGAACCTTATCTCTGAGCAAATCGGCAAGTCTGTCAAACTCGCGCATCGTTATAATTATATCATCAATATTTTCAGGATTCCACCATTTTTCCATCCGGCTCTTTATTCTTTCATCGGACTCTTTCTGCTCTTCGAGGAATTTCTGCCCTTCATCGGTAATACTGTAGACCTTTTTCCCCTCCTGCTCTTCGGAGCTAATGTACCCCATCTCCTCGAGCATCTGCAGGGTGGGGTAAACGGAACCCGGACTGGGCGCATAAAAGCTGTGGAAACGCTCTTCCAGGGCGCGGATTATCTCGTATCCATAGCTTGGCTTGTCTTTCAGGTGCTGGAGCAGGATATATTTGAAGTCTCCTCTCTGGAAAGGCCGCCTGTGTCCCGGTCCCGGAGGGGGTGGAAAGGGTCTGTGTCTTGGATGTCCGCCGACTATTTTCTCACCTCTGAAAAACAGGAGTAAATACGTTAAAACGATATATCGTTATAATTATAAAGCAAGGGAAATATGACTGTCAAGTAAATCTTGCTGTTTTTCCCTTAAATTTTTCTAAACGTTTTTTATATACCTTTTTTACCCGTGAAAAGAGAAAAATCAACCAGCCGTGAGGTGTAACCCCATTCATTATCGTACCAGGAAAGTACCTTTGCCACCCGTTTACGCAGCACGGTGGTGCTTTCGGCGTCCACTATTGCCGAGTGAAAATCTCCCAGAATATCGCGGGATACCAGGGCTTCATCGCTTACCCGCAGGATACCCTTTAACTCCGGTGTCTCCGATGCCTTCCTGAAAACGTCGTTGATTTCTTCCGGAGTGGTGTCTTTCTTCAGAGTCGCCACGATATCGGTTATCGAGCCGTCCGGGACCGGCACTCTCATTGCTATCCCGGTCATCCTGCCCTTTAACTCCGGCAGGACTCTCTCGGTGGCCTGGGCGGCTCCGGTAGTGGTGGGGATGATGGAGAGAGCCGCAGCTCTACCCCGTCGCCGGTGACGTGCCGGCGTGTCCATCAGCGACTGGCTGGAAGTATAAGCATGGATGGTAGTGAAAATCAGGTGTTCCACCCCGAAGGTGTCGTTGAGCACTTTGGCAACCGGCGCCAGGCTGTTGGTGGTGCACGATGCCAGCGAGATTACATGATGCTCTTCCGGTTTGTAATGATTTTCATTCACTCCCATGACAATGGTGACATCGGCATCGCTCGAAGGCGCCGATATGATAACCTTTTTTGCCCCTGCCTCGAGGTGACCGGCGGCTTTATCATGGCTGCGAAAAGCACCGGTGCTTTCAACGACAATATCGGCTCCGACGTCTCTCCAGGGGATTTCCGAAGGTTCTTTTGAAGAGAAGAATTGTATCTTCTCTCTTCCCACTGTAAGGGATGTTTCATCGTTAGAGACCTCTTCATCGTACCAGCCGATAACAGAATCGTATTTCAGTAGATAAGCAAGGTCGCCTATATTAGCAAGGTCGTTTATTCCCACCACGCTTATCCCGTCTGTTTCAATACACCGCTTCAGGTAACACCGCCCGATGCGACCGAATCCGTTAATACCAACTCTTACTGTCATTTTACCCCTCCCGGATCTTTACTCTCTTCTTAGTTATTATGTCCCATCAACCCGTCAGACGTAAAGCCCGCAATACCGTACTATGTATTTTATAGAAAATAAAGGACGGTTGACCTTACTCCGTTCTTAGTGCCACGTCCATCTTAGTGTTTCCGTCTAGTTTCATGAATTCCTGGGGTGATAGTCCGCCCAATGCGCTGTGGGGCCTGACGGTATTATAATCCTTTCTCCAGCCATATTACTCTCTTATTCCTTACCCTGTCTTAATGGGGTGCAGTATAGAGCGTGTATATGAATAGTTGAAAAAATTGTTGAATTATTTCCGAGAATTTTCGTCGAAAACCAGAGTGTTTCTGTTGAGGTGTTTGATTCAGCACTATAAGGCATGCATTACCAAAACCATTTACAGCATAATAAGCTTGTACCGGTAACCAATAATTAGCAGGTATAGCTAATTCAGGATTTTCAGCTGTAGGTAAGCTTTGTATTGCTTCCCAGGTTAATTTCCCTCTATTATAGGAATTTCGTAGATTGTCAGGAATATGATAAGCACCCTCACTGAAAAGGTCCGCTAAACTTCGTGCCTAAATACTAGGCGTAAATCCTCACAGTTAAAAAGGAACCATTGTGATTGTATGTAGTAGATTCATATCGAAGAACTATTAAGGAGCACCTTGTTATTGGTGCTCCTTAATACCGCTTTAACTAACAAGTATAGCTATTGATTGACTAAACCCTACCGCCATGCATCTATGCTGAAGACCTGACCATGACCGCCGCCGAATCGTGCTACGGCTGTTTCCTCCATATTGCAGAGAAGTATATTGTAGCTATCAAACGGGTCATCACCTCCAGCCGGTACCATGTAATCACCGGGCAGCTCTTTCCAATGCTTGCCTGATGTCTTCTCTATCCCTAACCAACCATTGGTGATGAAGTCTTGTGCACCACGCATTCTGAATTTACTTACCGGTTCGAAGCTCTTCTTCCATATCCACTCGTATATGGAATCTTTAGTCTTGAATCCGTAGTCACACAGGTCTTGGGCTATCTGCGTAGGCATGACCAGGGTAAACCCACCATCCCGGGTAGCCCAGGCGTCTTTAGTGAGGTATTCCAGGTAATTATGCGGTCCGGGGATGCCCTTGACATCAAGGAACCTTGCTATGGCACCGTGTCCCGTCCTCTGAAGTGAGCGGTACACACCGGGCATATTCTGCTGTCCAATCCCCCACTCACCCATTCCCATCCCACCGGTCATAATAATGCTTTCATCCTTCTTAAAACCCATCTCTTCGTTCAAGCCCTTCCAGCCTTCCGGCAGACCTTCGGTGTACTCGGCAAAGATAAAGCCACCATTAGTTATAGGACTGCCAAGAGTAGTAATTGTAGTGACGGTTTCCTTATAGCCACCCAGGTTACGCCATAGCAGACTGCCAACACGGCCGATGGTCTTATTGGCCGGATTCCCCGGGCCGAATATACTGTTGGTAACATTCATACCTATCTCTTTGTAAATCGGGCCGCTAACAATAAAACCTCCCCCACCACCGCGACCATCACCCGTACCGCCACCTGATTCGGCGATCGCCAGCACTACCGGGAAGTACTCCGGCTTGCACCCAGCCATCACGGCGTTAACCGCAACCTGCTCTACCGTAGCAGTACGGTACATCGGCATGAAATTGATAACATCCCCCTTCTTCCTGGTATTTGTCGATTCAATTGCTCCAAATCCCCGCAATTCCATATCATGTTGAAGTGTTATCAATTCATCGGGTTTATGACTGGTACCCTTCAGCATCTCGGCTACCCGTTCCTCTGTAGGAATAACAACCGGCAGACCATCTGTATACTTGGAAAAAGGAGCATCCAGTATTCCGGGGATATTTTCCGTCTGGTTGTAGAATTCCTCGGCTTCCGGGAGAGTACCTTCAAAGAGTATTCTTGGCTCGTTCGGCGCCCATATACCGCTTTCTTTTTCCTCGTCAGATAACGGGCGAGTCAGGGCATCAAGCAAGGGTTGAACGAGTATTTCGGCCTCACTAACGCCCCCGAGAGAGTTTCGTGAAGCAACAATGTGTCTAAGCTTGGGGATCCCGTACAAAGTCCTATCATGCTCCACTTTACCGGTCTCTTCACCAAAATTGATGAGTACTGTCGGGATTCCTTCTTTCTCAAGACTTGCTAAATAAGGCAACTGCCTGTTTACAGCGCCATGTCACCAGCAAACTCCCAGTATAACTGCATCGGTGGTTTTCCTCTCTTCTTCAGACAGTTCCATCGGGACGATATGATACCTTTTCTTTAACGTCCAGTTTATATTAGGATAATCGGCCTTCAGCTTTTTCTCCATTGGTACCCAGATATCCGCTTCACCACAGATACTCAGATGGATAGTTTTACCCTCAAGATTTTCAAGACGCGTAGCTAGAGGGAATGTCTTTACCGGTGGTTGCATTCCAACCGGATTGAGACATTTGTACACTTTCTCTTTTTCTGCCATTTTTTATCACCTCAAATTATAAATTTTGTTATGATAAATAACCTTAATCCCCCCGCTAAGATTTGTCAAAATATATAAAGGGGAAGTTTTTACTTCCCCATCACATCCCGATGTTTGTCCAACCATGGGTACTCGCGGGCGATACGGTTTTGCTTTAGCATATAGCTAATATCAAGGAAAAAGGAACCTTTTTATCCCAAATGAAACAAAACGGACTTCTGTTGCCTAGCTCGACAAAATACTTTATTGTGACATCCTAGACATATGTATTACATGCGGCCTCGCTAAGTACAGGCGCCCCAGTTCTTGTGTTATAATCCGTGCTAGAGGAAACCGGACATGGCCGAATTGACAGCCAAAGAAAGAAAAGCATTGCTTGATGCAGCAAAGAAAATCCGTACTTACAAACTCATGCAGTCCATGGGTTATCAAAAGCTTGTTAAAAAGGCTGTTAACGAAAGGACTAAGCAACTGCTAGCAGAAATCAGTGCCAGTGAGCTTAGAGATACCGAATCCTGGTTAGAAAGAATCGAGTGGTTGGCAGATGGTGACAAAAAATCTGGCAGAGATATTTTTCTAAACCAAAGGATTAGACTAATGATGGGTATCCTGGGTACTAGGGGCTTCTTTGAGTGGTCTATCATTGCCGAAGATGAGAGTGTTGAAGAACTTACCATCCAGGCGGCGAACATTGGTGACCTGGCCATTTCGGAGGAATGGACCAGAATAGCATCTGATGAGCGGTTGCATCTAGAGAGGATAAAAAAAGAAGTCCTGGGCATGGAGGGCTGGGAGATGGGAGGTAGCGGTGGAGTAAGGGATGTCATCTTTGGGGCTAATGACGGCCTGGTTTCAATATTAGCACTGGTAGCCGGAGTGTATGGGGCAATTACTGAGAGTCACCCTATTCTCATCGCCGGCATCGCCGGGGCAGTTGCCGGGGCTATATCTATGGGGGCTGGTGCCTACCTGTCAGCTAAGTCAGAAAAAGAGGTAACCGAGAAGGAAAGCGACAGGAAGGGTATTAAGAGAAAGGGTGCTCCTGAAGAGGAGAAGGAGAAACTGGTCAGGTTCTACCAGACAAGGGGATTCAAGAGACAGGAAGCAGAAGCTGTTGCGGATAGAGTAGCTTCAGAAATGGAGTCAAGGGAGGCGTACACCGTCGGAGAGGAGGTCGGGCTGACCTCGGAAGAATCTTGGCCCCCGACCAAAGCGGCTCTTTTTACCGGGTTATCATTCGCGGTTGTATCTCTCATTCCTATCCTGCCCTTCGCCTTTATGGAGGTAAAGCCGGCAGTAATAACGGCGGCAATCGCCAGTATAGCCTGCCTATTCGTGGTTGGAGCCAGTAAAGCCACCTTCAGCAGACAAAGCTGGATTCGGAGCGGGATTGAGATGATGGCTATAGGGACCCTAGCCTCAGTGATTACGTATGCCATAGGACTGGCAATCCCGGTGTAGTTCGAGTTAATAATTATATAATCTCCCACTCGCAATAAGGGTCGCCGGCGGCGATGCACCTTATTTCCCTAACGTGCTGGTTCTTAACTGCTGAGAAAAGGCCGTTCAGGAAACCGGTGGTGAAAAAGCAGGAAGGCTCCCCAATTTCTAATCCAAAAGTCTCACAGTTCTCCCTAATCTTTATCGTCTCACCTAAGGTGACCTTACCCACCTTGCAGTAATTCATGAAGTCAATAACACGCTTAATTACCTCATCCTCCCTCAATCCGGTGTTCATCATGTGTTCGCCGACCTCTTTCCCCGTCTTGGCACCCCCCATCCGCAGCGCTAATCGGTATCTCTCGCTGAACAGAGCGGCTACGCCGGTAACATGGTGCATCTCATGGAAGAAGACCTCGCTTCCCAATCTAGGCCTCTCAGGCAAGGGCTCGCCACGGACCAGAAATCCAACGAGCTGACCCATCAGGCGATTGTGAACCTTTTCCACAACTGAGCTATCTATACCCTCCAGAGAATCTTTCAGCTCATTGATTTCCCCCGGCACCGCTTTAAATTCACAATAGGGTGAGCCCATCCCAATACACTTCGTCTCCACTACGCTCCAGTCCCGCTCTTCTTCTTCCAGCCCCTTCAGTGCTCCTGCCAGCTCTCCACAATGGTGAAAGGCTAATGGCGCTCCGACATTATCCAATCCCCAGCATGAGGAGCTTTCATATATTCTGAAGTAGTGCTCATCCTTCCTGGATATATCATCCATATATTTCCAAACCCACATCCCTAGTTGTTCCCGAGAATATGCCAAGCGAGGTATGAATCTTTTCATGTCTTTGACCTTGCTGAAGCTCTTGGGTATGAATAATTTGAAAACGAGCTTCATATACCAGGGGAGGAGCGACTTTACCTCTCTTCCTCCGGATTCAGCCTCCTTATCAAACTCGTATGCCATTGTGGGAAACCTTTTGGGGTCCCAGAGCATGCCACTCCATGAGGCAAGGTTTTTCCAGAGCACGTTCACTGAGTCCCCAACCTCTGTCCTTATGGGTTTTCCACGTGCTAAAATACCGCTCTCTAGCATGCGCTTTAGTATTCTTGGATCAAACCTCTCGTAGGCGATCATCGGGCTCCAGGTCATCGGGGTTTCAATCTTGGTCGGCGCCACTCTAAGATGCTTCACCACATTTATAATCCTTGAACTCTCTTTTATCTCCATCCTGAGGATACCGTCGGCGACGCTCAACATAGCTCCCAGGTCTTCCTCCTTGCCGCAGCCTTCGTCCATTAAGGCTAATACTGAGTTCCCCTCAGAAGCGAACTTGGATAGAAATAGCCTCATAAACTTTATCACCTCCACGCCGTTGAAGAGATAAGGAGAGGTGAGCGAATCAAAGACAAGCAGAGCGCTTCTCGAGCCCGTTCTCTCCTGTAGTTTGGTAATGGCGATGCTCAGGCTGTTTAGGTCGGCACAGTTAGCATATACGGTGTCAGACCGCTCGGTGGCCGTCAGACCAACTGTCTCAGAGAAGGCATCAACAAAGCTCAGTGCCACTGGCTGTCCCATGCCCTTCTCTTTTAAAAGCCCGGTGATTCCAGAGGGACTTTGCTCGGTAGTAACGAATATGATTGGCCTCTCCGCAGCTAGACCGTTGAGCACTACCTGGTGGCAGAAAGTGGATTTCCCGGCTCCCGGAGGCCCGGACAATAGAATCAAGCTCTCCTTCGGCACTTCCTGAATTTCGGCTAATGACAATCCTCTTTTCTCCATGTCATCTTCCTATCATCAGAACCGGCTAAACAATCTCCCACTCGCAATAGGGGTCACCGGCAACAATACACTTTATTTCACGGACGTGCTGGTTCTTAACTGCTGAGAAAAGGCCGTTCAGGAAGCCGGTGGTGAAATAGCATGAAGGCTCCTTTATATGCGTGAACATTTTAGTTCGCATGCTCTCGCAGTTCTCATTAATCTTTACCGTTTCACCTAAATTGACCTTGCCCACCTTGCAGTAGTTCATGAAGGCGATTACACGCTTAATTGCTTCATCCTCTTTTATCCCAGCGTCCATTAGGCGTTTGCCAATCTCCCTTCCCGACTTTGCGCCACCCATCCTTTGCGCCATTGTGTATCTCTCACCGGCCAGATGGGGAAAACCCATGCCGTGCATGACCACATGGAGATGAACATCGCCGCCCAATTTAGGTCTGTCTACCAGAGGTTTTCTATCAAGCAGAAATCCCACCACACGTTCCATCAACCGTTCGTGGATTTTCCCAATAACCAAGCTATCTTTCTCCAGAGAAGCCTTAAGCTCATCTATTTCCCCGGGCACCAGCTTAAATTCACAATATGGATCTCCTAAGCCTATGCATTTCGTTTCCACAGCATTCCAATCCCTCTCCTTCTTCTCAAATCCTTGAAGTTGGCCTGCCATCGCAGGGGGGAGATGCGAAGCTATTCTAGCACCCACGTCTTCTAATCCACAGCAGTCAGAGCTCTCGTATACCCTGAAGTAGTGTTCGTCAGCCTTAGAGATGTCTTCAAGGTATTCGATGGTGCCGCTTCGCTCCAGCTGTGCACTTTTGATACACGCCCCGCCTAGTTTTGATATTGTTTTCATGCCTTTTACCTTGTTGAAGCTCTTGGGTATGAGACCGAGAGATTGGAACGAGTTGACAAGCTTGAATAGAAGTTTCATCCGCCAGGGGAAAAACGGCATTACCTCCTTCACAAAGGAACTTTCCTCCTTGTTTAGCTCGTATATCATCGTTGGGAACCCTTTGGCGTCCCAGAGCATGCCACTCCAATGGGCAAGGTTCGGCCAGAGCAAATTCACATAGTCCCCAACCTCCCTTCTCAGCACTGTTTTATCTTGCCCAAACATGCTTCGCATAAACTGTCTCATCACACTCGGCTCGTAATACCATGTCGATTTAATTGTCGGTTTGTGTTTAATAGGGACTTCAATCTTTACTGGTTCCAACTTGGGGTACTTCACCACATTTATAACCCTTAAGTTCTCTTTAATATCCATCCTGAGGATGCCATCGGCGACGCTCATCATGGCTCCCAGGTCTTCTTCCTTACCGCAGCCTTCATCTACCAAAGCTATAACCGAGTTCCCTTCGGCAGCAAACTTAGCCAAGAAAAGCCTTATGAACTTGGTAATATCAGCGCCACAAAATAGGTAAGGAGAAGTGAGCGAATCAAAAGCGAGCAGTATGCCTTTTTGTCCTATTTTATCCTGCAACTTGGTGGCGGCCATACTCAAGCTGTTCAGATCAGCACAGTTAGCACATATTGTATCTGAGCGCGGTGTGCAGGTCAGTCCCACTGTCTCAGTGAAGGCGTCAACAAAGCTCAGCACCACCGACTCTCCCATGCCCTTTTCTCTTAGAAGACCGGTGACACCAGAGGGACTTTGCTCCGTGGTGACAAATATGACTGGCTTGCCCATAGCCAGTCCGTTAAGCACCGCCTGGTGACAGAAAGTGGACTTTCCTGCTCCCGGAGGCCCTGACAGCAGAATCAAGCTCTCCTCCGGCACTTCCTGAATTTCGGCTAGGGACATAACCAACCTACCTACTTAAAGACAGTCAGGGTAGGGTATACTTCTATACCGCTACTGGTAATATTATACGGACGTGGCTGATTGTCAACCTCGAGTCCGCGCATTTTCTCTACCTGAAACATCCGGGTTAACCTGTCGTCCTTCAAAACTGTGCGTAGCAGGACAACCCCCTGAGCCAGATACTCTTCAAATTGGTGTTCCCTTTCCAGGCCTGTACCCCTTAGTTCGGAGATTAATAGATTGGTGCAGCCAGTTTTTCTGAAATCAGCTATAAGGTCTCTCATAGCGTATATGCGCTCAACTTCATCGGGGTACTGGAGTGTGAATATTGTTATGGGGTCAATGACTACCCTCTTGGCTTGAACCTCATCTATACCTTCCCTAATTGCCTCTAATAGCTTAATTAGCTTGAACTCCTTCATTCCTAGCTGAATCAGACCAGCCTTTTCCGATGATGCCACCCGAACCGGAGATACATTTATGAAGGCGAGTTTTTTGTCTTGTTCAAGCTTACCAAGGTCCCACCCGAATTTTGACATGTTCTTTTTCACGTCATCAGGGTCTTCATCCAGCGATATATAGATTCCCGGCTCGCTGTATTCCGTGACACCTTTATATAGAAACTGCATGGCGAATGTGGTCTTCCCGCTACCGGGTCCTCCGGCAACTAAAATGCTGTGACCCCTCGGTATTCCCTTATCCCCGAGGATCTTATCGGCACCAACAATACCAGTTGAGGTGTAATCATTGCTCATATCTGCCTCCCAAAGCTATCATGGCAATCATAGAAGTTCGGCTAATTATAACCCCGATGTATGAAAAATAACAATAAACCGGGTCTATAGATAAATAGGAATTACATCTAAAAGCTACCGGCTTTTTTGTTTCGATGTATGCTACTATATAAGAGACGCTATTGAGCGATAATCAGCTTTTATGTATTGGTATACACGAAAAGGCAGGCATAGTGAGTAAAGAGCAATTCATATTCGGTCCTGAATTTCTTGGTGGTGGCTGAGGGACGAAGCTGGGTCCGGGTGACCTGGATAAAGTCTTGCATCGGCTTAGCTTCGCAACTGATAAAAATCTCTTGGCAGGTTTAGGTGACGACGCAGCTGTGTACAGGCTGAGGGAAGACCTCGCTGTAGTAGTTAGTGTCGATTACTTTACACCCATCGTCAAGGAGACTTATCTCTATGGTCAGATTGCTGCTACTAATGCTTTAAGCGATATCTATGCCATGGGAGCAAAGCCTATTATTGCACTGAATATAGTCTGTTTCCCTTCAGCTTCAATGGATTTACTGATGCTGGAGGATGTTTTAAGGGGTAGTTCAGATAAGCTTAAAGAAGCAGGAGTTTTGCTTGTTGGAGGCCACACAGTAATAGACCCAAAAGAAATCAAGTATGGCCTATCAGTTACCGGCATAGTGGATCCTAAAAAAATGCTAACTAAAGGTGGACTTAAGGTTGGAGACAACTTGATAATTACCAAGGCTTTAGGTACCGGGATTATTAATAATGCATTGAAAGGCGGTATGGTAGACGATAACACACAGTCCATAGTAGCTAAAAGTATGGCTTCATTAAATAAAGTAGCTTCTGAAGTTGCTCTAGAAGCAGGCGTACATGCCTGCACCGATGTAACCGGGTTCGGACTTGTCGGTCATCTGCTCGAGATGATCAGGGAGAGTGAGGATGTAGGCGTGGAGGTTAACTTCTCTTCGCTTCCCATTTTCCCAAGGGTAGATGAATTTGCAAAAGATGGACTCATACCACCCGGGAGTCAGAGAAACAGGGAATTCTATTGGGATAAGGTATCCTTTTCCAAGGACATACCGGAATGGAAACAATGGATTACATTTGATGCCCAGACCTCCGGGGGGCTAGTACTTTCTGTACCTGAGGAGGGAACAGGCCAGTTACTTGAAAGACTCCATGCCGAAGGTGTAGAAGAAGCGGTAGCTATCGGGCATGTAGTTGCGGGACCAAAAGGCGGGGTCGTGGTAAGTTAATTAGGGAAAAGTGAAAATAGAACCAGGATGTACTGTGAGAGGAGCCATCGATAATCTGTGATTTAGATACTGCAAGGTTAGAAAGCTACAAGAAACTAAAAAGCGAGTTAACTTACCTAGCTTCAAGGGGAAAACGATAGTACACACCTCTCTGAAAGGTAAAATGGAAGAGGATTTCTCAGCGGTCTAAAGGAATCGAGAAACGGCTTTGATTAGAATCACAATAATTCAAAGATTGTTACTTAAGAGAAGTAAATAGGGTACTTACGTTTTCTAAACGATACCCTTATACATTTAACAACATTTACCATTTGTTATAGTGTATTAAAATTAATATCGACCCTGAATATATAATGAAAGAAGTATCTTTCCAGATAGGGTGTATTTCCGTTAACTAGTATGGCATACTAATTGCCACCGGCTCCTTAAGCTGCAATGCAGCAAACTATCCTCCTGTCCCCCTTATCTGATTCAAACATCTATATATAATCCTGACTTTTTCAAGCAATGACTCCTTCTTTTTTCAGTTCGACTACTTCCTCATCTAATAATCCTAGGATATCCTTGAGAACGTAGTCATTGCTTTCGCCCAGTAGCGGGCCCTGCCTGACTCGTATTGACAGTCGATAGAAAGGTGCACCTTTGGTTACGTATCTTTTCGTTTCGGGTGATTCCAGCTCCCAAAAAAATTCGCGGTGTTTCAAATGAGGGTCACGCAGCACTTGGTCTTCAACGGTTTCCACCACTCCGGCTGCAACCCCGGCCGCCTGCATCAGGTTCATCACCTCTTCGGCTGTACGGTTTTTCGTCCACTCATTTATCAGTTTATCCAGTTCTTCTTCATTCTCTTTACGGGATATAAGAGATGAGAATCTGACGTCATCGGCCAGCTCCGGATTTCCGATAACTTTACAGAACCTCTGCCATTCATCATCAGTAAAAACAGAAATGGCGCACCATCTGTCTTCGCCCTGACAGCGATAGGCATTGTGAGGTGCAGCGTAAGGAGATTGATTGCCCATTCTACCTGCAACCCGCCGGTTTACCGTGTAATCGAGGATAGAGGTCGCCTGGAACTGGAGACCGGGTTCATATTGAGACATGTCAAGGAACTGCCCTTTGCCGGTACGACGTCTGTACTCGAGAGCGCCCAGTATAGCTATAATGTTGTACCGGGGAGCAACAAAATCAGTATATGTGCCCACCCAGGCGGGTTCTCTATCCGGCCATCCGGTAATGTGGTTAAAACCTGCCAGAGCTGAAAGCTTATGTCCTGAGGCAGCATGTGCGTAATGCGGTCCGGTCTGTCCCTGCATGCAGGTGGCCAGATAAATGATATCCGGCTTGATTTTCCTGATATCTTCGTATCCAAGACCTCTGTTAGTCAGTTTCCCGCCCGCCATATTCTCCACAAAAACATCGGCGGTGGCTATCAGTCTGCGGACTAATTCCAGTCCCCTGGGATTGATAAAATTCAGGCTGACGCTGAGTTTCCCGGTGGTATTTTTATGTTCTTCTGGATTCCCTGGTCTGCCGAATCCCATTTGTCTACTGGCGGTCTCAATGATAATTGATTCGGCTCCGCAATCGGCTAAAAGCTGGGTAGTTATAGGACCGGTAACATGCCCGGTAACTTCGACGGTCCTGATACCTTCAAGCAGTTTCTTAGACATTAATGACTCCCTTCATTTTTTGTCAGTAGCAGGCTAGATAATTCCAGCCTGTTTCAATACGTTCAGTTTGTCTCTGGAGATACCCAGTTCATCCTGATAGACCTCCAGGTTATGCTCACCGATAAGAGGCGCCCGACGACTTATCGTCGGAGGAGTTTCCGAACACAGCCCGAAAGCTCCAGGATATGTTATCGTGGTACCCAGTTCCGGGTGCTCTACATCGACCCAGAATTTCCTGGCGGCAAGCTGTGCATCGTCCAGCATATCGGTCGTGGTAGCCACCGGGTACATCATTACGCCCCTGTCAACGGCTCCTTTCAGGAGTTCGGCTTTGGTTTTGGTCATGAAGAACCTGGCTGTCGGCTCATCTATTTTATCCATTTCTTCCTGGGAGATAGACATAAAATCAGGCCTTTGCCAGTCGAAGTTATCCAGGAATTCAGTGGACATGCCTTCTTCCTGTATCCACCTGACGAGCGGCAGGCTGGGTCCAAGCACGGAAGTACCCATGTGAGACCATGACACCCAGCCATCTTTGCATGGAAATAATCTAGTTGCAGTGTGATTGGCGTTCGGCATTTCTGTCTCACCCCTTTTCCGTGTCACTCCGAAGTATACCCAGAAAGGATTACGGTTTTCTCCATCCAGTAGTGAAAGAGATTCCTGTATCGATACATCGATGTGCTGACCTTCCCCGGAGTTTCCTCGCTCATGCAGGGCTACCAGTGCTCCTATAGCCCCATCAGCTCCTGCGTTCAGGTAGGATTGAGGGGTATTACTTATTCTAACCGGAGGACGGTCGCTATCGCCCCATCCCGACATCTCTCCGCTCATTGCCCAGGCAACAATATCAGAAGACTTGTAGTCTTTATAAGGGCCATTCTGACCGAAAGGAGTAATTGAAATCAGGATTATTCCCGATTTAAGCTTCTCCATTTCCTTGTATCCCAGGCCTAGCTTGTCAAGATAGCCCAGCGGGAAAGACTCGATAACAAAATCAGCAGTCTTAATCAGCCTTTTCAGGATTTCCCGTCCATCAATGGTTTCTATGTTAAGGGTTATCCCTCTTTTACTGGTGTTAACTGAGAACCAGAAAAGGCTCTTTTCAGGGTCTGGCTCATCATGATAAAAAGGTCCGATATTGCGGGCAGTGTCACCTTCCGGTTTTTCGATTTTTATAACATCGGCTCCCATGTCTCCCAGTATCTTGCCACACAGTAGTCCTTTCTCATCGGTCAGGTCTAAAACCCGATAGGGACTGAGCATGGCCTCCTGTTCTACTTTCTTTTTCACTTACGCTCTCCTAAATCTTTAATTAATCCCTGAGCCATGTAGTTGCTGCCATATAGAAATTTATCTCATCAGTGCCGGTAATCAGGTTACTGGAATATTGTTAATTAAAATATAGCACTTATTTATAAGTAATGCTTGCTTTATTACATGAATCTGTAAATCGTTAGGGAAATAAGACATGATAAATTGAAGCAGGCAGGAAATACTGATTCTCTGAGAGAGATAGATAGGGAGAGTTTTCGGGGAATAAAAAAGTAGATTATTACTATACTGCACCCCATTAAGACAGGGTAAGTTATAAATCTTCAACCGGGATTATTTTAATTCCGTTTTTTCTCAATAGTGCCGTTGTAACCCCGTCTCCATCAATCAATTTGCCAGAAAAGGTACCGTCATATATTTGTCCGCATCCACAAGATGGACTTCTGGATTTTGCTATGAATTCCTTGATATTGAGATATCGGACAATCTTTACTGTTTCTTCCGCTCCCTTGATAAATTCCACGGTAACATCTTGTCCGTTTTTGTTAATTACCCTGCATTTTTGATTAAGGACATCTACGCCTGTACCATTCTGAATCTCCTGAGATATTCTAGGAGTTGGTAGTCCTCCCATTTGCTCAGGACAAACGGGTATTAAGATCTCAAGCCTGGAAAGTTCGACAGCCCGATTGTTTCTATATCTGTCATCGCCACTCCAAGCACATAGCAATCCCAATAAACAAGCACTGATGAGTTTCATCACACTCTCACGTGTGCTACCTTGTCATACCATTCGGAGATAACATTGATTTCACCTTTAGCATAGGCTCGATGCCAGTTATCGGGAACAGGTAATTTCTGATACCAGAGAACCCGCTCAGCTTCAAGTAGATTGCGGGGAACTCCCATGAAGTCGGCAGCACATATTACTTTTCGCTTTGCCAGAGAGGAGGCATGGTCGAGCCACTGTTCTCCTCTCTTTGAACGCAGCAGGTGATGGTCAAGAATAAGCGTATCAACATCTTCAGCCAAACGTAAAGTCCTGCGTAAAGCATCTTCCTGCTGTTGCATAGTAAGACTTGGCAAATAAACAGGCGGCCCGGATGCAAATACTATGTTGGGCTGCCAGGCAAGAATCTGATTAATTGCTTTGTCGCTTAGTAACTGGATGTCTGAAGCATGCACAAATACTTCTCCGTTCTCCTCGATCCTGGTCATCATCACACTACCACCCCGGCTATCTATCTCACCATGGGGAACAGGTAACGAAAAAGCTAGCGGTCCATCGCTTGTTCCTTCAGCCTTTGGCAGCATCCGGTCAAGGTTTTGGGATAGAGACTTAGCCCGTCGAACCTGATTCTCTGAAATATCCTGTATCCCCTTAGTCCACAGACGAGCGTATTTAAACAATATAGCTACCTTTTGCACAGAAAGCTGGTAAGGGTTAGCATTAGCTAATGGAATATGATCACCGTGGTAGTGACTGATGACTATATCGGTGGCATTTTCCAGAGCCTTCGCGATACATGATTTGCTTCTTTCGGAAGCTATTACCTGTACGGGATGCGGCATTAAACCATATCGTCTAAACCCCAGAGCAATTCCAGGGTCAATAACTACCTTGCGGTCCTTTATTCCAACCACACAGCACAGTCCACGAACCCCTAGAGACTCGGTACCAATTATTTCTACCCGCATTGTTACTTTTTCCGTAGCTTTAAACCATGCTACCACTAATCGTTGGCGAAGGTAAAACTAGCTTATCTTTAAATCATATATAAAAAATGGTAACTTACTAATATCGAAGTAGCTAAGACTAATAGATAAAATGATAACTATAAAGTGCGCTAAGTGTAAGCGTAAGGTATTCAGATATCTCAAGATTGGGAAAGGGAGAGTGTTGCACTGTTGGAAAGAGCGAATAATCAGGGATTATAGTATATACGATGGGAATATAGTTACGTGCCAATGTGGTAATGTCATCGGAACTGACGAAGGAAAACGGATAAAAATGAAGCAGCATTCTTTTATCTATTGAGGAAGATAAGAATAATAGAGCAACAAGGAGTGAAATGATGGATATCGAACAAGAGGTTTCACGTTGTACTGAGTGCAAAGCCTGTCTGGAAGTATGTCCCACTTACAAGGCTACTGGAGAATTGCTCTTTTCTCCCCTTCACAGACTTAAGACAGCGCTGGAAATATTTAGCGGAGAAAAACCCGATCCGATCATGATTGAGAGTATCTATAACTGTCCTAAATGTATGAAATGTGAAATTGTGTGCCCGGAAGAGATAAAAATTACTGATGTTGTACATAAGACTCGTGAAGAATTGGTCCGTATGGAATACGGGCCGCTCAGCCGCCACGATGACATTATTCGAGGAATACTAGATAGCGGGAATTCGGTAAATGGAGACCCGGAAAAACGGTTGGACTGGTTACCTGAGGAATTCACTACCAGAGAATCAGAAACGCTTCTTTACATGGGTTGCCTGCCGTCATATTTAGTGAAGGATGCTGCCACAGCCACCTATCTGGTTCTTAAAAAGCTCGGAGTGGATTTTATGATTCTGAAAGATGAGGGCTGCTGTGGTACTTATTTATATGAGGCGGGTAGAACGGACATGGCCTCAGATTTCTTCCAGAAAAATGTGGAAAGATTCAAGTCTCTGGGAATAAAAAATATTATAGTTCCCTGTAACGGTTGTTTGAAATGCTTCAAATATTTTTATCCCAACTTATTGGGGGAGACAGGTTTTATCATACACCACGCGCTTGAAGTTATTCTAGAGAAACTAAAGGAAAACCCTTCAATCATTCATTCACTCCCACGTACAGTAACGTACCAGGATTCCTGTCGCTTATCACGCGGCGAAGGAGTTATCGAAGATCCGAGAGAGCTCCTAAGGATGTGCGGCGCACATATAAAGGAGCCTGAAGCGGATATAAATAGAGAAAACACGTCTTGCTGTGGGGCTGGAGCGGGTATACGATCCGTATACCGAGATCTTTCAATGCAGATCGCGGCTGATCTGCTAGCTGGATTGCCTGCTGATAAGATAATCAGCGCTTGTCCTTTCTGCACTTTCAATCTTAACTATACTTCTACGAAAAAGCAGATGGGAAAAGAAATCACGTATTTCAGTAAATTTGTACTCGATGCGTTAGCTTAGGAGGAAAGTTTCGCAATATAACCAACCCCTCTTATCTATTTGAGTGCCAGACATTTTACTCGCGTAACTCAGAAATTTCTAAACTGAGGTGGACCCCATCATTAGGGCAGGAGGTCGTAAACTAACCGACTAGTGAGAGGAGCGAATTATGTCCCAGGAAAACAAAGATAAAGCTGAAGTTGCCGAGGAAAGAACCAAGCAAACCAGAGGTTATATACAGCAGGTTAGAGCAGCATCCAGAAGGTAGTAACCGAGTTTCGTTATTCTATCAGAGGAGGTTACGCCACCTTTGTTGGTATCAGGTAGTATCGATGGATCGAGCCTCTTAATCAGCCGGCTGGAGGTTCGAGTCCTCCGCGGCTCAGTCTCAATCCCACCCTTGTTGATAACATTTTGACAATCGTTTGACTTATTGCTCAATCTTGGTTGTTGTCACCCCTGCTTTCGCAGGGGTCTATTGCATCGATGAGATAGATTCCCGCCCGCCTGAGGCGGGCGGGAATGACATTGTTTTTTCCAAATAAGATTAAGTAGAACCTCGTTTGATTATTTCTTGACATCTTTTTACTATTGCTATATTTTGGACTTAGGATGGTGAGGGGGGTAGAGATATGGATAGCAGTGATACTGTTATTCAAAAATCTATTGAAAGTGCCGGACTGGAAGTAATCCTTCAGGGCGTACTGGACGCCATTGAAGATGAGATTATTATTGTCGATCACGAGCACAATATAAGATATGCCAATTCGGTAGTATCAGGTAAGTCACAGAACACAGGTGAACCGCCTATCGGCAGAAAATGCTACGAAGTTCTCTTCAATAGAAATAGCCCGTGTCGCGAGCCGCTTTGGGATTGCCCGTTAAAAAAAGCCATTGAAAAAGGAAAATTAGCGACAGTAATTCATCCTGTTTCCTTACAAGAAGCCATCAGGTACTTCAAGATTACAGCCTATCCCCTGCGAGATAACCAGGATAACGTTATTGCAATAGTTGAGTTGCGGAAAGACGTTACTGCAGAGAGAGAGCTTGAGACACAAATTCTAAAGCGTCACCACCAGTTGCTGGCCCTAAGCCAGATATCAAGTGCCCTGAGTGGACTAAAAGACCTGGATACAACCTTAACGAACGCTTTAGATTCTGTTCTAGAACTTATTAACGGTGACATCGGTGGAATATTGCTGCAAGATGAAAAAACAAACACATTGTACTACCACGTCTACCGCGGACTTTCTTCCAGATATGTAGAAAAAACGAAAATAAGCATCGGTGAGGGGATAGCAGGTACAGTAGCTCAAACAGGTGAATCCATAATGTTGGAGGACATTTCAAAAGATAGGCGTACCGCTAATCTCGATTTAGTTAGTTCTGAAGGTCTGAAGGGTTTTATCAGTATTCCGTTAAAATCAAAGGAAAAAGTTGTTGGCGTGATGAACATTGCCAGCCATACAGCCGGAAGATTCGGCGACGACGAAAGGTCTCTCCTCAGTTCCATCGGCGATTACCTGGGCAGTGCTATAGAGCAATCAAGATTACATGAACGCTTAGCCAGGTTAGGAGAGCGATACAGGATGCTGCTTCGTCATTCGCTAACCGCTCAAGAGGAGGAGCGAAAAAGAATTGCCAGAGAACTCCATGATGATACCAGCCAGGCGATTACCAGCATGACATTAACCCTGCAGGCTATTATAACGCTGGCGGAAATGAAAGGTATCGGAGATAAAGAGTTTATGGATATGGTCAGGGAGACACACTCTTTTGCAATTCGTGCCGGTTACGAGATTGTCAGACTGATGAAGGAACTACGACCAACACTTTTAGACGAGTTGGGAATGGCAGCAGCAATTCACCGTTATGCCAAAGACGCTCTGGAACCTCATGGTATCAATGTATCCGTGGAGTTTACGGGTACGGATGAAAGGTTTGCCTCGGAAGTCGAAATAACTCTCTTTCGCGTTGCACAAGGGATAGTTGGTAACGTACTGGAGCACTCAGAGGCTAAAAACGTTTCAATTAAGCTGGGATGCGATGAGCAGAAGTGTGAAATGATAATTGAGGATGATGGTAAAGGTTTCGATGTCAGTAAACTCACCCGTGTGGAGTCCAGTGGCCGGGGAGCAGGTCTGTTTACTATGAGAGAAAGACTACATCTTGCAGGTGGTGAAGGTTTTGTTGAATCTGAACAGGGAAGCGGTACAAGAGTTATTGCCCGGATACCGATAAATAGAGGCGCTGAAGATGAAGAAAATAAAAGTACTGATAGTTGACGACCACACACTAGTACGGGCAGGGATTCGAGCTCTATTATCGCTAGCTGCCGATATTGAGGTTATTGGTGAAGCGTCGGACGGGAGGGAAGCCCTTGAAAAAATCAGGCAAAACATACCTGACATTGTGCTTATCGACCTGGCAATGCCTGTTATGGGAGGACTGGAAACAACACGCCGCATAAGGAAGGAATTTCCCAGTGTACAGGTGGTGGTCTTAACTCAGTATGATGATAGCGAATATGTCATCCCCGTAATTGAGGCGGGGGCCCGAGGTTTTGTAACCAAGATGGCAGCGTTCTCCGAACTCGCTACGGCTATTCAAACTGCCTATCGGGGAGACTCCTATTTATCCCCGGTGGCAGCAACTGCTCTTGTCGGAGAATACCAGCATAAAACAACGACCGAAGGAGACCAGGACCCTTATAAGCTTTTAACCGATAGAGAAAGAGAAGTGTTGAAGCTGGTTGCCGAGGGACATACAGCCAGAGAAATTGCTTCAATACTCATTGTCAGCCCTAAAACCGTTGAATGGTATAAGACATGCCTTATGAACAAACTGAATATACACAACAAGACCGACCTGATTAGATACGCAATACGTAAACGAGTAATAGCCCCTTAATAAACCTCAAAGGGTCCTTTCCTCACCCGGTATTTTCCCTAATGCAAATTTAGGGTATTTTCCTAGTAGATATTCCAGATACAAATTCACCGTCACTTAGTAAAATCCCTGTTGTTTGATAATTATATTCAGTTAATACTAAATCTGCGTTAATCATTCGGTCAGGGGGAACAGGATGTATTCATCTTCGAATACTGAGAAACGTAATTACCCCGCAAATCGTTCCGAGAAGCGTCCCGACCACACTCTGATACCACCCTGCCAGGCCGCCTGTCCCCTTCATATGGATATCCGCGAGTATGTTGACCTGGTTGCTCAAGGGCGGGTGATGGAAGCGCTACAAAGCATCAGAAGTGGTAATCCATTTCCGTCCATTTGTGCTTACGTATGTACTCGTCCCTGTGAGGAGGCATGCCGGCGTTCGCAAGTCGATAAACCAGTCGCAATCCGGGCATTAAAAAGGTTTGCTGTAGAATTCGGCGGCGACCGGATGGTTCAGGCCGAAGCGGAGACTATGTACCCTGATAAAGTAGCTATCGTAGGCTCGGGCCCAGCCGGGCTGGCATGTGCCTACTATCTGAGGTTGCTGGGTTATCCGGTAACGATTTTTGAAGCTCATACAGAGGTCGGGGGTATGCTGAGGGTAGGTATTCCCCAGTACCGTTTACCCCGTGAAGTGCTTGACACAGAAGTCCGACGCTTAAACCAGATTGGAGTTGAAATCAGAACAAATACGAGAGTTGTTTCTCTCGATTTACTATTCGAACTCAATTATAAGGCTATATTTATCACTATTGGCGCTCATCAGAGCCTGAGAATGGGAATTGATGGCGAAGACAGCCCCGGCGTAATAGATGGGGCTACCTTTCTGCGAGAAGTGAACCTAGGACTCAAGCCATCTCTCGGTGATAGTGTTGCTGTTGTCGGGGGAGGGAATGTAGCTATCGATGCTGCTCGCACCGCGGCACGACTTGGCGTAAAAAGGGTATACATTCTCTATCGTCGCAGCAGAAAGGAAATGCCGGCGGATCCTACAGAAGTGGAGCAGGCCCTCGAAGAAGGAATTAAGATTCGGTATCTGATAACCCCGGCTTCAATAGTGAGAAAAGACGGGCAATTGTATTTAACATGTGTCAAGATGAAGCTAGGTAAACCTGATACCGGTGGCCGACGCCAACCTATCCCGATTAGAGATAGTGAGACTGTTAAAAAGGTTGCTTCTCTAATTATAGCTACCGGGCAGGCTCCTCAGACACCAAGGGATTTTGGAGTACGTATCGGGAGGGGGAGTACTATACAAGTTGACCCCATCACACTCACAACCAACCGTTCGGGAGTTTTCGCTGGAGGTGATGCCGTAACCGGACCGGCGACCGTAACCGAGGCTTTAGCGGCTGGAAGGATGGCAGCTAATCGCATCGATGACTATCTCCAGCACAGATATCCGATGCCCACCAAACAAGAAAGAGAAACACTGACCAGTGAACTACGGCCTGAAACAGTAGAAATGATACGAAAAATCGGAAGAATTGAACCTCAGGTGCTTCCAGCCGAAACAAGGACGAAAGACTTCAAGCCGATAGAATTGGGTTATGGCTGGGAAGAAGCAATCAATGAGGCAAGGAGATGTCTGCGGTGTGGTATGGGTGCAGAAATCTTGTTCCAGGATAAATGTGCAACCTGTCTTACCTGCTTGAGAGTATGTCCTTACCATGTTCCATATTTAGATGATAGCGGAGCTGTCAAAATACCACCTGACCAATGTCAGGCTTGTGGAATATGCGTGGCTGAGTGCCCGGCGAAGGCGATAGTTCTAAGAAACCCGCGCGAAATACGGCACATTACCGAGGAACTGGACCATGTATACAAGTCTGCCGCCGAAACGAAAAGCAAGCCTTTTATCGTTGGCTTCTGCTGTCAGTACGGACTTTTCGGTACCGGTACATTAAGCAGTCTCTGGCGTGGGGCTAAGGCCGGTGTCTGGATTGTGCCGGTTCTCTGTATTGCCAAGGTGGAAACCGAGCATCTATTACGAGCCTTCGAAATGGGAGCCGAAGGGGTTTTTATAGCTGGATGCGGAGAGCAATGTGCCAGAGAGAACACAACCCTTCAGGTTACGCAGCGTGTCGAGAAGGTACAGAAAGTCCTCACGGCAATCGGTATTGAGCCCGAACGTCTTAAAATATTCGTCCCGGGAACCGGTGATATCGACACTGCTGAAGAACTCAACGAAGTGTTCGAGCAAATAAGCGGTTTCTATCTGGAATCACTGATAAAACAGGAGGCGAAAGATTGATAGTAGCAGAACAGAAACCTCTGGAAGAAATAATGAGAATGATTGCCCCTTATGAGAATGTGCTAATTCTCGGTTGCGGTACCTGTATGACAGTCTGCAATGCCGGCGGTGAGCGTGAAGTCTCCTTTCTTCATAATGCACTCCGCCTGGCACAGGCAAAAAGCGAAGACATGACTCACAGCTTTACCGAATCTACATTGAAAAGGCAATGCGACCCTGAATTTCTTGAACAGCTTCCGGAAAGGACAAATGATGTGGATGCCGTTCTCTCTCTGGGTTGCGGAATCGGAGTGCAGGCCGTCGCGGAGCGACTCACGGATTTACCGGTGCTGCCTGGAGTTAATACTTCTTTTATGGGAATGACAAAGGAAACGGGTATCTGGGATGAGCGGTGTGCCGCCTGTGGCGAATGCCGGCTGGATGATACTGCCGGTATCTGTCCGATTACAAGATGCACCAAGGGAATACTCAACGGTCCATGTGCCGGTACTAAAAACGGTAAATGCGAGGCGAATAAAGAGATGGACTGCGCCTGGGTTTTAATATACAAGCGACTGGAAAGATTGCAGCAGCTGGAAAAAATACGCCGCTATTATCCTCTGCGAAACTTCCGTACAATTCCCAGGCCTAAAAGGATAACAAGTAACACTGGCATCGAGGCAGGTACAAGTGATGGCTAATTCATTATTTGAAGAAAAGCTGAATTCCGGAGAGTTTGTGATAACTACCGAAATAGGTCCTCCAAAAGGAGCCGATATTTCGGAGATGGTTCAACACATAGACCTGCTGAAGGATAAGGTCGACGCCATAAACGTTACCGACCACCAGAGTTCGGTGATGCGTTTCCCTTCTTTAGGCGGTTGCCTGCTGGTGAAAGAAAGAGGAGGAGAGCCTATCCTTCAAGTGACCTGCCGTGACCGCAATCGTCTGGCACTTCAAGCCGACCTACTTTTTGCTTATTCCAGAGGTGTAGTCAATGTGCTTTGTCTTACGGGAGACTCTGTTGATGTCGGAGACCATAAGGAGGCAAAGCCTGTTTTTGATGCAGACTCTATTCAACTACTGAGAATTATAAAGACACTGGAATCAGGAACAGATACAGCGGGTAATGAACTGAAGGGCGTGCCAAAGTTCTATGCCGGAGCTTCGGTCCATCCCGAAGCAGACTTCATAGAGCCACAGCTTATAAAGTTCGATAAAAAGGTTTCTGCCGGAGCACAGTTTTTTCAGACTCAGGGAATATTTGACCTGGCCAGTCTTCGCCGTTTTATGCAGTATGCTTCGCAGTTCGATGTGAAAATTCTTGCCGGCATTATAGTATTATCTTCAGCCGGGGCAGCAAGATATATGAACCGTAATGTCCCTGGAATTATTATTTCTCAGGATATCGTGGATGAGTTAGCAGATGTTGAAAAAGGCAAGGGACTGCAAAAGGGTATTGAAATTGCAGCAAGATTCATTAAGTCAATAAAAGAAGAAAACCTTTGCCACGGAGTACATATTATGGCTGTTGGCAATGAAGGCATTGTGCCGGAAATAATCGAGGCGGCCAATATCATCAGCGTGCCTTCCTGACGCATTTAAGTGAAATGCAACCATGAACCAACCACCAGATTGACCTCAGAGTAAGGAGGAGAAGTCAAATGGGAACCAAGAGAGTAAGAAGCCGTAGTAACTCCAGTACCAAGGGTAAGATAAAAAAGACAAAGAGGGAAAAGATTCTTATTATTGACGACGAGCCTGCTTTTGTAGAAGCTTGCAGGAGAACGATGGAATCAAAAGCCTTCAAAGTGCTCAGTGCTTCAGAAAAAGAACTTGCCAAGGAACTGATGACAGAGGAACCAGACCTGGTAATACTGGGTACGCTGGCTCCGGCAGGACAGACATTCTCCATGTATAAGTGGTTGGACCAACACCCCAGATATAAAGACATCCCCGTTTTGGTGATTGATGCCCGGCAGGGGGAGCAGAATATCAGAGGACTGAGAACGTTTGAAAATATTCAGGTTGATGGCGATGAATATTTGTCTAAACCTATTGAGCCGGTATCCCTGATTCCTAGAGTTCAAAGCTTACTGGATGCAATGAGAAAGACAATAAAAATACTGGTGGTGGACGACCATACAATGATAAGAACCGGTATATCGGCGGTTATTGCCCTGCAAAAGGACATGGAGGTAATCAGTGAAGCCGTGAACGGGCAGGATGCGATAGACAAGGTATTACGGTTTTCACCACACGTAGCGCTGGTCGACATTTTCATGCCGGTAATGAGCGGAATAGAAGCGACCAAGACGATAAGTGAGAAATATCCTGGGACAAAAGTCCTGATACTGACACAGTACGATGAAGAAGAAAATATGATTGTCGCCAAGCAGTCAGGAGCTTACGGATTTATTCCCAAAAAAGCCGCCAGTTCGGACCTGATAAGGGGGATCAGATACGTAAGCCAGGGAAAGTATTTCCCATCGTCTTTTGCTGAACTAGTTATTAACTAGCACTAATGCAAGTATTAGCATGCTTTCACTATTACTTCAATATGCACTGCACACTTGCTTGGAATGTGCAATTTCCTGATGGTCTGTATTGCACAAAATATCGTTTTGTTATATTTATCGCTGTACTGTTCCGGTGTCCATGGATTAGCTAAGTCCTATACCAATATATCCACGCTTAAGAATATCCATATCAGTGGGTCATAGTACCTCGCACCGTAGTAGTATAGCCCGGTATCATCGAACCTCTGCCCTGTGAATTTTTTGTCCGTGGGTAAAATAATTTAGTGGTTAGAGTACCGGATATCTATCAGAAATGGTTTACACTCATCTTCACAAGAAAGA
>Ga0315543_1001322_pt1 | contig 27164 bp, 17 predicted proteins | sample SalMarSW160210MG_2_FD_203098 | JGI IMG/M metagenome (GOLD analysis project Ga0315543, IMG submission 203098) | Salt marsh sediment microbial communities from the Plum Island Ecosystem LTER, Massachusetts, United States - Salt Marsh Sediment SW1601-210 ... | reverse complement strand
AAAGAACTTTCTTTAACGACACTCTGAAAACCCCATGCAAAAACCATAGAACAATATGTGCCACGTGATTTAGTTCAACCGGGACTTCATGCTTGGCCGTTCCGGCCACATGAAGTCCTATTTATTGGTGGTAGTTTATAAAGTTACAATTATAGTATCCTTTTGATTTAGAACATCCTCAGCTTTAACAATATATAGTGCTGCCCTTCCTGGAGTAAAATTAAACTTTAACTTGTGAATAGGAACATTTTGCGGGCAAACGGTCGGGAAATTAGGAACTGAATAAAATGCTTTAATATAAAAAATTGTATCTGCTTGCTTTGTTTCTAAATGATGTGGTTGAGCACATCCATTAGTCCCACCGTTAAAAACAATTTCAATGCTAATTAATTCGTTTACAAAAGCTGAATCTGGCCCATTAATTTCCATAATCTGGCCTTGGTAAATTAAATACTTGTCCTTTTCAGACTCACATGAGAATATGGCTATAGTCAAGAATAATGATATAGTTAGCCTTTTCATTTCTCAATTTCATAAATTACCACCTAGCGGATAAACGCAATGCGTTTATATTCCTTATATACGCAATAGTTGTTTGGTTTACTCTAATAAATGGACATAAATCATGCCAGAAATCCAAGTTGCCATTGTATGTCTTCAAACCAATCCGGACTAAATGGGTTGCATATTGAGAGACTGTTTTGTTAAAAAACGTCCGTTTATTGATTCTCAAATAACAGGGGAGGTTCAAGGCAAAATCTCTTTCCTGATCAACTCTTTAATTTATTTAGGGGGGATTTTTTGTAATGAAATAATGATGAATGAGAGCAGAAAAATAAGTCGCTATTAATTCAAATAAAAAAGGATTTGCGTGCAAATCGCATGCAAATCCTTTTTCTAATCTCCTAAGACCTAGTCGGAATGGCGAGATTTTAACTCGCGACCACTCGCCCCCCAGGAGGAAGAGATAGAAAGCACTATTCTTTGTCGGGAAACAAGGATAATTGTTTTATTGAATTTAATCTTGCTAAATCTTCCTCAAGGTGGTTCGATAATTGTTCTCTTGCCTCCACCCCTGCCCGCCGTAGCTTTAGCGAAGGCGGGGAGAAAAAACCACAGAGAGATCTGTGGTTTTTTTGTTAAAAGTTATGCCGAAGGCCCGCCTTGCGGACGGGCAGGCATCCCTTTGGGGCTTCGGAATAAGTTATTGGTTAATAGGATTTTAAGGATAGACTTTTTAATCGACAAGTAACATTTAACATTTCAACCATTAACTTTCCTGTCTGTTTTTCCGTATTGATCTCCCAGGTAGGTACGTACAGACCTGAATCCAACATAATCATAGGTGTCATTACCGTTTAAGATCAATTTATCCTTCACCATGGAGTTCTTAAAGTTGTTGCCTATTACGATAATGTTATCCAAAGTAATGCCGGGATAGTTTTGAAGTTGGTTCATATAGGTTTCCGGATCAAAACATGTGTAAGTCCATTCAGAAACATTATCGAACATGTTCATCAAACTCCAGCCATTTACCGGAGTACGTTTCGTAGGTGCAGACAATTCTGAAATTTCCGGTTTTTCAACCTCATCAGGATCCTTGCCCCCAAATGAAGCATAAATCCATTCCACTTCGGTAGGTATGCGGACATCGGCAACAGGCGGTAAGCCTTTTTTCTCAAGCCGCAGGTTTTCAACCTGTGTCACCCACTTGCAATAGTTTTGTGCCTGCAATAAGGATATTCCAACCACCGGATATCCCAGGTACTCTTCACTAACAAAATAGTCTTCAAAAGGAGCCTTATCCTTATCAGGAAGGGCTGCTTCATAGACCTGTTGCGACGAATCCCTTTTTATCGCTTCCAGGTATTTGTTGTACTCTTCCACTCTGACTTCGGTTTCCTTCATCCAAAAGGCATCGACGGATACATTGAAGGATTTCGTTGTGTTTCCGTCGGTTCGGTTCAACTGGTAACTACCCCCTGGAATATAACACATGCCTGCGGCATCCGGTTCATGGAACTTTTTTCTTTTTGTTGAAATGGACTGATTATCGGAAGGAAATTCGATGCCTGTATTCGTAAATGCCAACAGACTGACAGCTATTACGGGTATGGCAATAATCATTTTAAAATTCGTCCACCATTTTGATTTTGATTTTTTCATCATTTTAATTCTGAATTTTATCTGTGAATGATTAAAAGAATGGGCTAATTCTATGTTGACGTTACCTAAGTACTGCTTCAATAAAATTTCCTGATAACTATCCATATCTTCAGCCTTATCATGAATTAAATAATTATCCACCTGATGCTCGTGAACCTCAAGTAAAGATTTTTTATACCACCAGATAATGGGATTAAACCAAAATAAGATTTTATAACATTCAATGAAAATTACATCGAAGGAGTGTCCAAGTTGAATATGGATCTCCTCGTGTTTTAGAATAGTCCTGATATCCTGGCTTTCTATTTCTTCACTATTCAGGAAAATGTATTTAAAGAATGAGAAGGCAGATAAACTCGTCTTATGACGGACAATTTGATGATTACCGGAAATTTCTGTTGCATTGCCCCTTACAAGTTTTCGAATTTGATAAATATTTTTAATGAATCTGTATGACATCAGGCATGCACCCAATGCATAAGAAGTGAGTAATAATAAGAGAAAAATATTCCTCTCTTGTTTATTGTAAATTGACCTGATGTTTTCCTGCTCGGGCATATTCCCAAATACAACCTTTTCAAAAGTGTCATTATAGATGGCATAATCCTGGGAATTCAGATTATTGGATAATACTGTATCATCAACAACTTTTGAAATATGGATCGAAGGCAATTGAGGGATTATTAACGAGATAAATAAAGAAACCAATAGATAATACCTTTTGAGATTATGGAAAGTATCCCTTTTAAGAAAAATCAAGTAAACCGCGTATAGTAAGCTAATACAAATGCTTGCTTCGATTAAGTAAACAAAGAAATGCATCATGTTTTTTTGTTTTTTAATTGAGTTAGAAGTTCAATGGCATCATCTATATCGGCTGTATCCATTTTGTTGTTATCGGCAAAAAAAGATACCACGTCTTTTACAGAACTCTTGAAATATTTCTTGAAAACTGAATTCAGATGTTTCTCAGAATACTCCTCCTTTGAGATTAATGGATAATATTGATACGCATTTCCATAGGATTTATGCGATACAAATCCTTTCTTTTCCAGGATTTTCACAATGGTTGCAACTGTAGTGTAAGCTGGTTGTGGCTCATCGAAATGCTCCAAGATATCTTTTATGAATCCTTTTTCTAATCTCCATAAGATGTGCATTATCTTTTCTTCAGCTTTTGTAAGTTCCATTTGTGAATGATTTAAAAATTCATAACAAATATACTAAATTATTAGTAGCAAATACTAAGTATTTAGTAGATATATAGTATTCCTTAGATAAACGATTGTCAAATAGTGTTTTGCATTTATAATTTAGAATAATTCTATTTTAAATAAGTGAAATATATTATATCAGTAAAAACGAAGCAAGTGGTTGTGGGTGATGGGTTGCTAACATTTGGTGCAAGAGATGCTTCCCTGCCTATGGCAATCAGGGATTCCGCGTGGCACCACAGAAAAAACCACAGATATCAAATCTGTGGTTTTTTCGTTAAATGTTATAAGTTAAATGTTATAAGTTAAATGTTATTGGTTAATAGGTTTTTAAGCAGACTTGTCCAGTGACAATTAACATTTAACCATTAACAATTAACCTTTGTAATTAGTTAATAGGACACCGGAATTTTAATTTGGGTTGACGGATCGGGTGATGCGTTACTTTTCTGTTATCCGCCTGGCTTATGTTTCTGATAATAGATTGAATAAATCAATATTTATATAGATTATTTCCTTTCCAATTTTTTTCGGAACCATTATTCCTAATTCTGCCATCTGACCCAGGTATTTTTTTGCTGTGTTAAGACTTTTAATGTTCTGGTCAACCAACACTTTTGGACTTATATAAGGTTGTTCAAATATCTTTTCTACGACTTCTTTGCGTATGTGTGGTAATTTTTCATTTACAAGCTCTTGTGTTTTCTGGAACAGACGGTCTATCTCTTGAATTTTGTTAATCGTGTAGGTTGCTGTTTCCTCCACGGCTTTGAGCATATATTGAATCCAATCTTTCCAGTTTCTGAGTGCGGTTACTCTATTTAGCAGAGCATAGTAATCGTCCTTGTTAGCAATGATGTATGCACTTAAATAGAGAATTGGGACATCGAGCAGTTTTTTCTGAATCATTAGCAATATGCTCAGAACCCTTCCTGTTCGTCCGTTTCCGTCTCTGAATGGGTGTGTTGCCTCAAATTGATAGTGAGAAACAGCAAGCTTTATTAAAGGGTCATAATCATATTTTTCATCATTATTCAGGTATTCAATGAGGTTGTCCAGTTTTTCCTGAATTACTTTTTCTCCTCTCGGGGGAGTATAAACAACAGTACCTCCTATCATCCCACTACCTCTCTTTTTAATATTTGTTTCAGTTTGTGGTGGTCGAATACTGTCTTTTACTTCCTTGATTTCCTGGTATATTTTTATCATTAAATCTGTGTCGAAATCCCCTTTGTCTTGAATTTTCTGAAATCCCTTCCACAAAGCCTGCCGATATCTCAACACTTCTTTAGCGTTTCCTTTTAATCCTGAATCACTTCCTGAAAGTGCTTTATAAAGTTCATCATCGGTGGTAAAAATATTCTCAATTTCAGTACTGGACTTTGCTTCCCGAAGTGCAATAGTATTAACCAGCATAGATTGGTTAGGAAGTTTTTTTGCATATCCTTTGAGTTCGGCAAGTGCTTTATTCGCTTTGTTTACATCTTTCATGATTTCCACACTAATTACCTTTTCGTTGGGAGGCGGTAATAAAGGCAATTGGTTGTATGGCGTGTTTCGGTCGTATGGAATCGGCTTTGACATCGAAATTTGATTTTGTCAAAAATACAAATAATCTGACATTTAATCATTAAAAAGTGTCAAATAAATACGAAAAATGACTTTTGTAAATGATATTGTCAAAATTTGACAGTAAAATGAATAATTGTCAAATTATCGATTATTTTGACAGATAGATAAAAAACTGTCAAAATGTTTTGCGTATCGATCTTTTTCGCATTGGGCTACAACCAGTGGGGAAAGGGCATTGCATTACTATTCTTTTTCAAAAAATAACTCTTCTTTCAGTTTCTTTATTCTTGATTCCAAATATTTTACATATTGTGAATCAGTATATTTACCTTGATTATTTAAGACTTTTTCATAATATTCAATTGCCATTTTCTTGTCTTTCAGATCCTGGTCGTACATCTCAGCAAGCTCAAAATTTATATTATTAATAAATGATTGTGAATATTTCCCAAACTGCATTTGGCTAAGTTCTTCATAGGTTTGACTTGCTTTCTGAAATTCACGGTTTTTGCGATAGCTTTTGGCCAAATCTATCTTGAGATCAAACAGCCGAAAAGGTTCAGGAACTATTTGTCCAATTGCAGCTTGGAAAAACATAATACTGGAATCAGGTTGATCAAGTTCATAATATATTTCCCCTAATAGTTGATTTATTCTCGGCTCAAGAAAATACGGCTTTGCTAATAATAAATACTTTTTGGACTCTTGATACTTTTTAATCCTGTAATAACCAATACCAATATTTTTGGGTAACCAGGGAGAATCATTTCCTAATTCTATTGCTTTCAGATATATAGGAATTGCAATGTATTGATGATTTCTGGAAAAATGGATATCTCCCAGCAATTCATACAATTCGGAATTTAGTTTATCTAAACGTATTGCTTTTTCTAAAATTTTTATGGCTTTATCATCTTCGTTAAGAGCCTGGTAAACCCTGGCTAAATATTCATAAGATTTTATATCCAGACTATCAATTGCGATGGCTCGCTCAAAACAAAGGATTGCCTTCTCTGCTTCCTTTGTTTTTATTTTACATACCCCCATTTGGCGGAAGAGATAATTGTTTGTAGAATCTTCTTCAGACAATGATTCAAAGATTCTAAATGCTCTTTCAAATTCTTCTTTATTAAGACAAATTCGTGCTAGATACAATCCGGAAATATAGTTATCGGAATCCAACGTGAGAATATTTGAGAAAATCGAATCTGCCTTGCTTAGCATATTCAATGTATAGCAAACCTTACCAAACTCGATTTGGATATTTAAGTTTTCAGGATCCAGGTTGTAAGCATGTTTAATGGAAGCATGTGCCATTTTATAATTATTCACAGACCGATATGCAATACTTTGTTTATAGAAAATTTCCGGACTGAGAAAATTATTTCTAACAGCACTGTCACAAAGAGTTAAAGCTTTCGTATAATCCGAGGTTAAGATGGCCATATTTATATCTCTGATTATCTCCTCACCTTGTCCTAAGCCTCTTAAGGGAGATAAAATAATCAGAATAAAAACGATAGGACTTATTTGAATTTTAGTCATGATACATTGACGAAAAAAATGAAAATGATACTATTCATACCTCAGTGTCTCAACCGGACTCCTTTTAGCAGCTTTAAGGCTTTGCCATATCACTGATAAAAGTGCAATGGCAATTGACATGAATCCTACCAGCAGGAAAACCCACCATTTTATCTCAACGCGATACGCGAAATTTTCAAGCCAATTAGATATGATAATATAAACAACAGGACATGAAATTATAAAAGCAGCTAATACCCACCTGGTGAAATCAATAGCAAGCAATGAGATGATATTCAGCACCTTGGCACCAAAAATTTTCCGGATACCAATCTCTTTGGATTTTTGCTCAATAGTAAAAGAGGCAAATCCTATTAAGGCAACGATACTCATAATCACTGAAATGATCGCAAAATACGTAACAATCTTTGCAATGATTTGATCTTTCCTGTACATCATATCTAAATGTTGATCAAAGAATTCATATTCAAAAGGCAATCCGGGATTGACTTCATGGAATAAGGTTTCTATTTGATTCATGCTTTCCGGTAAAGTTCCTTCTCTGATTTTAATCATTAACGGTTCCCACTTGTACGGTAAACAAACAAGGATCAGAGGCTCAATTGGTGCTGACATATGTTTATAATGAAAGTCATCAATCACACCAATTATTTCGTAATTACCCCAACTTAAATTCTCTATAACAGCTCCAATCGGGTCTTGTAAATTAAAAACTTCAACTGCTTTTTTATTGATAACTGCATAAGCAAGACTACTATCACCAAATGATGTTCGAGTTCCAAGAGATTCTTTGAAGAACGAACCTTTAAGAATATTTATATCAAATAATTCAGCAAACTTGTATCCTATGGATAGTGAATTTAATGTTAATTGTTCTTCAGTTCCGTCAATTGGGATTTTCCAATCCATTTGATGGACCTCGGTTGGAAATTCACCATTATCAAAACAAATAAAATTTGGATTCTTACCTAATTCGGAATCGATATATTGAATCATTCCATTGTAATCTTCTCTTTCGGTCATCATCAGAAAGAAATTAATAAAGTTCACCTTAACGATGTTATCCTTATTGTACCCCGGATTTTTTGATTGCATGTAGTTTAACTGTAAGATTAGAAAAAATGTCGAAATCAGAAGGATTATAGAAAAAGAGAAGAGACCTATTACCAATCCTCGTCGAAAATACCTGATTGACTTTTTTGTAATAAATATGCCCTTGATAGAGTTTATTGGGCTATAGGATGTAAACAAAATTGCCGGGAATAATCCGGATATGATAAATGTAAATAGTAGAATAGCGGCGAATAATGTAAGAATATCCAAATTGGAAAAATCCAAAAAGAGACTCTTGTTGGACAAAGAATTTACTGCCGGCAGGAATAAAACCGTTATCCCAATTGCCAATGTTGCTGCAATAATGGTCAAAATGAAAGATTCTACCAGAAACTGATATACAAGCTGAGCCCTAACTGCACCCATGACCTTGTTTATCCCAAGGTCTTTTGCTCGCTTTACAATTTTTGCAGTAGCCAGACTCATATAATTAATAACTGAGGTGAAAAGAATAATTAATGCTATTAATGCTAATATTTGAGGATATTTTTTCTCTCCATGCAGAAACGGATAGAAATCGGAGTTAAAATAAACTTCTGAAAAAGGGAATAATCGAACTATGCTTTCCTCATTACCCACCGATCTTGTCCCTATTTTACCGGTTTCTCTTGATGCAAATTTTATTTTTTCATTTACTTCATCAGGATCTGTGCCAGGAGAGATAAGTACCAACTCGGCGGCCATCCTTCCCCACTGAGCTGCCTCATTTGGAACCAGATAATCAAATTTAATTGAGGAATTGCCCGGGATATTCTCAAAAATACCGGAAACCTGAAAGAGTAAAACCTGTCTGTGTCTGACAGTAACAGTCTTTCCTAAAGGATCTTCATCACCGAAAAGTCTTACAGCCGCTTCCTTAGTTAATAGAATCGAATTATTATCCGCTAAGGCTGTACCAGCATCCCCGGCTGTTAGTTCAAACCCCAGAATATTCAGAAACCCTTGTTGAGTAGCAATCCCATTCATATAGAACCATTGATTCTCATCGGATGATAATTGTTGTCTGTCAAGTGGTACAATAGAAGCATATTCCTCTATTTCGGGATAGTTTTCTTTAAGGATACTTGCACAATGGTAAGCGAAGTACCTCCATTTTTCAACGTCAGGGTTCTTTTTCCCGGTTACCAGGTATAATCGTTCAAGATTTGGGTGAAACTTATCACTTCCCAATTCATTTGTAACCCATAAGAATATTAATAAAACCGAAGCCAATCCTATTGCCAGAATAAACAAGCTCGTTACTGTGTATGCTTTTTGCCGCAGAAAATAACGGAAAATAATCTTGATGTTATGTAGTATCATACTTGATTGTATTAAGATTCTCGCTTGGTTCAGCTTAATGAGTACTCACTTGCTACGTGAATAAATGAAAAGCCTTTAAACTCAGAATAGGTTGAATAGATGTTTGGTTTACTTGAATAAAATTACTTTTAAATCTTTGATTATTACTAAAAATAATAAAGGTATTGATTTAAAATGCAATTTACTCATAAAATAGTTAAATAACGCATAAAATAGTTGATAAACTTAATTTTGCGTTGTATCTTTATAGTATGGAAAAATTAACTATTAAAGAGGAAGAAATAATGCAGATCCTCTGGGAGATTGAAAGAGCACTGGTAAATGATGTTATTGCAAGATTCCCGGATCCTAAACCACCTTATACAACTGTTTCCTCCGTTGTAAGAAGATTAGAAAAAAAGGGATATGTCGGATATAAAGCCTACGGAAAAACGCATGAATACTTCCCTCTGATTACAAAAAAGGACTATAGAAAGAGGACATTTAAACGCTTACTTCAAAACTACTTCGACAATTCCGTTGAAAACATTGTGTCATTCATTGTGAAAGAAGAAAACCTAAGCACTGATGATATTGAGGAATTAAATAACCTGATTCAACAGGATTCACATTTAGAAAAAGGGAAAGGTGAATAGTCAATACATATCATTCTTTTATGAATCGGGTATCAGTATAACTGTACTTTATTTGTTCTACTTCTTATTCCTCAGGAAAGATACCTTTCATAATTTAAATCGACTATATCTTCTAACATCCATTCTATTTTCATTCATCCTTCCATTATTAAAGTTTAACCTGTTCAGTCAAGTTTCAGAAGCATATGATTTTGTTTCAAGAATTAGTAATCCAGGTAATATCTCCACCAATAGTATTAACCTTGGATTATATGAGAATAATTCCAACGTTTTGCACTGGACTAAGTTCCTTTCATATTTATACCTGGCAGGGGTATGCTATTTTACAATCAGATTTATATCCGGTGTACTTAAGATCATTAAACTTGCCAGAACTGGAGATCGGAAAACATATAAAGAAATTTCGGTGATATTTACGAAACAAGATTTTGCTCCTTTCTCTTTCCTGAATATGATATTCATTAACAAGGCATTGATAAAAGAAGACCAATTAGACGAGATAATTGATCATGAATGCATTCATGCTAAACAATATCATAGTATTGATCTGTTAATAATGGAATTATTTCTCATTATTCAGTGGTTTAATCCTGTTGTTTGGTTAGTCAGGAAATCATTAAAAGAGACTCATGAGTATATAGCTGATAGTGAAATTGTAAAGAAAGGTTATGATAGAAGAAATTATCACAAGTTGTTATTATGCTGCATAAAAGGTGTCAGGACCGTTAAAATTGCCAATGAGTTTAACCGATTCCTTTTAAAAAGTAGAATTCGAATGATGATGCGACCACAATCCCCCAAACCAGCAATCTTGAAATTTATTTTTTCAATTCCTCTGATGATATTAATTCTTGCAATTTTCTCTTGTTCAGGATCGAGAAATAATACAGTTCAAACTGCTGTAATTTCAGTTCCTGAACCTGAGCATATGGTTCCTGATCCAAATGATACCACGAATTATGCTGAAATGATTTTCTTCACAGTAGATGAAATGCCAACATTTCAAGAGGGTACTATCTATCGATTTCAACAATATGTAAAAGAGAATGTTAAGATTCCAAAAGGAATAATTGAAAATAAATCGTTCACCATTTTTGCACAATTTGTTGTCACTACAGAAGGTGAAATTGAAAAAGCACAAATCATTACACCTGTACATCCCGATATTGATAGTGAAGTATTAAGAGTTATAAATTCATGCCCAAAATGGAAACCAGGTAAACAGAGTGGTTATCTGACAAATGTAGCTTATACAACTCGTTTTGATATTTCAATAAAATAATAAATCCATTTATTTGCCTATCTGGAAGTAAAAGAAACTGGTATGAAAACGAAATTAAAAACCACATATGGAATTGCCTTTTTAATAATAATCTTATTATTTGCTGGATGTAAACCAAATACCCCCATTGCAACAATCAATTTAAAAGTGATAGACGATAATGCAGTTTCAGTTCATTATTATGTCTCAAAAGATGGATTTTGGGCTTATTCTTTATGGGGTTGGAATACAGTATTCCTTGATTCCACGGGATCTTTTACAATTACAATTGATGATGATGATGGTAACATCATTTTAATTATGCCGTCATCGGAAAACTTTGAGGAAAGAGTTTATTTATATGTTCAACCAGGGGAAAACTATGATGTTACATTCAACAAAGATCCATTCCAAAGGGTAACAATTCATGGAAAATATGCTGAAGGTCAAAAGTTATATACAGAATACTGCAACAAGAAACCACCCAGCGTTAGATATCCGTTACTTAATGATTTTTATTCGGATACAATTCCTCAAAAAATGTTGTTGAAGCTGGAAGGTTTACTTAAAGATGATTTACAACCGTTTGATATTCTCCTGGAAGAAAGGAAAATTGATGAAGAGTTTTATTCAATCGCAAAAACACAAATTGAATACTCCTATATGGATGGACTAATGAGTATTTTAGAAAGAAGAAATTATGCAAAAAAACGTGAACGACTCATATATGCTGATAATGTTTTGCTTGTACCAATTCAAATAAAAAATTCAGAATACAAAAATTTACTAGCCCAAATTTTTGAGAAATATCCCCAAGATAATCCATTGGCCAAATCATATGACAGGTTTAATATGTATTTATTGAATTATTTATGGTTTAAAGGGATGGATGATGATTTGATTGATGGCCCCTGGGATAACAAAGAAAAAGTTTTAGTATGTGCTGAAAGGTTTTTAAATGAGGAGTTGTTTGAATTCTATTATGCAGTACAGTTTCAAAGTTATAGTCCTGATGATAGGAATGGTGCAATGGAAGAGAGATTTGAAGATTTCAAATCAAGATTCCCTGAAAGTCCTTATCTGCCAAAAGTTACTGAAACAGTCAAAATGTGGCCCTCCACATTAAAAAATATAACAAAATACCCGGTTGATACTAGTAAAGTACTTATCCAACCAAAATAATCTCTTTTATTTTAACAAGATTTGACGTTTCAGTTGATGCTACCTCATTCTACTCCAGAAAAAAACCAGTCAGTTCTATCCTTATTATAAAAAACAATCCCACAAATAATCCGGAGAAATTTGGTGTGATACTATAATGCTTACTGGATCTGAGATCATGGATTACATTTAAATTTAATAACTTTAAGCAGAACTCTCCATATTTGTTTTATTTACTATACTATGAAATTATTCATAAAGTTTCCGGAAATACTTAAAAAGCCACATCCTCTTGACTTTTATTTAGTACGGAATATTATTGGTTCTATAGCTTTTGGAGCATTTGTTTTTCTCTTTCTGTTTATTTTTAAGCCATTCGGATTGCAGGTATTATCGGGCACAGAGTTAGTTAAGCTTACCTGTGGATACGGTTTGGTAACAACAGTGTATCTGATAATACATTGGTTTATAATCGTATTTTTTCTTCATGAGAACGTTTGGACTGCAGGGAAAGATATAATAAATACTCTGATAATCATTGCAATGATCGGGTTATGCAATTATATATATCATTCAATTTATTTTTCCCGGACTTTTGTTTTAATCAAACTAATAAAGTTTCAATTAGAAACACTGGCCATTAGCTTTCTTCCTGTTTCCCTTATTACCTTGTTAAAACAAAATTTTCTGCTTAAAAAGTATCTACAGGATGCGGAATTAATTAACCAAAGGAAGGATCAACTATTTTCTGACAACAGGGATGATAAAATCATTACAATTTCGGCCCAGAACCCAAGAAATGATTTTACATGCAATGGCAATGATATAGTATACTTACATGCGCTGGATAATTATGTTGTCATTCATTTCATTATGGATTCAAAGGATATGAAAGAAATAATCCGGACAACACTGAAGAAAGCCAAAGACAACCTGAATGAATATTCCAATTTTTTTCATTGCCATAAAAGTTACATTGTGAACCTTGATAAAATAATAAAGGTTAGCGGAAATGCGCAAGGTTTAAGACTTCATTTAGATTATATTAATGAAATCATACCGGTTTCACGTCAGTTACATCAGGAATTCAAGCATATTTTTGGCATAAATTGATTAATCTTTTGATTTAAGGATAAAAAATTCTCCAAAGTCATCGATTATTGTATACCCTGAAGTGTTTCCTGAACTCAACAATTATCTGCAGCTTACCACAATTTTTTACCAGACACCACATATAATTGGTCAGCACTTTTATCTTCTGTAACTTTCTGAAAATAAAAATTATATAATCATGAAACACACATTTATTTTATTGCTTCTGAGCAGCTTCTTTGCTGCGGGTCAAAGCCAGACTGACTCATTACCGAAACCAACAGGGAAATATTTTGTTGGAGTAACCTACCTTAGTTTTGTTGATAATAACCGAAAAGAGTTATTTGATAATAGTCAGCAAAAAAACAGGGAAATCACAGTGAAGGCATGGTATCCTTCTGATAGCAAATCTGATTTTGAACCATACTTATTAAATTCCGAATCAGAATTTGCAATTAAGTATCTTCAATTTCCTGAAATATTCAGAACCCTGAAAACCAATTCAAGCCGTGATGTACCTTTATCTTCAAAAGAAAGTAAATACCCGATACTGATATTTTCTCATGGCTGGGGTGAGCATTATTCCCAGAATTCAATACTGATGGAGGAGCTGGCAAGTCATGGCTATATTGTTTTTAGCATTTCCCACCATTATGAATGTAAATTTACATCATTCCCTGACGGACGATTTATCTATATTGATATGAATAGTCAAAGGTTACAAAAAATTATGGGTGAAATGGCAAATCCTGAAGTTTTGGCAGTAATACAAAAGTTTTCCAGTGCAAGCAATGATGAAGAACGTTATCAGGTATTTGCCGATATGGAAAAAGTATTACCTACCGGTCTTTCTGAAAGTCCGAAGTATTGGGCAGAAGACATTTCTTTTTTCATTGATCAATTAAATGGATTAAACAATGAAAACAATTTTTTTCAAAATAAACTGAACCTGGATGAAATTGGAGTTTTCGGAATGTCTTTGGGTGGTCTTGCATCAAATGAAGTAAGTATGTTGGATAACAGGGTTAAGGCATGTGTAAGTATGGATGGAGGATTCCATGGTTTAATATCAAAAAGTGAGATTAAAACACCTACGATGTTTCTTAATAGTAAAAGGTATTTAGGGTATGGTAACATTTTCACAAACAGGTCTGAAATGGATTGTTACTCTTTTACCGTCAAAAATTCAGACCACATGAATTTTTCTGATTATTCCCTCTACCCTTTTCCAGCAGTTAAACCTCTCTTAGGATCAATTGATGGGATTCAAGCTATAAAGATTATGAACGCAATGGTTCTTAATTTTTTTGATAAATATCTGAAAGAGCAACATAACATTGACTTAATAGAAGAAGCAGAATTATTTTCGGAGATCGAAGCAGTGACAAATAACATTTAACCATTAACCCCGCTTTCAGCGGGATTAATTCGACTATTGTTTTTCACTGCATAAGTTTGTGAAAACCAAGCCTCATTAACATTTTACCTTTGTTAACAGCACAACGGGTTAATAGGGTACCAGGCTTTATATATTTCGTTACAAAAAAATTTTACCTATTTTTATGGTACATTCTTGAAATAGAATATTCTTCATTCAACCTGCCTATGAAAAGAAAGAAAAAAGACCGCAGGCAATTCATAAAAGAAACAGGATTTGCCCTTTTGGGTGCAGGTTTATTGCCGACCGAAAGCGCAAACGCTTGTGATTTTCCTCCCCAGGATGACTTACCAAGAATCAAGAACTACAGAAGGCTTGGAAGAACCAATGCGATGGTATCGGATATCGGGTCCGGTGTCCCGACCAGTGGTTCGGTTCTCAAAGCTGTTCTTGATTCAGGGGTAAATTTTATCGAAACATCAGAAAGCTATAGTAATGGCAGGAATGAAGCTCTAATCGGGAATGTTATAAAAGACTTTGAAAGAGACAGGCTGTTCATTGCAACCAAAGCATTTCCAGCCATGAAACTGTTTAAATCCTCGGATGATGTCATTCAACGGGCAGAAGCAAGCCTTAAACGGTTACAAACAGATTATATTGATCTCTATATGATTCACCAGGCACAGAATATTTACAGAGTGAAAGATGATTATTTCCACAGGGCAGCAGAAATACTCAAAAAGAGAGGAAAAATTCGTTTCACGGGATTATCGTGTCACGGACCGGAATGGGGACCAGAAGCAAGTGAGAACCTGGAAGATATTCTTATGGCAGCAATAGAGGATGGACGGTTTGATGTACTTCTTCTTCCTTATAATTTCCTCTCTCCTGAAATGGGTGATAGAATACTCAAAGCCTGTAAAGAACATGACATAGGAACAATGGTTATGAAGTCAAACCCGATTCTTGCCTATGAAAACTATAGCTCCCTGATGGAAAGAGGCCGGGAAGTGAACAGGGAGGAACAAAAATACTATGAAGGGTTAAATGAAGCGATGCAGAAGGCTGACAGTTTTTTTAAGAAGTATAATATGAACGATTTGGAACAGATAAAGGATGGTGCCATACAATTCATACTTACAAATCCTTATGTACACACTATTTGTTGTCGCTTTCGTACCTTTTCTGATGTGAATAAATATGTCAGACTTTCAGGAACCACGCTGGATAACCGGGTTGCCATGGCGATGCAAGACTTCATAAGCAAGCTTGGCTTTCTCAACTGCCGCATCGGGTGTAACATCTGCGAAAGTAAGTGCCCTCACAATGTCCCTGTAAACACGATCATGAGGTATAATTACTATTTTCATTCCCACGGGATGGAAAAAACGGCAATGCAGTATTACCAGGATATGGATGGTAAAGCTGCAGGTCTTTGCAAGGATTGTGAGGGATATTGCGAAAAAGCCTGTCCTCATGGTGTCCATACACGGTTCTTGCTTTCCCAAATCCATAATGATCTAAGCTTTGACAAGCGGATCATGAAGTCCTGATAGACTTCCTATTATCATGATAGTTTATGCTCCGGATCTTCATATATTTTTGATATGCATGGTGATACACTCATACAGCATCATACACTTGGTATTTTGTTTCCAGAGGATCGATGTACTGCCTGGTGCCGTAAAACGAATCCGAAAAGGGCGGACAAGCTCTCCTTCGGAGCGACTTCGGTTCGTTTCCAAATACCGAAAAACGTGATGGGCAGGCAAGTCTCCCTACATTGGTTTATCCTGATCCGAACCTTTAGGGCAATCCCCAAAGTATGTAGGTCGACTCTCCTGAGTCGACTAAGAGGTGATTGGGTACTTTACTTAGATGCCCTTTTAATACCCAACCTATAGGCCCAGCCTGTGTGCCCTACTCTTAAACCTTCCGGTTTGTTCCGGTGGGCTGAGGGTAAATCCATATAGATCCCTACCTGAATGGGATGTTCGATTTATTATGCGTACCTTTACAACAGATTCAAAGTGAAGTGCCTGATTAATTTAAGTTCTTCGTTGCTTTCTTTTTTTGAGCCTGCCTTTTTATCTTACTAATCTAAAAAATCAATTATGAAAAAAGCCGGAAAAAACGATTCCGTAAAAGTGCATTATACGTGTACAACTGACGAGGGTCTGGTGTTCTCTTCAAAGGATCAGGACAAACCCCTGAAATTCATTGTTGGCAAAGGGAATCTGCTTCAGCCTATCGAGGAGGGTGTTGTTGGCATGGAGTTAAATGAGACAAAGGTCATTAACATTCCCCATCAGGAGGCTTATGGAGAGGTGTATAAAGAGCTGATCCAGGAAGTTGATAAAGAGCTTTTGCCGGAGAATGTCGAAGTAAAAGTGGGATTACAGCTCACTTCAACACAGGAGGATGGATCAGAAATTCATTTTCGTGTTACCAAGGTTATGGATAATAGTGTCATGGTTGATGGGAACCATCCTCTGGCTGGTAAAGACCTCGAGTTTGCAATTGAACTTGTCGAAATCGTTTAAACAAATGATTATGAATAAAGGTATTTAACAAAACTCCGGAAAATTCGAAATCTGAATGGTTTTTTGTAACTTGCATGCATTTCGATAACAGTTGTCGTTTTGAGCTATTTGATTGGTCGGTGATTTTATTAAAAAGTTGACATCGATGAGATAGGTTAACCGTAACAAATAGTCATCATTTTAGTAAAAATTTCCTCTATTGGATTATCAAAAAAATCAGGTCAAGATTTCTTTCAGGGATGAATTGGGCCGGTTGTTTATTCTGAGCTTTGGTGTTTTTCTTTTTATTCTTTTCTTTCAGCCATTTCCGCTTGAGCAACTTGATTACAATAACCGTTTGTTATTTGTCACCGGGTTAGGTGTAATTTACTTCCTGGTAGCATGTATTATCCTTGTTTTATTACCCTTTTCGAATCCTAAATGGTTTAGAATCAGTGAGTGGGAAAGTGGCCCACCCTTTCTTTTAATGTCATTGTTACTGGTTTTTACCGTTACTGCTTTTGCATTTTATATCCGGTATGTTGGTAAAGCTGAGCTATCGCTATACATTATGTTTAAAATGCTTTTGGTGTGCCTGTTACCGTTAATTATTTTATTAATTCTTTATAAAAACAAGTCGCAGGCGCATGTTATCGATATTTTGCAGGAGCAAAACAAATATTATATATCAAAAATAAGGGACTTTGATCAAATCGGTATAGAGGAAGAAATTGATATCATTTCCAATAACAAATCCGATAAGCTGACCCTTAAGTATAAGAATATTATTTACATAAAATCAGCCGATAACTATATTGAAATACATTACCTGGAAAATGATATGGTTGAGAAAAGATTAATACGGAATACCTTAAAAAATATCGAATCTCAACTGGCAAATCAGCATTTTTTCATTCGTTGTCATCGTGCAAGCATTGTCAATGTTATGTACATCGATAAGCTGGTACATAATTACGGTGGTTACAGTCTGCAGTTGAACCATCTCGAAGAAAAAATTCCTGTATCGAGGGCATATCTGATACAGGTGAAAGATGTAGTTTCCGGTGTTGAATAAGCATGTCATTCACCCCTGAATGAGTATCATCCACCACAAATCCATCTCTTTTATCCCTAAAATCCTGTTATTCAGCCCTACAATTTTATAGATCTGTTTTTTCGGATTAATTTGTAATCAAACACAAAGCAGACGATCATGGCAAACTTAGTGGATAACTATTGTGAAGTTCCTGCCCTGTTCCGCAGGCCTATGTGGAAGATATGGCATAACCTGCTAATCCGATTCGATAGAGACAGCACTGTAAACTTTATGAATTATGGATATGCCGGACTGAATGGCGATAAAACGATTGACCTGAAGAAAGAAGATGAATGGAACCGATTTCCAATTCAACTATACGATCATGTAGTCAGCCAGGTAAAGCTCATGAATAAAAGGGTGTTAGAAATAGGTTCAGGCAGAGGCGGCGGGGCTCATTATATTTCCCGCTACTATAAACCAAAAAAATATACCGGCGTTGACATATCGGCTGGTGTAATAAAATTCTGTAACCAGTTTTATGATGTCTCCGGTTTATCGTTTGTGGAAGGCAGGGCTGAAAAGATCCCTTTCGATGCCGGAACCTACGATGCTGTAGTCAATGTTGAGTCGGCCCGGGGGTATAGTGATATGTTATTATTCTTCAGGGAAGTATACCGGATTCTTATCCCCGATGGTCATTTTTTATTTGCCGATGTAATTGGGAAAGGTGAAGTTGAAGAAATCCGGAAAAAATTTCAACACTGTGGCTTTAAAATCAAAAGTGAGAAAGAAATAACAGAAAATGTTGCCAGGGGACTCGAGTTGGATACGAAACGCAGAGAGTTTATGATTGAAAATAAAGTTCCGGGATTCCTTCAAAGACCGTTTCAGAAATGGGCAGGAACAAAGGGTACAGAACGATTCAAGTCGTTTGTTAATGGCAAATTTGAATACTGGAGCTTTGTATTAACGAAGAACTAATCATCCTGTTCTTATCCCAATAAAATGTCGCTCTGCATTGGTTTATTCCAATGCTAACCTTCAGGGCAATCCTAAAAGTATGTAGGTCGACTCTACTGAGTCGACTGGAATGGGGCTGTGTCATAACCAAAAGAAAGGGTTCACGCAAAGACCGCAAAGTGAATGCTTCCATAGGAATGCCTTCGGCAAAAAATTCGCAAAGAGCTGTTTTATAATGATTTATACTTTGTGTGCTTAGCTTTTTCCTTTGCGTGAAAATCAGTTATGATATAGCCCCATCTGTCTGTTGACAGCCAGGAGTTCAACTTAACCCGCATTATTCATGCATTCAGCATGAATAATGACGATACATAATTGGAATCTATTGATTATCAATTATATATGTCAGGGTTAAGTTTTCTGTTTTGCAAGCTTGCAGGAAACAAGTTTCACTTATTCTCCCCGCTTTCAGCGGGATGAATTCGGCAATCCTTTTTCACTTCAGCTTCGCTTCGTGAAACATGTGTCTCATTCATATCGTAAGGATTCGGCCGGGTTGGCTGAAGCGGCCCGGTATGCCCTGAATCCCACGGTTACGATAGCAATGACCAGGGCCATTAGGGAAGCGACAACAAAGGATAGAACTCCCAGATCTACGCGGAATGCAAAATTTTGCAGCCAGCTTTTCATGAAAAAATAGCCCACAGGCCAGGCAATCACTGTGGAAATGCCGATCAGGATAAATACCTCTTTTATCAGCATCCCGATGATGCCGGAAACATTAGCGCCCATGACTTTCCTGACCCCGATCTCTTTGGTTCGCTGTTCCGCTGTATAGGATGCTAAACCGATCAGTCCCAGTAAGGAAATGAATATGGCCAGGACGGAAAATATCGTAAAAATGGTACCTGTTCGAAAATCATTGTTATAGCTGGTGGCCAGGTCATCTTCCAGAAAGGAATATTCAAACGGTTGTTCGGCAACAAACTCATCCCATTTTTGCTTTATCAACCCCACCGTTTTCTGGTACTCCTGCGGCTGGACCCTGACCAACAAATATGCTGCACTCCTGGAAGATAGAAATCCAATCACCAATGGATGAATGGTTTTATGCAGCGATTCATAATGAAAATCTTCAACAATACCGATGATTTTCATGGGAAGATCGCCATCACCAAATCCTCCGATCAACAATACATTTTTCCCGATAGGCTCTTCTATCCCGAATGCTTTTACGGCCGCTTCGTTCAAAACGACAGCTATTGAATCGCTGAGAACATCCCTTGAAAACCACCGGCCAGAGGCTAATTCCATCTTCATGGTTTTCTGAAGATCATAGCCCACAAACCAATAGTTCATGGCATGTGTGCTTTCAGCCGTGGTTCCCTCCGGACGAAAGGCAGTATTCCCAAATAAAACAGTTGGCAGACTATTCGTAAAACTGGATCCGATGACTTCCGGAATTTCAGAAAGCTCTTCCTGGAAGGCATCTTTCTGGTCCTGTAATGCTGAAATCCGGTTTACAACAACCAGGTTTTCTTTATCGTATCCGAGGTCTTTTTTCTGGATGAAATTCATTTGTCTTGACACGATAATTGTACTGATAAAAAGTACAATAGCCACACTAAACTGGAAAATAACAAGAATCCCGCGCAGATACCGGCTTTTAAGCCCCGATTCTATCTTTCCCTTGAGTACTTTTACCGGTTGGAATGATGCAAGATAAAATGCCGGATAGCTACCGGATAATAATCCGACAATCAATCCCAGGATCAGCAACGAGGGGATCAATAATTTATTTTGAAGTAAATTCAGGCTTAACTCTTTTCCCGATAAGGTATTAAAATGGGGGAGTACGATCCAGACCAGGCCAATTCCGATCAAAAGAGCGATAAAGCTCAATACGACCGATTCAGTGAGGAACTGATTGATCAGTTTTGACCGCATCGATCCGACCACTTTACGGATTCCTACCTCCCTTGCCCGGGTAGATGACTGGGCGGTTGCCAGGTTCATGAAGTTGATGGAGGCAATAATGATCAGGAACAGGGCGATAACAGAAAAAATGTATATGGAAGCAAGATTTCCTCCCGGTTCCATTTCGTACTCCACATCCGAACGCAAATGGATCTCTTTTATGGACTGAAGGAAATAGCCATACTTGTTCCCCGCTTCAAAAAAATCTTCCATGGAAGCCTGGACAAACTGTTCCATCTGTGGCCCTACATATTTCATGACCATATCGGGAAATTTCTCCTCCAGCTGCTCGGGAGGAAAATCCTCCTGTAACCGAAGATAGGTATACAACAAGTTGTTTATCCAGAAGGTACTGTTATGAAAGGACATGGTTTTCATCGAAGCGAGGAAATCGAATTTTATGTGGGAATTGCCGGGGAATTTTTTAACCACACCGGTAACTTCAAACCTGGTCCTGTCAACCCCCACTTCAAGTATTTTCCCCAAAGGGTTATCATCTCCGAAATATTTACTCGCCATCTCATCGGTGATAACGACGGTATTGGCACGTGCAAGTGCGGTTGATGGATCACCCCGGAGCAATCCAGTTGAGAAGAGATCGAAAAAATTTGAGTCAGCATAGAAGAAACGGTCTTCAAGAAAACTGTTCTCCTGAAACCGGACAATGGGTTCACCGGCAAGCGAAAACAAACGAGTGGTACTCATTACTTCCGGATAATCCGCTACCAGTGTTTGAGCCAATGGTGCACAGGTCAATGCAACAATCATTTCATTCCCCTGGATCGTCCCATGCAGTCCGACCCGGTATATCTGGTCAAAGTTTTCGTGAAACCGGTCGTAGCTCAATTCATCCTGCACATAGAGCAGGATCAGGATGGCACTGGCAAGTCCGATGGCAAGCCCTGAAATGTTGATCAATGAATAGGCTTTGCGGGAAACAAGGTTTCTGAAGGTGATGGTGATGAAATTACGAAACATGTGTGTTGAGTTAGGTTATATTTTAAAGGACAAGGTTTTCAACCGGAGGTTGCGCGTGATTCAGTGCAAACTTACATTAAAAAGTGATACGATGACTCGCTAAGTTGCGGTCCATGAAAGGATTTCCCTTTGTGCTACATTGTGGTTGGCCCGCTTAATTTGATGTTACCAAGCCCAGGGCTAAAGATATGACACTCCTACGGAGCTGAAAGAGCATGAAAACTACGAACAACGAATACCGAGCTGAAGTCGCCCAGACAGGGTCGCAATACGACCATTTATTTAACCCGAAAAATTCAAAGAATTTTTCGCCATTTATGGCTGACTTTTATCAGGGTTAACCCTGACATACATAATTGATAATCAATAGATTACAATTATGTATCGTCCTTATTCATGCTGAATGCATGAATAATTCGGGTTAACTCGTAGTACGATTAGCATTCGTGCTACGAGTATATCGTCAGGATTAGTCGTACCACCAGCTCCAGTGGTAGTACGACTAACGCTCACCGATCAATTACTGTTTCAGCACCTTATCATACCAGGCATCTTTCAGGATCAGTGCCTTACGGGACAAGTTCACTCCGCCTGCTTCCATCACCACGGTATATTCCCCGGGGCCAACGGAAGAGGTTATATATTCCATATCCATCCGTCCCATGTATTGTTCGATCTGCTCGTCGGTTAATCCATACTCTTTAAACCGGTCAATCTGTCGCTGAACCTGTTGTTTTTCCCTGTCGGTGCGCTCACGATCGCGTTTATTCATTGTCCAGATCACCCGGTTCAATCCGGCTGTGTTTTTACCTTTCAGTACGTTGAGTAAACGGTCACCCTGGTAGATGCTAATCGTAACTTCCTCCTGAAGGTCGTTTTTCAGGTAATAGTTGATGATCACTCCAGCCGGTTTGCTTTCACCATCATAATTACTATAGCTTGCGTGGTTATCCTCAAGAGCGACCCACTGGACCATTGTTGTAATGCCAAACAGATGGGCTTTGCTTTCCAGAACTTTTGAAGAGAGTTCCTGCAAGGGTGAAATGTTTGTAATAAAGATTCCGCGGCCATGAGTGGCGACGATTAACTCCTTCTCTCTGGGATGGATCTTCATATCGTATACCGCATTAGTTGGCATATCACCCTTCATCTTTGTCCAGGATTTGCCACCATCGATGGAGACATAAACGGCCATTTCAGTTCCAGCAAAAAGCAGGTTTTTATTCACCGGATCTTCACGAACCACATTGATTGGTTCATCGGGCAGGTTGGATGCAATGGAAGTCCAGGTTTCACCGTAATCGGTTGTTTTAAAGATAAAAGCGTGGAAATCGTCACGACGGTAGCCGGTATAGGTTACATAGGCCGTTGCCGGATCGAAATGGGATGCTTCCACCCGGCTGACCCAGTACCCCGGATTCCCTTTGATATTTTTATTTAACAGGGTCCAGTTTTTTCCGCCATCTTTTGTCAACTGTACATTGCCGTCATCGGTTCCAACCCAGATTACACCCTCAACCACCGGTGATTCAGAAATGGTAGTGATAGTACAATACTGGATATTCCCGGTACCCACAATTTTTGCCGAATCGGCGGTGGTAAGATCGGGGCTTACCACCTCCCACTTTTCACCCCGGAATGTTGATTTCAGCAATTTGTTTGCTCCATGGTAAATGACATCACTGTTGTGTGGTGAGATCACAATGGGGGCATTCCAGTTGAACCGCAATCCCCTCTCCCGGTAAGCAACACTTTTGCGCTCACCGGTCTTCTGATCGATCCGTGTCAGGGGACCAAATTGTGATTCATTATAGAGCCAGCGGTTGTCATTGGCATCGACCTCATTGTACATGCCATCACCGCCCCCTGTACTTCGCCAGTCTTCGAAGAGTATATTCCCCCCGTTTCTTTTGGTGCTGGGACCCTTTACAGACCCGTTATCCTGTAATCCACCATAGACGTTATATGGATATTCCATGTCGATACCTACGGCATAAAACTGAGCCAGGGGAAGGTTGTCGGGATGGTACCACTGCTCACCGGCATCGTAAGTAATCCCCATGCCGTGATCATAACCGAGCAGCATGTGTTTGGGATTTGTGGGATCGATCCACATGGCATGGTTATCTCCTCCGAACCGGAATGGTCTTCCCCATGTTTCTCCTCCGTCTTTTGTTTCCCACATCCGGACACCGAGAATATAGACATGCTCTTCATTCGTCGGATCGATGCGAACCTGCTGGTAATAGTATGCCGGTCCGCCACCGATCTCTTCATCTTCGGGGCTTACTTTCCTCCAGGTTTCCCCTTTGTCATCGGATCGGTACATTTCGTCACCCACTATTTTACCGCTTTCCGGACGGCCCTCCAGCAACTCTTTGTATCTCACTTCGTCGCTTACCCCGGGAACATTGCAATTCTCAATATTGGCATAGACGACATTCGGGTTGCTGACTGAAATTTCGAGTCCGATTTTACCCAGCATACCGGTGGGGAGCCCCTCTTCCAGTTTTTTCCAGGTCTTTCCCCCATCGGTTGTTTTGTACAATCCACTGCCCGGGCCACCGGGATTAAATGTCCAGGGTCTGCGCACTTTATCATAGGCTGCTGCAATTAATATTTCCGGATTGGATGGATCCATGGCAACATCAACCACCCCGATGTTTTTCCTGTGGTCTTTAACCTCCAGTACCAGCTCCCAGGTTTCGCCACCGTTGACGGATTTGTACAGTCCCCGTTCGGGATTCTCTGAATAGAGGTGACCCAGGGCGGCAACATATACGATGTCCTGATTTTGTGGGTGTATGAGTATCCTTCCGATATGATGGGATTCTTTCAATCCCATGTTTGTCCAGGTTTTCCCGGCATCGGTGGATTTGTATACACCATCGCCCCAGTAAGTGCTGCGGGAGTTGTTGGCTTCTCCTGTCCCCACCCACACAATGTCCGGATTAGATGGGGCGACAGCAACATCGCCGATGGATATTACCTTTTCAAAATCAAAGATGGGTTCAAAGGAGATCCCGTTGTTCACGGTTTTCCATAATCCACCTGATCCGGTTGCCGCATAAAATATGGTGTAATCCTGCTCAACCACAGCGAAATCAACAAACCGGCCGCTCTGACGTGTCGGACCAATTTCGCGATAGGTGATCTTATCAATTATGTTTTGATGAACCGCCTGACCAGAAACAGAACAGATTGCGATCAGGCTGAGTACAACAATGCACAGGCTTGTTTTTGTGGCATTGTCAGAGATTGGTTTAATGGAATTTTTCATGATGAGGTATCTTAAGTTAATGTATGAATCAACAGGAATGGCAAATTAGCTTTTTTTGATGAAAATGAAGAATTGTTTGGGGGATTGTACAACATATGGCATAGAGCATAGAGAGGGTAATGATGATTGATGCCGTGCCTGCCGGCAGGCAGGAGTAGTGAGTTATGAATGATGAGTGTACTCGGTACTTGGTACTCGTTGCTCGGTAAAAGAGAAGAAGGGGACTTTGTGACTGTGAACCATGCCAGGGGGCAGGCAATGATGAACGCGAGTGCAACCCATTTGAGGATAGCCCAAATCCATGTGTAAATGAAGAATTAAATCTTCTTAGACCAGAAACATCATCAACAGATATTCTGTTCTCATTTGGCGAATAATTATTTAAAATAAATCAGATGAGAATATCCAATGAATTTCATGAACAATTTGTATTTTTGCATCTTGCCTTTTCTGGATTTAATTATACCAGTCAGACATAACAGTTTTTACATTTTCAATAACCAACGGTTCAATAATATTAATTCAATGGCATTGGATACTAAAAAATTATTCAGGATTTCTACCACTATAATTTTGATCTTAGTACTACTTGGGATCATTTTTTACCCCAAAATTAAACCGGTGTTCACATCCGATTATGGAGCAGGAACAGCCCAACCAGCGCGTAGTCAGGGTAGTGGAAGGGGCGGTCAACCGTTGTTAGCCAGTGGCTATATCATTGTCCCGACCCAGATGAACGAGCTTATTTATAGCACCGGTTCATTGATTCCCGACGAGGAGGTTGAACTCTCGTTCGAAACCTCGGGCAAAGTAGTGGGCATCTTTTTCAAAGAAGGAACAAGGGTTAAAAAGGGCGAATTACTGGCTAAAATCAACGACAGGCCTTTACAGGCGCAATTATTGAAACTCCAGGCACAGCATAAGCTCACTGAAGAGCGTGAGTTTCGGCAGCGCCAGTTACTCGAACGTGATGCAATAAGCCGTGAAAGCTATGACCAGGTTTCCACCGAGCTACAATCTCTTGAAGCCGATATCATGTTGATTGAAGCCCGTATTTCCGAAACAGAATTAAGGGCACCTTTTGATGGGATAGTCGGATTGCGCATGATCAGCGAAGGGGCCTTTGCCACCACTCAAACCAAAATAGTCAGACTGGTCAAGATCATTCCGCTAAAAATTGAGTTCTCCATTCCAGAACGTTATGCCGGTGAAGTTACTCCCGGATTCACTATTTCATTTGTCATCGATGGTATTCCCAAAACTTTCACAGCCAATGTTTACGCTGTCGAGCCCAAAGTAGACATGGACACACGTACCATAGTTGCCAGGGCTATTTATCCCAATAGCAACGAGGAACTAAAACCGGGCCGCTTTGCCAGTGTCAGGGCACTCTTGTCGCAGATAGAAAACACCATATCGGTTCCAACGGAAGCGATCATTCCCGAAATGGATGGAGATAAGGTATTCATATTAAGAAATGGCAAGGCTGCTGAGGTCCGGGTGACTACCGGCCTGCGAACCGCATCGCACATTCAGATCAGAAGCGGACTGAATTTCGGGGATACCTTGCTTACCACAGCCATTTTGCAATTGCGGCATAATATCCCAGTTCAGCTTGATACACTAGTTACCAACGAATCCGTAGCAATTTCTGAACTATGAGCCTGTCATCTGTAAGCATAAACCGTCCTGTTCTGGCCACCGTATTTTCGCTGGTAATTCTCCTGTTTGGGGCTATCGGACTGTTCTACCTGGGAGTAAGGGAGTTTCCCAGCGTCGACCCGCCCATTATATCGGTTAGCACATCGTATCCGGGTGCAAACTCCGATGTGATTGAAACACAAATTACGGAACCGCTGGAGCAATCGATCAATGGTATTCCGGGAATTCGCACGTTGACCAGCCGAAGTAGCCAGGGGCGCAGCAGCATTAGTGTTGAGTTTCAGTTGACAGTGGATATGGAGACTGC
>Ga0315543_1001320_pt1 | contig 27199 bp, 25 predicted proteins | sample SalMarSW160210MG_2_FD_203098 | JGI IMG/M metagenome (GOLD analysis project Ga0315543, IMG submission 203098) | Salt marsh sediment microbial communities from the Plum Island Ecosystem LTER, Massachusetts, United States - Salt Marsh Sediment SW1601-210 ... | reverse complement strand
ATCCCTGACCCTTTTGGCCCATCATCAGCTGTAAATTCTATGCTGACATCATCTTCGATAAGATCTCCATCCTCGGGAGAAGTTACTTCTAACTCAGGAGGATTTGGAGCTTCAGGAGCCATTCTCTCCATCATTGCTTTTGGGTAAAATGTAGGCCATACATTTAAAGGCAAATCAAACCAACAATCCTGTTTCTCCTCTTCAGAGAAGAATGCTATCCCTACCTGCTCATAACAATATTCAACTAAACCGTCACAACGGAAACAACCCTCCTCACCTTGCGCCATATTTCTTGGCGTCATTATTTTCGGGTAATACCATTCATTAAAAAGCTGAGGATATGGAGCACCATATTGTTGCTTTGCGATATTTATTATTGTTTTCCTTGTATTTGTAGAAAGTCCTCCACCTGCTGTATATCCATTACCCCATTGAGTGTATTCTTCCAGGAAAAAAGAAAAAGGCCAATAGCCAAGCTCTACACCTGCGCCAGTAGCTTGAATAACGCTATGTGTACCACTTGAATTTATTAAATCATCTTGGGTATCCCATTCAAAAAAGCCTTCACTACAAAAATAAATGGCATTATGACCGAGATTTATCCATTGAGGCGTATCGAATACACATGTTCTGAATATTGCATCACCTATTTCCGAACCGGGAGAAATATCCTGTTGCGCATAAGAGACAAGAAATATACTAAAAATTAATATTGAAAAATATCTCCTTATTCCCATTTTAAATTCTCCCTTTACTTCAATCATTTGATTTCTTGAGTCCTTCAACAGAATTACTGATTACTCTCTTAAAACCTTCGTTTTTAAACTCAGATACCGATTTCTCTACTTCGGGAATTACTGATTTGTCTTCCGTGACCAGTAGAGCCTTCGCAGCTTCAAAACGAACACTCTCGTCTTTGTGACTGAGAAGTTCTTTTAAAACTTGCTTCGCTTTATAACTTTTGGATATCCCCAAGGCTTTTATTATATAATAATTTGGGCCTTCAGTTTTTAAAACATCTACGAGTGCAGAAACAGCTCTATCATCCCCTAAAGCTCCAATTGTACCCAAGCACTCATATCCCATCATTCTTACTGAACTACTCTTTTCTTCCTTTACTACTTCAATTATTATCGGCGTTACACTTGTATCTTTAAAGGCATAGGCATTAGATCCTAAAGCTGCGATAGCCGCTCTTTTCACTTTCTCATCTGATTCGGTCTGGACAATCCCCAAAAGCGGAGCGATAGCTCGTTTGTCTCTAATGCTAAAAATTGCCCAAGCAGCTTTAGATCGAATCTCTGAAGGGTTACTCTTGTCTTCCATTGTTTTAATCAAAGCAGGTGTAGCAGTTGTATTTTTTAAAATTCGACCTAATAAATCTGCTGCATTATACCTTAAAGACGGATCTTCTGATTTATCCAAGAGGAAATCAATCATCGGTCCTATCACTGCTAGCTCTTTAGAAAAACCCAATTCGCTCATCATGATTTTCCTTAATTCCACATTTCTATTTTTATCCTTAGCTACATCATAAATAGCCGGCAATGCATCTTTACCTAATTCATCCAACTTTTTTATTAATCTTACTGCAGACAGATTCCAACCAATTGCTTCATAATCTCCCTTTGCTTTTTTACATATTTCTTCTAACTCATTTGCAATCTTGTATACCTTATCATCTATTTTCTTGCTCCTCTGCCAGTTGCTCAAAGGTATTATTTCATCATTTCCAGCCTCAGCAGTTGCAGAATCTGCTATTGTCTCCTTAGTAGCTTCTTTCTCCAAATTCTCAACCTCCGCCTTTGTCGCCATTCCGAGTAAGAAACAAAAAGATAAAACTAATAAAAAAGATATTCTAAACATATAAAAACCTCCTATAGGGTTGATGGGTAAATGCGTTAGAGCGTTGGCGTGTCGCCCAAAAACCAAATCCCCTTTTAAATTTCATCTGAAATCTTAAAATAATTCATATTAATTATTAACCTTTTCTAAAATCCTGTTAATCTTGTTAATCCTGTCTAAATATCTGGTTGGGAGACGGGTTTTAAACAATAATAAATCCTGTCAATCTGCGTTTATCTGCGTTCTATTCTTCTAGCGCCTCCGTGGCTAATTCAATCAGACTCCAGATAGTTCTCGATTAAAAATATCAGGTCTGTTTTGAGATTCTTTTTAACCCACTTCTTTTGTTCCGTATCCAAAACCTCACCAAGTCCCTGTAATATATAAGTTTCGTTTATTTTCTTTACCTGTTCAATGCAATCTTTTAGATAATCTTTAATTTTCTTTTTTGTCCTTAATTCTACTATTTCTCTATTAATTTTCCAGTTACCTTTAAAGAAAAACCATAAATCAAAAAGATCTCTGTTGGCGATACCACTTCTATCAAGAAAAGCAACAAGTTTATGGGCAAAAATGTCCTTTTGTGCCATTACCAGCATTGGGATTCCGAGGTAATTTTTTACCTCATAATTATCAGGGAATTCTCTTTTGGAAATCTCAACCTTTATATTCGCAGCATCTTCCCCATACGAAAGCAGAAAAAATATCGTATATCTTTTTTCTCTTGCGACTTTAACACTTCCGTATTCTTTAAGAATGATTTTCATTCGCTCAAAAACCAAATCCTTCTTTCCGGATTCCAAAAGATTAAAATCCAGGTCAATAGAAAATCTAGGTAAATTATGAAAAAGATACGCGGCGGTTCCACCCTTAAAACCTATAATAGAAGAAATCTCCCTGTCGGAATAAATGTCTTTTAGAATTTGAACCAGTATATATTTATGATTTTGAATATTAAGCATCCTATATAATATCCTTGACTTTTTCTTTTAGAATCTTGGATTGGTAAATACCAATCATCTTTAATACAATATCCATATCCAGGATATCCGTATTATCAAAATAATAGTCTTTATAAAGATATAATGCATCAAGAAAGGCTCTTTCCTTTGTAGCTATAGCATACCCTCCTTTCAATTCTACCCCCTCTTTGTTTATCAATATATCCTCTTTGATTCTGCGATATTGAATTCCACGATTATCAACTTCAATCTTCCGGCTCAAATAAGAAACCGCAAAGATAGTTTCGTATTTCTGAAAAATCACCCCCTCTCTCTCCAGAACAGTTTCCAAACTAATATAAGAAGGAGTATAAATCCTCACCGCAAGCTCCAAAGGATTGTATCCTCTTTTCGCGTAAACACCCTTCCTTAAACTTAATAACTTCCCTGTTTTTACATAATAATGTATCCTAGCCTTCAAATTATCACGATTTGAATCCCCTAAAAGCAAGGCTATTTCATTTACCGTGAAAACAGTATTCTCAGATTGATATAAACTTAAAACAAAATCCTTATTCTTACTCATATACATACACCATAAACCAGAAGTAATAAATATTATTACTATCAGTTTACGTTTTTTGGGTGTTTTGTCAAGAGGTATAGTTCCGTCTCTTTGTGGTTATTTTAGTCTCGTATTACGGGTTTCGAGTTTTGTGTTTCGAGTAAAAAAACATTAAAAAAATCCTGTCAATCTTGTTAATCCTGTCTGAATATCTGAAGATGTGGGTTGGGTTTTAGTTTTTTACTAATTTACCAATCAACTAATTAACTAATTTACTATTTTGAGGCTCTGTGTCTCAGTGTAAGAATTAGGTTTTAGGTCTTCGGTATTAGGTTTTAGCTTTTAGTTAAAACAACATTTTTTTATTCGTGCTATTCGTGTAATTCGTTGTTACTCTCAGTTTTGGTGTGTGTTGGGTTTTAAACGACAAAAATATTTCGTGTATTTGGTGTATTTCGTGGTTAAATATTTTTTCTCTGTGCCTCCCTGTGAGATTTTTCTTACTTGACATTATAATTATAATCTGTATAATTTTAAAGTAAGCCAACTTAAGTGAAAGGAGGGATTACGAAAAGGGTATTAATCTTAACTGTTTTTAATCTGTTTTCCGCTTTTTTTCTCTCAGCGGATAACTTGCTCGTTAACCCGGAATTCGAATTTTGGACAGGGGACGTCCCTGATAACTGGACATATAGCTCAGGTATTACCGTTTTCAGGGAAGATGGAATCGTCCACGGGGGCGATTTTAGCCTTAAGGATTCTCTCACTACACAAACGCAAAAAAAAGCCGATCTAATAAGCGACCCCATCGAAGTTTCTCCGGGGGCGATCTGTACTCTAAAGGTATGGGTCTATGACAATGACCCTGCCGGCAAGCTCAGGCTGTCAGTTTTTTGGAGTCCATGTGATTCGAATTATGGTTCCTATTCGGTTGACAGCGCGCTCTGGCAGCAACTCGAGATGGTGGTAAGTGCTCCTTTCAACGCCGACTCGGCAAAACTCGCTATAAGATCTTACGATATTGATTCTGTTTGGGATGGAAACGCTGTTTTTTATATTGATGACGCGGAATTTATAACCCCTACTAACCCGCCTCCCTTTGTAAAAAGAATCTGGCATACACCGACTCATCCTTCTCAAACCGACGCGGAAAACATCTACGCCGAAATATTAGATGATGGCAATATAACAGACGATTCTCTTTATTATGGGATCAACAATTTGGATTTATATCTTACCGTTTCTCACTCCACAATTAACGGAGATACTTTTTTTTACAATATTCCGCATCAGTCAGCAGGTGATACTGTTTTTTATTATCTATGGATAAAAGACGATGATGATTCAATCACGGTTTCCGATACAAATACCTATTATGTGGGTAATAAGGGAATAATCATTAACGAGGTCTGTTATGCGACCCCGGGCTCAGATACAGCCTGTTTTGTAGAATTATACGGTCCCCCCGGAGCTTCTCTGGATGGAATAGAGGTTGTGGGAGTGAACGGTTTAAACGGTAATGATTATAAAAGCATTGACCTTACCGGCTATTCGATGCCCCCTGATGGATTTTTTGTTGTTGCACAGGATAGTTGTGTGGCAAATGCTGATACAATTACAGAAAATGTCAATTTTCAGAACGGTCCGGATAACATCGAACTAAGATACAGCGGAATAACCATCGACGCGCTGGGATACGGAAGCGGTGATTTTGTATTTACGGGTGAAGGATTACCTGCCCCCGATATAGCAGATACTAATAGTTTATCGCGATATCCGGATGGCGAAGATACGGATAATAACATAAGCGATTTTATAGAAACCGCACTTAAAACACCGGGAGAAGGCAACTTTTCCCATATTGAAGAGTTTTACGCCGAGCAGCCTTTTGACTTATCCTTTTCACCCATTTTGTCAGGATCTCAAGAAGAATTTGTGATTGATGTGAGAAGAAAAGGGTACATAAACTTTTCGATATTTAACATATTGGGACAACGGGTTTTCGATTTTAAAAAGGATTTTTTGAATCCCGGTACATATAAAATCGAATGGAATACTCAAGGGGTTTGTCCTGGTGTATATTTCTGTAATTTGCAATGCAAAGAAATACATTTAACCGAGAAAATTTTAATAATAAAGTAGATAGCTTTAACAGTTATTCCGTAAAAATCCAGCTCTAAGTACTTTCCAAATACAGAAAAAACAAAATTTATTCGTGATATTCGCCTGCCCCGTAAGGAAGAATGACTGTATCGGGGTGTGATTTGTTGTTTCTCTTAGGGTGTGTGGGTTAAAAGTTTAATGCGGAAAGCGAATCGCGGTCAGCGGATAGCGAAACATATCTGCTTCCTGCTGTTTATCCCTATCTTCCCTTAAACTCTTCCTGTAGTGTTATATATTCTTCGTACTTTTGAAGTTTCTCAGGAGATCTTATTACAAGAGTAGACTCGAGACTCGCTATATTGTAATCTCTCAATTCTTTTAGATATTCTTTTATCTTATTTATTGGCACTCCGGTAACCTGAGCAATTTCCTTTCCTCCGGAATCCAACCTTGTATCCATATCCCCTTCTTCATTTTTACTTAATCGGTCTTTAACAAATAAAAGGAATCGAATCTTCTCATTAGGCACAGCGAAGTATTTCAACATATTGTTTGTTTTTCGCAGGCGAGTCGTTAAAGTTTCAATAATATATTTTATAAAAGGATTTTTATTTACAGAACTCAAGAAAGCATCTCTATCTACTATAATAAGTTTCGCATCACTCTCGGCGATTGCAGCCGCGGAACGCGGGCTCTTATCCAAAAGAGCCATTTCTCCAAAAAATTCGCCTTCCCCTATAACAGCAAGAGTCTTAGTTGTGCCTTCCAGATCTTTCACTATTTTGATCTTACCGGATCTTATAAGATACATCTCATCCCCCGCGTCGCCTTCTTTGAATAAAGTCTCACCAGCTCTTAATTGTTTCTCATATCCGATACTTTCATTAACCTTTTCCATACCTCCTCCTTACTATTTTCTTTCTATATATTCGCCGGTCCTTGTATCTATCACAATTTCTTCTCCCTCTTTAAGGAATAAGGGAACTTTAACTGTAAGACCGGTCTCAAGAATAGCTGGTTTTGAACCACCCTGAGCTGTGTTACCTCTTACCCCCGGCTCTGTAGAAGCCACTTTGAGAGTAACAAAGTTAGGGATTGTTATACCAAGTATTTTTTTTTCCGAAATTTTTACCTTGCATTTCATATTTTCTTTCAAGTAGAACCTGGACTCACCCAGTACTCCTTCTTCAATCGGGTACTGTTCATAAGTCTCAAGGTCCATAAAATGAAATTCGCCTTTGTCTTTGTATAAAAACTGTACTTCTTTTTCCTCAAGGGAAATAACATCAAAGTTATCTCCTTTTTTGAAATTCTTACTAATCGTAGTACCGCTTCCCATATCCTTCATTTTTGTTCTTACGAAAGCCTGACCTTTACCGGGTTTAACGTGAAGAAATTCTACTATTTCGTAAATAGAATCTTCATATTTTAGAATTATACCTTTATTTATATCAGATATAGTAGCCATTTATAGAACCATTAATTCCCTTTTAGAGTTTGTCAATAAAGTGGGTCTGCTGTTCTGCAACGCTATTGTATCTTCAATCCTGACTCCTTGATAACCGGGTATATAAATGCCCGGCTCTATTGTAAAAACCATCCCCTTTTTAAAATAATGTTTATCCTTTTTAGAAATAGTAGGCTTCTCATGAACTCCCAGACCAACACCGTGCCCTAACGAGTGCGGAAAATATTCGCCAAAACCATTATTAGAAATAAAATCTCTCGCTATTTTGTCCAGATCTTTGGTTCTCATATTTTCTTTCACCGATTCGAATGCAAGTTTTTGCGCGTCATATACTGTTTCATATATCTTTTCGTCTCTTTTTGTAGGCGTCCCCAGAAAAGCTGTTCTTGTAATATCAGATTTATAGCCCTGGTAAGTTGTACCAAAATCAATTGTAACAAATTCACCTTTCTTAATTTTTTTGTTTGATGCCACTCCATGAGGTATCGAAGAACGATATCCGGAAGCAACAATCGTCTCAAATGCAGGCTTCTCACCCCCGGCTTTTTTCATTCTATACTCAAGCTCGGTTGCGATATCCGTTTCACTAACTCCTTCCTTTATATAAGTAATAGTATCTTCGAAAGCCTTATCCAATATCTCACAAGCTTTTTTAATTTTACTAACTTCTTCTTTTGTTTTCGTAATTCTTAAATCCTCCACAAAAGAATCAAAACTCTTAAATTTTAACCAATCTAATTTTTTCCTTAACTCCCAGTAAAAACCATAGCTTATATCTTCGGCTTCAAATCCAATCCTGCTCTTTCTTTTTGCTATGCGGTGAGAAGTAAGCTTTTTTATGTAACCCTTGTCGGTAATGCAAACGTCTGCGTTCTTAACGTTATCAACCAACTCACCCTGGAACCTGTAATCGGTAATCAATAAAGCTTTTCTTGGAGCTATAAAAAGAACACTCGAATCACCGGTAAACCCCGTCAAATAAAAAATGTTTTCTCTAGACGCCACAAGAAAACAGTCAATGTTTTTTTCTTTAAATTGCTCTTGTAATTTTGCTATCCTATCATCCACTTGATGCCCCACCTAAGCCGTCAATCCATTCGCGGAAACTATCATCAACTTCCTCTTCACCACCCTCTTCACCCTCCTTTCCACCTTCTATAAGTTCCTTTTCTTCTTCCATTTCTATAGGAGCTTTCTTATCTAACTCCGAAAAAAGACTCTTTTCCCCCTGAATTTCATCATTTTCAAAATCCAAAAGAACCTCTTTCTCTGATACTTTAATTCTGTCTATTCTTTCTTTAATCTCATCGCTTTTATTTTTTTGATAAAGTTTTTCATAAATCTTTAAAGCTTTATCTTTGAACCCATGACCTTCATAAATTTCTCCAAGTTCTTTAAGGGTTTCTTCGCTTTCTTCACCAGTCCCCTCTGCTCCTGCTACTTTAACTACTTCTATTTCTTCCTCCACCTCTTTTTCTATCTGTTCTTCTATTTCTTCCTCCACTTCTTCTTCCACCTCTTCTTCTACCGGCTCATCGGAAAATTCCCGTGTTTCCTCCTGGTCTAAAGCCGTCTCTTCTTCTTCTGCAAATACATCTTCTTCTACCCCTGCCGCTTCTTCTTCCGCTTCTTCATCAAACCCAAAAACTTCTTTTACTTCTACTGTTTTTAACTCGGTTTCTGGCATAGCCTCATGGAAATCTTCTTCAGGTTCTTCTATTTCCTCTTCTACGGCTGCTTCTTTCCCGAAAAAGTCGCCAATATCTACTTCTTTTTTTGTTTTTTCCTCCTCAACTTCCCAATCCTCATCCTCAGATTCTGCCGTTTCTTCCTCCTTTTCTACTTCTTCCTTCACTTCTTCTTCCTCTCCAAACACTTCATCCTTGACTTTCTCTTCTTCCTCTTCGGCTTCTTCATCTTCGACTTCTGCTTCCTCCTCATCTACCCAACCTTCATCCTCTAATTCTTCCTCTTCTTCTATTTCTTCCTTCACTTCTTCTTCCTCTTCTTCCTCCTCCTCTCCCTCGTCTTCCATCTTTTCTGTATCCTCTTCCCAACCCTCACTGTCAATATCTTCTTCCTCTTCTTCACCCCATTCCTCTTCTTCTATTTCTGCACCTTCCTTCTCCTCTTCATCTACTTCTCCAATACCGAAGAAAGCTTCTTCGTCTTCGGCAACATCCTCTTCCACCTCTCCTCCCAAATCCATACTTTCCTCTTCAAATTCATCACTTGATATACTTTCGATTTGTATTTCCTCCGAAGATTCTTCCGGTTCTGCATCTTCGGTTTCATCAACATCCAAAAAATCATCTTCTTCTACCGAATCAGAATCCTCCTCGGCTTCTTCTTCTAATTCTTCTTCCTCGGAAAATTCCTCTTCGACTTCCTCCTCCTCGGGAGATTCTTCCTCAAGGGATTCTCCTTTAGAAACTTCTTCTTCGTTATTGAGCTCTTCTTCAAAAAAAGAAGAAAGACTTCCGACATTATCTTCCGTCTTATCTTCTTCTATTTCTCTTAACAATTTCTTGGCTTCCCTGTCTAGAGGGTCGAGTTCAAGCTGCTTCTTGAGAGTCTCCTTCGCATTTTCTTTATCTCCGGATTTCATATAGAGATTACTGAGTTCCTGCAATGCGATGATACTCTGCTTATCAAGGTCTGTAGCTTTTTCTAAGTTGTCTACTGCTTTCTGAATTTCTCCTTTTTTATTATAACATCTGCCCAGCACTAAAAAACCAGTAGCGTATTCCGGATGTTTTTTTACTCCCTCTTCCGCAATCTCTATCGCCTCTTCTGTCTTCCCTTCCCTCCTTAAGAGATCCGCATATTGAGCAAAAAGCAGAGAATTTGGATCCCTCTCCATTCTTTCTTTTATTCTCTTTAAATCATTATTCATCGCAACCCCTCTTTAAAACTAAAGCTCTTTTATATTTAATCATAAATATAAAAGAAATATTTGTTTTGTCAATAGTATAATAACCCTCATAATAAGATTTTTCCAATGAATCAAGAATCAAAAAAACCTGCTTAAAATACTTACGATAAAACAAAAAAATAGCAACAATTAAACATAAAAAACTCAAAATACATTAATAATTTAAATATTTATATCTCTTTTGGGAAAAGACTGTAAAAAAAAGGAGTTAAGACAAGGTGGGTCTAATTTTTTTCAAATTGTCCCACCGAGCTAAGGGACAAATCGGGTAAACTTTCATGCGATGCGTTACAAACCACCAAACCATCTCCCTCCCATAAAATATTTACCCACCTTATCTTTTTCCTTGAACCACTAAGAACAACTGGGACTTCTAGTTTTAGGGTACGGTCAATAAAACCGCCACCATAGCTGTCAATCGTACCATCATCGTAAAGAACATCAAAGCTTAATTCAAGCTCTTTACGGGAAACCAAATCCATTACCAGCTTCCCGTCACCTTCTTCAACTCTACTAACTTTTACTACTGACTCATTGACTTTTTCTATCTCCTGAACTATTTCATTTTCCTCGGAATTCGGAAAAATAAAGCTCAAAGTCGCCGTACCGCTCGCTCTTACACCTGTTAACATTAATACAAAAATTATATACATAGTTTGTCACCTCATCTTTACAAGTACAAAACTTGTTCCAGAATGTTAAGTTATTGTACGGCAATATTTTAATATAATAGGGGTGTTGTTTTTTATTGATATTGTAAAATTTTAGCTACATATTTTGTTTCTAAAAAAGCAAACTCCTTACGAATAAAGAGCCGTTTTAGAACAATTAGATATTTTCCAGTTACATAGGTCCTTAAAAAATAATTTTTTAAGAAAAATAAGATACTGCCATACAAGGCTTTAACTTTTAGAGGCTCATATATGGCTAAATAATTTCAAAAATGACCCTCCGGTGTTTTTTATTATGTAAAAAATATTATACGTATAAAGTAATAATGTTTTTACACCGTGCAACTAATGCTTCTTTTTCTCACGTTTTTAAATCGGTGTAGTTTTTGTCTCTCTTGGTGTTGCACCCTTGCGTATTGTTTTTTCTGCTATATATTTTAGGTATGCCAATAGTTACATTTATTACTGATTTCGGTATAAAAGACCCATACGTAGCAATGGTAAAAGGCGCAATACTAAAAATAAATCCCGCGATAAGCTGCATTGACATCACTAACCAGCTACCGCTCGGAGATATACGGCGTGCTTCTTTTATTTTAAATGAATCTTACGGATATTTCCCCGTCGGGAGTGTCCATCTTGTAGTGATTGACCCAACAGTAGGCAGCGAGAGAAGAGCTATCTTCTCCTTTAAAAACGGGCATTTCTTTGTGGGACCGGATAACGGAGTTCTTTCTCCTGTTATCTCTGAAATTTTTGAAATAAAGAAAGAAATCGGTAAAAAATCAAGTACGTTTGATGGAAGAGATATCTTTGCTGAAGTCGCAGCCAGACTTGCCTCCGGCGAAAAAGTAAAAGCCCTTGGAGACCGGATAACAAATCCCGTTAAAATGAACGAACGCAACCCTTCGCTCGAAAACAATAAAACAATTGGGGAAATAATCTATATAGATACTTTCGGTAATCTGATTTCCAACATTAAGGAGAATCAAATTCCACCAGGTGATATTGAAATTGAAATAAAAGGTGTGAAAATCCGAAATTTAGCAAAAAAATATTCAGAAGGTAGCGAGGATAAACCCGTTGCGCTTGTAAATGACGGGTTTAAAACCCTGGAAGTATGCTTAAATAGAGGGAATGCCGCCTCTTTCTTAAACTCTCAGGTGGGAGAAAAAATTACTTTAAGGGGGAAGAATGAGTGATATTTTTGATGAAATAAAAAGATTCGAGAGAGATATGGAATTACTTCTCAGCGATTTCATGAATTCCACAAGAGGTATAACCTACAAAGGGGGATGGAGACCTCTCATAAACATATTTGAAAAAGGGAATTCTCTGGTTATCCTTATAGAAGCCGCGGGTGTGAAGCCCGAGAACATAAAAATAACTCTTGAAAGGAATATACTTACTATCTCAGGAAAAAGAGAGGATCCTTTCTCAGAAGGACAGCGAAGCTTTTATTCCATGGAAATTACTTTCGGAACTTTCGAAAGAAGGGTTAGCCTTCCTTATGCTACAGATCCCGAAAAGGCTGTGGTCAATAAAGAGGATGGCTTTATTCGTATAACTTTACCAAAAGCCAAAGAAAAAGAGAGAATAATAGATATTGAATAAGGAGAGAAAATGCAAGAAACCGAAAATGCGCCTATAGAAGAACTTGAACTTGAAGTACCTCCGGTATTACCGATACTGCCCCTTAGAAAAATAGTTTTGTTTCCTGCAATGGTTCTACCTATTGCAGTAGAAAAAGAACACCATATAAAACTAATAGAAGATGCCCTTAACAAAGACAAACTTATGGGGGTATTCTTAAGCAAAGTTCCGGAAAACCCAAAAGCAGAAGACATTGAAAAGTATGGAACAATGGGCTCCATCATAAGAATGATAAAAGTCCCCGACGGCAGTATCAGGGTTCTCGCCCAGGGGTTAAAGAGAATAAAAATTCAGAGTATAATTCAAGAAAAACCTTATATCTCGGCAAAAATCGAAAAAGTAGAAGACGCCCCGGTGAGCGAAGAAGAAATAGAACCAGTCAAAAACAAACTCCTTAACATCTTTAAAGAATTTGTAGATTACTCTCCCTATCTTCCCGACGAAATAACAACCGTTGCTCTCAATATAGACAACACTTCGAATCTCGCCGATTTCATAAGCGGAAATTTGAAGATTGATCTTGCCGCAAGGCAGGAACTTCTCCAGATGAGAGACGTAAAACAACGTTACGAAAAATTAATAAATTTATTGTCAGATGATCTTGCCCGGGCAAAAGTACAGGGTGAAATATCAGGTAAAGTACAAAAAGAACTAACCGATATTCAAAGAAAAGCAATACTTCGAGAACAGTTAAGAGAAATAAAGAAAGAACTGGGAGAAGAGGATGCGGTCGCCATTCAGATTAAAGAATATAAAGATCGCATAAGAAAGGCGAAAATGAGCAAAGAGGCAGAAGAAACCGCCACAAGCGAACTTGAACGGCTGGAAATGATTCCTCCCCATTCTCCCGAATTCAACGTTATAAGGAATTACCTTGACTGGCTGTGCGATCTACCCTGGAAAAAGAAAACTAAAGATAATATGGATATCAAAAAAGCAGAAAGGATTTTAAACGAAGACCACCATGATTTACAGGATGTAAAAGAAAGAATCATAGAATTCCTCTCGGTAAGAAAACTTAAGAACGACGCAAAAGGACCTATAATATGTCTCGTTGGTCCCCCGGGAGTCGGAAAAACATCAATAGGACAATCGATTGCCAGAGCACTCGGCAGGAAATTCACCCGACTATCTCTCGGAGGCGTCCACGATGAAGCTGAAATCAGAGGGCACAGAAGAACATACATAGGAGCTCTTCCCGGTCGCATAATACAGCATATAAAGAGATTGAAAACCAAAAATCCGGTTTTTATGTTAGATGAAGTGGATAAAATCGGTACGGACTTCAGAGGAGACCCCGCCTCTGCTCTCCTTGAAGTTCTTGACCCCGAACAGAACAACACTTTCAGGGATAATTTTTTAGAAGTTGCTTTCGATCTTTCTTCTATTATGTTTATAACAACGGCAAATATAACGGATACCATACCACCTCCACTTTTGGACAGAATGGAAGTAATCCGGATGCCAGGGTATATCACTCCGGATAAGTTCAAAATCGCAAATAAATACCTCGTTCCAAGAAGGATTAAAGAAAACGGTTTAAATAAAAAACAAATAGAATTCACCGATGGAGCTATTAATAAAATAATAAGTAGCTACACAAGAGAAGCCGGCGTCAGAAACATGGAAAGAGAAATAGGAAAAGTTTGCAGGAAAATAGCAAAAAAAATCGCCAAAGAAGAAGGTAAAAAATTCAAAATAAATGAAAAAACATTAGAGGATTATCTTGGCCCCATCAGGTTCCGGGGAAAACAAAAAGAAGATACAGCTTCGGTTGGAGTCGCAACTGGTCTTGCCTGGACTCCAGCAGGGGGAATAATCCACTTTGTAGAAGCAACATTAATGCAAGGGAAAGGGGACCTCATATTAACCGGTCAGTTAGGAGATGTTTTAAAGGAGTCAGCAAGAGCAGCTCTTTCTTACATTAAATCCAACGCTTCAATATTTAATATTGAGAATGACAGGTTTATAAATAAAGACATTCACATACACATTCCTGAAGGCGCCATACCAAAAGATGGACCTTCTGCCGGTATCACATTATCAGTAGCGCTCATCTCTATATTCTCTGAGAAACCTGTATCACCGGATTACGCGATGACCGGGGAAATAACCCTCAGAGGCAAAGTTCTCCCCATAGGAGGAGTAAAAGAAAAAGTTCTGGCTGCCAAGATGGCAGGTATAAACAACATAATACTACCTCAGGATAACGAGAAAGATCTTGTAGAGATTGCCGAGGAGTATAAGAAAGGACTTAAATTTTATTTCGTAAATAGAATAGAAAAAGCAGTAAAACTAGCAATACCGAACTTGAAATTAAAAGCAAAAAAGTAATGCTCTTCCATATCATAATTTTAGCAGGCGGTATCGGCAAAAGAATGAAATCCAAAAAGGTTAAGGTTCTTCAGAACCTGATGGGAAAACCTTTGATAAAGTGGGTAATTGATGTGGCGAGTAGTTTTTCACCAAAATCCATTATACTTGTTTATGGGAAAAAAGGACAGGAATTAAAAGGTAAATTTTCCGGAGTAAAATACGCTCTGCAGAAAGAACCAGCAGGAACAGGAGATGCGGTTTTAATTGGCCTTAATGAAATTAAAGATACAGATGGAAACGTAGTTGTTCTTTCAGGAGATACCCCTCTTCTAAGTAAAAAATCCCTGGGTGAATTAATAGATTATCACAAAAAGAACGCCTTACATGTTACTATAATGACATTCTGTCCGGATGAGCCAACAGGCTACGGTCGAATAATAAGAAAAAAAGACGAAATAACTGAAATAGTGGAAGAAAAAGATGCAAGCCCGTCACAGAAGAAAATCAAAGAAGTAAACGGCGGGGTTTATGTATTTTCCATAAAGCATCTAAGAGATGCCTTAAAAAAGGTAACCCCGAACAATGCTCAGGGAGAATATTACCTTACCGACGCAATTGCTATCATTAGAAAAAACCGAGGAAAAATCGGGGGTTTTAGAATAGAAAATCCTGATGAATTAAAAGGAGTTAACACAAGAAAAGATCTATCGGAAATAACGGAAATTTTAAGAGAAAGAAAGATTGAATCTCTTCAGGAAAAAGGCGTTACCATAATAATGCCAAACACAGTATTTATAGAACCACAGGTAGAAGTGGGACAGGATACAGTCATTCACTCCAATACTGTACTAAGAGGCAACACGGTTATCGGAACGAATTGCATTTTGGAACCTTTTGTTTATATCATGGATAAAAAAATACCTGCCGGAACAACGATAAAGAGTGGCAAGTAAAAAAAGAGCTCGCAGGAAACAAAAATTTCCTTTACTTTCCGTAAGCCTAATATTATCCGTAGGAGTATATATTTTCTCATTTAGCTACAAAATTACCAATCCCGTACAGTATAAAAATATAAAAATTGAGGTGCTGAACGCATGCGGAATTCAAAATCTTGCACGAATAACAACCGATTATCTCCGAAATCAAGGTTTCGATGTTATTAATTATGATAATGCGGCAGAAGAACAAACAAGAACCTCGGTAATAGATCGCCTCTCACCCGAAAAAAAATGGGCAAAAATTGTAGCTTCAGCATTGGAAGTCAAATTAACTTCCGCAGTAATAGATTCCAATCTTTGCATTCATGTACTGGTTTTACTTGGAAAAGACTACGATAAAGTTTTACCTAAAAAAATAATATTAGATAGGAGGTTAATTGAAAGTAGCGAACAACCTGATTGACATAGTACTTGAGAAGATAAAAGAAAAAAAATGTCGTAATCTTGTTAAATTAGATGTGGGAGAAGTGACGGATTTAACTGAAAGTTTTTTAATCTGCACTTCTTACTCTGATATTCAATCAAGAGCTGTTGTGGACGCAATCTCCGAAGAACTCAAAAAGAAGAAAAAATACGCTCACAGCATAGAAGGCTATGAAATAGCCAAATGGATTTTGATGGACTATATTGATTTTGTAATACACATCTTCCAACCGGAACAGCGGGAATACTTCAATCTCGAACGACTATGGGGAGATGTAAAAAGAAAGGAATATGAAGATGAGGACTAAACTTAGAGAAGCCGTCAAAAAAACAATAAAGGAACTGTATAACGAAGAAGTCGCCTTCGACATCCAGCACCCACCCGATGAAAAAATGGGCGATTACAGTATAAACGCACCTTTCCTCCTGGCGGAAAAGCTAAAGAAGAACCCAAAAGAAATCGCAAAAGAGCTCGGAAATAAAATAGATTCGAAAATAATAGAATCCACTTCCCAAATCAAGGGATTCATAAACTTTCAAATAAAAAAACAGTCCTGGTTGGAGGAATTAGTCGAAGCAGTAACACCAACTTACGGCGATGGAAATTTAGGAAAAGGAAAAAAGGTTCTGATAGAATTCGTTTCAGCCAATCCGACCGGGCCTTTGACTGTTGCCCACGCGCGAGGTGCCGCTTACGGAGATTCCCTGGCAAGAATCCTTGAATCTCAGGGATTCAACGTTGACCGGGAATATTACATTAACGACAGCGGGAACCAGATAAATTGCCTTGGTAAATCAGTAAGATTGAAAATCGAAGAATTAAAGGGAAATAAAGTCGAATATCCGCCAAACACCTATCAGGGCGAATACATCGAGAAAATTGCAAAGGAAGTAATGGATAAAGGTATTAAAAACTACGGGGAATTTGCCGGCGAATATATCCTGAAACTAATCGGCAAAACCCTTAAAAAACTCCGGATAGATTTTGACAAGTGGGTAAGCGAGTCGAAAATAATCGAAGACGGAGGAGTTGACAAAGTAATCTCCGATTTGAAAAAAGTAAAACCCAGCCCTTTTACAGAAAAAGAGGGGGCACTGTGGTTTACCCCCGGAAACAGAGAAAGAGTGTTCAGAAGATCTGATGGAAGCTGGACTTACATAGTTCCGGACATTGCCTATCATCGCTTTAAGTTTGACCGGGGTTACGACCTGTTAATTGACCTTCTTGGACCCGATCACCAGGACCATGTACCGGAACTCAAAAAAAGCCTGAGTCTTCTTGGATATCCTGAAGAAAACTTAGAAGTAAAGATTGTTCAATGGGTAACACTTAAAAGAGGGAACGAAGTCATGAAGATGTCGAAAAGGCAGGGAACATTTATAACTATAGATGAATTAGTAGATGACGTAGGAGCCGACGCTGCAAGATTTTTCTATCTTCTTCGAAAATCCTCTGTTCCCATGGATTTTGATATGGAACTTGCAAAAGAGGAATCCGACAGAAATCCGGTTTATTATGTACAGTATGGACATGCCAGGATATCATCTTTACTTGAAATGGCAGAAGAACAAGGTTACCGCATAGATTCCAAAGAAAAAATTTCGAAACTTAACCAAAAAGAAGAATGGAATTTGATAAAAAAGATACCCGAATTTACAGAAGCCCTTGAAGACGCGGCAAGAATAAGAGAATCACATCTTGTTACTCATTATCTTCTTAACATTTCAAAGCTTTATCATAATTTCTATCAGAATGTGAGAGTTTTAGACGGGGATAAAGATTTAATAGAACCCCGACTTTTCCTCTCGAACGCAGTGAGAAACGTAATCAGGAAAGGTTTAAAATTGCTGGGTGTCCAGGCTCCGGAAAGAATGTAATGGAAAGCTTGCCATTCCAGATAGAAAACTTCTTAAAGGAAGTAATGGATATAAAATGCTCCAAAATGGAGCATTTTAGTCTTGTTTGGGAAGGAACTTTCAAAATCCCGGAAAAGGACGCATTAGACTATATCAAAGGAAAAGCTGATTCCCTGAACCTCGACGTAAGTTTTAAAAATATAGAAAATGGAGTTTCTCTTGCATTCAGAGTGAAACCGGAAAAAAGAGAATCAAAAAAATGGATAAACTTCTTGCTTCTAATAGTAACCTTTTTAACCACACTGATGGCAGGAGCATTACAACAGGGAATTAATCCGGTAGTCCCAATAACTAATCTTTTTAAAGGGTTACCCTTCTCCCTGTCGATTATGATAATACTCGGCAGTCACGAACTCGGGCATTACCTGATGGCTATAAAAAATAATGTAGATGCCACCTTACCTTACTTCATACCCGCACCACATATGCTCGGCACTTTCGGAGCTGTAATTAAAATGAGATCCCCCATTAGAGATAAAAACGCTCTGATCGAAATAGGAGCGGCCGGCCCAATAGTGGGTTTCATCTTTTCGACAATTGCAATATTAATCGGACTTTCATTATCAAAAGTCGCAACTATTTCCGGAAACGAAGGTATCATACTTGGAGATTCAATTTTGATTAAACTATTAACAAAATTATATTTTCCTGATCTGTCTGAAGGAAAAGATGTATTGTTAAACCCTATAGCTTTTGCCGGTTGGATAGGTTATTTTATAACGGCAATAAATCTTCTACCGGTTGGACAGCTCGACGGAGGGCATATTTTATATGCCCTTGTCGGAGAAAAAAATAGAATAATCGGCTACGTGACTTTTGGCATTGCTGTTTTATTAATACCGCTATGGATAGGATGGGTCATATGGGCGATTCTTTTCTGGATAATCGGATTTAAACATCCTCCGCCGCTTGATGGGATATCCCCACTATCCAAAAAACATAAAATTATAGGTATAATTTCTCTTATAATATTTTTACTTACCTTCGTACCGGCACCATTTCAAATATGACGAATAAAAAAGAAAAGAAAACAGAAATATTCCTTTTCCCTACCGATACGGTTCCAGGTATAGGATGTTTTCTATCTTCTCGTTGCGTAGAGAAATTAACAAAGATAAAAAAACGTCCCTCCGATAAGTCTTTTCCAATACTTCTTTCCGAGGCGAAAGACATTAGAAATTATGCAACGGAAATTCCGCCTATCTATGAAAAACTAAAGAAATTTCTACCCGGAGGAATCACCCTAATTTTCAAAGGCAATAAAAATCTACCCCAAGGAGTTCTATCAAAAGAAGGTAAAGTCGGCATAAGAATTCCAAATCATAAGAAATTAAGAAAATTTATCAGAGAGAATAAAATACCTCTAATCGCGACAAGCGCGAATATTTCAGGGTCATATACACCAAAAAACTTAAAAGAAGTTGATCTTTCTGTAGATAAAATAATAAATGGCGAGTCCGGATCCGGAAAGCAATCCACCGTTCTCGATATTTCCGAGGACTCGCTGGTTCTCTACCGAAAAGGCGCAATTTCCATACCCGAAATCGAAAATATAACCGGACAAGTTGTAAAACTTGGCAAAAATCTCGATTTTAATGTTCTTTTTGTTTGCTCAGTCAACTTATGCAGAAGCCCAATGGCGGGAATACATCTCAGACGCTTAACTGAAGATCTCAAAAAAGTAAATGTTCGCTCGGCAGGGATATCAGCAATAACAAGCACACCAATATCTACAATGGCAAAAGAAGTTCTAACAGAAGAAAACCTGTCGACAGAGCACACCTCAACTCTCCTAACCAAACCAATTGCAGAATGGGCTGACCTTATTCTTGTTATGGAGAAAATGCACAAAACTTATATAACGTTTCTTTCACCGGAAAACAGAAATAAAATCGCCTTCCTAAGAAACTTTAATACTCGGGATAAACAATATACAATTACCGATCCTGCCGGAAGAGACTTGGAAGCCTGCAGAAAAACTTTCGAGCTAATAAAAGAATCCAATAAACGAATAGAAAAATATCTAAGAAATAAATTTTAACATCAGGCAAAAAATTAAGGGGTAAGTTTTCACCTACCCCTTAACCTGTAACTTTTTTCGGTCTCTAAAGTTAATTTACTTATTACTCATTTTTATCGCAGTCTTCCCACTTTTTCGACCAATTGCTGGATTCCTGAACCTTTCCCAATTTGTAATATGCATGGGCTATTACGGAATACGAAGCACAATTATTTACACCTTTATCTATCGCTTCCTTAATAACAGCCACAGCATTTTTATAATCTTTTTGGGCTTCGTATATCTGACCCATAAGATTATAAACAGTGGTCAGAACTGAGGGTTTTACATTCTCAAGTTCCAATATTTCTTTTCCTTTTTTTATTGCCTCATCATAATTCTTACTCTGATAATACGCGACCATCAAGTTATAAAGGCTTGTCGAATTTTGACCTGTAATCGCCAATGCTTTCTCCAGCGATTTAATAGCCTCTGCATACTTCTTATCAAGCAAATAAACCTGTCCGATTAATTCATAAACTTCAATTTTTGTTGAATCTATTTTTAGCACCTCATCAAAGCATTTAAGAGCCTCATCTAACCCCCGCTCCGTTAGATAGATACGACCTAAATTTATGTAAGGTTCAACATCGTTTTTATCAGCTTCGATTGCTTTCTTGTAGAAATTTTTGGCTTCTTCTACTTTACCCTCTTTCAACATCATCATTGCTAACAAACTATAACTCTGCGATATTTTTTCCGGATATGTTACATCCAGGGATTTCTTCGCTAATTCAACCGCCTTTTTCGAATCATCTTCGAAATATTCTACAGAACCATTATATAATATCTGCCATTTTAGGTATCTGGTGTTCAATAAATCTTCATACCCCTTTATCTTTCCCTCTGCTCCTTCTTTGTCTATCTTCATAGCTTTATCAAGATATCCCGCTGCTTCTTTATATTCCTTTTTCATAAAATAAGCTACCGCAAGAGAAGAAACAGGACCGACGCTACCCGGATATTTCGCTTCCGCTTCTTTAAACTGTCCGATAGCTCTATCATATCTTCCTTGCTGCAAGTGGATATTTCCACCTGTTTCTTCGGCGGATTTACATCCATGAAAACTTCCGGTTATGAGAATAACTAATGATGCAAAAAACAAAAATTTTTTCATATTTCCCCCTTTTTAGGTTCTTTGTATGTTTTTAATGTACGATATTTATACATTCTTAATCAAATATGTCAACCCTTATTCTCATGATATGCCACGAAGGCACAAAGACACTAAGCCACCCCTGCTCAAATAATGGGACACAGATTTACTGGATTTTTTTAGTGTGTTTCTTTTAAAATACAAATTCAAAAGGTGCGGTGGGGTTTCGTGTTTTTAGTGTATTTCGTGGTTAATAAGTTATTTTTCTTTGTGCCTTGGTGTCTTAGCGGCTAATATTTCCTTTACCAAATAAAAAAAACCTCTTCTCTTGCCTTTGGCAAGAGAAGAGGCCGGAAACAAGGAGGTATTAAGAACTACGGTTACTTTATTAAAAATATAGCAGGGGAGGATAGGGGGGTATATATAAATGTTTTTTAAAATTATATTAAGATGACTCCTCCCCTGCATTACCAAAAAGAAAGGGAATCCATGAAAAACACATAATCTCTAATTGCACAATTCGCTTTTCGCTTTTAAAAGAACAAAGACAAGAAAAATGTACATTCAAAAGATCTATAAACAATATAAGCAAGTATCATTCCAAAATTCAAGTTATTAATAAACAACAACTTAAATTTCTGAATTTTCGCATTTTGCTTATTCTTGTAAAAATAAGATTACTTTTACTTTAAATTCAAAAATTACCACAAAGACACTAAGACACTCCCACAACACCTAAGAGGAACAACGAATTGCACTAATAACACAAATGCTCTCTTAGGTTTCGCGATCAGGGCAAGAGTAATTTTGCATTTTAATATGTCATTTTGATTTTTAATTTTTGATATTTCATTTCCAAGTAAAGCGAAACTAATTGAAAAACAACAAATAAGTTGACTTCTGCTATTTCTGCAGAGCTATATATTACTATATTTGGCTGTGGAAAAAAGTTGTTTACTTAAGATTTTTGAAATCCGGAATTTCGCCTTCTTTTCTAAGCTGCTGATACACCGGATGACAATTAGAACAAACTTCCACGTGTAAATTCTCTTTTGTGGACCTGGTTCTTATAACATTACCACAGGTACATTCAATTTTGACTTCTTTATATTCGGGATGTATTTCCTTTTTCATTTTTCCCCCTTATACTGTCATGAGTCTCAAAAACTCAGAATTATTCTCCGCGCGTTTCATTCTTGATATCAAAAATTCGATAGCTTCTGAGTTGTCTTCCATATCACTTAATATTTTCCTCAGAACCCAAATTCTGTTTAAAGCATCAGATGGCTGAAGTATTTCTTCTTTCCTTGTACCGGAAGCGAGAATGTCAAGAGCCGGAAAAATCCTCTGATTTGATAAATTTCGGTCTAAGACGATTTCCTGATTCCCGGTACCTTTAAATTCCTCAAATATGACCGAATCCATCCTAGAACCGGTATCAACCAGCGCAGTTGCCAGTATTGTTAGACTTCCGCCCTCTTCAATATTTCTCGCAGCTCCAAAAAATCTCTTTGGAGTTCTAAGAGCATTTGAATCAACCCCTCCTGAAAGAGTCTTACCACTATGAGGTACAACCATATTACTTGCACGGGCATATCTGGTAATAGAATCAAGCAAAATAACTATATCCTTCCCCATTTCCACATATCTTTTTGCCTTCTCAAGAGCCATTTTTGCAACCTGAAGATGCCTCTGAGGAGACATATCAAAAGTCGAAGAAAGAACTTCACCATTTACAGATCTTTCCATATCAGTTACTTCTTCGGGACGTTCATCTATAAGAAGCACCATTAAATGGACTTCAGGATGATTCTCGGAAATAGAATGAGCTATCTTTTTTATCAAAACTGTTTTCCCTGCTTTCGGAGGAGAAACAATTAAACCTCTTTGCCCTTTACCAATGGGCGCAATAAGATCAATAATTCTTGTAGAAATATCCTCATCTTCTGTCTCAAGATTCATTTTCTCATTAGGATGAAGCGGGGTGAGATAATTAAAATTATCCCTATCCTTAGCTTCATTCGGATGAACATAGTTTATACTTTCAATGGTTTCAATCGAATGATATTTTTCGGAATTTTGAGGGGGTTTTACAGCTCCTATTATTGTATCGCCAGTTCTTATTCCAAATCTCTTTATAATTGCAGGAGCAACATAAATATCATCGGGGTTCTGAGTATAATCATTCTCTTTGGCTCTCAGGAAACCAAATCCCTCAGTCAAGATTTCAATAACGCCTCGAATTAATTCACGTCCCTCTTTACTGGCTTTTTCCCCCAGAATAGAAAATATAAGCGCTTCCCTATCTAAACCGGTAAAAGAGATACCTAATCGCCGAGCTGTATTTGCTAATCCCGTATAATCTTTATCTTGGATTTCAGAGATATACATAAAATTTGTAGCATATATATAGTTAACTTCTCGTTTTTGTCAAGGGTAAAGCGTGTTTTTGTTAAAAAATCAAAGATTCCAATTTCGGTGCCGGAAGATTAAAAATAGTTTAACTTGTTTTGTTCACTCCGGGGATGTTAGCTCCGAACCACAATTTTCGCAATACCAGGCATCTGGTTTGTTTTTATAATTACATTTGGGACATAACGAAACCAATTCTTCTCCACCGTTCTTTTCTGCCTTCTCTACTTTTTCTGCTTTTCCTTCTTTTTTCTCTTTTTCTTCAGCTTCTTCATTCAACTCCTGCTCAAGGGAAGAAAGCCAATCCTCCTCTTCAGTCGACCCACCAGAAGGTTCTTTCTCCGGAACCTTTTGCCCTTCAGGCTCTCCGACTTTTCCTTCGGAAAGATCAAATAATTCTTCGCCACTCTTGGCCTCTTTCTCTTGTTCTTCAAGGAAAGAACCTTTCCCTTCCTCAGAAGCAGAGACACCAGACAAAACACTTTCATTCTCTGCAACAGTTTGTTCCTTACCCGTAAACAACTCTTCCGCAATCATATCCTCTTTAGAAACTTCAGGCAAAGGTTCCTCCTCTACTACCTCTTCTTCTTTCTCCTTCTCACTACCTTCACCTTCATCTACTTCTTCCGCAACCTTTTCTTCTATAGCTTGTTCCTCTATTACATCCTGAGGCTCTCCTAAAAGTTCCTTGGTTTCTTCTTCCTCTTTCTTTAGAGCCTGCAGGTCGCCCTCAATCGCTCCCATTTTTTCTTTTATTTCACCACTCATTGAATCATACTGTCCGTCCGAATACTCCCCTATTGAATGTCTTAATTCTATCTCCTCAAGTTGTTCCTGTAAATCATCTAATTTATTCTTTAAAGGCTCCTTCTTGGTGGCCATTTCTTTTAAAGTTTCCTTAAGCGTTTCCTTCTTTCCTGCCAGCTGTCCATTCAATGTTTCAAGCCTCTTCTCGTAGTCTTCTTTGACTTTCTCAAATACTGAAGCTCTAATAGAACCTTTTTTCCCCTCTATTTTACTGAGCTTCTCTTTTATATCATCTATAGTAGCTTTAATTTGAGCAACCTCTTCACTCATCGCTTTCCTCCTATTGAAGTTGACTCACAAAGTTAAAATTCGTACTGAATTCTTCCCAGCCATTTTTAATCCTATACTCTGCATCTATAATCTTCTCAAAATTGTTCCGAAGAACATTATAAGACAACCTCCTGGCAGCCGGAAGATATTTCTTGTTAAAAATGTACGGATGCATGTTTAATCTTCTATTTAAATTCAACTCTTTGGTACCTTCGCCCTCGTCAATAGAGGCACGTATGGTTAAAAGACATCTAATATCTCTGTTTACGAAATGGAAAACAGGTAGATTATCCGAATACTCCACAAGATATCGAAGAGCTTCCCGGTACTTACCATCCACTATTGAATTAGAGATCTTGAATATTGTATCATCTCTGTAGAATCCTATATTCTTCAAATCTTCTTCCTCAATATTTTTATCTTCATCTTCCTTTAATGAAACAATTCTCTCTAAATGATCCTTTATCTGTTCCCTGTTTACACCACAACGAAAACAAAGTAGATTCACAGCCTCTTCACTTATTCCATACCCCATTCTTCCAGCAAAATTCTTAATCCAGACAGGTATATCTGAATCATAAATGGGCTTAAATTTTCCTACTAAACTGTCTTCAATCTTTAATATTTTCTTCTGATCTCGAAAAATAAGAACTACAAAATTAGGGCTCAATCTATCGGGATTCTCCACAGAGGCTTTAATTTCTTTAAATAAAGATGCGGAAAGTGTATCCACGTCATAAAAAATTATCAACTTACCTCCAAATAAAGTCTTCATACTTAAACTCTTAAGCGCCTCTACTGCATCATCGGGGAAAAAAACCTCTATATCTATCGAGTCAAAATCTTCCTTTATAGAAGTTATAACTTCTTTTATATTAAAATCATCCCCGGAAATTTGAAGCAAGTTGTGCTTTTCCTCCTTAAAACAAGCTACTAAAGCATTAACATTACCCCTGGTTTTCATAATTTTAATTATAACATTATTCATTTCTAAGTCAAGTCCCTTTATTTGCAAACCCAAAGGAGTAGCAATAAAAAAATGAATAGCACGCAGATTTTCACGGCGGGAAAATTGACCGTGTTCCTGATAAATAATTGTCCCTCGCTGTTCGGCAACCTAAGAAACAACCTATCCACTTTCGAACTATTGACATTATTAAACTTTTCCATATAATAATTTTTAAGGTGAGATAGCTCAGTCGGTAGAGCACGGGACTGAAAATCCCGGTGTCGGTGGTTCAATTCCACCTCTCACCATTTTTAAAGAAAAATGAAAAGTTTTTTAATATTTTTATCCATTATATTTATTTTAGTGACTCTGGGATGTAAAAAAACCAAAGATTCGGTTATAGAAACAAAAACAATAACAAAAGAATATACAAAAGGGATCGCTAAAGTACCAAGTAAAACGAGAGTGCTTACCGAACTGGCTTCACTTCGTCAGGCTATAAAAATGTACAAAGTGGAAAATGAAAAATATCCTGAAAGCTTATCCGATTTATCGGTAAAAATCAAAGATGCAAACGATTATGATTACAACTCCCAAACGGGTAAAGTAAAAAGCAGATATTACCCGAAAATGTAAAAAACTAAAACTACTTAACCACAGATTACACAAGATTATCACCAGATTACCCAACCACTCCCCAAAATTAATCTCACACAGAGACGCAGAGAACACTGAGCCACACCACCCAACCCGTTTTAATTGTATTTACTAAAAACCCAATCCACAACACCAAATAATTAGTCACAGATTAACACGGATATTTTTAAAATGTTGGTCGGTTAGGCAGTTAGGTAGTTAAAAAACACACCAACACACTAACTTTATTTAGCCGTCCGCGGTCTTCGGTCGGTCTTAGTTCTAAGACCTAAGTTTCCCGTAATATTCAAGAACGTCTTTAATAGAATAAGTTTTCACTTCCTCTTCAGAAAATCCAAACTCGGAAATAATTTCATTAAGCTTGCTTAAGTCAGAAGTTTCTATTTCCAAAAAAGCCGGAATACCCGGGTATTGATCTATCTCAAAATTTATTTGACCTAATTTATAAGTCGTTCTATGTTTATTAAATTCATATAGAGGAAAAAGACCTATTCCTTCAAAGATTCTCTTCATAGGTTCCAATTCATTAACTGCGAGCTCGTATTCATCCATAATTTTTGCTTTATCCTGATTTATAAGTTCTTTATACGTCAAGATAACCGTATCCCCTTTTTGTCGAAGCCTCAAAACTTTGCCTTTCCTCTCTAAACTTCTGCTCTCGAAATCAAAATATATACTAACCAACTCGCCCTCGAAAACCTTCTTCGCACCAATTTCCCTTAGTTTCTTTTCAATTTCTTCTACATTTATCTCAAGAATTTTTACTTCAATTTCTTTCAAAAATCACCATCCCCCCAAAATTTCATATAATAGCAAATAACATATTCGAAAACTTATTGTTTGGGAAAGCGTCCCCGGAAGGTAAACGGGCATAGTCTTCTTGAAAAATGTAATTTACATTCCTAAAAGTGAAGAGGGTACCGTTAATAAAAAATGCCTCGGAGACCGAGCGGGCATGGACTTTTATCAATAAAATGAACAAGGAGTGCTGTTCAAGAAAGCGTCTCGGAGGGTGAGCGAGCATGGTCTTTTGAAATGCGGTCATTTCAAAAGGAGCGAATCCGAGAGCCGAGTGGCAATTCCCTCGCCGGGGAAATTGACCACGTCTTTCTCG